>Ga0065722_104457_pt1 | contig 12948 bp, 11 predicted proteins | sample BansetMetagenome_FD_59109 | JGI IMG/M metagenome (GOLD analysis project Ga0065722, IMG submission 59109) | Bankia setacea gill microbial communities from Puget Sound, Washington, USA - Caecum Enriched | ecosystem: Host-associated > Mollusca > Digestive system > Ceca | place: United States... | reverse complement strand
CTCTTGTGCTTGTTGTGGTTTATCAGTTGTTAATGCAGCGTTCTTGGCGGTTTATTCGTTGGAGTAAGCGGCATTTGTTTACACCAGTTTGAGATGTTGTAGTCTTTGGTAGTATTGTTGCGCTTTTTGCTGGTGGCATTTTATTGTGGAAAATGAATATACTGAAAAAGCAACAAGAGCTGTCACTTGGGCAGCTGCGAAGATTTTTACTGATGCGTCTATAAATAATCGATCGTTGCCGTTAGGGCGTAACGGAAGAGTAGAATACGTTATTCCAGCTGCACTGCAATTAAAGCAGTTGGTGATAAAGGTCAAATAGTTGTTTAACCTTTATGCAGTGTTCTTGGCTGTTTATTTCGTAGAGTTAGCTCCATTAGTTTGTAATAGCGCAACCCAGCATGAAAACTAAGAAGGCGATATCACTAGAATCACCCTTTTAGCTAGGTTAGGTGTTCAACAGTTGAACGCATAGGTGGCTAAGGGTGTCATCCCTGCACTGTTTTTTAACTTGTAAAATGAGCTGTATGCCTGACCCTGCAATACCTGATGAACTGCGATATCAGCTACTAAAAAAATAGCAGATAATCCCGAAATCAGTCAGCGTGAGCTGGCCGGCTTGATTGGGGTGAGCTTGGGTAAACCAATTATTGTCTCAAAGTACTTATTGAGGCTGGTTGGGTTAAGGCAGGTCACTTTGCACGCTCCCGCAACAAATTAAATTATGTGTACGTTTTAACCCCCAAAGGTGTTGCTGAAAAAACATCGGTAACATTACGTTTTTTAAAGCACAAGCAAGTGCAGTACGAAAAGTTAGAGATGGAGATAGAGCAGCTTAAACAAGAAGCAAGAAACTTGGTCAAGCAAAATACAGGCATGCAAGATGTTTAAGGTTGTTGAGGCCTAAGGTGCAGATATTCGAATATCGTTTCAAAAAAATGAGAGAGCTTTGGGCTCATTCTTCTATCGTGCTGGAAGGTAATGCTTTAACGTTGGGCGATTTCACCTTTTGTTGAAAGAAGATTTAACAGCCTTTGGTAAGTCTCTAAAAGGTCACCAGGTGTTTGTTGGTCGGTAAATGCGTACACAAGGTTGCAGCATAGGGTTGGTCCTTAAGCTCCCATCTTGGGGTTGCAATGGCCGTATGAGGCATTAACAGGCGAACCTACCCTCAGTGAACTCGGATTTGCTGCCCTTAGTAATAAAACAAGAAACTTAGTTTGGATTATTTTAAGTGCTATCAAACTACCGGTAGGTGGTTGGTGTTTTAAGGGGCGGATCCGACGTTTGTCTAAACGAACTTGAGTTGCGAGGTTTTTCTATATTTCATTTTGGGGCTAATACGCTATAGGTAGGAAAGAATGAGCGAGCGTTTGAATAGTAAAAAAACTTGGAATAGCGAGAATGAAGCTTCAAAAATTGAAGCGAAATAGTAGATTTGATTAATAAATTTAGATAAGCGGGCTTTAGTGTGGACAGTGTAAATTGTAAATCGTTAGAACAAAAATTGGAGCAAATAGAGGATAAACTGGATGAATTTCGCACAAATAGGTCCATGTTTTCTCCTGCTGGACAAGGCGCTATTAATTCAAGCGACGAAATAGACCTTGTAGAGTTGTGGAGTGTTCTCTTGAGAGGTAAGTGGGTAATCTTTGCGTCAACGCTTGTATTTGCTATTGTTTCTGTCGTCTATGCGCTTAGTTTGCCAAATATATACAGGTCCGAAGTATTGTTGGCACCAGCGGAAGAGAACTCTGGGGGTGGATTAGCTGGAATGGCCGGTAAGTTAGGCGGGCTGGCCAGTTTAGCTGGAGTGCAGCTTGGTGGAGGAGGAAGTGATAAAACGACCTTAGCGATCGAAGTTTTAAAATCACGTGAGTTTATTTCAGTTTTTATCGAAAAGCACGAATTGTTAGTGTCGTTAATGGCGTCGGAGGGGTGGAGTCGGGCCAAGAATGAATTGATTATTGATTCCGGTATTTATGATGTTGAAAGTAGTACTTGGGTGAGAAAGCCTGTGCCGCCAAGGGGAGCTGAACCGAGTTTGCAAGAAGCGCATAAAGTTTTTTCCAAGTTGCTTAGTGTTTCTCAGGACAATGAAACTAGTTTTGTTTCTATAGGTTTGGAACATTACTCACCTTTCTTGGTAAAAGCTTGGGTTGATTCGTTGGTGCGAGATATTAATGAAGAGATAAAATCTCGTGATGTTGCTGAGGCCAAAAAAAGTATTGCATACCTTACGGAACAACTAAATAAAACTGCTGTAGCGGATATGCGTGCCGTGTTCTTTGATTTGATTGAAGAGCAAATGAAAACAGTGATGTTTGCAGAGGTGAGGGATGAATATGTGTTTAAAACTATAGATAGTGCCATTGTGCCGGAATTAAAAGCGAAACCTAGAAAAGCCTTAATTTGTGTTATGGGGTTGCTGTTAGGTGGAATGCTAAGTGTGGTTTATGTGCTAATTCGTCATTTTCTCGGCCGTTCCCGAGGTGACGATGAATAACACTAAAGTTCTTGTAAGCCCAGGTGGGGTTGAGTTTGAGGCTGAATCCGACCAGACCATTTTAGCTGCCGCTTTACAAAATAAGATACATTTACAGCACAGTTGTAAAAATGGCGAGTGTGGTGTGTGCGAAGCCAGTTTGGTTTCTGGTGAGGTCGCGTTTGATGGCAACAAAATATCGGTGGGTAATTTCTTAACATGTAAAAGTGTTGCGTTGAGTAACGTAGAAATTAAGGCCGAGTATTTTCCTCAGTTGTCACAGATTATTCAAAAAACAGTGCCCGTGAAAGTGGATACGTTCGAACGCACGGTGAGTGATGTTGTTAGGTTGGTATTGCGGTCTCCGCCCACAAATAAATTGGATTATCTCGCTGGGCAATATGTGGAGTTAACCTATCAAGGTGTTACAAGGCCTTATTCTATTGCGAATGCACAAAACACAGAGGGTAAAATTGAACTGCATATACGTAAAGTCGAAACCGGCAAAATGAGTGAAAGGCTATTTGCGGGGGTAAGAGAAAATACGCTTATGAGGCTTCGCGGGCCGTGCGGCACCTTTTTTCTCAGAGAAAGTGAAAGCCCAATTATCTTCCTGGCCACTGGCACGGGTTATGCGCCAATAAAAGCGATTGTTGAAGAACTCTTGGCGAAAAATGATAGTCGTCCGGTTTACCTTTATTGGGGGGCACGCTATCAAGCGGATTTATATTGCGAACTACCAAAAAAATGGAGTAATAATTATAAAAATATTCATTATATTCCGGTGCTTTCACGTCTTAGTGAGCACTGGGCTGGTGATGTAGGCTATGTACAAGATGTTGCATTGGCTCAGCACCATAATGTGAACGAATACAGTATGTACGCTTGTGGTTCACCCTTAATGATTGACGATGCAAAAAATAAATTTATACACTCAGGTCTTAATCTTAAAAATTTCTATAGCGATGCATTTACGGCAGCAAAAAGCGAATAAGCGGAGTATAAAATGAAAGCGGTAATCTTGGCGGGTGGTTTAGGTACAAGGTTTAGTGAAGAAACAGTGCACAAGCCAAAACCGATGATCGATATAGGGGGGCGTCCAATTCTATGGCACATTATGAAAATGTATTCCGCTCACGGAATTACAGATTTTATAATTTGTTGTGGCTACAAAGGCTACGTTATTAAGGAATACTTTGCGAATTATTTCCTGCATATGTCCGATGTTACATTTTGCATGAAAACCAATAATATGCAGGTACATCATAAGCGGGCAGAACCATGGACGATAACGCTTATAGATACCGGTGAAGCATCCATGACAGGCGGCCGCCTTAAGCGAGTAAAAGAACATTTAGCGGGAGAAGAGGCGTTTTGTTTCACGTATGGCGATGGTGTTGGTGATATTGATATTTCTGAGTCTATAAAATTTCACAGAGCGCACGGAAAGCTTGCAACGCTTACCGCAACCTTTCCTCCTGGCAGGTTTGGTGCGTTAGATATTCAAAATAAGCAAGTAAAAAGCTTTAAAGAAAAGCCGAAGGGCGATGGCGCTATGATAAACGGCGGTTTTTTCGTATTGTCGCCAAAAGTTATAGATTATATAGAGAACGACAACACCGTGTGGGAGCAGTACCCCCTTAATAAATTGGCCGAAAATGGCGAGCTTATGTCCTACGAACACCATGGATTTTGGCAGCCAATGGATACACTGCGAGATAAAATAAATCTGGAAACGCTGTGGGAATCTGGAGAAGCACCTTGGAAAACATGGAACGACGAAAATCATGATAGCTAGAAATTTTTGGCAAGATAAAAAAGTATTTCTTACCGGCCATACAGGCTTTAAAGGCAGCTGGCTCTCGTTGTGGCTCCAAGAGCTAGGGGCGAATGTTTGTGGCTATGCGTTAGAGCCACCCACAACTCCAAATATGTACCAAGATGCACAGGTAGAAAAAGGGATGCAGTCGGTTATTGCCGATATTCGCAACTACGATGCGTTGTACTCTGCGCTTTCAGAATTTGAGCCCGAAATAGTCATTCACATGGCTGCGCAACCGCTGGTTAGATTGTCGTATGAGCAGCCGGTAGAAACCTACGCAACCAATGTAATGGGTACCGTAAACCTTTTGGATTGCATAAGAAAAACTGGTGGCGTTAAAGCAATTGTTAATGTTACCAGCGATAAGTGCTATGAAAATAAAGAGTGGGTTTGGGGGTATAGAGAAAACGAACCCAAAGGCGGGTACGACCCCTATAGTAATAGCAAAGGTTGCGCGGAGTTAGTGGCCGATGCTTTCAGGAAAAGCTACTTCAACCCAGAGCAATACGCTTCTCATGGTTGTGGTCTGGGCTCCGCGCGGGCAGGCAACGTGATTGGTGGTGGAGACTGGGCCAAAGATCGGTTAATTCCAGATATGCTGGCAGCGTTTGAAAAAAATGAAAAAGTGGAAATTAGAAGCCCCCACGCTATTCGCCCTTGGCAGCATGTACTTGAACCTTTATCGGGTTACTTAATCTTGGCTCAACGGTTATACGAACAAGGGGCAGATTATGCTGAAGGTTGGAACTTTGGCCCCGCTGATGAAGATGCCAAACCGGTTGATTGGATTGTGGCGCGCCTAGCTAAACTTTGGGGTGAAAATGCAGCCTGGTACCTAAGTAGCGGAGAGCACCCACATGAAGCTGGTTATTTGAAGCTAGACTGTTCTAAAGCAAAAGCGCACTTACAGTGGCAGCCTCGTTGGACGTTAAATGAGACCTTGGTAAAAATAGTCGCGTGGCATAAAGCATGGTTGGCACAGACTGATATGCGCGAATACAGTATAAACGAGATAAAAGAATATTCTGTTTTAGAAAAGTAATTGGGAAATTTAAATGAATCAACAAGAATTAAGAGCAAAAATTGCAGGGCTAGTTGCGCAGTATTCCGAATTAGCTGACTCACCCAAACTATTTGTAGCGGGAGAATCTATTGTGCCTCCTTCTGGAAAGGTGGTAGGTACAAAAGAAAGGCAGCTTATGGTAGAAGCATCATTAGATGCTTGGCTAACCACCGGCCGTTTTAACGACGCATTCCAAGAAAAATTAAGTGAATACTTAGGGGTTAAGCACGTACTAACAACCGTCTCCGGTTCCGCAGCAAACTTGCTAGCGATGACGGCGTTAACATCCCCGAAGTTAGGCGAACGCCAACTTAAACCTGGGGATGAGGTTATTACCGTTGCCGCAGGGTTCCCTACAACAGTAAACCCCGCAATTCAAAACGGACTAATTCCCGTATTTGTCGATGTGGATATACCAACATACAATATTGATCCAACGTTAATTGAAGCGGCGGTGTCGGAGAAAACCAAAGCAATCATGATCGCTCACACTTTGGGTAACCCATTTGATTTAAAGGAGGTTAGGCGCATTGCCGATAAATATAACCTGTGGCTAATAGAAGATTGTTGCGATGCGTTAGGTACAACCTACTACGGTGAAATGGTAGGTACCTTTGGGGATATAGCAACGTTAAGTTTTTACCCGGCACATCATATTACAATGGGTGAAGGCGGCGCTGTTTTTACCCAATCTAAAGAACTGCACACCATCATTGAATCGTTTAGAGATTGGGGGCGCGATTGCTATTGTGAACCAGGTTGCGACGATACCTGCGGAAAACGGTTTGATCAGCAGTTAGGCTCTCTTCCCCATGGCTACGATCATAAATATACCTACTCTCATCTAGGTTATAACCTTAAAATTTCGGATATGCAGGCGGCCTGCGGCCTAGCACAAATGGAACGAGTTGAAACTCTTGTTCAAAAGCGAAAAGATAATTTTAAATATTTGAGGGCATCTTTAGAAAACTGTTCTGAATTTTTGGAATTACCAGAAGCCACCGAGAATTCGGATCCGTCATGGTTTGGCTTTCCTATAACGCTAAAAGAAACAGCAGGAGTTTCTAGAGTTGAATTGTTAAAGTTTTTGGATGATGCAAAAATTGGGTCACGTCTTCTCTTTGCAGGAAACTTAACTCGGCAACCGTATTTTGAAAATATCGAATACCGTGTTAGCGGGGAGTTAAAAAACACCGATAGAGTTATGAATCAAACGTTTTGGGTTGGTGTTTACCCAGGGTTAACTGAATTGCAGCTAGATTTTATTGTTGCTAAGTTTGAAGAGTTCTTCGGGTTGAGCTTCTAAGGTATGAGAAAGTATTTATTAACCGGCGGTAGCGGGTTTTTAGGGAGAGAATTAACTAGCAGATTGGTTGGTGCTGGCCATGATGTAGCGTGGGTTGTCAGGGAGGGCAGATATGAAGAAGTGGGAACAATATCGATTGATGATAATTTAGAGCAAAATATTATAAGTTATTCTCCAGATGTCGTAGTGCACTTGGCAGCATTTTACAGCAACGATTGTCCAGAAAAGATTCTTCAATGTAATAATTTGCTACCAATCAGGCTTTTAAATGCGCTGAGTTATCTACCTTTGTCGCAACGAAATTTCGTATATGCTGGGAGTTATTGGCAGTATGGGGATTGTACACAAAAAAATATTGCAATTGACCTCTATTCAGCCAGTAAACGTTCGCTGCATTCTTATGTCGATTTTTTTCACGAATATAAGGCTATTGGTGTGATAGAGCTTGTATTGTATGGGTCATATGGTAAAAGTGATTCGCGAGGTAAGATTCTAGATTTGCTTATTAGCGCTGTATATAGCGGCGATACTCTTAAGCTAAGCCCTGGCAATCAAAAGCTTAATCTTCTTCATGTAGATGATATTTGCGAAGCCTTTTTAATGGCATCGGATATTGTTAGGAAAGAAAGGTGTAATTCTCACTATCGCGTTTCAGATGAAAAGGAGTATACGATTAGGCAATTGATTGATTTGATAGAGGCTAGCTCATTAATGAAGCCAAATGTTGAATTGGGCGTTTTACCATACAGAGAGGTAGAAGTGTATGCGCCGGTTTATCATGATGAGTTGTTGCCCGGCTGGAAAGCAAAGTCTTGCGTAGACGAGTATATAAAAAGCTATTTTAAGTGAAGTGCTGTAAATTATAGAAAAACCATTATGAATAAATTGATATCGATTTGTATTCCAACATATGAGCGGCCTATTGAGTTAAGTCGTAATCTTCGTGAAATATACGAGTATTCGTTGCTGAATCATGAGTACAGCATAGAAGTTTGTATCTCAGATAATTCTAGTTCGGAAGGGACATCGGATGTTGTTGCGTACTGGCGAGAAATTTACCCTACTACTATCCGTTATAAAAGAAACCTGAAAAACATTGGTGCGAGCAAAAATTTCTACAATGCTTTGAGTATGTCTACAGGTGATCTGGTGGTTTTGCTTGGAGATGATGATTTTGTTGGGGATACTTTTTTTGAGTGTCTCGATAGTGGTTTTCTAGATGATCGTATACTGATGTGCCTATACGATAGAAGGCCCATTGCACCTGAAAAGCACAGTCTTTATAAGGTTGTGCCGTTCTCAGCAAGATCGCGTGATATTTGTGGGGAAGGAGATCTATTAGACTATATTAGAAATACAAACTCTATTGGAGGAGCGGGGGCTTTTATATCTTCGGTAGTATATCGCGGGGGTGTTTTACGAGAAATTATTAGAGAGATAGAGAAAAGAGTCGACTATAACTCTGTGTATGCTCACGTTGAAATTTTTATTGAGATAGTTAAAAGAGGGCGGTGGAGATATTTGTCAGAACCATTGGTATATTCTAGCATAGATAATGATAGCTTTTTGAAGAGTAGCTATTTTGAGAGGATTAAGCTTGATTTACAATACTTGGAAGTCTGGAGTAAGAGCGGCGCAAATGAAACAGTGTTGGCGGAAATTAGCAGCCTTTTGAAGAGAGAGCGACCATGGCTACATTTTGTAAAGGCCAAAGCAGGATGCGGAAGGAAGCATCGAGATGTAGACCTATTTGTTAGTACGCATGAAGTATTTTATTACCCTAATTTGATATATGTTCCTAGTTGGTTGTGCAAGATATTGTTCCAGTTTTTTAGAGTATACAAAGGTTTAAAGGTTACGTGGTCTTCAAAAAGAAAATACAAAAGAACGTTAATCGTGCAGAATCATGTGGCTCCCTATAGAGTAGCTCTTTTTAATCAATTGTACAAAAAACATAATATCGAGGTTCTGTATTTAGAGTCTCCTCCTAAGTCGAGGAAGTGGGATAGAGAGAGATCAAGAATACGATACCCTTATAAGGAGGTGGAGGCTAAAATTGTTCCGATATTTGGTAGGTCTCTAGCGGTTTCGAAATTTTCACAAATTCCAAATGTTTCGCTCTACTCTACTCTGGTTGTATTTACTAATCTTCCCAGTTACGTTGGGTGTATCTACTTAAAATTATGTGCATTTATTGCGGGGGTCGATCAAAAAATATGGGTTACCACATGGTGTGATTACACTATTGAGGTTGGAAATAGATTTGCTCAATTTTGCGTTGATTCTTTTACAAGGGTTGCTCATGCGACCCTTTTTTTAAAATCCAAATCTGCAATTGCATACTCAGAGTCTGGCGCTCAGCTGTCCAGCATTTACGGCGTTGAGTGTAGATATAGCTCACAGTATTACCCGCTGGAGGATGTGTACGGGTTTCAGAGGCCTTCAGAGTTGGCAATGCAGAGGGCTAATCAATTCGAAAGCCGTATTAAAATCAAATTAATTTTAATAGGTTATCTTGTTGAAAGAAAGCGTATAGAAATGGCTATTCAGGCGGTTAATGAAAACGATAATTTTGAGCTCGTTATAGTTGGCTCTGGAGAAAGCGGGTATGTCCAATCTTTAAAAGAAATGGCTGCTGATAATGGTAGGATAATTTTTGTAGGGTATAAAGACGGCGCAGAGAAAGCAGATTATATAAAGTCCGCAGATTTTATGTTGTTCACAACTCAAAAGGACAGCTGGGGATATGTGGTGAACGAATCGTTATACAATTGCTTGCCGGTTATTGGTTCATTGAATTCTCAGAGTGTGAAGGATTTAATTGTTGATGGTGTGAATGGGTATACATTTTCCAGTTTGGCTGAGCTGAAGACGAAGTTGAATTGTCTTGCAGGCAAGAAAAAGTTAAACGAACTTAATTATATTGATATCGCCGAAGCGGCTGGAGAGACCATCAAAGATTTCAATGCGACCGTATTGAAAAACTTTGATAGGTTTTTGGTGGGGTGATGGTGTTTCGCTTGTTGTCAAATAGTGCGATATCTGTTCTTGTTAAAGCTCTGGGGTTAGTCCTTGTTTACGCTCTTGTGTATGTTCATGGCGCGGATAGAACCCTCGGAGTTGCTATTTTATATTGGGGTTATGTTATATTTATTCAGGGAGCACTAATTACTCCGCTTGCTCACTTTTGTGTAAGTGTTGGTAATTTTCAATTGATTAAGAGAATGCTTTGGTTGGGTGGTGGGTTGTTCCTATTGGCCGTTCTACTTAACGGTTATACTTTCACCCCTTTTATTTATTTGCTTGCTTTTATGGCATTAAATTCATTGGTTGATTGTCGGTTGATCGTTCTGGGGCGGTATGAACTGCTGTCAGCAATGAACGGAATAAAGAACATAGCCGCACTATTCGCTTTGCTCCTGAAAATGGATGTTGTGTCGGTGTTTTATTTTTATGCAGCTGGAGAGTTGGTGAAATTTTTGTTAGGCATTTCTTTTGCAGGTGGGGTGTTTCTGGTGAAGGGGGTGGGTGTCAATGCTGACCATAAAAAATTTTTCAAATATGCAGCTTACCTATTTTTGGTTAGTAGTTATTTTGTGATCGTAAAGACGTGGCTAGCGTACCTTGATCCATCTTTAGTTGTGGAGTTTGAGATTTTTTTTAGGGTTTCGGAAGTTATATTGGTTGGGGTTACTGGTGGTGTTATGCCGATATATCTCAACAAAATGCATCACGGCGTCAGACGTGAAAAATGGAATGTCATGGTGTTTTCATTGGTTTCAGTTATAGCGTCGATGGTGTTAGCTTTTATTGTGTCTTTAGTTGTGGATTTGAATGGGTTGGTTCAAGGTTATTTTAGAGGTGTTAATGTTCATCACTTTTATGTTTCTTTGTGTCTTGCGCTGTTGCTTGGGGGGGGGATGGTGGTAACTGCTTTCTTGCGGAAGGAGTTTGGTGTAGTTGTGAACGCTTTAGATTTGTTTAAGATTTCGGTTCTTCCTGTAGTGTTGATCGCTTTGCTTTATTTATTTGGTGTTCTAGATATTTCATTTTCTTATGCCGTTGCGTTCACTCTTTTGATCTTGCTGATTGCCCTGATCGCAGAGGTGGTGTACATCCTAATGTCTTTTAGGTCGAATAGGTTTTCTGTTGGTGCATAGATGGGTGAGAATTTGCTTTCGTTAAATGGTGGTACGTGGTTGTTCTATCGTCTGTGGTATATTCTGTGGTCGCGGTGACTCGGTTCTCGTTGGTTGGTTGATTGGTTATGAGTTTCAAGTTAGAGCGAAACATATTTATTCTTATAGCATTTTTCTTGCTAAGTGATTTGCAGCTCTGTGCTTTGTACTCGACGGGTTGGATAAGTGTATCTGTGGTTAAGCTCATGTACTATTTGGTGCAGCTTGGTTTCTTGCTTGTAACTCTACGATATTGCTTGAGCCATAAAGTTTATCGTTTGAAAATGTCGGTATTCATTTTTGTGTTGGCATATTTCTTGGTTCCTTATTCAATATTTCCGCTACTGGAGGGGCGTGCTCCTGCTTCGATTGCATCCGGTGTTATTACTATGATGATACCTTTTCTGACTTACGGTATGGGCTTGTATTTCGGCGTTATGAGCGGAAATATGCGGAAGTTGCTTTCCCTCCTGTTTCTGTTTGCTTTGGTTGTTTCGTTTCTAGGTATGGTCGAGTTGTTTTGGTTGGACCACAAGTTTTTTTATGATCACCTGTATATCCAAAAATATTTTTCTGATATTAAAGGTTATACGGAATCAATGGACTTCCCTTTTCACGATGGGGCAATCTCTAGGCCGGAGTTTTATGTTCTAGGCGTGGATCATCGTATGGGAAGCGTGTTTTTGGAGCCTTTAACAGCGGGTATATTTGTCGGGTCGATATTTCTTGCATCAATATTCTATTTTTCACACCATTTTGGGTCTGCAATTTTATTTATTGCTGTGGTATTGACCCAAAGCCGTTCTTCTCTGTTGTTTCTGTTTATCCCTTTGCTTGTTAGGGCAGCAAAGAGTTATACACATTTACTGTTCTTGGTGGTAGGGGGGGTGGCGTTTATGGTTGTCATGTTTGAATACGTTGAACGTAGCGTTACCACTCTAGGAGGTAAGGGGCACCAGGAGGGTATCAGTCATTTTGCAGGCTCCTTGTTAGATGTCAGCTATTTCTTTGGGCAGGGCGCCGGCGTTGTAACGTTAGAGGAGAGTGGGTATGGATTCGTATACTCTCAGTATGGATATATCGGGTTGGTGCTTTTTATTCTATTTATGGTGTTCGTTCTTTATAGGATTTTGGTATCAAATAGATGGTATTTGGAGCGGATGTTAGGTGCCTCGCTAGTGATAAGCACTTTAGTTATAATGAACTTTAATAATTATCCATTTTCATACAAAAGTTATTTTTTCATTTGGTTTTTTTTGGGTTATATTTCTACTAGGCAATTAGAGTATAAACAATGTTGAAGTTTGCTAATATTGAGTTTCGGGGGTTGAATAAACTAATTGTCCTCGACGCTTGTTCGTCGATGAAACGTATTACAACTGTAAATGCTGAGTTTATTGTGGAGGCGAATAAAGATGAAAAATTTCTCGATGTAGTAAATAGTAGTTTTGCGACATTTGATGGTCAGATCCCATATTTAGCAGCAAAATTACTGAACCCACGTGAAAAATTTCAGAAGTTAAGTGGCTCGGATTTGGTTTACGATTTTTGCGAGTTTGCAGAACGAAATTCAGCCTCCATATTTTTGTTGGGTGGGAATGAGGGTAGTAATCGTATGGCAACGGAAAAGCTTAGGTCCGAATATCGCATCCAAGTAGGTGGGTTTTCTCCTGAGTATAAGGATTATCCATTTGATGCGAATCATAATGCGAAAATTATATCAGTAATAAAGGACTTTAGGCCGGATATATTAATGGTTGGCTTTGGTGCAAAGAAACAAGAATTATGGCTTTATGAGCACAGAGAGATTCTTGGGGAGCTCGGTATTCGTTGGGGCATAGGAGTAGGGGGGACGTTCGATTTTGTTGCAGGAGTGGTTATTAGAGCGCCAAAAATAGTCCAACACATGGGGTTAGAGGGAGTTTGGAGGCTTTTAATGGAACCAAAAATGTTTAGGCTAGTACGATTGGTTAAGAGTTTACTGTTCTTTAAATACATTCTGTAAGTAAGCGCCCATTAACTAGGGTGTCTTGACTGTTCTGGTCAACTAAAACCGGACACAATAATTTTAGAATTCACCTACTAACGCGCTTCGCT
>Ga0065722_104456_pt1 | contig 12980 bp, 14 predicted proteins | sample BansetMetagenome_FD_59109 | JGI IMG/M metagenome (GOLD analysis project Ga0065722, IMG submission 59109) | Bankia setacea gill microbial communities from Puget Sound, Washington, USA - Caecum Enriched | ecosystem: Host-associated > Mollusca > Digestive system > Ceca | place: United States... | reverse complement strand
AGTGGACGGCTTTTCAGCTTAAATGGTGGGCCTTCCCAGACTTGAACTGGGGACCTGCCGATTATGAGTCTGCGTTAATTATATAATCCGGTATCACACTAAATCACAATATATAACTAAGTTGTTGTTTCTAAAGTATTTTATATACATATAGATAACCCTATGTAATATGAAATCTTATTGTGATGTAACCCCAGTGTAACCCCGGAGCGCATGTGGAACGACAATTCAACTTTACTAAGCAGGCCATTGAAGACTTGCCACTACCTGAAACCCGTATTGAATATCGTGACGAAAAAATATCTGAGTTACGTCTGCGAGTGACCTCAACCGGAGTGAAAAGCTTCTCGGTATACAAGCGTGTATCAGGTGGGAGCCCAGTGCGAATAACTTTGGGCAAATATCCTGGGCTGTCGCCAGTTAAGGCGCGAGCGCTAGCTTTGAAACACCTAGCTGATCTGAGTGGTGGAGTTAATCCGAATGAACAGCGGCGTGTTGAGGCTATGTCTGCAATATCATTGGGTGAGGTTTACGATGCCTATAAGCGCTCACGCAAGCTAAGAGCAACTACGTTGAGGGGTTACGATGGAGTGGTAAGGAATCACCTACGAAAGCTCATCGAAAAACCTTTAAAGCAGGTTGATCGCAAGGTGATTATTGATATTCATTCTGGTATCACTTCGGAGGCTCAGGCTGACTTGACTATGCGAGTGCTGCGAGCGATTTTTAACTTCGCCAAGTATGAGTACTGCTACCAAGATGGCTCCTCAATCTTTCCGGAAAATCCTGTTGAAATTTTGTCTCATCGTAAGCAATGGAACAACGTTCGTCGCAGGCAAACACACTTGCGACCAGGTGAAGTTCATGTGTTCAGTGAGGCGCTACAGGAGGTTAGGTTGCAAGAGACCCCAACTGGTCAGTCAATTTGCGATGCAATGTTGTTTGCTCTTTTAACAGGCCTACGCCGAGGTGAGATATTTGGCTTGAAGTGGGCCGATGTGAATCTTCGGGCGGCCATCTTCACGGTATACGACACCAAGAACGGCCTTCCCCTAGAGCTGCCAATCACCAAACATATTGATGAGTTGTTCCGAAAGCAGAAGGACCGTATTCCTTCGGACTTCGTGTTTGCCGCCGAGAATGAATATGGGCAGGTACGAGAACCCAAAAAAGTTGTCGCTAAGGTCAAGGCGCTTTCAGAGACACATTGTGACTTCCATGATTTGAGGCGTACTTTCGCCACCACTGCAGAGCACTTAGATGTGGGCAGCTATAAGCTCAAGCGCTTGATGAACCATTCCACAGGCCGGGATGATGTGACGGCGGGTTACATCATATTGACGGCGGAGACACTGCGGCAATCTGCAGAGAAGATACAAAACTATTTCTTCAATCGAATGACTAGCCCGAATGTTGTGGATATTTCAAAAGCCATTTCTGGGTGACGACTATGTACATTCCAAAATTTTTCGTAACCAAAAAGCAGTTTTATGAAGCTTCAGAAGAAGAAAGGACACGGTTCAACTATCAAATAGTTGATGATAAACCATTGAAATTGCCAGAGAATTACTGTGAGCCAAGCTTTGTCAGTATAAAGGAAGTGGTAACAGCACCAAGGTAAACTAACTCTTCCCTGGTGCTATTGAACTAAATCTATAATCTAGATTATTTGGATTTTGGGAATTGAACTACACTACCCTGATTGCTATTAGATGGCTTGCTTTTACTTTCGTTTAAAGAGAGTTTAAGTTCAACCAAGTTATTTACTGGTGCTTCATACGAAAAATATCCCGACTCAAGGCCACATAGGGTTTCAAGAAGGTACTCAGGAAGTCCAAGCTGATGAGCGAGATCTGGCTTAGTTTGTACTTTCTGATCTACCAACATTTTGATTGCTCTGTTAAGCAGGCGAGGTTGCTCAAGCCTAATTTGATCATCGTATGGTTCGCCTCTTATCCATCCTCTTGCTGAGCGCCCTTTAAAAAGTCTTAGTTTTTGATCGTCATCTATAATATCCAACTGATAACAACGCATTACCATAGCTGCAACCGAGACCTTCCAGCGAGGCTTCAGTGATAATAGCGTTTCAAGTGTTGGCCAGCTCACTTCAGATGCAAACGAATCTGCAGGCAGAAGAAAACAACCAGCGAACAAGTCTGCCTGCCGCTCTATCTGTTTGTAGTGCTCTTTAGAGCGAAATGTTTTGTCATCAACATTGCGATGAAGCACTAAGTGCCCAAGCTCATGAGCTGCATCAAACCTATTTCGAATTCCATTCGCTTTGTCGGAGGACACAAAAATATAAGGTCTGCCATCTAGTAGACTCCAATGTGAAACGCCATCCATTTTCAAATAGCCAAGTTCATCTCTGGCAAAAATAACGCCGGCATTCTCGATTGCGAGAACTACATCCTCAATCGGTCCAAGCCCCAGGCCCCAAGCTTTTCTGCACTCCAGAGCTAGAGCCTCAATTTCAGCGTCAGTGATTGTTAGAAAGCGGCCTTCTGAAATAGATGGAATGTTAACGTTAGGCCAGCTCACCCACTGAGCTAAGGTGGTGGCAAGCTCTGCGACTAGGTCGAGTCTTACTCTCGCCATGTCTCTAGCAACTTTGGTTGCACTTGCTAGAGAGCGATAAAAATAAGGTTTTTCTCCATGGTCAGGAACGTCTTTCAAAAACCAGTTTACTGGAAATTTAACAGCGCCACTTAATGATCTAAGTTTGTCCTCTTCTGGGGCTTGATTGCCTTTCTCCCAGTTTGATATTGTCGCTTGGGAAACACCAACAAGGGCCGCTAATGCGACCCTTGTAATCCCAAGCGATTCTCGAGCCTGAATTAATCGATCAGGCTGGAAACCACTTACGCCGGTTCTCATAATTTCTACTCCGATTTATCACTCGACCGTTTTTCTTCTTTTTGTAGGTCATCACGTAACATTGGCCAAGCTAGGTCAACCTGCATTGAAGCTGCGTTAGCCTCTTGGCCATATTCTTTTATTAATTCTTTCAACGGTATTTCAAGGTGGTAACCGAGCCAGTCGGTGTATGGTACTGTTATTACAATTTCAGTTGGTTGTGACTGATCTTTACCTGCGGCTCCAGGATGAAGGACAACAGCTACGACATGAAGTGCGTCATCCATCTTTGGTGGTGGAGCTTTAAAAAAATCATATGTAATGGGTTCTAGTATGGCGTTCTTCTGGCTCAGCATGCTTCTGTGCCTTGCTGGGCGCGCCCATTGATTTTGATGAAGCTCTATATGGCTCAGGGTGATGTTCCCCGCGCAAATCACAATATACTGCTCTCCTTTGGGGACTGTCTGTAATACCGATGGACTACCTTCGGCGAGCACGCCTGCTAAAGCGTCATCAACAAAGTAACGCCTTTGGTATGACCTCAATCGATTGGGGCTTGTGTTTTTGCAGTCCTCTACAGCTCTATGATGAGCTTTGGCGTAAGCTGTACGGATAGCGTCCTCAACTGATAAGAACAGGTCTTTGCCTACATTTGAGGTGATGTATCTAACAAGGCGATCTTTGAGGCTTAGTTCCATCAGTTACGCATCTCTTGATTTAGTTAAGCGGAATTTTAGCTCTATTTATTTAGTTTATCAAGTTCTGATATTAGAATCATACGTAATGAGGGCTAAGCCGGGTATTGCCGGAAACCGCATCAAGTGGTGATGCGCTTTCGAGCGAAGACCGTTTAATCGCGTTTTTCGGCATCAAAGTAGCCAGACAAATCAGTTGGAATGCAATTTTTGCTACCGTTTTCGGCATCAATGCGCTTTTCGGCACTGTCCGTATCTTGATAAGTGCGTTTTTCGGCACTTTCTAGATCAGCCTTCCATTCCTGAACCCGTTGCGCGTCCATACCCTTTAAGCGATCTCTTAGTGATTTAGTCATTGGTGAGCTCCTCGTCATCAAGGTAGTGTTTGTATATCAGTAGGTACTGCTCGTCGGTAATAATCCCTTGGCTTCGTGCTCCATCGACAAAGGCCTGGAGCTTATCGAGGGATAGCGTACGAGATGTGGCGGAAGCCAATGCAGCGGTGGCTAACACTTGTTCTGGTACAAAGCTGCTCTCTGGCTCTTTCCCAACGTCTAGGCTTTCAAGGATGTTAAGTGCATAGGGGATTTCGCCAATACCATCTGCCACTACGTGTACACCATAGTTTTCAGTTCCATCGGCCGTTTTGAATCGAACCTCAGATAGTCTTAGTGAGTCTACAATTTGTGTGAATAAGGGCTCCGAGTGCAAGTGCTCTCGGTATAGCGTTACCTTTAATTCACACCCAAGGCGGCTCTGAAGGGCCTGTACCTTCTGCATCACCTCTTCACGCCGCTCTTCTGACGTGATTTTGGTTAGGTCGACCGCGCCAAATGATTTGCTGGTCATTTACTTATCCTCCACTAAATTTTAGGGCCGCTTGCGGGCCTATTGTCTTGCCCTGAAGGGGCAGCTTTTGATTTTCCGAAATGATTACCGCTCTCAAATTTTGCTTTGTCTTCTTGTTTGAAGGTTTCATTATTTTTTTCCAAAGTTTTTGCTGTCTGTTGATCTGCTGCCAAGCCTGCTTTAGGTAGCTGGTCTGCCAGTTTTTTGAGGTCGTCTTCTGTCGGTTTATAGCCTTTTACTTCTATCCCCATCATCTGCCCCTGGGTCCAAATTCGGCGTCGATATTCATCATCCCCAAATGCACGAATTTCTTTCCATTCACCAGATGCTACTTTTGCTTGAGCTAGTTCAAGCTCAGCGGCCAAAGCCCATTCACTCATCGTTTTAGAATAAATCGCCTTGCCTTTGTCTCTGAATGCTTCCTCGCCTTTTTTATGCCCAGCGCCCCAGCGATAAACGCCTTCGATATCAGGTTTGAACATGTCAATCACACGACCTTTGTTTGGGTCGATTTTTACGGGTTTCCAATAATCATCTAGTTCTAATTGAATCGGCTTTTTAGCCAACTCTTGTTTGGCTTTTTCTACATCTTCTTGAGAGCTAGCTAGGCCACAATGCTTGCTTATAGTTCGCTGGTTATCACTTGATTTCTTAGCTTGATTTTGCATTTTCAGTCTCCTGACGTCGTCGTGGTTTTCACCTAAATCAATTACATTGTTTAGGTGTTTTATGGATTCATTTATTGCCCATCGATCAGCTTTTTCTAAGTAGCCCATTCGAGCCAATTGTGTATCGGTTGGCCCTACATGTATTTGAGGGATTCTGTCTGTAATGCCTTGTTCTTTTAAAGAGAGATGACTTATTCGTTCGCTCGATCCGTAATTCTCTAATTCTGTGTTAACAATATCGGCCCATTTTTTACGCACCATTTCAATTTGCTGTTTGCCAGTAGGCAGTCCGTTTTCTCTAAGCCTTTTATCGCTCCAATTCATCTGTATTTTCTCTTTGCTCAAGCAACCATTCGCTTCCATTGCGCGAGTGGTCATCAGCAAATGCGCATGTATGTTTCTGTGATCCCCGCTTCTGCCTGGGGCGTGAACACAAACGTCAATTGCAGAGCCGTACTTACTCACTAAAAAACCAGAAAATTCATTGATTATTTTCCGGTGCGAATCTCTTCCTACTTCATGAGGAAGGGCGAGTTGCCACTCTCTTGCTACGCGTGCATTTTTTGCAGGCTCCGACATTTCAGCTAGATTCCATAACTCGGATCTTGATAAGCCTGAATGATTAAACATAAAGCTATCTAGTACGCCTTTTTTCCTTTCAAAGTCATGCACAGCGCCAGTGCGTTCATCAATTATTTTTTCGGCAGCGCGATACGCAGAAGCGGCAGTTACGCTTCGGCCTTTTGACCTTGAAATGTTTATATTTTGGCAATAAAAAATCGCCATTATTAGCACCTGTTTTTTTAGTTTTTTGCGAAGCAAAAACGCATTGACTCGGAACGAGTCGTATATGCGCTCTTCAGGCCAGAGAGGCCGCCCCCTCACTTCGAATTTAATATCCACCCTAAAAAACCTAAAGTGCCGTTTAAAGGCACATTAAAAATCGAGTGATCTCTTTATATAAAAAATAACTTTTGTAAATACGTATTTCCACGAAAAACTGCACTTTTCGAAAGTTTTATATATTTAGTGGTTGCGTTATATGGAAAACTTGTTGGGGTAATTTATTGAGTGGAGAAAAAACATGGCCAGACTTAAACCTTCGGAAGAAAAGCGATTGCGCGAAATGGCGGAGAACGATCCGCGCATAGCGGGTGAACTTAAAAAGCATGATCAGGCGTATGCTGCGTTAAGTGATCTTTTAACTCAACAAAAGGCACAAACACGGAAGCAAAGAAATAGAGAGATTATGCTAATTGGTGCTTCGATACTTTCTGAGTGCGAAAACAACTCCGAAGTTAGGAAAGCAATAACAAAATTTCTGAATAAACACCTGACGCGGAGCACTGACAGAAATTTTATTAATTCTCGTGGATGGGAGGTTGCAGAAAATGAAGCTAAAGCCAATTTTAGTACTACTTCTACTACTGATCAGTAGTAGTGTTTTTGCCCAAACAACATCCATTACAGATGTTAATTCCTCAGACAAAAGCGTTGAGTATCTAAGGTATATATTCGGGGATACCGCTGGAATAATTGTGGGAGAAACGGGTCCTGCCACACCGGACTCAATACTAGGCGCAATGTCGATTATTTTAAATGTCGGCATGTTGGTTTTCACAGGGCTAATGTTCGGTTATATATTTTTAACCGCCTTGCTTAATTCTGCTCATGAAGGCACCCCTCTTGGGCGAATGTATAGCTCAATGTGGGTGCCCATTCGCGCGGTATTGGCGTTGTCTTTTGTTATGCCATTTGCAGGCGGATATTCTGTTATGCAAATTGGCATTTTGTGGCTTGCGGGGCACGGCATCGGTCTTGCAAACCATACGTGGGATGCGGCACTAAATCATATGAGTGGTACTGGCACTTTATACCCTGCGCAAATATCTACGGACTACGAGCGCACAGCGCTGCAAGTACTCAATTCTCGCGTCTGTATGCATGGCATTAATACAGCAGATCGACATATCAATATCGAAGAAAACCCAGTTGAGATTGTTGAGGGGCAATCAGTTACCGATTTGCGTGCGGCTGGGCAAACTATATCGGCAGAAATACCGGTTCAACATATCGTGATGCAGCGCTATGACAGCCGTTATAATTTGGTTCAGGCTGGAATAGCTTATGGAAGTGCTTGGCTTTCGGGTTTTCCAAACGGTGTCCCCAGAAATTATGGGGCAAATCCATGTGGTTCTATCAAACTAGAATTTGCAGAAATAGATGAAGGCACAGCGATTGATTCTGCGGTACGAACGTTTCAATCTACCATTATCGCGATACATGCTGATTTAGATGAAGACCTTGATCCGCTCGCGCGTGAAATAGTATGGAGTGCTGTTGATGAAACAGCTCCTGCGCCTGACCCACTCACATATAACCAAGCCGTGCAGACATTCAAAACCGAGTACGAAAAAGCGGTTAACCAAGCGATGTCTGATATTGCGACGTTACGTATCAACAAATGGGCAGGTGGAAACCCTGACGTGGCAGGAAGTACTATTGGCGCACGTGATGCGGGTTGGATTTCTGTTGGTGCATGGTACTGGGATTTACAAAGAATTAACGCAGAGACACAGAAGATGGTGTCTATAAATGCTGAGATAAGCGGCCCCACAGACGACGCTATCGAGAATGATGATTACGCAATGTTTGTTGATGCGTTAGCGGTATATCAACAAAATATGAGCGTCACGAATGGCAGTGGCGTAGTGGTGAATTCAATGGAAAGATCTTCGTATGCCGAAGATAGCCATAGTCTCAATTTTGTAATGAACCGTGTTGAGAGTGTTTTGAATTATGCGTTGTCTGAGCCAGATCCAATCACAGGGATGGCAAATGTAGGGCATATGATCATAGGCAGTTTTGAGCTGGCTTTAGCTGGAGCGTTCTTGAGTAATCTACCGGTATGTGTTGCTGATGATACATCTGAAGCCGTTGGAGGGCTTATAGGTGGCGCTGCAAGGCCGGTCACGAGCACAGCATGCAGATTGACAGGCAAAACGCTTTGGGTACTCGTTGGCACTGGCATGCTCTTACTCCCAATCGCTATGATGCTGGCTTTCTACATACCATCGATGCCAATGATCTTATGGATAATGGGCGTAGCCGGTTGGTTCGTTCTGCTAATAGAAGCAGTTATTGCTGCCCCGATATGGGCGGCTAGTCATATATTCCCAGAAGGAAATGGCTTTGTTGGTGAAAGAGCTAAGGCGGGCTATATGGTTGCGCTTTCGCTTTTCCTAAGGCCGACACTGGCTATCTTTGGTTTTATAGCAGGCATGCTGTTAGTTATCGTGATGGCTAAAGTGCTTATGCTTATTTTCTTACCGGCTATGAGTGGAATGCTTGGTGACTCATTAAGTGGTGTGGTTACACTTTTCGCAATGTTAGCAATATTCACATCTGTCCTAGTTCAAATTGCACACCGCAGCTTTGGATTGATACACGAGATACCCGATAAAGTGCTTCGCTATATTGGTGGCGGTCAGGAAAACTTGGGTGAAGCCTCGCAAGAACAACAAGGCCGATCCGTTTTTGTTGGCGGTGTGGCAAAAGTAGCCAGTGGCGGTGAGCGCGCTTCGAGAGGCCGAACATCGGAAGGATCTTCAAGCCTTGCTAGCGCTGCTGGGGGAGGAATAAAAAGCGCCGCCGGTGCAGCTAAAACGGGCATGTCTAAATTGAGTAAAATGTTAAGCACAAAATAACTAAGCCCACGTTAGCCAGCCAATCACAGTGAAGTAATTGAGAAATTCAGCTAAGGGCTCCAGCAAGGATGCTGGAACCGCTTGGTTTACCCAATAAGCGAGTACACCACTAGAAAAAATAGCGGGATGCCCTAGAATTCCAGCAAAACCTTGCAAAATAAAAACTCCTACGGCGGCGTTCCAAGGCAGGTAAATATTTGTCCAGGCATGCACCCGACGTCGAAGCGGCGAAACCAAACACGCCGCTAATACCATTAAACTAAACACCCAGATCGCTCCACAGCCGAAACTTAGAGCGAGCGATTCCCATACCTGTTGGCCCCAGGGATCACTAGATAGATGCTCGGCCCATTTAAGGGCCTCACGATGACTCATGATTAGGTCGCTCATAACTTGCTCCTATCAATTACAGCGGCTGCCTTATTTGCGAGGGAGTCCTCTCCCCGTAACACTCGGACGGTTACCCATGCTACCGCCCCAAAATAAATCACTGCTGAGGCAATAATGATCTCTCTATTTATCGCCTGTAGAAATTGATTGGTAGCGAACAGTAGTAGGCCCATTGCAAGCGATAGCCCTGTAAAGTGAATTAACATTGCAATTAATTTACCTTTTGTCATTTTTAACGTCCTTAGCTTATTAGCGCGGTGAGTAGCCGGAGCGAGCAAGTGAATCCTGAACTTTTGAGGCTGCATCTCTAATTTGGTAGGCCTCGTTTTCGCTGGCTGCATTGTTTTGATAATCCGAAAAGCATAAGCGCTTAACGAACTGTGCTAGCGCCATTGCTTCGGTATTGGTAAGTTCAATTTGTATGAGCATCGTTTACTCCTGTTTTTGATTAACAAGCTCCAACGTACTTGTTATTTAAGGACCGTCAAATTTGGTGGAAATCAATGTTTATCTGCTCTTCCTCGTCAGATTCTGTTGATGTTTGCGACTCGGCGGACGCCAATATTCGATCACGATTTAATGCACCCCAATCGGCTACTCGGTAGTACCCGTATCGCCGTCCATCGACCCTCTCGATGGCCACCCAGTATTCACGACTTAGCCGTGCGAGTATCGCGTGTATTGAGCGCTCAGGAATTCCCGTGCGGTCAATCAACGATTGAAGGCTTGGCTTTTCAATTTTCTCAATGGCGATAATCAGCGACATAACTCTGGTGAAGCTGCGAGCAGGTATTTCCTTTTTCTCTTCAGTGCTATCTATGGTCATAAGTGACTCCTATTTCGCGGTTTATTACTGACTGTGTCATTTTCCACTCAATGATTTTTTTGCCGCAGGCAACTTGTGTTTTTTTCGGTAAGAGCAAATTGGCGAAAGCCACAATTTGCCACGCCTAGTGGAATATCATTGATAATCATGGATGGGTTTCTCTAAGTGGCGGCAAAGCCTCGTCATTACTGGGCTGCCTGCTAATGGCGTGTGACAGTTGTCGGGGTAGTTCGTGACAGTTAACGTGGGGAGCGTGACGGTTATCATGGGTTGGGCGTGTTATTTCGAACTTACTTCTGGCGTATTCGGTAACTGTCCAATTTAATTGCATTAGCTCGGGTAAGCTTTCCTTTGCGCGTTGGCGCCGTTTCCTCATTGTTGATTGGCTAGTCTTATCAGGCCATACGTAAGTGCAAAGTGTGTCGAGCTCAACACGGCCAGATTTACCAGGATCTATCCAGCCACAAAGTCGCTGATGAAGTATTCGTGCAGGGTCACTTTTAAGTGCTCGCACTTCATTCATATTAATACGCACGTGTTGGCGGCCACCCATAACCGCGTGGGCGATCATCGGATTCAATGCAACAAAAAGCTTTCCTGCTTTTTCGTCGCTGGAGTATTCAGACAGAAGCCTAAAGCCTCGACGCTTTCCTTTTACATGGGCAATTATCGAGACTTTCCATAGGCGTTCGATACACTCACGGATAGGCTTGGTATCCTCGATGTTGGCATAACCTATCTCTCGAGCAAGCGAGCGGTAACTACCTTTAACAACCATTGCGTCTTGCTGAATAGCTTCCCACTTAGGTTCCATAAATAACCTAAGTTGCTGGCCTTCTGTCGTTTTGGGTTCTGGGGATAGCACCAAGCCCGATGGCCCTGCCATTGCTACTAGGCCTTGCAGAATACGAAGATCATCCGCGCCTAAAGGTTCTGGGCCACTAAATTCAATTCGCTGACGATTGCCAAACTCGTAGATAACATCGAGCTTGTTTGTCTTCCGTTCTCCGCGTTTGAGACTGCGAAATAATCCTGGAGCTAAACAATGGGCAGGATCGTGTCGCGCATGCGTTAGATCAAATTTCGTCACGACGAGCACCTCTTTTTTTTGCCTCGAGCACGGCTGGCTTTAATACACCACCTTCATGGCGACGGAACCAGCACTCGTTAAAAGGTTGGCCGTAATTTGCTTTGCTAACGCCAAACCTGACGAAGTAACCGCGCTGAGATTCGTCTACGTTCCATGTTTCAGCTTCCGCTTGAGTCATGCTCGATAGGTACGCCTGCCAACGGATATTGTCGACCAATACAGATGAACCTCTGCTAGCTTGTTGCATGTCTCCGGTGCCCATCATGGCTGCACCTTTACTGGCGTGATGTAGGAATACAATTGAGCATCCGGTTATCGATGCTATGGATTCCATGCAGCCTATAACCTGGCTCATAGGGCCGCTGGCATTCTCTTCTTCAATATGAAAACGTCGAAACGTATCAAGCAGCAATAGGCGGCGACCGTCTGCAACTTTTAGTAGTGCATCCTTCCAATTTGGCCGCATGATATTGGGAGTGCTACCAATCAAGGGGTGAATTAAAAGCTTGCTCGCTACTATTTGCTTTTGCTCGGCGCTTAACAGCTTGCCAATTGCGTGTAGTCGGTGATGTATTGCGATTAAGGGGTCTTCTGCCGGCAAGTAAATCACCGAACCTTCGACTATTTCCCCGATACCTAGAAGGTCGGGCCCGCCTGCAATTTGTGTTGCCAGTTGCAATGCGAGCATCGATTTGCCTGCCCCACCAGGGGAGACTAGCGCTCCAACTGTTCCGGCCACCATATTTGGCAGTACGTAATCGACAGGTGGCGGTTCGGCAGCGAATGTTTCTGCAATGTTTAAAAACTTTTCAAAGGAGACTTTCACAATGAATCCCCTTTGCTTCTTTGTTCTGCCAGCCAATCGTGAAAAACTGATTCTGGGAATAATCGCCGGCGTCCAATTTTCACAGAGGGTGGCATGGGTTCACCGCGGCTATGCCGGTTTCTTAGCCCGCCAGTTGACATAAAAAGCAACTCTGCGACTTGCTCGTAGGTGAGGTATCTTTCGGTATTTCGAGTATCCATCGTTACTCCGCATGACATTAAATAGCATGGTGTGATGATGGGTTATTGACTCTTGGCGGTGGTGACTTTAAAGTGTCTTTTGTGTGTAGTGAAAAGACACTTTTAGGGGCGATTATGAGAGAGCAAGCGAAATCGGTTTCAGCATTTGCCGCAAATCCATTGCGAGCTCGGATGCTGATTCGAGAGTTGGAGCGTAAATGCCTTGATGTGGCCCCTGCTGATAGCGGTGAGAAATTTGATCGTTATGAACATATCAACCGGTTTACGGCCTGCCACAAAGATTCCAGAAAGCGCTTTGACCTGCCTAGGCGTCCTTTCTTTCGGTGGCGTAACGGAGAGGCGCTTCCCAACTTAACAACCCGTAGATTGATTGATGGGTTATTTGAGGAAAAGCTAGGTAGTAAGTGGGGCGGTCGAGGTATTGAAGACCCTGAGCAAACATTGCTAGTGGCATTGGATTTAATCAGTCGAAACAATACCCCTAACACCCAAGAAACATTAACTGAAGCCGAGGAGATTCTAGCAACCGTTAATTCCTCGATATGCGATTTAATCCCGAAAATCCCCAACCTTGATAAGCCTAAATTCACGTCCTACCAAGGTGGTAAATCACTAACTAAATCGGCAGATCGAAAATCGATGCGTTATGCCAAGTGGTCAAAGAGTCGTCCGGTGGCTTATCCATTCATTACTGAGCGAATTAATCCCTATGATGCAGTGAGCCCGCTTTGTGCTGCATTGATGTATCTAGTTAAGCCCAATAATAAAACTCAATTGAATGACGACTTAGCGCAAGCGCTATTACTAGACGTTATCAGTGGCGTAATTGCTGCTTATATTGTAATGCTTCACCGAAACCCCGTTGAGTTTCAA
>Ga0065722_104455_pt1 | contig 13066 bp, 10 predicted proteins | sample BansetMetagenome_FD_59109 | JGI IMG/M metagenome (GOLD analysis project Ga0065722, IMG submission 59109) | Bankia setacea gill microbial communities from Puget Sound, Washington, USA - Caecum Enriched | ecosystem: Host-associated > Mollusca > Digestive system > Ceca | place: United States... | reverse complement strand
ACCTTCTGGGGGTGGCAGCTTATTATTGTAGCCGCCGCTATTACGTTGCCTTTGGGTTTTACCTCGGCCAAGGAGTATGCTGAATTGGAATGGCCCATTGATATTGCCATTACTTTGGTGTGGGTGTCCTATGCCATTGTTTTTTTTGGCACTATTGTTAAGCGCAAAACCTCTCATATTTATGTTGCGAATTGGTTCTTTGGAGCGTTTATTATCACGGTGGCTGTGCTGCATGTGGTCAATAGTATCGCGGTGCCGGTATCGCTAAGCAAGTCATACTCAGCCTATGCAGGAACTATGGATGCCATGATCCAGTGGTGGTATGGGCACAATGCAGTAGGCTTTTTTCTCACTGCAGGGTTTTTAGGAATGATGTATTACTTTGTTCCTAAGCAAGCTGGACGTCCGGTATATTCTTATCAGCTTTCTATTGTGCATTTCTGGGCACTTATCGCAATTTATATCTGGGCTGGGCCTCATCACCTACACTACTCGGCATTGCCTGATTGGGCACAGTCATTGGGAATGGTGATGTCCTTGGTGCTACTAGCGCCCTCTTGGGGAGGAATGATTAACGGTATTATGACGCTCTCTGGTGCTTGGGATAAATTGCGTACAGACCCCACATTGCGCTTTTTAGTGGTATCGCTGTCGTTTTATGGCATGTCAACATTCGAAGGACCGATGATGTCGATTAAAACCGTAAACGCGCTTTCTCACGATACGGATTGGACTATCGGTCATGTGCATTCTGGCGCACTGGGGTGGGTGGCCATGATTTCTATCGGTGCGGTATACCATTTGTTACCGGTGTTGTTTAACCGCACTCGTATGTGGAGTGTGCAGCTGATTAATATTCACTTTTGGCTATCAACCATAGGGACAGTGCTCTATATCGCTTCAATGTGGGTGAACGGTATTATGCAGGGGCTTATGTGGCGAGCTTTCAATGCCGATGGCACCCTCACTTACAGCTTTGCTGAATCGGTAGAGGCTAGCTATCCAGGATATTTTGTTCGATTCTTGGGTGGTTTTATCTTCTTGGTAGGCATGTTCATCATGGCTTACAACGCCTATAAGACCATTGCCGAAGACGAGCCGGCGGAAGATACCAATAATACCGCTGAAGCGCAGTTGGCCTAGGGAGAACCACAGTGAAAAATCATGACATAGTTGAAAAAAATGTGGGTTTGATGGTGCTACTGGTTGTAGTGGCTATTAGTTTTGGTGGTTTGGTACAGCTGGTGCCACAATTCTTCCTAGATGAAACCACAGAACCTGTAGAAGGTTTACTTCCTCTTGCCGCAGTTGAGCTTGAGGGCAGAGATATCTATATCCGAGAAGGTTGTCACGTGTGCCATACACAAATGGTTCGACCTTTGCGGGCCGAGGTAGAGCGTTATGGCCACTATTCAGTCGCCGGCGAATCGGTATACGAACATCCGTTTTTGTGGGGGTCAAAGCGCACCGGCCCAGACCTTGCTCGAGTGGGTAAGCGCTACAGTGACACTTGGCATAAAGCGCATTTGTACAACCCCCGTAACGTGGTGCCCGAATCGAATATGCCGGCTTTTCCTTGGTTATTTGATGCCATTATAGACGGCAAGCTAACGGCAAAAAAAATGTCGGCGTTAAAACTGGTTGGCGTTCCGTATACCGAAGCTGATATTGCGGGTGCTGAATCGGCTGTAGCAGGAACGACAGAAATTGACGCACTGGTTGCCTATTTGCAGCAGTTGGGCACATTGCTCACGCATAAGCGTTAGACGAGAAAAATTAATGGACATAAATACGTTAAGAAGTCTTTCTGTCGTGTTCGTCGCTATTGCTTTCGCGGGAGTCTGTTGGTGGGCGTTTTCTCCGCGACGTAAACAGCGTTTTGATGAAGCTGCTAATTTGCCATTTGCCGATGAGCAAACACCGGCGTCTGCAGCGAGCACCGATATCAAACAACACAAAACTGAAGACGTAGATCTTCAGTCTGCTGACCATTCACAAGGGCAGGAAAAATTATGAGTACATTTTGGAGTCTCTGGATTATCGTGCTTACGTTGGTATGTACGGCACTCGTTTGCTGGGTACTATTCGCCAATCGAAAAGTGGCTATGCGTGACGATGAAGAGCCAGAAAACCAAACCACAGGGCATATTTACGATGGGATTGAAGAATACGATAACCCACTACCTCGCTGGTGGTTTTTATTGTTTGTTGGCACACTGATTTACGGCGCACTTTATTTAATTGTGTATCCGGGCATGGGGAGTTTTCGCGGTCTTATGGGCTGGACATCGGTGGGTGAGCTCACCATGGATCAGCAAAAGGCGCGAGAAAGGCATATGGAAACGTTTGGTCAGTATTCAAAAATGCCTATAGAAGAACTTGTTCATGATGGACGAGCAATGAAAATGGGGGTGCGGTTGTTTTCGAATAACTGCGCGATTTGTCACGGTGCAGATGGTGGCGGTAATTTTGGTTTTCCAAATCTTACGGACAATGATTGGTTATACGGTGGAAAGCCAGAAGATATATTACACAGTATTCAAGAGGGGCGTGCAGGGGCAATGCCTGCTTGGGGCCCAATTCTCGGTGAACACGGTGTTGTGAGCGTGAGTGAGTACCTTCTCAAAATTTCGGGCCAGCAGCATGAATCTGCCGCAGCTGCCGCAGGGCAAGCAGTTTTTTCACAAAATTGCGCGGCTTGTCACGGTGCTGATGGCAAAGGAAATACTCTGTTAGGCGCCCCTAATCTTACCGATAGTACGTGGTTATATGATGGTTCACGGGAGGGCATACAGCACTCCGTACGTAACGGGCTTGCGAATCAAATGCCGGCGCAAAAAGAGATGCTTCGCGAAGACAAAATACATTTGCTTGCCGCCTACGTATATTCGTTATCGTTCAACTACGACGAGTAATTTAGTTGTTGATTGGTCAGTGGTGAAACCTTTCATAATGAGCGGAAGCTTCGAAAGAGGTTTCCGCTTTTTTTATGAAGGGTTCTGTTAAATGTTGCTGGGCCATTTTTCATTCTACTTAGGGAGTTTGAACCGTGTCTGACAAATCGTCATCTGAAAATGAACCGGGCTTGGTTGCAGCTGCTCATACAGAAGATGTGCCAGTTGGTGAAAGTGGAGCTCCCATTCGTTATAGGAACCTCTACGCTGCAGAGAGTAGGATTTATACGCGAAAAATTACGGGCTTCTATCAAGCTATTCGCCGTTACACGGGTTTACCGTTAATAGCCGCTTTTCTGCTGCTACCTTGGTTGGTTATTGATGGGCGGCCAGCCATATTGTTCGATCTTCCGGCGCGACAGTTTCATGTTTTCTGGCTGACCTTTTGGCCTCAGGATTTTATGTTACTAGCTTGGTTGCTAATCATTTCAGCCTTTTCCTTGTTTACCGTCACTGTATTGTTGGGCCGAGTCTATTGTGGTTTTACCTGTCCGCAAACGGTCTGGACATTAATGTTTATTTCTGTTGAACGTTTTTTCGAGGGTGATAGAAATAAGCAAATTAAACTCGCCAACCAGCCTTGGAGTGTTAGTAAGCTGTGGCGGGTATCGGCAAAACACAGTGTGTGGGGGTTTATCGCATTCATCACAGGGGTAACATTTGTTGGTTACTTCGTTCCCATTCGCGAATTGTTACTTGGTCTCGTGCCCCACGCAGATACCAATACCGGAATTATCACTATTGGGGCTCACCCCATTGCAGCTTTTTGGACGCTTTTTTTTACCTCAGCAACCTACCTTAACGCCGGGTGGATGCGGGAGCAAGTCTGTAAATACATGTGTCCGTATGCGCGTTTCCAGTCGGTGATGTACGATAAAGATACGCTGGCAGTGCAGTACGATGAAAAGCGAGGTGAAGCTCGCGGTCCTCGTCGGTCGAAGGAAAACTATCAGGAAAAAGGACTTGGCGACTGTATAGATTGTTCTTGGTGTGTGCAGGTTTGTCCTGTTGATATTGATATTCGTAACGGCCTGCAGTATGAATGTATTAACTGTGGCTTGTGCGTAGATGCCTGTAATGCCGTGATGGATAAAATGAAATACTCCCGTGGCTTGATTCGCTTTACGTCTATTGATGCACTTGAAACAGGGAAAACGACATTTTTTCGACCTCGTCTATTCGGTTACTGCGTAGCCGTGTTGGTGATGTTTTTTGCTTTTATATACAACGTATCGACACGCACGCCACTCTCTGTGGATGTTATTCGTGATCGAGGTGCTCGCTTATACCGAATTAACGGTGATCAAGTTCAAAATGTGTATACTGTAAAAATCAACAATATGGATCGCAGAGCACATCGTTATACGGTTTCTGTCGATAGTGCTTACCCTTTTGTCATCAAGAATTTCAGGCCGGTAGAATTGGAGGAGGGGGAGGTTTTTACTCAGCCTCTCAGAGTTTCAATTGACCGGTCTGCATTAGATACAGAAAAAGCGGTGCTTGAAATCACTGTATTAGCCTTAGATGATGAAAGCTTGAAAGCCGTTGAGAAAACCAACTTTATCGGCCCTTCGCCGAGACGGACACAGTAAACGTGCTTTTTTTCCGCGTCAACTCGAGAGAACCCTGTCTAGGCTAGCTATTGGAGATAATACTTGAACGTGCAAACTGCAGATAAACAATGGTATCGACAACCATGGGCTTGGTTAGTTGCAGCACCTTTAGTGCTGGTATTTATTGTGTGTGCAATATTGGTTACCGTTGCGGTTAGGTATGGAGATGATGTAGTGTCGGATGACTACTACAAAGAAGGCAAGATGGTAAATAAGCACTTTGCAGCAGAAAGTGCAGCAGTAGATATGGGGCTTGTTGCCAACATAACGCTCGATAGGAATGAGAAGTTTTTTGAGTTGAGTTTGACAGAGCCACTTTCCTCAAACGAAAAAATTGTATTAAAGCTTTCTCACCCAGCTCAGGCAGAGCTAGATAGCGATTTTCGGTTGCGACGAGTAGCGTTAACGACTTATCGAACTGAAACGTTAGGCTCTATACCTTCTGGTCGTTGGTATGTTCGCCTTGAAGGGTATTCTTCCTCGAACGCTGCTCTTGCTTGGCGTTTGAGCGGTGAGACCAATTTTACTGAGTCTCCATCCATTCAACTACAGTAGTCCTATGACCGTCTGTTTCCATTGTGGGTTGCCTGCCAATACTGAAGGCGTCACTAAAATTAGCGCCACTATTGAAGGGGAGCTTCGGGTATTTTGCTGCCATGGTTGTTTGCTGGTTGCTCAAACTATTCATCAAGGGGGGCTGGACAATTATTATCGCTTTCGCGAAGGTTTTGGCGAAAAGCCACTGGACGCGGAAAATGATTTCCTCGGTTATGACCTCCCGGAGATTCAATCACAATTTTGTACCGTCAATTCCAACGGTATTAAAACTGCTCGCTTGAGTGTTGGGGGTATTAGTTGCGCTGCATGCGCGTGGTTAATTGAGCATCATATCGGTAATCTTACCGGTGTTGTCCGGGTCAATGTCAATGCAACCACACGGCAATGTCTATTGCAATGGGACTCAGAATGTCTCGCGTTAAGCCGTATTTTCACCGCTTTTTTACACATTGGCTATCAGCCTCAACCTGATCGGGAGCAAGAAAAGCACAATAGACGCACTCAAGAAAGCCGAAAGTCCCTGATGAGGCTGGGTGTAGCGGGTATTGGCATGATGCAAGTGGGAATGGTTGCCGTTGCTTTATATGCGGGAGGGCTACAGGGTATAGAGAGCCATTGGCAGCAGTTTTTACGGTGGGTAAGTTTGGTGATGGCAACACCGGTGGTACTGTATTCAGCCCAACCATTTTTTATAAGTGCCTATCGTTCGCTATCCGCTCGTCATCTGAATATGGATGTGCCGGTTTCGCTGGCCATTGCTTTAGCCTATGTTGCTAGTGTTTGGGCGACCTTGACTCGAAGTGGTGAGGTGTATTTTGACTCTGTCTCAATGTTTACCTTTTTCCTGCTGTTGGGGCGCTTTCTTGAAATGCGAGCGCGCCACAGCAGTGCCTTTGCCCAAGAGAATCTTCAGCAAATATTGCCGCTTAGCGTTAAACGTATGGAAGGCGAAGAGTTGCGTTCTGTGCCGCTAGCGGCAGTGGTACCCGGAAACACTTTACGGGTTGCGGCGGGAGAGGTGATTCCTGTTGATGGGCGTCTTCTAAGTACCATGGCTTACATTGATGAATCACTACTTACGGGGGAGTCGTTGCCGCAAAAAAAAATCCGTGACGCTTCGCTGTATGCCGGTACCTTAAATCGAGAGTCAGCCATCAGTCTGGCTGTTAGCGCTTGCGGTGGCGACACGCAATTAGCGGCAATTGAGGCCTTGGTAGATCAAGCCAGTTTAGAAAAGCCACGACAAATTACCTTGGCAGATCGAATTGCCGGTAGGTTCGTCGCCACCGTGCTCATTATGGCTGTTCTTGTGGGAGCATATTGGTGGTATATGGATGCCCAGAAAGCCCTGTGGGTGGTGCTGTCGGTATTGGTTGTTACCTGCCCCTGCGCGCTGTCTCTAGCGACGCCGGCAGCGCTGACGGCGGGGGTCAATCGCGCGCGAAAAATGGGAGCGTTAATTACTGGGCCGCAAGCGTTGGAGTGTTTCGGAAAGATAAGCCATGCCGTTTTTGATAAAACGGGTACGCTTACCGAAGGAGCAACCCGGGTCTCAGATGTGCAGTTGGTAGAGCCGCATGCAGATTTGGATAAAGAGTATTTGCTAAACCTTATTGCTGAGCTGGAGCGCCATTCCTCTCACCCTATTGCCAAAGCCTTCGCCGGGCGAGACTCGAAGATAATCGCTAAGCAGGTGGAAGTTGTTTTAGGTCAGGGAGTGAAAGGTGAGGTCGATGGGCAGCAATACTATTTTGGCCGTTGTGAATTTGCCGGTGGGCAGAGTGAGGGGAATCTTCCCAATCAGCAGGGGCAGTGGCAATTATTGTCGCGTGTGGAAAACGGTAAGTCGAGAGCCCTTATGTGGGTGTGTCTTGCCGACACCACCCGTGATAGTGCCGCCGGTGCGGTAATGGACTTAACTGGTTTAGGTATTAAAGTATCATTGTTGAGTGGTGATCGCTCTGCAGTCGTTTTGGCTCTAGCAAACACATTGGGAATTACCTTATCTCGTGCCGAAGCACTGCCTGAAGATAAGCTGGCATTCATTTACGCGCTGCAAAAACAAGGAAAGCGGGTACTGATGGTGGGCGACGGGATTAATGATGTACCAGTGTTAAGTGCTGCGCATGTGTCAATGGCTATGGGTGCGGCCACGCAACTAGCGCAATCAAAAGCTGATAGTGTTTTACTCAATGGAAAGTTAGACGTTATACCGAAGCTTGTTACTCTCTCGAACCGCGTTCAGGGGATAATTCGTCAAAATTTGGCGTGGGCTCTACTGTATAATGGTTTGGCCTTGCCCGCGGCGGCGGCTGGGCTATTACCGCCTTATGTGGCGGCAATAGGGATGTCGTTGAGCTCGTTGGTTGTGGTGTTAAATGCTATGCGCGTGTGAGAATTCGGTCGCGAAATCGTGTACTTTATATGCCTCAACGTAGTATTTTTATAGGAACAGACTTTGGAAAGCTTATTTATTCTTATTCCAATAGCGTTGGTGTTTGTTGCTATAGCCATCGCTGTTTTTTTCTGGGCGGTAAAATCAGGCCAGTATGAAGATCTCGATACCGAAGCTCGCCGCATACTCTTTGATGGTGATCGCGGCAGGCGGGCCAAACCCATTTTACCGGACGATGGAGCTCAGCCTCTAGAAGCCTCCGATGCTACTCAGGCCACGTCCGCGTCAATAAAGAGCCCTGAACTAAAATGATGACTATGGACGCATTGATACCGGCCTTTCTACTAGGGCTAATGGGGGCAGGGCATTGTTTGGGGATGTGCGGTGGTGTTGCTGCGGCACTCTCATTTGCCAATACCGGTCGTAGCAAGCAACATCAACTATTTATTTTGCTGATGTATAACGTGGGAAGGATTTTGAGTTATGGCTTTCTTGGTGCCCTATTTGCGTTTTTATTGGGTGGTGTTGAAAAGCTTTCACCCGTTCCTATTTTACGTGTGGTTTCCGGCTTATTATTGGTTGCAATGGGCTTATACTTGGCGGATTGGTGGCGAGTATTGTCGCGTTTAGAAGCTCTTGGTGCTGGATTATGGAAGTTTATATCGCCTATTGCCAGTCGCTTAATGCCGGCAAGGAATCTACGTTCAGCATTAATGCTAGGCTTGCTGTGGGGATGGCTACCTTGCGGCCTAGTGTATTCAGTTCTATCTTATGCTTCTGCACAAGGTGAAATATTGTCGGGTGCTTTAGTGATGATCGCATTTGGTGTGGGTACTTTACCTGCCGTACTGGCAGGTGGCTTGGCCAGTAAATTTGTCAATACGCTCGTTAGCAAACGATGGTTGAGAGTTGTGTTTGGTATAGGTTTTATTGGGTATGGGCTTGTCACTTTAGTTCCGGTCGTGACCCTCGCCCTAGTTGCATTGGGTGTATCGGACGCACCTATGAATGTAATGCACCACCACTGATTTTGAGAGAGTAATCACTATGACCAAGGTGTTGGTACCAATTGCCGACGGTACAGAAGAGCTTGAGGCGGTTACCGTTATCGATGTAATGCGTCGAGCGGGGGCTGAGGTGTGTGTCGCTTCGGTGATGCCAAAGAGGCATACCGTTGTTGCTTCTCGTGGTGTAAAGCTCGGCGCAGACTGTAGTATAGATAGTTGCCTAAACACGTCTTGGGATTTGATTGTTTTACCTGGAGGGATGCCAGGGGCAGAACACCTACACGATAGTGATGATTTAATGACATTAGTAAAAGCACAGCTAAATGAGCATCGTTGGTTGGGCGCGATTTGCGCAGCACCGGCTGTAGTTTTAGGGCGGCACGGCCTAATAAAAAACTTTTCTGCGACCTGTTACCCGGGTTTTCAACAAGAGCTACAGCAGCAAGTCGAGCACGTGGCTCATAAGCGGGTGGTTGTTGATCACAAGCTTGTTACCAGCCAAGGGCCGGGAACCGCTGCAGAATTTACACTAACGCTGGTTTCTCTCATTTATGGCGATGAAAAAGCAGCGCAAGTTGCTGCAGGAATGCTGTCTAATTACTGAGTACTTACACCCCGATTTCTAACGGAATTCAGCTCCTGTCCCCTTTCCTTTGTTTTTCACCTCAAGTTTGAGTCAATGGGCGTCGGCTAATGTTTGGCGTGTGTGACTGCATAGTCCTAATATGAGTCCAGTGTTTTCATCTATGGAGCGCATGGGGTCGAGCATTTGGTTTTTGGGTATAAATCAACCTTGAATCAAGTGTAATTCCAGCAATATCGTTAGTTAAAAAGTGCTCAGTGCAGAAGAGGAGAGGTGCACGTCTAGACGTGAACCACCGGAATGAGCAAAATTTGACCATTAACAGGGGCCAAAATGGCAGATTTAGATCTAAACGCTATATAGGGTGGCCAGTGATCCCGTGATTTACACTCAAAACGTAGTGAAACCAGCTGAATACAGTTGGGTTTTGGTAGCACATATTGACACTATAATTGTTGAGAGTAATATGCACCGACAAAAGGATAATTTTCGCTTATAAAATCGGTGAAAATTGGGTGATATTTTAGCGTTATTGGGGCGCTGACGGTATTGCGATGGAGTACATTGCGCCGATGTATGCAAATAAATCAATGTGGGCGAGTAAACTTAAGCGAAAGTCGATCTAACGGCAGTCGTGATACTAATAATAAATAGTTATATACCTAACCGAATATCCATAACTCTAAGTAAGAGCCAAGAAAATAATATAGCGCCAAATGAGAAGGCGTAATTCTATATATCATCTCTAATTGAGGAGTGAGAGTGTCTATGTTTAAGAAAAACAAGCTATCTAACGCTATCGTTGGTATTTTAGCCACGTCAGCAGTCGCTGTGCCGGTAATGGCCCAGGAAGACGGTATTGAAGAGGTTTTCGTAACGGGCATGCGTGCCAGTTTGGAAGCGTCTATGGATGTAAAACGTAATTCTACGGGTGTTGTCGACGCGATTAGTGCGGAAGATATCGGTAAGTTTCCCGATTCCAACTTGGCTGAATCACTTCAGCGTATTACCGGTGTTTCTGTTAGCCGCCGTAACGGCGAAGGCGCAGACGTAACGGTTCGTGGTTTTGGTGCCGAATACAACATGATCACCCTTAACGGTCGAATGATGCCCGCTGCCCGTGCTTACAGTAATACTCAAGGCACTACGCGCGCATTTGATTTCGCTAACTTGGCTTCAGAAAGCGTGAGTGCTTTGGAAGTATATAAAACCAGCAAGGCGAATATTGCCACAGGTGGTATGGGTGCAACTATTAACATTGCGACCTCTCGTCCGTTAGACAACCCCGGTTTTAAAGCCAGTGTTGGCGCTAAAGCTGTAGCAGATTCGACCAATCGTACTGGTAGTGATATTACGCCAGAACTCTCTGGTATTGTCAGCTGGACCGACGAAAGCGAAGTTTTTGGTGTCTCCTTAACGGGAAGCTACCAAGAGCGTGATAGTGGTTCCGCCAGTGCTTCTGTGAACGATTGGCGTGTACAGGAATGGGTAGCACAGGGTGAAGCGGGGGCCATGAATATTGGTATTCCTCCTGAACTTGCGGCAGACATGACGCCCGAAGAGCAGTTGGTGTACAAAAACAGCCGTATTGTCAATGCGCCTCAAGAAGGCCAGCTTTATGGCTTGCCTAACGATGTACGTTACCATTTTTCTGATAACCATCGCGAGCGAACTAACGCGCAGTTAACCTTACAGTTCCGACCCATGGAAAATCTCACCGGCACCTTGGATTACACCTATGCCGAGAATGTATTGGAAGAACGCCGTGGCGATAAAACCGCGTGGTTCACTCGAACACACGATTACGTTGAGTTCGACTTCGATCAAGCGGTCGCCACTCCCATGATCATCGCCGAAGATACTAGCGGCCGAGTAACTGATGATGACGGTAATGTGAGCGTTGTTGGTACCAAAGACTTTGGTTTTGAACAGCAGTACCGTAATCAAACCGGTGAATTGAACTCTCTAGGTCTTAACCTAGAGTGGGCGGTTAACGACTCGTTGTCTTTCACTCTGGATGCTCACGATTCCTCCATGTCCAGTATGCCTTCAGGCCCTGCAGGCGCTGGGGACATTCAGACCAGTGTGGCCACGCCAATAGGCTTGTATCAAGCTTATGATTTTAGTGGGGATTTGCCCACCTTTGCTTTTCTGACCGATGATACCCAGAAAGGTAATGGCGACGGTATACACAATAAGGAAGATATTGGTTCACAAATGTTGCGCCTCTATTATTCCGATCAAGAAACTGACATTACTCAGGTTAAGTTAGACGGTGCATTTGACTTCGAGAATGGTCGTATTGATTTTGGTGTTGAAACTCGCGCCATGGAAATGCGCCAAAAGTACTCTGATACCTACCAGCCTTTGGGCGACTGGGGTGTTACTGCGCCTATGGATGTACCAGAAGGCTTAATGTCTGATTTCTGCCTTTCCTGCGAATTTGACGACTACAGCAGTGGTCCTTCTGATACCGACCAGGTCGGTTTTAAAGGTAATGCTGAAGAGATTGGAATGTGGGGCGCAGAGGAATATGGCCATGATTTTGCCGTAAACCGTAACTATTCTGAAAACCATCTTGTGCAAGAAGACACCACAGCGGTGTACTTTCAGGTGAGCATGCAGTCTGATATTGGTGGAATGCCAACTAACATGATGGCGGGTTTACGTTATGAAGGTACGGATATTGAATCAACAACGTTTCAGTTGATTCCAGAAGCGCTGCGTTGGGATGACAACAACGACTATTACCTTGTGCAATCTTCTGAAGAGACGCCTTTCTCCCAGAAAGCTAAATACGACCACTTGCTGCCAAGTTTTGACTTCGATATTGAAGTTATTGAGAACTTGAAAAGTCGCTTCTCCTTTAGCCAGACAATCGCTCGACCGAGCTATGGTGATATGCGTGCGGGGATTACCATCGATAATCCGTTGGGGCCAACCTTAACTGATATCGAAGCGACTGCTGCATCGGCTAACCCAGGGCTGCTGCCGCTGGAGTCGACTAATGCGGATATCTCTGTTGAATGGTATTACGACGATTCAAGCTATGTGTCTCTAGGCTTCTATGAGAAACGCGTGAATAACTTTATCGGCCGTCAAAACGTTGTCGAAGAGCATTTCGAGCTTCGCGATTCCACCAATGGCCCCTTGGCGATGGCTGCGCAAGATGCGGTAGCGGCTCGGGATGACCATGATGGTGTTGTCGATGAGACAGAACTGTTTGTAATGAGCGCTATTCTGGACAACCCTGCTGACTTTCCTGGCGGCGCAGACGACTACGAGTCTGGTATTACCTTCGCTGAGCAAATTGCAGGTGACTACAACATTATGCCTAACGATGGTTCCGATGCAGCTCGTCCTTATGGTATAGACCCTTACTACCAGTTCCTTACCGACAAGCCCGTTAACACTGAAGCTGCGCAAATTTCCGGATTTGAATTTGCCGTACAGCACTTCTTTGGTGACACCGGTTTTGGTCTACAGGCCAACTATACTACCGTTGGTGGCGACGTTAGCTATGATAATTCAGCGTCTCCGGGTGATTCTCAGTTCGCCTTGCTAGGCTTGAGTGACTCAGCAAACTTGGTTGCCATGTATGAAAATTATGGCGTACAAGCGCGTTTAGCGTACAACTGGCGTGATGAGTATCTTGCTGAAACAAACCGCGGTGGCTCTAATAACCCCCGTTATGTTGAAGCGTACTCACAGATTGACTTGAACGTTGCTTATGATATTAACGACAATATCAATGTTTTCTTCGAAGGTTTGAACATTACAGGAGAAAATACTCGTAGCCACGGCCGTTCAACTCACCAGATGTGGGATCTCTATGATCTTGGACCTCGCTACCAGCTGGGTGCACGATATACTTTCTAAGCACTATCTTCGGGTAGTTGTTATATAGAATGTGCTAAATAGTAATACTCGCAATTTAAAGGCCGCTGATTTCAGCG
>Ga0065722_101175_pt1 | contig 13120 bp, 8 predicted proteins | sample BansetMetagenome_FD_59109 | JGI IMG/M metagenome (GOLD analysis project Ga0065722, IMG submission 59109) | Bankia setacea gill microbial communities from Puget Sound, Washington, USA - Caecum Enriched | ecosystem: Host-associated > Mollusca > Digestive system > Ceca | place: United States... | reverse complement strand
TACCTGGATAATAAGAGAATGACGAGGTCACCATGTAGTAGGCATCCTCAGCATAGACAATACTCGGATCTGGATAGAAGCCCGCTAAAATCGGATTTTGGAATTCACCCGGTGCAAGTGGCTCGGCAAACATCGGGTCATTGCCGCGGTATTCAAACCAATCGAAATAAACCGGCTGCACGTCCTTAGTCGCGGCCGCTGTATCCATAGCCGCGCTATCGCGGCCCTCTTCGCCAGTCGGCCTTAGACTACAAGCACATAGAATAGGGACTATGACTGCCAGCAAAGTCCAAGCAATTTGGCGCTTTGAACCCAATATTGCANAACCACGTTTAGCCATAACCTCTCCCTCCCCTTGCTACAGACCTTTTAAGGTTGCGCAGCAGTAAGTGCATCAGCAAAGCCTTGTAGGGCCAGCTTGGGCGAATAATCGGCATTAAATAACAAGGGCCAATCCGGATGTCCGCGGAAGTTTGGTATCCAACTGTCGGCGTCGGTAATACCCCACACGGTTACACCGCCGCGCTGAGCTGGAGGAACAACTTCCAAATACGCTGCCACGACAGCCTGGTAACGATCCGCTTGCAGCTGCTCAGCAGTCGCGCTCAGCTCGGTCATATCNTCATCAGAGTTCATGGTGATATCGAGCTCGGTAATCTTTACCATCAAACCCAAATCGACAACGTCTTGAAAGGTATTCTTAATCGCATTTGCAGACGGCCAATCACTCAAAATATGCATCTGAAAACCGACACCGTCGATAGGAATGTCTCGAGCAACCAAGTCCGTAACCAAGCTAACCATCGCAGCGGTTTTAGAACCGTCGTTGCTCAAGTTGTAATCGTTGTAGTATAGAAGGGCGTCATCATCCGCTGCCCGCGCCGCAATAAAGGCTTTTTCGATATAGCTTTCGCCAATATTCTGCAACCAAACGCTGTCGCGCAGTGCGCCGTTACTGTCGGAGATGATTTCGTTCAGCACGTCCCAGCTAACCACAATATCGGCATCGGCATAGCGTGAAACAATCGTAGTGATGTGACTTTCCATCATGCTAGTCCACGCGGCCGCGTCGCCACTAAAGTTCGACATCCAGTTCGGAATTTGGCTATGCCAAACCAGCGTATGGCCGTGTACCGACAAGCCATTGCTAGTCGCATAGTTAACGAGCGCATCGGCATCATCGAAGAAGTAGGTGCTCTCTGCCGGGTGTAAATAAGCAGGCTTCATAATGTTTTCGGCGGTAATCTGGCCGAAATGGCTGGTAACAATGGCGCTGCGACTACTGCTGCTCAACACACTTTTCGAGTCGTTTCCTGCGGGCACCGCCACGCCGATAGGAAAACTAGCGTGGCTCTGTAAGTTGGTAACCGTAATTTCGCCACTTGGCGTGGGTGTCACTTCGGGGGTTGGAGTAGCCGTCGGCACTGGCGTTACTTCCGGCGTGGGGGTAGGTGCGGGCGTTGGTGTTGCTCCGCCCGAGCCGCCTGACCCTCCGCAACCTATCAAGCTAACAACGGCTAACGCCAATGGAATTGAACTCAGCACTTTTTTTGACATGATTTTTTTCGACATAGGTAGACTCATATACATCTTCGGGTTACACCTAAATTGACCANCNCAGAATCGCNTTCGGCGAACGGAACAGCGGTTAAATTTGCGCGATTAGTCGGCTATAATGACGCCAAAATATCTTATAGTCAAAAAAACCATAAGAGACGCCACTAGTTTTTGACAGGAAATGTTTAGCGCGCTGCCTAACCCTCAACCGCCTTATCCAAACCCACAATGGCTATAATCAGTGACTATTCATTAAATATGATGAAACGATACAAACTCATAAAGCGATGCAAAATCGGTCAGCGGCTTAAGCTATCGATGTGAAACCAACGCAGCTGAACTAACCTTACCTGCAGCCGCTGTAAGCTACACTCGGTTACTTGCTCGATTACTTGCCATACAGCTAAAGCACCTTATTTTAGGCCCATCAAGGAGTCAATCCATGTTTTCAACCATTATCACCCCTCGCAAACCCAGCAGGTCGCTGCTGGTACTGACNTGCGCTCTAACACTTGCCCTAAGTCAGTTCGCGCTCGGCGGTTTGGGTGATAAGGCCTATCTGCTTGAAAAGCCTCGCAAAGACGCATTTGAACTAGTAGGCCCCAGCGAGCAGGCTGTACTGTTCATGGACAGCAACGATCACAAAGGCGCGTTGCACGCACTTAGTGACCTACAGGCCGATATTGAGCGCGTAACCGGTAAGCGTGCGCAACTTACCCACAACGCGGCCGAACTTAGCGGCCACGCGGTAATCGCAGGNACCATTGGCGTTAGCCCTATTATTGACGACCTGATTGCCCGCGGCGCAATTGACCCAAGCGCCATCAAAGGCAAATGGGACGGCTACCACATGCAAGTCGTCAACAAACCACTGCCTGGGGTTGAGCGCGCACTGGTTATCGCTGGCGCCGACATGCGCGGGACAATCTATGGCATCTACGATGTCTCCGAAGAGATTGGGGTATCGCCTTGGTACTACTGGGCCGATGTGCCGGTGGCCAGCAAACCAGTACTTTACCTAAGCAAACAACTGCGAACCCAAGCTGCACCGAAAGTGAAGTATCGCGGCATATTCTTAAACGACGAAGCCCCGGCGCTCAGCAACTGGGTTTATCAGAACCACGGCAATTACAACCACGAATTCTATGTAAAAGTATTCGAGCTGTTGCTGCGCCTGAAAGCTAACTTTCTTTGGCCTGCAATGTGGAACAACGCCTTTGCCGACGACGACCCACAAAACATGATTCTGGCCGACGAGTACGGCATTGTTATGAGCACCTCGCACCACGAACCTATGATGCGTGCCGACAAGGAATGGAACCGCTACGGCAAAGGTCGCTGGGAGTATTCAACCAACCCCGATGAGCTGGCAAAATTTTGGGAGCAGGGCGCACGTCGCAATAAAGCGTATGAAAGCATCTTCACCATGGGCATGCGCGGCCAAGAAGATAAGCCCATGAGCGAAGGCGAAAATATCGAGCTATTGGAAGCGATCGTTCAAGATCAGCGCAATATTCTCACTAAAGTGTTCGATGACCGCCCCATTACCGACGTGCCACAAGTGTGGTGCCTCTATAAAGAAGTACAAAGCTATTACGAAAAAGGTATGCGTGTGCCAGACGACGTGATTCTGCTTTGGACCGATGACAACTGGGGCAACATTCGCCGCTTGCCGACGCCCGAAGAACGTCAGCGTAGTGGCGGCGCGGGGGTTTACTATCACTTCGATTATGTCGGTGGGCCGCGCTCTTATCGTTGGATCAACACCTACCCGATTAGCAAAATTTGGGAGCAAATGAACCTCGCCTATGAATATCAGGCCGATCAAATCTGGATTACCAATGTCGGCGACCTCAAACCGATGGAATATCCCATCGAGTTTTTCTTACGCATGGCCTGGGATCCAGAAAGCTGGCCAAAAGAGCGCCTGCAAGAATTCGGTATACTTTGGGCGACACGTGAATTCGGCGCTGAATATGCGGCCGAAATCGAAACATTAATGACCGGCTACACGCGGCACAACGGTCGCCGCAAGCCCGAACTAATGGAGCCGAACACCTATAGCCTGCTTTACTACAACGAAGCTGCGCGTATTGAAGCCGAACTCGATCAACTGGTAGCGAGCGCAGAGCAACTCTACGCAAAAATTCCCGCTGAAAAAAAGTCCGCATTTTTTCAGTTAGTCCTGCATCCGGTTAAAGCCAGCACAATAGTGACCAAGTTAAATATAGCGCTAGGGCGCAACCGCTTGTATGCCGAACAGGGTCGCGCCGATACCAATATTTACGCCGCAAAAGCTGAAGCTCTGTTTGCCGCTGACACCGAATTGAAAAATCAGTATCACCTGATTAATGGCGGTAAGTGGAACCACTTTATGAATCAACCACATATCGGTTACACCAACTGGAATAACCCTGAAGGCGACCAGCTTCCCGCCACTCACCATTACAGCCCAGGCAACTATGCCGAAATGGGTATCGCCGTTGAAGGCATCGAGTCTGGCTGGCCCGCCGCCGTCTCTGGTCACTGGCCGCACACAGGAAAGTTTGAACTCAATTTTGATTTCTTTGGTAAATCAAAACGTTCACTAGAGATCTATAACCGCGGAACGAAAGCGTTCGACTATCGTATTACAACCAGCGAGCCATGGATTAAACTTAGCGACAGCACCGGTACGGTAACAGTAAGCGAAAAGATCGATGTCAGTATCGATTGGGATAAGGTACCCGACGGAGAGCACAGTACAACACTCAACATTAAGGGCACGGGTTGGCAGGGCGCTCATATCCGCGTCAACATCAACTAAGCCCAGCGCTAAATTGCGAAAAACTGCACGCGGGTTTGTTGAAGCGGATGGCTATATCAGCATAGAAGCCGCGAGCTTCAGCGCCAATAAAAAAGCCNGCGGTTTAAGCTGGCAAGAAATTCCTCAACACGGTCGCACGCAAAGCGCTATGTCGGTATTTCCAATCGGCGACAAAAGCTTTAGCAAACCAAGCGAAGCACCTTACCTAGAATATGACGTCACCTTCGTAAACACCGGCACCTTTGAACTCAGCACCCACGTCGCACCTAGCTGGCCGTTTACCCCAGGCCACGGCCTGCGCTATGCGGTAGCGATTGGCTATGAAACGCCGCAGATTATCGATATTGTCGAGGGCATGAATGGAACGGACAGCAACTGGGAGGAATCGGTACGCAACGGCGTTCGCGTTAGCAAAAGTCAACATCAGGTTACAACCACTGGGCGCAATAAGATTCGTCTTTACATGATCGACCCAGGCGTGACCCTGCAAAAAATTATTGTCGATACCGGCGGCTTACTTCCCAGTTACCTCGGCCCGGAAGAAAGTCAAAAACTATAATCGACCCGCCAAGTTATTAACCCAGCACTAGGCTGTTTTGGGTAAATTGGCTTTGCGGAACTGTGACGGCGTAATACCCGTCATAGTGCGGAAGGTGGTGTTGAACACCGACTTCGAATTGAATCCGCAGGCGTACATAATGTCGGTAATTTTTTCAGCATTATGTGCGCACAAGCGGTCCTTTGCTTCTTCAATGCGGTAGCCGTTTACAAATTCATAAAAGTTTTTATGGAAATCGGCATTTAATACATGGGATAAGTGATGGGCGGGAATATCTAGCTGCTGCGCAAACGAGTTGAGCGTTAAATCGGAATCCAAATAGGGTTTTTTGGCGCTCCATATAATTGCGTACCATCGCCACATATTCCAACTTCACTGAATCTGGAAGCAGTGCCTGTTTCGCCGGAATGGCTGGAATAGCCATAAGCTTAGCGTTAGCGGGAAGCTGCAAGATATCCGGCTGCTGTAAAGTCACAAAAACCACCGCATTGGTTGCCACAAACAACCCCATTACCGCAAATAGTTTTAAATCCAACGGGTTCACATAGGCAATCTCTGGAAACTGTAACCACAATAGGTTATTCGCATAACGCATCAGCGTAGCGCAGGTAAAACCACCCACTAACAGCAACATCCAACCGAGATTACGATTTTTGATAGTGGAAAAATTAGCGCCCAACTCACGGTGATAGCGATACAGCAACAGGTACAACCAAACCAGATAAAGGCCCATATACAGCGTACTTAAACTGGTAAGAACACGGACTTCCGCAAAGGAAAAAACGTAGTTCGCAGCCACCTGCTGTTGTTCTAAGGTTTGCGGACCAAACCCGAGGCGATAAATCATATAGCCGAAATGACAGATGAAGGCGATAAAATGCAACCCATGCCTAGACACTAACCGGAACGACTGCTGCATACGCGACTGCAAATAAAGCAGCAAGAGCGGCCCCAAAAGATAGTCAAACGACATAGCCGCGTGAACAATGTGCGTGTAGTTGTAATGCACATTCAGCTGCAATTTGATCAGCACACCATCCATATAGGCACAGGCGCTGGAAAACATTAGTGCCGCCAACAACAGATTACTGAGCCGATTGCCACGCTGGCTCGTAAATAAGAACAAAGCGAAGAACAACAACAAAAACACCGTGATGACGTCTAAAATTAAATATACTTGGTAAGATGTTTCATACGGCATTCGAGCATTCCTTGAAAATGAAGTCTGGTGCACCATCGTTCGACCGCACTCGTCGCGCGACACTAATTTTGCGGTGGGTAACAAGTGTATGGATGACGGCTATATCGATTAGCCATTGGCTATGCTAACCAACAATCATCAAAAACAGGTTCGGTTTAGCCAAATCGAACCTCAATAAGACTAAATTAGCCCCTATTACCTACTATTAATAGGGGTTTGATAGTTGTAACTTTTAGGGCGCTTGTATAGTCTTACTGACTATATCCCACGCTCGCAGACCTGCTGGATACCCGCTCCAAGATGAATCAAAATGCCCCACTTTTCCCCAACCCGCCCAGCATTGGCGTAACCCGACGCCTCGCCGCAATTGGCGAATGCATGATCGAAATTGGCGGTAACGGCAAGGGCGGCTTACAGCAGGGCATGGCGGGCGATACCTACAACACCATCGTTTACTTNGCGCGACTGCTCGGTTCCTCTCGTTGGCGCGTGCACTATGTTACCGCCATGGGCGAAGACCCATTTAGTGAACGCATGCTTCACCAGTGGCAGCTTGAAGGCATTCGCTGCGAACTGGTAGCCCGTATACCCGACAAAAACCCCGGCCTCTACTATATTCACCTTAACGAGTCTGGCGAACGCAGTTTCACCTATTGGCGGAACGACTCCGCTGCACGTCAGTGCTTTGAGCACCCAGGTGCCGACGCTACGCTGAAAGAGCTCGAATCCTTCGACTTAATCTATATCAGCGGGATTAGCCTAGCCATTCTGCCGGAAACTAGTCGCATTAAGCTTCTAGCCACCCTCGACAAGATGCGCGCCAAGGGCGGCAAGGTTGTCTTCGATAACAACTATCGTCCCAATCTCTGGTCCAGCGTCGACGAGGCAAAACGCGTTTACAACCAATTTCTCGCCAAGTGCGATATTGCCCTACTCACGCTTGAAGATGAGCAACTCCTGTTTAATTCGCCCTCAGCCGAGCACGTATTGGTGCGCTGCGCATCCCTCGGGATCGACGAGATCGTCATCAAGCGCGGCGCCGAGCCCTGCTTAGTACGCTTCGACCACGGCGTGTTATCGATACCTGCCGAGCCGGTCACTAAAGTGGTTGATACTACTGCCGCTGGCGACTCCTTTAGCGGCGCTTATCTGGCCGCGCGCCTGCACGGAAAAAGCCCGCGCTTGGCTGCAAAATGGGGGCATAAACTGGCAAGCACCGTTATCCAGCACCGTGGCGGCATCCTCGCACGGAAATATATGCCCGACATGCTGACCCTAGGAGAAGCAACCAACTAAACAGAAGCTCTCAGTCCAGCTGCAACCCTTGAGCGTAATCTTCCGCAATTCAAGCAGCCGCTTATTGCAACCCATAGTTAACCTTAAGACTAAAAATTAGGTCGCCAGCGCGCCGCTAGCGCCCCTCGGAGTTTACTCACGTGAAAATCACAGAAGCGAAAGTTATTGTTTGCAGCCCCGGCCGCAATTTTGTCACCCTTAAAATCGTCACCGATGAAGGTGTTTACGGCATCGGCGACGCCACCCTCAATGGACGCGAGAAATCGGTGGTGTCTTTCTTGGAAGATTATCTATGTCCGTCGCTAATTGGTCGCGATCCGCAGCGAATTGAAGACATCTGGCAATTTTTTTACCGTGGTGCTTACTGGCGTCGTGGGCCCGTGGGGATGACTGCCATTGCCGCTATCGACACGGCGCTATGGGATATAAAAGCCAAACTTGCCAACATGCCGCTCTACCAGCTACTTGGTGGTCGCAGCCGCGATGGGGTTATGGTTTACACCCACGCCAATGGCCACGATATTGAATCGACTCTGGAGCAGGTAGGCAAGTACGTTGAGAAAGGCTATAAAGCCGTACGGGTACAATGTGGCATTCCCGGCATCGCCAGCACCTATGGCGTGCCCAAGGGCAATAAGGCCTACGAGCCAGCCGATTCAGACCTGCCTTCGGAAACTAGCTGGTCGACTGAAAAATACCTCAACCACATCCCCCAGCTGTTCCAAGAAGTTCGCAAACAGTTTGGCGACGATTTGCATATATTGCACGACGTTCACCACCGTTTAACACCAATAGAAGCCGCTAGACTTGGCAAAGAGGTCGAGCCCTACCATTTATTCTGGCTTGAAGACTGCGTGCCTGCAGAAAACCAAGAAGCGTTTAAGTTGATCCGCCAACACACCACCACGCCGCTCGCTGTCGGCGAAGTGTTCAACAGTATTCACGACTGCCGCGAGCTGATTCAAAACCAGTTGATCGATTATATTCGTACCACCGTGGTTCACGCCGGGGGCATTACCCACCTGCGCCGTATTGCCGATTTCGCCGCTCTGTATAATGTGCGCACCGGCAGTCACGGCGCTACCGACCTGTCACCGGTTTGCATGGGCGCAGCGCTGCATTTTGACTACTGGGTGCCGAACTTTGGCATTCAGGAACATATGGCACATAGCGAGCAAATGCTTGAAGTATTCCCCCACGCCTATCGCTTCAATGACGGCTACTTCACCCCCGGCGAACAGCCCGGTCACGGCGTTGATATCAACGAAGAGCTCGCCGCTAAATACCCCTACAAGCGCGCCTGCCTGCCGGTTGCTCGCCTAGAAGACGGCACGCTGTGGAATTGGTAAACACTTTTTGAATTTGACTGTTAGGTGCCAGACGCAAACCGGCGCCGACTAAAAGGATCCAACATGAAATCGTTTATGGGCGAAGACTTTTTACTCTCTACAGATAGCGCTCTCGAGCTGTATCACCAACACGCGGCATCCCAGCCGATCATCGACTATCACTGCCATCTACCGCCCGCCGAAATCGCCGCAGACCGCCAGTTCGATAACCTCGCACAAATCTGGCTTGAAGGTGATCACTACAAGTGGCGAGCGCTCCGCACTGCCGGAGTTAGTGAGCACTTAATAACGGGCAAGGCTACAGATTTAGAGAAGTATCAAGCATGGGCCAACACCGTTCCGCAATGTCTAGGCAACCCCCTGTATACCTGGACCCACCTCGAACTTCAGCGCCCCTTTGGTATTCATGGGCGACTATTCGGCCCGAAAACAGCTAACCAAATCTGGCGCGAGTGCAACGCCATGCTGGCGACTCCCGAGTTCAGCGCACGCGGTATTATGCAGCAGATGAATGTGAAGATGGTGGGCACCACCGATGACCCAATCGACGACCTAAGCCACCACAAAGCCTTGCAAAACAGCGATTTCGACGTGCAAGTTTTGCCCAGCTTTAGACCCGACCGCAGCTACAAAATTGAGCTGCCCAACTTTATTAACTACCTCGAGCGCTTAGGTGCTGCCGCCGATATCACTATTACCCGATTCGATGATTTAACTCGCGCCCTCAAGCAGCGGCTCGATCACTTTGGCGCTCACGGCTGCTCAATCGCCGACCACGGTATAGAAGTGGTGCGCTACGCTCCCGTACCCGACATAAACGATCTAGACGCCATACTGCAACGCCGGCTCAATCAGGGCACCGACAGTCAATGCCTATTAAGCGAGCTCGAAATCGCCCAATTCAGCACCGCTGTTCAGGTGTGGCTGGGGCGCCAATACGCCGAACGCGGCTGGGTAATGCAATATCACATGGGTGCACAGCGCGATAACAATAGTCGCCTGCACACACAACTAGGCCCCAATACCGGATTTGACTCGATTGGTGACCTACCCCTAGCCGCGCCGCTGGCCGGCCTACTCAACGCTATGGATATTAGCAACGAGCTGCCCAAAACCATTCTCTACGGCATCAACCCCAGCGCCAATGAAGTGCTTGGCACCATGATCGGCAATTTTCAGGACGGCGCGGTCGCAGGCAAGGTACAGCTCGGTTCCGGCTGGTGGTTTAACGATCAGAAGGACGGCATGCTGCGGCAAATGATGCAACTCTCACAACTCGGCTTACTCAGTCGCTTTGTGGGCATGCTCACCGATTCACGTAGCTTCCTGTCCTACACGCGGCACGAATACTTCCGTCGCTTACTGTGTGAAATGCTCGGCAACTGGATTGAGAACGGCGAGCTGCCCAACGACCTAAACTTAGTTGGCGGTATGGTTGAGGACATTTGTTTTAACAATGCTAATCAGTACTTCAACCTCAATATTGGCCGCTAGACTTGCGCTACAACTGAGTAACAGGTATTTTTTTAGTCTAGAAAGCGAGGGTGTATCGCGCTAGGCTCACCGTTACACTATTGGCTCAATTGCCAAGGTAACGCCCAAGCTAGAACAATAAAAATACAACTTAGTTAGAGGAAATTCACTATGATTGGCTACTTTTCACGACGGATCAAAGCATATTCAATGCTTTTTGGATTTGTCACCTGTGCGGTCATTGACGCCCAGCATAAGCGCAGCAGAAACAGCCAAGGATGACGCTAAAACGGCTTTAAACCCACTATTCTTCTATTACTATAATGGCGAGCTGGTTGGTAATCGCTCGTTTAGCGTAAGTGATCCCGATAACTGGGGCGGTGTTCAAGCCAAGAATCTGACCGCCACGTCGACTGGAAGCAAAGTGAGTATCTCGCCCACCAACTACCGCGGAGAAGGCGACGCCATTCTGGTTGAGTGGAGCCGCAAAAAGAAGAAGGGGCAACTCACCTTAGGTGGTGGCGCTCCCGTTGACATTAGTGCCGCAAAAGATGCCGCTGCACTCACCTTTGATATTCGTATCGACACCATGTCAAAAAAACCAGTGATGGTCGGAATGGACTGTGATCACCCCTGCCGCGCGGAACTCAACATTTCCAAGCAATTGCGCAGCTATCCGAAAAAAGAGTGGTTTACCTTCCCAATCCCCCTTAACTGCTTTACCAGTGACGATTTCGACCTTTCAAAAATCACCGGGCCACTGCTGCTTAGTACTGAGGGCAAGATGACCGCGGCCATCGCCAATGTGCGTTTGGAGCGACTACCGCCTGGCGAAACTGGTTGCGCAGAGTAACTCTCTGTAGGTCGCAAACGACTATTGAGTAAGCTTTTATAAACCCGCAAAAAGAAAGCGGACAAACCCCGCCAGAAGTTTGTCCGCTTCAAGTCACAAACAGAGCCAATAGTTGGCTCTGTTTGTTTGATTGCGATTGGGCAAGCCCGCTCGCAATCGAGGGGGGTGCCAGCGGAAGAAATCTGCCCACTAAGCACCGCCGCTAAACAATTGACTCCTGTCGATTGCCTAGCTGAGTTCAAATTTATCAATTCTTCGACCTGAAAATCGTCCCAATTCGGGATAAAGCGCAAATTGCGACGTGACACAGATCACAGTTCGTCTCCCCTCAGCGCTAATATCAACAATACACGCGTATTCCATCGCTTCCCTTCCTGCAAGCTACTTCNACCCATTCTCTAAATCCGTTTGCACTTANATCTAGCAAAGTGCTGATCGGATAATTATTTGTTGATCATTTATCAAACGAATCCGGCTGTTAGTCTAGTCTACAGCTATAGTTAGGCTATCAGTCATCGATTTAATTTAACGCAGACATTATGCAAAGCGCAGCCAAACACCCCCAAGAACAGCTTCGGCTACAAGCCCTGCTTGATTACCTTGTGCTGGACACAGAAGCGGAGCAATCTTTTGACGAACTAACAGCGTTAGCTAGCAGTATCTGTGATACGCCTATATCACTGGTTAGNCTAGTAGATAGCGAACGCCAGTGGTTTAAGTCTCGAACCGGCCTAGACGCCAGCGAAACCCCCAGATCTTTAGCGTTTTGCGCACACGCCATACTTGAAGACGGTATTTTTGAAGTTGAAGATACACTTTCAGACAAGCGTTTCTCCGACAACCCTCTTGTCACTGGCGCCCCCAATATTCGCTTTTACGCTGGCGCACCGCTTATTACATCCGAACAGCTGCCGATTGGTACCTTGTGTGTGATTAGCGACCAACCGATGAAACTTACTAGCCAGCAACGTCAAGCCTTGCAGGTATTGGCTCGGCAGGTCATTAGCCAACTCGATTTGCGCTCAAGAAACCGTCAATTAGAGCTTATTGGCCGTGAGCGAGAAAAACTCCTTTCGACTATTGCTCACGATTTGCGCGGGCCATTCAATTTTATCCTTGGCTATGCCAAAGCCTTAGCGACGAAACTAGACACTATGGATCCAAGCCGGGTCAGTATTATGGCCAAAGGTATTTGGCAGGGCTCGCTCGACGTATTTCAAACCTTGGATGAGTTACTGCAGTGGTCATCTAACAACCTAGGTAAAGCTCCTCAACCCAAAGCAACGCTCGTTAGCGAATTAGTTGATGATGCACATCTGTTGTTAAAAGATGCCTTTAGTATCAAAAAGCTTCGTTTTGTAGCGAAAAACCCCTGAAAATATGGCCGCACTCTGTGATGAAACCCTCAGCAAAGCCATACTTCGTAACCTTATCGCCAATGCTATTAAATACTCGAGCGCGAACGGCGAAATTGTAGTTGAAGTCAGCGATGTAGCCGCCGCAGGAGATAACCCCGCGACAATAGAAATCGCGGTAAGCGATGAAGGTACCGGCGTACCTGCAGCACTAATTGACAAGCTTTTTACGACACCTTTAGACAGCCAATTAGGGACTTGTGGCGAAACGGGTACTGGCTTAGGTTTACAGCTCTGTTACGACTTCGCTATAAAGCAAAACGGTAAAATATGGTTAGATAGACGTTACCAGAAGGGAGCACGCATCGTATTGTCGCTGCCAAAAGCCTAGGTCAAAATGATGGTTCCCAAGCCTAGGAAGGCGACAAATCCAACCACGTCGGTAACGGTGGTTAGGATTACCGCTCCACTAAGCGCAGGGTCAATCTCTAACTTATCAAGCACAATTGGGATGAGTACGCCGGAGACCGCTGCGGTCACAATATTGGTGATAATCGCACCGCCAATCACAAAGCCAAGTGGAATATTTCCAAACCAGACCGCAACCACCACGCCAATAACAAGCGCCCACAACACGCCATTTAGCCAGCCAACCCGAACTTCTTTGCTCA
>Ga0065722_101830_pt1 | contig 13139 bp, 10 predicted proteins | sample BansetMetagenome_FD_59109 | JGI IMG/M metagenome (GOLD analysis project Ga0065722, IMG submission 59109) | Bankia setacea gill microbial communities from Puget Sound, Washington, USA - Caecum Enriched | ecosystem: Host-associated > Mollusca > Digestive system > Ceca | place: United States... | reverse complement strand
CCAATACTGGAAGTGTGGACGTTGTGCCTGTTCTGCCGAGTTATGATTTTTGTTGTCGCAATTACGGTGGCTTCGCTCGGCCCGTAAGTGTTAATTAAACTGGCTTGATGAGATACCGAAAAAAACTCATCAATGGCAGAGGGCCTACAGGCTTCTCCACCAATAATTACGCGGCTTATGCGGCGTGGAAATGAACATTTACTGTTGGTATTAAATCTAACCCATTCGTGCCAAAAAGCTGTTGGCAAATCAAGGACTGTGATGCCGAGTGAGTCAACAGTTTGGTTAAACGTATTTAAGTTTTCGATCATCGTTGAGCTGCGCAACGTTAGGGTCGCGCCTTGGCAAAGGCTGATAAATATCTCTTCAATACAAGCATCAAAATACAATGGCGCAAATTGTAACACTTGATCTTTCGGGCTGATTTGATAGACAGTATTGGAGCTGTAAATAAAATGTAGTAACGACTTTTGCGCGATTTGAACCGCTTTGGGCGCGCCAGTAGAGCCCGAAGTGTAAATGCTGTAAGCAGCAGCTGTCGGGTCTTGTTGGTTGCAAAAAATTTCCATCGCAAGCGAAGTCGAAATCTTTGAATTACACGCAAAATGTTCGATCCGAGCCGTCGTAATAATCTTACTTAGGTTCGGCAATTGGATGTTTTTTTGCCGCAGCCACTCGGCATCATTTACAACAACTAAACTTGGGTTACCATCTTCAATAATGGTTTGTAAGCGGCCGTTAGGCCCGTCAATATCAATACCAATGAATTCAGCATTGAGCGCAAGACAGGCTAGCATGGATACAATCGCCCAAGGGCTTCGGCCGGTTGCAATCACGCACTTTTGGCCTTTACGTAAACCGGCTTGTGCGAAGGTTTGAGCGGTATCCGCAACGCGAGTGCACAGCGTATGATAATCGATGCTTTGCCACTCGGCCTCGGGTTGGTTTTCATCCAGCCAACGCAGCGCTTCACGTTGCCCTTGTGTTTGACGTTGATGCTCAATTAATTCAAAAATATTATTTTGCCTAGCAGAGCTATTAACGCTTGGTTGATCATTGATGACTGAACCGAAAATAATTGAACTATAGCCAAATATACCGTTAATTTTTTTGTGATTTGCATTTATATAGCTCGAATTTTTAGCGTGGCTGATTTTTTTCGTAGGCGTAATACTGTCAAATAGTGCCGGGGAATTTAGCCAACGGCTGAAATTATCGCAAAGCCATTCGCTTTCTTCTTTTGAATACAAGTCTGGGTGAAACTCGATAAAGCTATCAAGCCCATTGCGATCGTTAACTGAAAAGTAAATGGCAATATCTTCTACCGGGCCTGCGCTTAGTGATTCAATACGGGCTTTAACCTGGCCAATTTGCAAACTTCTATCAAAGGGTAGAATGTTAATGATTGGACCAAAAGCGCGGATCGTCTCCGAGTCATAAAGCTCATTAACTGCCTTATTTTTATGGATTTTCTTAAGCAGCGATGGAAACAATTCATACCGATAATTAATATGGTTTTTATCGGCTTTTTGCTGTTGTTGAATATTTTTGGCCAGCTCGATAATGGTTTCGGTGGCGTTGATTACGATAGTCAGTGGCAAAATATTCATTTGCAGGGCAGGCGTGCCCATTGTTGGCCCAAATGGCCGATTCATATCCGGACAACCGAAAGTAATAGCGGTGTGACCGGTGCATGCATACATCCATTTCGCAACAATGGCTTTTACTAGCGTTGGCCAATCATTATTGATCTCTCTGGCTTGATGTTTAAGTCCAGCATAAAAATCACTGTTTAGTTTAACGGCGACACGTCTAGCGACGCAGGGTTGGCTATCGGCTAATTCTACGGATTTAAAACTCAGCGGGTGGTGCGCCTTGAGCTGGTCGCACCAGTAGACTTCGTCGTTAATTTTTTGATCACTATTGTCGTAGCGAATTGTTTGGTTAATGAGGGTTTCATAAGATTTAATGGAATTAAGTTCAGAGGTTCCTAAGGTGCCTTGATAGGAGGCTTTTAACGCTTTTCCGATGAGGGCATAGCTAAACCCATCGCAGGCAATATGGTGGATTTGCAAGTACCACGCATAGTCACCATTTGGGCACTGAATAAGCGCATGTTTAAAGGGTCGGTCTTGGGTCAAATCGATTACTTGAGCAAGCCAATAATGCTGCCAATCAAGCATCGTTTGAGCATCGTTAAAACAATAGTTTCGGTTTAATTGTGCATCACTGGTTGGCGGAAACCGATTGATGCTGTCCGCTTCAATATGAACATTGGTCAGTTCGTTTATCGAACCACCAATATTGGCATTATTACTATGATAACGTTGAACTAAGCCATTGGGGCCATGCGAAAAATACATATTTAGCGCGGCGGTATATTGAATAACTTGGGCAATGGCCGCGACGAGTTTTTCACGATCTATTTCTCCGTCAAAGCGCACTATTTCGGCGGTGTTATAGCATGGGCTATCGGCTAGTTTTTGCTGGCCCAGCCATAGTCCTTTTTGGGCATAGGTCAATGGTAAAGTGAGCGTAATCGACATCGTTAGTTTCCAAAGTTTTCTTTAAGTATCATGTCGTCGTTAGCTGAATAAAACGTGGCTAATCGGCGCAGAAATAAATAATTATAGGTTCAGGCTGATTGAGTGTCGGCGTCGAGCATCGCTTGCCACTCAGCTAATGTCGGCCTTTGTGCCAGCGCCAAGAAATCGAGTGTTGAGCCTGCGGTTTTTAGTATGTCGGCAATGTTCATTAACCGAATCGAATCTAGGCCCCAATCGGCGAGGTTATCTGTGGGCTGAATATCACTGCTGGGTATCGCTAAAATTTCGCCGACAAGCGACGCAATGTCGATCTTTGTGTTATGAGATCGGGTGGGGGATATTTGCGCAAGCACGCTTTGGGTGGCAAGTAGTTTTCCGCAGCGCCCAGCTATCCATTGACGAGCCGATAGATGTTCTTGTGCACCAAAATCAGCGATAGCGTCTTCTATCACAAAGCATTGATAATCCCGCATAAAGCCATCCAGTGCAGTACTCAAAATACCAATGTGGGCGTACACGCCGCAAATAATAATTTGGCTTTTGCCTTGGGCTCGAAGGTCTTCATCGAAAGTCGATTTTTGAAAAGCACTGTAACGCCATTTGGTGTACACCTTGCACTGTGGTGACGGTGCAACGGCCGCTAAAATGTGATGAGAGTTGTGAGAAGTTTGCAGCCCATCACCCCAAAAATCGGTAAGCAGCGCGCGATCACTGAGTGCTTGATTAGTGGGTTGCGCGGTATAAACCACCGGAATACCTATACGCCTTGCCATGCTAATAACGGCCTGCATATTTTTTAGCATGGTGGTGATGGGTTCTTTCTTACAATCGTAAAAATTAGTGAAGTACGCTTGCATGTCATGAATAAGCAGCACGGCATTTTGCGCGTTGATCGACCAATCGACTTTAGCGTCGCAGGGCGTCAAAGCATCGTCGAGTGAGTAGGCGGCAATTTTAGGTATAGCCATGTTAGCTCCGGCAATGTAAAAATGAATAGGCGTAAAGCATGCGTACCCCGATTAAACGGGGGCGGTTATGGGTTTGGCGTCGTTTTCACGGGCCATTTCGCGAAGCTTTTTTTTGCTGATTTTGCCAAACGGTGTTTTAGGCATTTGTTCGATGCAAAAGACTCTATCCGGCAATTTGTACTCGGCGATGTCAAATTGTCGTAAAAACTGCCGGCACTCTATTAAGGTGATAGGTTGCTGTGTGACAGTAACTAAATAGGCTCCAGTACGCTCACCAAGGTAGTCATCCGCAATGGCAATTACGGCAACATCCATAATGTTGGAATGTTGCAAAAGGTAGTCTTCAATTTCGACCGCCGAAATTTTTTCGCCGCCGCGATTAATTTGGTCTTTATCTCGACCTTCAACCGTTAAATAGCCGTCGCTATCGACNCTGACAATATCGCCTGTTCGGTAAAAGCCTGCGTGAGTAAATGCTTTTTGATTGTGCTCGGGCGAACATAGGTAGCCCCGAACTGTGTAGGGTCCTTTAGTCAGCAGATGCCCCATTTCGCCAACAGCAACGGGGATATCATCATCGTCAACGACCAATATTTCGTCCATATCGGACAGAGGTTTACCTTGGGTGTTGCAGCGTTTCACGAGATCATCTTGTAAGCGCGTATAGTTAACAAGACCTTCCGCCATACCGAAGACTTGCTGTAACGGTGCGCCAAGCTCTTCAATTAAGGCTTTTGCCGACGTCGAATTTAATTTTGCGCCGCCGACCAATAGAGATATTAAACTCGCCAGCGGTTTATCAGTGCGGTTATTGAGCCGGTAATAATTAAGCCAGTTAAGCGCCAATGGCGGCACTAAAGCGACATGCGTGACGGCATATTTTTGGATGACGTCGAAGGCTTCATCTGCACTTAAATTATCGGCCAGTACCAGTGCACCGCCGGCAAACAAAGTTCCCAATACGCCTGGCGAACTCAGCGTGAAGTTGTGTGCTACGGGCAATAAACACAAAAAAACGCTGCCCTCATTTACTTGACAAATGTTATTGCTGGCTTGGATGCTGTAAACGTAATCGTTGTGGGTGCGTGGAATTAATTTTGGCAAACCAGTAGTGCCACCTGACAATTGCAATAATGCAACATGGTCAGCATCTTTATTGGCTTGCAACTCGAAAGGCATGAGCGATAATACACTGAGCGTAGCCGAAGAATTTTCGACGGCAACGATTTCGCCTTGCCAGTCAATATCTTTTAATGATTTAAAGCCGCCGATACCACCGGTTTTGTTCTGCATTGCAATAAATGCTTTAGCATTACTCGTGTTCAAACTGTCATTCAGCTCTTGACTACGATGCGTCGGGTAGGGTCCATCACCGGTACAGCGCCAATAGCGAAACATGCCAGCAAATATTGAATGGCAGCTGGGCAATTGGGTAGCTGTAATACCACGGTGTCTTGCGGCTGGATACCACGCAAGCTCAACGCGGTTGCTTACGCTTAAAACCTGTATTTTAAGCTCACTGTAACGGGTTGGTATCGGCGCTAGAATGGCAAAACGATCGGCAAATAGTTCAGCGCTTTTTAAAAAACATTGAAAGATAGTTTGCTCTTTCCAGTAGCCTTTTTTACGATAAAGTTCAGCGTCTACTTGTGGCCACGGCGTGTACGCGATATGGGTAATGGCCACAGGCTGTTCTGCTTGGGTGTGGGTTGATTTGCCTCTTGTTTTCATCGATGAATTGGCCCCATAGCATTTAACATAGTATTAAATTTTGCGCCAGTTTCGCGGGTTTCTTTATCGGGGCATGAGCCAGTGACAATTCCGGCGCCGGCGTAGAGAGTGATGCAATTATTGTTGACTTCGGCACAGCGAATAGTCACTGCCCATTCACCATCGCCGTTCTCATCACACCAACCGACCAAGCCCGTAAATAACTTACGCGGGTAAGATTCAAGTTCTGTGATAGCCGCTTTTGCGTTTTGTGTGGGGTAGCCACACACCGCCGGAGTAGGGTGCATAGCTAAGGCAAGTTCTAACGAGGTTGTTGTTTCATCATGTAGTTCGCCGACAATTAATGATCCAAGGTGAATCATAGTGGATGTGGTGACGATGCTCGGTTCATCAGGAACATTCAGCGTTTTACAGTAAGGCGTAAGCACTTCTCTTAGTGCTTTTATCACTAGGGCATGTTCGTAATGGTCTTTTTTTGATGCTAATAAACGGCGCTCGCTCTCTTGATCGATAGCGTGCACATGCGAGCGCGGTTCACTGCCCGCTAAAGGGTGGGCGATTAATTGGTTACCGTGTTTAGAAATAAGTAATTCTGGGCTAGCTCCAACTAAAGCATGCACATCATTGTTTAACGGGGTAGCCTGACCATGTACTGGATCACGCCCACTCAATTGAGCCAAATGTTTTAAATCGATGGCAAAGGTGTAAGCGTGACGGTTTTGGATGGCGAGGTTTTTAAGCAGCTGGTGAGTATTCGGCGCAGTGTCGTAGTCCACGTGCAAAGTGCGTGATAGCACGACTTTATCGAGTTCACCTTTGGCGAACTTTTCGAGGGCTTTTCGAACGCTATTTCCAAATTCTGCCGTAGACGGTTGTTCGCTTAACCTAGGCGTCCTGATATGGATTGGTTTTAGGTGGCTTTCGTCAAGGGTTTCAAAGTGTTCGTGCCCTTTGCGCTTTTGTGCCGTTGAACTAATTCGCAGGTACGACGATTTATCACCATCAAAATTAATAGCACCAATTACGACTGGGGCTTCTAGCCCTAACTCCTTGGCAAACCGCAGAGATTGTTTTGCTTGATCTGCAATGGAGCAGGCACCTGCAACCAATAAATTAGCAAATGGTGGTTTAGCTAACAAAGTACAATCGCACGAAGAAAAAAATATATCTCCCTGTGGATCGTATTGTTCGATGAGCGCTGCACTGGAAAAATCAAAAGACTTTTTTACATTTGAACTGTAGTCAAATATCGGGCGCATAAGTGCACCTCCTGAAGTATTGAGGATAAAACATTTGGAATAATTAAAAAGAGCGAATCAAATGTTGAACTTTAACCCGCCAGTAGATTTAGCCCATTATCTGGGCTGTTAAATTTATTCGGGGTGAATTTCAACCGTAAGAAAAAGCGCATACACGAGCTTACTACCTGCTTGTTTAATTTCGTGCTCAACTTCGACAAGGTAGAATCCAGCTTCTGGCCAAGTGATCTCAAATTTCCCATTTTCGAATAGCATCGGCTCTATGCTATCGCGTTGATTTCTAAAGCGCGTGCCACCTTTGGTGATTTTTTATATAGCTGTTTTTTGGCGCCGAGATATTCACCGTTTAGAAGCAGTCGGTAGGTTGATTTTTCACCCGCAAATAATTCGTTGGGGTGGGTGTTGTGTTTTAGCTCAAGTCCCTCGCCCGAGGGTGCGTACATTTTTTTTGGCTGGTTTGGTTGAGCGTCACAAAAGTTTGAATACGGTTCTTTAACTGTAAATACTCAATATCTGTTGCGCTTTTTGGTAGTTTTGACTTAATGGAGTCGTAGCTGCCAAACAAACGCTCGCTTTCACCATCTTTGGATTTGAATAGGATGATGTCGATAGTGGGTTGCGTAATCTCAACCCGGTAGGTACCGGACTTTGGGGCGGTAAAATAAGTGCTGCTTTTACGTCCTAAATCCACGCNATTCAGAACCTGAGTGTCGCCATTTGGCGTTGTTACTTGGGCATGGGTTTTAGCCATAAAGCCCATGATTGGGCTGGCTACCTGTCCTTTTTCGGCGGAAATATTAGCAATTTGTGCTCCCCCAAAGGCCATGTCGGGATGAAAAATGTCATTAGAAATACTGTAATCAATACTTACCGCCATTGGCTTATCACCCGATATTACCGTGTGGCTTGGTATTACCCAGCGAGCATGAGCATAAGCCGTAGTGCACGCAACGCTATTTAATGCAAATACAAAAGCGGTTATGGTTATCACTTTTTTGAGTTGCTCAATAATCTTCATGGCTATCTCCTGCGTTAAACTTTTGTTTTAAATTAATTAAAAAAATTAATTTAAATGGATTTATAATTCGCGATTGCGATTTATATAAATAATTATGTCACCGTATTCATGGCTTTTTACGACGTTGTATTTACCGACTTTTGTCACGTATATGGCTTCGCGATGGTAGCTGCGGCCACCTTCTTCACGGACCACCTCAATATTTATCATTGCCTCTATTAGGTCTACAGTCCCTTGCCATTGAATGAGGTATGTACCCGGCTTTTGAGTTGCACCGCTAATGCCATCAATAGCGCCTGATACGTGCTGTTCGCGGCCAAGTTTACGCCACCATTGGCGTAGATCTTTTAGCCATTCGGCATCGTCATACCAAATGGCAATGGTCTCTATAGGTTCTCGATCTTCGGTTTCTAGCCAAACGGCAACAAAGGGCTTGTGATAGGGGTGCCCATCAATTTTTGGAAGCGTTAGCTCAATATCAATACTTGTGTGTTTATTATTTAACGTTGTAGTCGAATGTGTTTGGCTTATCGCTTCATGTGTTATTTCACTTAGTGCGTGGCAACTTACAACAAGCGATACTAAAAACACTATTACCCTATTAAACACTCTCATTTCATACTCCAGAAATTAATGGTACCCACAACACATAAATAATAATTGGAAAAGCAATACCCAATGCACCGAGCACTAAACCCATTGTTCGGTGTTTTTTGTTTTGAATTAGAATAATTAAGCCCGCTATAGAAAACACCAGCATGAATGCGGCGCTTAAATCAATAACCCAAGACCATACTGGCCCACTATGACGACCTTTATGGAGGTCGTTCATAATGGTAACAATTGAGCCTTTACGGTATTCGAGTGTGGCGTCGCCTTGCTGAGTGAAATACGCTGTTGCGTAACCTGCGGGTAACTGGTAATCCAAAACAAGCTCGCGCGTATCACTGTCAAAATTAATTTGATTGAGTTTAGTCAGCCGATATTGCTTAGTCATATAATCTTGTAATTCGGCAGTAGGTGCATCAGCTAATGATTGCGTATTGGCTAATGCGTTTGCCAATTTCGCGTTTACAACGAGTGGCACTACGTGTTCAGAATAGCTTTTTTCAAACCAATCGTTATGGTTTAAAAAAATTCCGGTTAAGCAAAAAAATGCCATAAGGCCAAGCAACACCATGGAAATATATATGTGTATTATTCGAGCGGNTTTGTAAAACTCTTTTAGTAATCTCTGGGTTTTATTATTCGCGCTATTGTTTATTCGTTTCGATTTTGTATTACTCCATAACTTAGTAAGTTTTGATTCTGAAAACATGAAATAGCAGCGGGTAACATAATATTGCAGCATAAAAACTCTTCGTGATTGGTCGCATTACGTATGGCTGACTAAGGATATTCCTTTATCCTTGATTTGGACTGCGTTAAAACTGGTAAGCAATGCTGGCTTTGACGTTGCGACCTGGCTCGTAGTCAGTGAGGAATAGCTCACCAAACACGGGGTGAAATGAGACTCCGGTTCGCGATGCTTGTGATGCATAGTATTCGTCGAATAGGTTGTCGATACCGAGCGTTAAAGTGAGCCCGTTTATTTTTGCTGGCTGCCATTGCGCCGATACATTATGTAAGCTGTAGGCATCTTTTGAGTTATCGACGCCGGCACCGTCTAGATCTTTTCCGGCCGGAATACTGCTGGCGAGCATAATGTCGTAATGTAAGCGTATGTTNGCGCTCGCCAATACATAATCAATATTTAATCCGTACGTACTGCCGTAGGAGCGATCGGTACGAGCGCCATCGAAGCCTTCCTCTACCACAACACCATTGGCTGTTTCTGCTTCCATCTCGATGTAAGGCGCATAGGCGCTAAGTTCGCTAGTGATATCTGAATAGGTAAATAAGACCTCCAAGTTTTCAACGGAAATCCCCAAAAAGGCTTCTATTCCCCGCAGATGCATATCACCGATATTGTCTTTGGGGAATGGCGCTGCACTTAGGGTGTAATTAACGTAGTCGTAGATGTAATCGTTAATTTTTGTTTCAAAACCGGTAACACCAGCACTAAAGGTTTGGCCCGTATGGCTAATACCAAATTCGGTATTAATGCCAGTTTCTGCTCTAATATTTTCGTTGTAAATATCACTTAGCCCTGCACCGGTGAATACTTCTGATAATTCTGGTCCTTTAAAAAGCTCGGTGGCACTCGCTTTAAATGTTGTAGCATTATCCACTGCATATTCTAAAGCTAGTGCAAAGGTCGGCTCTGTGTAACTTTTGTCAATAAGGTTGCTCTCAATATCCCACAGATTAAAGCGCGCGCCAGGCGTAATACTCAGGTTGCCGATTGTGATTCGGTCTTGAATGTATGCAGACGCTGATTGCGCTTTTTCGTCACTTTTCTGGGTTAGTGTTGCTGACGTAGTCTGTACCCGAGTATTGAGTGTTATAAGCTACGGTTTCTAAACCGTAAGTTAGGGTATGTTCAATTCGGCGGCCAACNTTTTGCTTCCATAATTATTCGGGCGCCGGTATTGCTTGCTTCACCTTCATGGTGTTCTTGCGCTAATGCACCCCGCCACATGTAATTTTCATCACGCGCAAGCGTACTCACATTATTAAATAGCACGGCTTCGATGGTGACATTTTCAAAATCGGCATCGTAATTAAGCGTTGCAGTATCTCGTGTGAAGCTAGTGGGGTAGAGCTGTGGTTGACCGTCGATTCCTAAACTGCCACCAATAGCAATATCGGTGGCCAGCCCCATATCGGGGCGCGCGCTATAATCGCCCTCGTCTTTGTAAACTTCATAACCCAGCTTTAGGCGTTGGCTGTTGGTAATATCGAAACCGACTTTTATCAGGGCATCGGTTAATGAGCCCTCTAGCCCACGGACGGTGCCATCGGTGCCTTCTATGATATTGCCTTCAGAGTCTTTTATTTCGCCGCCGCCGACTTCGTAGTTACCGTTTTCGACGTAATTGATGTAGCCCAAAACATCTATTCTATTGGTCAGTTGCCCGAAGGCTGCAACAGAGCCGCGTTCTGAGGCGTTGCTAGCGTAGGTTGCATTTAGCCGAGCACCAAAGCGGCTGCCATCCGCGAGCATGTCTTTAGCCGATCGCGTTTCAAACTGCGCCGCGCCGCCTAGCCCGCCAGAAAGTACAGAGTTATTACCGACGTCGATATCGGCCCTGCGCAATATATCGGCGTGAATTTGTAAATTCCCCATATGGTGGAACATATACGTGTTTTGCACTGCACCATCGATTGTGACATTCAAGTCTTTGTCATCCATGCTGCGAATAGTAATGCGCTGATTCAGCGAGTGTGCCCCCCCCACATCAACCCCAGGAATAAATCGTAGTAGGTCACTAATGTGGTCTGCTTGGCGAATGGCGATAGCGTCTTCGCCTAAGTCGAGTGACGATGCCTTTATTTCTGTACCCCACACTTGCACTTCTTCAATGACTGGATTAACGGCCTCCGCTTTGGCGTAGGCGCTTAAACTTGCGGCCACGATAAGGATAAAAGAGGGCTTTTTTGACTGGTTGCGCATAGATACCTCAAAACTCTTGTTTGCGAATGAGAATGATTTACAATTGCGGCACATTCTACGTTTCGAGTAGGGCATAAGTAAGGGGCGCTCCATATGACTAACGGTCAAATTGCTATGCAAAACGGTCAGGCCAACAAAAGTTGGGATAAACAGCAGCTAATTTCTTTAGCTGCACGCCAGAGCAGCGCTGTAAGTTGGCGGCACACCGTTGATCAGCAAACTATCCTTAACGGCACAGTGAAGAGCGGTAGCATTAATTGTGATTGGCAGTGGCACTACGCAAGGGTAATAGCCGATGACGAGTCCCAGGTCTGCTTCGATGTACCCGCTGGGATGACTTGTGGTTTAGTCTTTGACGGTGAATTAGACCTACAGGTTGGTGGCTTAGCGCACTGCTTAAAACCCGAGGCACCACTGGCCTTTTGCTTTGTGAATGCTTTGCCCGTGCCGGTAAAACGCCGATTTAAAACCGGTGTATTGGTGCACAAGTTTACTTTAAGTATTAGCCAGGCCTGGTTAAGCGCAATGAATTTAGAGCCTTATCTTCGCCATGATAAGGTGAGATTTGTGACCTTTGCTGCGTCTGATCAATATATTGAAGCGGCTTTGTCGTTATCGAACGTGCCGGAACCTAAAAACTTCAAGTGCAAAATTCAGCAAATGACGTGGGTGAATACCTTGCTCGAGGCGGCAGCAAAAGCCCTTGGCGAACAAACAGTTTTTCAACAGTCAGTTTCTCCGTCGCCTCCAGTACTCGAGCAGCGATTAGTCGAACGAGTGCGAGCAATTATCCAGCGCGAAAATATTTTACTTGAAGATATTCAGCTTGATGATTTGGCAAAGTCACTGGGGGCTAGCACTAGCGGCATACAGCGCCTCGCAAAAAAGTGCTTTGGGCAAAGCTTATTAAAACATATTCGCCAAGCGAAATTAGCTAACGCTTTTACAGCAATGAAAGAGCGCAATCTTACTATTGGCGAAGCAGCATTTATGGCTGGCTATAAACAATCGTCTAACTTTTCTCTGGCATTTCGCAGAGCTTACGGATTACCTCCCGGGGTGATATTAAAAGCCCAGTAATCTGTCCTAATGTGCAGGTGATTCTCCGCTAACGAGTCTTTGTCAAAGGTCTTAACTTTTTATTTTTTTCTATTTCAGTAGCGTTTGTTAACGTTATCTTTCCTGCTTGATATATCCCTCTAAATCATCGTATTACGTCAGGGGCGTGCTTTTTATAGCCTAAGAGCGGTTAATGCTGCATTTAATTATTTAATTAAATTAAGTTTTGTAACGCTACTCATAAATAAAAAGAGTCTAAACTTTACGTTGACATACAAATGATAATCATTATCATTGGTACNGATTAGGTTAATACGGAAAGATAAATCATGCTGCATCCAGAGGCCGTAAATCGCTTGTTGAAACCTTTAATTTCAGGGTGGGCGTTATTGCACCTCGACTTTTTTTAAAAGTAACGGGCGGCTCTGCACGTCATTTCTGAAACTCTAATAATGAAAGGAGATAGTCATGAATTCACAATACTTTTGCGCCCATCACGCGAGTAAAATAGCGCAAAGCGAAACTGAGGCTTTTCGAAATTGGTCGCAAATGATGCACCGTGGCACTAAAGCCTATGTTGAATGCCGCTTGGATGCCGCTGAGATTTATTTAGGGTCCGCCTTAGATGTGGTTTTACTGCGGTGTAACTGTTCGCATAACGAACTATTTTCCGAATCCCATTTGATTAAGCCCGCGGAATTTCTTTTGGAGATATTTTTAATGATTGATGCATTTGATAAAGCTGAACAAGTACTGCGTCACATATGCGAGCACTGTCATAAAAGAGCCAGTATTTACGGATCTGTAAGCGAACAATTTTTATTTGACCAGTTTGAGAGAGTTGAAAAGGCCGAAAAAGATTTTTTTGGCGTATGGGATAATAAAAATTGCGCCCCGTTATTGGCGTTTAAAGCGCAAAGACCAAGAAAGTATCATTGATATGTTGACGGCTTATATTGAATTGAGACCCTTAAACTGACGACAAAAAAAGATTAACCCATG
>Ga0065722_104454_pt1 | contig 13140 bp, 9 predicted proteins | sample BansetMetagenome_FD_59109 | JGI IMG/M metagenome (GOLD analysis project Ga0065722, IMG submission 59109) | Bankia setacea gill microbial communities from Puget Sound, Washington, USA - Caecum Enriched | ecosystem: Host-associated > Mollusca > Digestive system > Ceca | place: United States... | reverse complement strand
CCAACACCAACACCAACACCAACACCAACACCAACACCAACACCAACACCAACCCCAACACCCAGTAGTTCTAGCAGCTCAAGTTCTAGTAGCTCAAGCTCCGGTTCCGGTAGCTCGAGTTCCACCAGCTCAAGTTCCAGTAGTTCAGGCGGTACTGCTGGTTCTAGCGGTTCATCTAGTAGCGGTGGCTCGGTATTGCCTTCTCCAACGCCTGAGCTTGACCCGGATATTGGTGCAGATGAAACCTACTTTTATTTGAGCTACGACGATTCAGCCAGTACCGCACCCAGAGATCTAACCTTTGCAGCGCTAGACTATGGGAATATTCCAAACCCGTCTTATGGTAGGGCTTATGAGTTTCTCAATGCTGAAAACTTTGAGCATTTTGCACCGGAACAGCTTGATCCATTTGTGGTTTCGATGGGCTTGTTAGTTGGCTATGCCGGCGAAATCCCCATTGGTTTAAGCTATGAGGGTGACATGTATGCCTTGGGGGTAAATGTTAGTGGGCCAACGTTAACAAAAGAAAATCGAAAGAATGTTGTGCTAACCGTTTTGTTAGATATTTCTGGTTCAATGTCAGGTCGATACGCGACAGAAACGCAGGCTGGTATTTCAACATTATTGGATGTAGCCAAATACGGTTTGAATCAAATTACCGCAAGTTTGAAAAATGGCGATGTGCTGAATTTGGTAACCTTTGATACCAGTGCGGATGTGGTGTTAACGGACTGGGTGTTTGAAGAGGGAGATTCGACTTACATTGACGCCGTAAATGCACTCAACACAACCGGTAGCACCAATTTGAATGCGGGTATTGAGTTGGCCTACGAGGTGGCAAATGTCAGCTATGATGCAACCAAAGCAAACCGCGTCATAATATTAACTGATGCTTATGCGAATACCGGTGTCGTAAATTCGACGGTGATTGCTGATCACACCGTTATTAACGGTTTAGAAGGTATTCTATTCTCAGGGATTGGTATTGGCTCTGCGTTTAACGAAGACTTTTTAAATGAGCTTACCGATATTGGCAAGAGTACCTATTCAGCGATGGTCACGCCAACGGATGCGGAGCGTATTTTTACTGATGGATTTATGCGATTTGTAGATCATGCTGTGGAAAATATTCAGTTTCGTTTGGATTATCCTCAAAGTTTAGATCAGTTAAAGTCTGCTGCTGAAGAAATCTCTACCGATCCGGGCGAAGTATCGACGGTAAATTACGCGTATAATAGTTCACAATTCTTCTTGGAGTTGTTCAGTGGTGGCGTGGACGCGGTGGTTGATGGCAGTGAGACGATAAAGCTAACGGCTAGCTTTAATGGTGCTGATGGTGTTACCGAAACCATTGTTGTAGAGAAGACATTAGCAGAGCTAATGGCTGAGAGTAGCGATGGAATATACTCCGCAGCTGCGGTAACGACGCTTGCCAACCTAGTCGCTAATGAAATCTCTTGCGAAGTTGTTCTCGCTAGTGGCCTATACGAGCAAAATATTAGTTCGGACGTATTTACCAAGTACAAAGCTGCTATAGGTGAATTTTGTCGGTTAAAGTCGCTGGTAGAAGTTACGCCAACGCCCACTCCGGTACCGACGTGGATACCTTCATCAACTAGTTCAAGTTCATCGAGTACTTCTAGTACTTCTAGTACTTCTAGTACTTCTAGCTCCTCTAGTTCAACGTCAGCGTCATCCTCCTCTGGTGGTGCCGTGTTCTAAAAAACATGCTCGTGGTGGAAGCTGCCGCGAGTTATAGCATGAAGGCCCTCAACATTTAGGAAGCTGTTCGAGGGCCTTTTTATGTCCGGTTCTAGATCTATTGCAAAGGTTTTTGGAATTTGTAGATAAACCTGTCTGTTTTGCCTCTGATATCAGAAAATACATTTGCCGTTAAAGGGTCGTCTGGGTGTCTTAGGGCATTGCTTTCTCCTAGATATTCAAAACCTACAGCAGTGAGCTCTTTTTTCGTGAGAGAGGCATTTCCTCTGTGGAGCGTTGTTGCGGCCTCCCATCCTGTTTCGGTTGATGAATGATCTACAATGAGGTAGATTCCGCCTGGTTTTAACGCATCAAACACCGCTTTGTTTGTTGCTTGTCTGTTTTTTTCCAGCCATACAAAATCGTGATAGAACAGAATGTTGATGGCCATGTCCAAATCACTTGGAAGCCCGGAGGAAAAATCTGGCAATAGTTGGTAGCTTACGTTCGGGAGTAAACCTTGCTTAACCGCAGATTCAAGGGGGGCCACGGCTTCAGGGTATTTTTCTGCAACAATGGTTGGATTAATGGCGTAGACCCAGCCATTGGGGCCCACTACCTCCGCTAAAATTGTGGTGTAATAACCTCCACCTGCAGCGATATCAAGCACCTTGTCAGTGGGTTTTACCCCAGAGAAGCTTAGCACTGCTTGCGGGTTGCGGTCAGTGTCGCGAGCGCGGTCCTCTTCTGATCGACTTGGATTGTCAACGGCTTCTGATACGACTTTCGTTAAATCGATGCTAGGGAGTGTCTGTTTAGTTGTATCGGTAGTACATCCACTAAGGTATAGAAACCCGAGCATTCCAATGGCAAATCTGAGCTGGCGCATAATAAATCCTTTAGTTTGGATGAAAAAGTAGATGTTAGGGTGTTTCTGGTGAGTCGAACGTTAAAAATGAGGGCAGCGCGCGCGTTTGGGGGGGCGACAAGGTCATTAGACCACTACAAAGTGAGCTTTAAGGTTGATAGGTAATTTTAAATTGCTCCTGCATAAATTCAATGACATCACCGGAGACGATTTTTTTTCTTTTGCGTGTTTCCACTGAGCCATTTACGGATACCTGACCACTGTCAATAACGGCTTTAGCTTCTCCGCCAGTTGAGGCTAGCCCTTCAAACTTCAGTATTTTGTAGAGTTCAACGGGTTCTTTCGATATTACAATTTCTTTCATGGGTAACAGGGCTCTTAGTTTTGGTTCAAGGTGATTTAGACTTGGCTACCGAAGCACTATGGATTTCGGCTGGAGGAAAGTTTGCGATTCACTTGTATATAGCTAAGCAAACCAAACCAAAGAAGTTTTTGGCCTCCTAGCGTTACGTGGATGAATGCAAAGCTTTGAACGCATACTCCGTTTTTCAAAAAGATAGAGTGCCAAATAGGTGCTTTCTGCGTTGTATCTCTTGTTAAATTCTATGGCTATTTACGGCGCACTGTGACTTGCCCGTGAAGGTTTTTCTCAGAACCGGTCTGGGGGCCACTAGCGTTTTTCTGGGGTTTTCTATACGCCTTCTCGTTTGCCTGTTTGAAGCGTTTCGCGGTGATCACTATACTCTCCCAAAATACGGCCTTCAAACACTAAGAATGTTCATATGGATTGTGGTTACCTTCAATTCGGTAAATGGCGTGAGCAGGCCCAAGGAAGGCCGTAGGTGTCGTTTAGAGCGAAACCATTGTCTTGGCTCTTACGCTGTTTTTCGCCGTACAGTGTTGCTTGAGGGGAAATAGCAAATACTTAGACGACAATACCGCAGCGAGTGGAAATGCCATAGCATTAGAAATTTTCATAAAACTTTTGAAGGCCCAGTGTCGGCAGAACACATTTCCTTGCCGGTAGGTGAAAAGCCACCATAGGCTGACCTTAAAGCCCTTGACTAACCCTTGCGGTTTTAGTGCTGGAGGAGCTGGTTTTGCTATTTCACCGTATTTTCGTGCGGAACTACCTTTTTGGGAAGCTCTCTCGTTTGTGCCCCAACATCAAAAAATTAAGGCCAAATTGTATTCGTCTAAGGGCGTCGTTTCCCCCAAGCTTGTACCTTCCTTGCAATAACCGCTAGTATTGACATTTTAGTGGCCTAGAACCGTTGTTCGGTGAGGGCGAGAAGTTGTCAATGTATCATGCACCTGTGTCTATTAAGGGCGAATGTATACACGATTGAGAGTGCTCCAATGTGGGCTAATGCTTTTAGAAAGCCGAAAGGGCGAGTGAATGTTTCCAATTCGAGATGATAATCCACAGGTGAATACACCCGTGGTCACCTACGGGATTATCGCAGCTAATGTTTTGTCTTGGGTGCTGCTTCAAGGCCTAGGTTCGGCAGAGTCTATCAATGCGTCGATATGCCAGTATGGTCTCATTCCCGTAGACCTTTTTTTTGACCCCCTGATGAGCAAACCTGTTAAGCAAGTTTGCGCCGGCGCCGGTTCGGGCTGGTTTGGCTTGTTTTCGTCTATGTTTATGCATGGAGGGTGGATGCATATTATTGGTAATATGTGGTTTCTGTGGGTGTTTGGCGATAACGTAGAAGATGCAATGGGGCCGGTACGGTTTTTGGTGTTTTATTTGCTCTGTGGCCTTGCTGCAGCGGGTGCACAGGTAATAGCGGACCCCAGTTCAAATATTCCTATGGTCGGCGCTTCAGGCGCTATAGGAGGGGTGATGGGGGCCTATATCATGCTCTACCCTAGGGTAAAAGTGCATATGGGCGTGATTCTAATTATTATTTTTACCCGTTTTCGAGTGCCGGCTATTGCAATGTTAGGTTACTGGATTGTTGTGCAGCTCTTGGGCGCTTTTTCGTCCGTGGGGGCTTCTGGCGGAGGTGTTGCGTTTTGGGCCCATGTGGGTGGTTTTGTTGCGGGGGCTGCTTTGGTTTGGCTGTTTAAAGACGAAGAGCTCCTCTTGAACCACCCTTATCACGGCTGGAAGCAGAGCGAGCACGCAGCAAATGTTTGGGACGACCCGGCTAACCGGGAATAGAAGAGGAGTTTACTGCATGGTACAGCTTCGCCCAATGTATATGAGCGACCTGCAAGGTGTTGTGCGGCTGATTAATAGCCACGATGAAGACGATGCTGAAGCGGCAGAGCAAGACTATTTAGATGGTGGTGTAGACGACCAGTTTGTACTAGAAGTGAACGAAAAGGTCGTAGGGGTTACTGGCTATCGGCGTGTTCCTGCCAGTGACAACACTGCTTGGATCTCTTGGACTTACGTAGACAAAGTGCAGTGTGGTAACGGTTATGGCCGCACTATGCTGGAAAAACTACTGGCAAAGTTGAAGGACGACGACGCACGAAAAATATTTATTAAGGTGTCCAATTATCAAGACCCAGAGCACGGTAAGGTGTATCAGCGAGCGCTAGACCTATATCAAAGCCTAGGTTTTGAAATTGAGCTGATAAACCACGATTTTTATGATAGCCATGAGGACCAGCAAATACTTGGCTTGCGATTGCGGGCTGCAGGAGAGGAGGCGCTCGCCGTTCGCGAGGAAAAGCCGGTGGTACGCTTTAATGGCTTATATGAAATCGCTGAAACGGAGGGGGCATACACTTTTTCCTGGATAGTGAAAGAAAAAAAATCGTTGTTTGCACGGCGCAGCTTTTCGGTAGAGGACTTGCAGCTTGGTTTAAGCTCGGTTAAGAGTGAAGGAGGGCGAAAGGTGTTTATTACCTTTCCCTCCAATTTACCGCTTATTCATCAACCCTTACAAGCTGCGGGCTTTAAATACGTGGGAAGCCTTGCCGATTACTACGAAGATGGCGTGAACGAAATGCACTTTAGTCACGACTTGCAGTTACCCGGTGAACAGGCAAGCTTAGGCTAAGCTGCCAGTGTTAGCTTTTACATAGTGTTAAACGAATCTCAATCCCCTTAATCGAAACCAAAAGGCAAGGAAACTGCATGAAAAATATAATTCAATATGGACTGATCGCCGCTGTTATCGGTGGAATATTCCTATACGGGCAGTTCAACGATGGCGACACGTATGCGGAAGATGACATTGACCTTAACGCTGTGCTTGATGTTACCGTCGATGCGCTCTACAGCTACAATGATAGCTTGGCAGAGTTGGATCAAAACTCTTTAGACCCAGACGTCACGTTTGCTGACTTTGCAGAGTCACTCAGTGGTCGTTACAACGAAACTGCCCCTGCCTTGTATGAAGGGCCTATTGGGGTAGAACCTCGCTCTGATGCCTCTCTGTTGGCATTTCACGACGCCAACAATAATGCCCAGCTTGAAGAAAATGAAGAAGCACTATTTTTAATTGAAATCGACGGGGAGCAAGCGAGGATTATTGCTTCTAGCCGCAGTGGTGCAGTTAATGACCACCATTTTAGTGGCACTGGTTTATTGGCCGGCTACCTGATTGGCAGCATGTTAAATCGACAGAGAATGTCGGGTGTAAGCTCGTCCTCTCTCGCTAGCAAGCAGCCCGTTTCGGCTCGTGATGCAGCCAAGTCCCGAGCTGGCTCTGGTAGCCACTCTAAAGGTAAATAAATATCGCTGAGAACACACAGGCTTGCGTTCAACGAGCCTGTGTGATGCATCCATCTATAACCGACTTTCCCTCATGACTCATCCTCTAAAGACTGTACCGGAGCTTAATAGCAAGCAGGCCGGTGTGCTGCTATTTTCCATTTTAATTGTTGCGCTGTGCGGCATCGTATATGAACTTATTATTGGCACGGTATCGAGCTATTTACTTGGCAATAGCGTGTATCAGTTCTCCCTCACCATTGGCTTCTTTATGTTTGCTATGGGGCTAGGCTCTCTTGCGTCAAAATATTTTAGCGAAAAATATATACGCAATTTTATATTGGTAGAAATTATTATTGCGCTTATTGGCGGTATTAGTAGCGTATTGCTTTTTATGGCCTTTCCGTATGCACGAGTGTTGTATGAGTTGGTCATGTACAGCCTAATACTGGTGATTGGCGCCTTAGTGGGTATGGAAATTCCAATTCTCACGACCCTGCTGTCGCAAAATAAAAAGATTAAGGACTCTATTGCTGATGTTATGTCCTTGGATTACGTGGGAGCGCTAATTGGTTCGGTGGCATTTCCGCTAGTGTTGCTGCCTTCGTTGGGGTTGATTCAGTCGTCCTTTGCTATTGGTCTCATCAACATTCTTGTTGCTATTGTCAATGTATTGGTCTTTCGAGCATATTTACCTGCTTTTAACAAAATGCTGGGCTTGTGTTTGGCAATATTGGCCGGACTAATTGCCTGCGTTTTGTCTGGAACCTACATAACGCGCTATGCAGAAAAACACTTGTATTTTGATCAGATTATTTACACGCAGCAAACACCGTATCAAAAATTAGTGTTTACGCGCTCTACGAATACCCGTGAACAGCGTTTGTATATTGATGGTCATATACAATTTTCTTCACGCGACGAGTATCGTTACCATGAATATCTGGTGCACCCACTAATGTCGGTTCCGGGAGAAAGAAAAAATGTTCTTATTCTGGGCGGTGGTGATGGTCTTGCTGCACGAGAGGTGCTGAAATATCGAGATGTAGAGCGTGTACACTTAGTTGATATCGACCCGGAGATGTTGCGCATTGCTCAAGAGTTGCCAATGTTGAGACGTTTAAATGAGAAAAGTTTAAGTAACGCTAAACTCGAAACGTTTAGTCAAGATGCCTTTAGTTTTATTAATCAACCGGGTATAGCGTATGACCGCGTTATCATTGATATGCCCGATCCTCATAACGAAGCCATCAATAAACTCTATTCGCGTGAATTTTATTCTATGATTGCGCGTAGGATGTCACCTAATGGTCTTGTGGTGACGCAGAGTTCGTCGCCATTCTATACTCGTCGAGTATTTTGGTGTATTGAACAGACACTTGCCGAGGTTTTTGATGATACGCTTAGTTACCATACGGCACTGCCATCGTTTGGGATTTGGGGGTACAACATGGCTAGTCTCGGTGAACCTGTACCTGAGACCTTTGCTTTCGAGGTTGAAACAAAAGCGATTACAGACTCGACAATGCTGGCTGCCCTGCAATTTGATAAAGATATGGGTAGGTTGAATACACCGGTTAATTCCATAATGGAGCCTAAGCTCTATCAACTCTATATAGACGATTTACGGCGATAGTTTGATGCATGACGGCGAGCAAGGCAGGGTTGGACTGAGGGGCGGGAACGTTTGCAGAGTGTGGGAGGCTACTTTATTGACCTCTTGGAATTTCTTTCAGCTCTACACGCTTAGGATGAAAAATACTTTTTAGCCTTTCAATCGCTTTTTGGGGCAAAGCGTCTCCGCACATGAAGACATCGAAAGCGGCATAGTCGAATTCAGGCCAAGTGTGCACGCTGATATGCGATTCCGCAAGCAGTGCCACGCCCGTGACTCCCCCTTCTCCAGAAAATTTATGCACATGGACATGCAGCAGCACTGCGCCGGCGATGTCTGCAGCCTGCACAAGAGCGTTTTCAATTGTTTCCGTGTTGTCGAGATCGCTACAACCCCAAAAATCGGCAATATAATGCATTCCTGCAGGGCTTGAGCTGGGAGCAATCGATTCTGGTGATAAGGTGTTGTTGCAGTTTGAATCCACGGAGGTGAGCACTGTTGATTTACGGTGTTCGGAAAGCGGAGATTTAGGACACATATGAGAGCGTAATTCCTTTTTTCCTCAATTTAACAAACATCGATGCCTATGGCCAATGCTTATCGTGATTTCCTGCGTTCTATTCTGGGCTCCCTATTTGGCCACGGTTACCGAAAAAATCCCGTTTTAATCCTTTTCTGAGCTGAGTATAAGGTGCACGCATGAAAATGACGGGAAGTGAGTGACGTTAGGGTGGTTTAGAGCAAAAGGTGGAAACACCACGTTGGCGTTTCCACTCTTGCTTTATTTTGGCGTATTGCTGCAGCCCTTATTGTGAATTACAGGTTGATTCGGAGATGCAGCTTTGTTGGTTTTCCCAACCCCAGCCGCTACTGGTATTGGTGCACATGGGATAGTTTGTGCCATACCAGTTACAGCTTGCTGCCGTGCCCCCGCTGGAGCTAGAGGAGGAAGAGCTGCTGGAGCTACTAGAAGACGAGCTACTAGAGGACGATGAGCTAGAACCGCCGCCAATAACGCCACCGTCACCACTTTGGTTTGAGCAGGTATCTATGCCAATACAGGACTGATTATTTTCGTAACCCCAGCCGCTATTTTGGTTTTGGCAAAGCGGGGTGGTTGTGCCATACCAGTTGCATTGCTGGGCACTACCACCGGTCGATGATGAGCTACTGGAAGAGGACGAACTGCTGCTGGAAGAGGAGCTACTGCTAGACGAAGAGCTACTACTGGAAGACGAGCTGCTGCTGGAGGAGCTACTGCTTGAAGACGAGCTGCTACTTGAGGATGAACTTCCGCCAACCACGCCGCCGTCACCGCTTTGGCTTGTGCAGGTGTCTATGCCGATACAGCTCTGGCTATTTTCCCAGCCCCAGCCAGTGGACTGATTATTACATAAGGGCCGCAATTCGCCGTACCAGTTACATTGTTGTTCACCACTAGAGCCGCTTGATGAGGAGCTGCTAGAAGAGCTACTAGATGAACTACTAGAAGATGACGAGCTGCTGCTGGAGGAGCTACTTGAAGAAGAACTTGAGATAGGGGTGTCCAAACCAAAAAATCGAACGGCTCCAGCATAGTCTACCGGCAGGTTGTGAGATACGCCTTGTAAGCTGATGGCTTCAATGGGAGCGTCTTCGCCACTGCTGCCGTAGCGTGTGCGAGTAGCGCCAGATTCGGGTGAATCTGTATAGGTGGGAGTTTGTGACACTCCGTGCACGTTGGTCCATTGTTTAATAGCTTCGGCGAAGTTCACGTAATTTAGGGTTTCGTCGTTGGTGCCATGCCAAAGTTGAATGCGTGGCCTTGAGCCCGTGTAACCTGGGTAAGCGTTGCGAACGAGGTCGCCCCATTCTGCCGCTGTTTTTGTAATGTTTCCGTCGGCGCATTCGCTATTCCACGTCGATCCGTCGTTGGTGGCAAAGCAGCTAAAGGGCACTCCGGCAAAGGCAACACCGGCTTTAAAAACATCGGGGTAAAGTGCCAGCATCACGTTAGTCATCATACCGCCAGATGAAACGCCGGTTACGAATATGCGGTCTTGGTTGACATCATAGTTTTGGATGACGTAATTGATCATCGACATAATGGACACTGGGTCACTACCGCCGTCTCGTCTCAACGCTTCAGGTGAGGCAACATCGAAGCAGGAATCGCTGCTGTTTGCTGAGGGGTAGACCACGATATACCCGTACTCGTCCGCCATTGCCGCGTAGCGAGAGCCTCGGTAAAACTCTGGACCGTCGCCGTGGCAGTAATGCACCGCGAGTAAGATTGGAGCGTTTGCCGGTAAGTTGTCAGGCACGTAAAGATGCATGGGGAGGTTGCTGGGGTTCTCACCAAAATTACTTATTTGGGTAAGGCTTGCAGACCACGCATTGGTTGCAGATAAGAGGAGGGAGGTTAATAGACCCGAGATTAAGATGACTGAAATTGCAGCCTTTTTGCTTAATGTTTTCATGGATAATCTTCTTTGATTTAGTGCCACTACCTCTGGCAGGTTAGGTTTAACATTATTATTGTTGGTATGACCGTTGCTGACGGCCTCCAGGGGAATATTGAGCGTGACATACACCGGGGCCCTGATCTGAACAGCCTACAAGCGGTCACGCATGCCCGCTGGTGTGTAACCGGTGACATTGTGAAGTGCAGAGTTTAGCCGGTAAAGGAAATACCGCAGGCTTGGGGATTTTTCTTTTGATTAAGGATAAATGATTGGGTTTTATCTGTTTTTACACGGGGCCAGCCTCGGTGCCCATGCTGTGGACATTACTTGCGAGGTATTCAGCCTTTAGGCCTGCTTCAATTGCAGGCGCTAGGCTGGCAGGCGGCAACGCTTACGCTTAGTAGGCTAAAACAATACAGCCTCCATTTCGGGGGCGGGTGAGACGTTTGACTGACTTACTGTGTCTGAGCATACTTCGATAGACCCGCCCACGCCGATAGTGTCACTGGCATCGTATCCAATACCACAGGCATTGTTTTCCCTTCTCTACCTTATTTCTTGATGTTGACAGAGGTTATACTCGCTCATAGTGACTATAGAAATATGTTAACTGTTTAACATTTGTCTTTTTTTACAATTCAGTTCTTGTCCTTAGATGTGTGATTTGCCTCTGTATTTTTGAGCGTGTTGTTGTGAACATAATGGATAAGGCCTGAGCAGACTATTTCAAGCGGGGAGGGCGGCTTGGTTTATAGGTCGCTGTTTTGGTGCGCGGGAGCTTTTTCTTCAGGGCTATTGATGACGGTGTGATTTCGGCCAGTCTGTTTGGCGGTATAGAGTGCAAGGTCGGCGCGCTTAAACGCAGAAACAAAATCCTCGGAGTGTTTGATCGCGGTAACTCCCACACTGGTACTGACCCGAAGTTTTGGACATTCAGACCAAGTCACAAGACGCAGTTTTAAACGAATTTTTTCCGCAATGATAAAGCCGTCCTCCTCATTGCTTTGTGGACAGAGAATGAGAAACTCTTCTCCACCCCAGCGTGCCACAGTGTCGATATTGCGGGTATTATCGAGCAGGAGTTTACCAATACTTATGAGTACTTTGTCGCCGACATCGTGCCCCCACAAATCATTGATACGTTTAAAGTGATCAATATCTAACAGGATAAGTACTAGCTTGTCATCTTTTCTTCGCCACTCAAAAGCCGTATCGATAATATTTTGTAAGCCTTGTCTATTGAGGGTGCCGGTTAAGGTATCGGTAATCGATTTGGTTTGAAAGTCACTGGCATGGGCTTTCATCCTATGCGCAAGAGAGGTCATTTTTCGAAATTTTTCTGCGTCTTGAAGGCCTCGTATATGCAGTTCTCGCAGGCGTCTAACCCCAACGAATAATACGACACCCATCCAGCCACTAATGATGCTCAAGTACCATTGAGAGGAGGAAACATAGGAGCCCACAAATGCTATACGGTTGATGTGGATCTCATGTTTGCCGATGGGAGCAACACTGGCGAAGTCGATGCCGAAGGCGGTTACTCTATCAAATGCGGCTTGAGACCATTTACGGGGAATGTCGTATTGATCTATCCACCAGTCGGCTAGTTGAAACTCGCTTAGCGATAAACGAATGGGCTGGTCTAAATCAGAGATACGCAGGTTAACTTTATTAAACTTGGGACTGTTGTAGTCATCGGGGGAGGAAATTAGAGGGTCGAAGTTACGTAAGTGTATACGTAGCATTTTTGCGTTGCCGGTGTATGTTAAGTTGAGAATCAGACTGTCATACGCGGATAAGTCGGTGCCGACAGTCCAATCGTTTTGGTCTCTAGAGAGGGCTACCCCAATAGAGCAGTTGGGTTGGCTGGGTCCGTGGCGCAATGTACAGACCCACTGAGAAAACCCATCATCTTGCCAGCGAGCTTCTGAATTGCCGCCCACCTCTCTGTCGTCGGTGGAAAAAGCCCAGCTGTCTTTGCCTGGTAGCAACTGGAAATGCCGCTTCGGTAAATACTGATGCATAAACAATAAGGCGACAGTTATGAAAACAGCAGCTATATAGGCGATACTTGATCGTTTTGAATTCATGTGGTGCGGCGTTGCCAGTATTTTTCTTAAGCATAGGCAAGATTGGTCTAGATTGCCGCTGTTTGGCTAATATGGTGGGTAGGTAGTACTTTGTTCCGGTAGTTTTATCGCCAATCTGCAGCCGTGGCTAGTCTTAAAGCGTTGCTTTACGGGCGTGTCTGAATATGCCTACACTTTTCCCGAGCGCAATTCGGTGCGTATCATATGGTTAAAGCACTGTACCCACAGACCTTCGAAATGGGTGTCTAATCTGGCGTTAATAGCCGACACGGCACGAACAGTAGATTTTCTGGCACTCGCGTCAACCCTCCCGTTAGTGAGCAGGAAAAAGCTATCGAGTATTGCGAGTATTTTTGCGCCTGGGTGTATGTCATTCCCCTGCAGGCCGCTTGGGTAGCCTGTACCGTTAATACGTTCATGGTGATGTAGAATAATGGTTGCGGCATCTTCCCAGCCAGGTATGCGGATTAGTATTTGGTAGGCCCAATTGGGATGCTGGTAGAGCGCAGTGTCTGGTTGCGGAGCCCAAGATTGGGTCCATTGGTCTCGTTCAACAAAGCTCAAGCCCAAATCGTGCAGGTAGGTGGCAGCAGCGAGCTGGTCCTTTGGGATGGGTGACCCTGCAATTTTATTCATTTTCATCGCCCAGTCAAAGAGCTGTAGGCTTCGTTCGTGCCAATGTGGGAGTTGTTTGTCCAGCTGTAATGAGAGCTCGTGAAAAAAGCTGAGATCTCGCAGTACCTGCT
>Ga0065722_101829_pt1 | contig 13196 bp, 15 predicted proteins | sample BansetMetagenome_FD_59109 | JGI IMG/M metagenome (GOLD analysis project Ga0065722, IMG submission 59109) | Bankia setacea gill microbial communities from Puget Sound, Washington, USA - Caecum Enriched | ecosystem: Host-associated > Mollusca > Digestive system > Ceca | place: United States... | reverse complement strand
AACTTTACCACTTTTTTGAGGTTCGGCCAGTAACCTGTTGTAAATTTTAAGGTTTTAAGTGAATTAGGGCGCAATTCTAACGTACCGCGTACCGCGTTGCGACGCTGTGGGGTTGCCGTGTGGAGCGCAATTCTTGTCCGTGGAGTGACAAATATTGTCATTTTGCTTGAGGGTTTTTCGGGGGTTTAATACTAAAGAAGGGGCTGGTACGAGCAAAAGTCTTGCTATTCAATAGCTTACCTAAGTTGGCATCGTTGTTGAATAGACTTACCTCGACTCTCAATCATTCCTGTTGGAGGAACAAACATGAAACAAGTACAGCAAGGTTTTACTCTTATTGAATTAATGATCGTTGTGGCGATTATCGGTATTTTGGCTGCTGTAGCACTGCCTGCTTATCAGGACTACACCACTCGCGCGAAAGTAAGTGAAGGTTTGACCCTGGCAAGTGCTGCCAAAACAACTATTGCTGAGCATGTAATGTCTGAAGGCGTTTGGCCTAACGGCAACGCCGGGGCTGGTTACGCTGGAGCTACTACCGATATCGTGACATCTATTGAAATTGGAACTAGTAACGGTCTGATCACAATTACTTATGATGCAACCGGTGCCGGCGTTGGTTCCAGTAACGTCCTCACTCTTTCCGCTGCTACCAGTGCAAGCGGTGTGACCTTCGCTTGTAGACCAGCAGCCTCTGGTGGCGTTGAAGCTAAGTATCTGCCGTCTAGTTGTCGCGGTTAATTTCTGCCAGTTCTTAAAGGCCGCCCGTTGGGCGGCTTTTTGCGTTTAGAGGGAGGGGTTTAGGTTGCGCTTGGTTTTGTTGCCGTCTCGTTTAGCTGTGTTTTATGCGCTTTGCGCACTTCTAATTACAGCATTTGCATACTTTCCTGGGGTGCATGGCACATTTTTTGCTAGATGATTATGGCACTTTGCCACCGCTTGGTCAGTGGGGTGAAATTGACACGTATGCGAAACTAAAAGAATATGTGCTGGGCGGTTTTGCTGGGCCCACAGGTCGGCCGGTGGCACTTTTCTCCTTTGCCTTGAATGCGCAAACTTGGCCCGTGGAGCCGGTTGGTTTCCTCGTTACTAATATTCTTGTTCACCTCATTAATGCCACACTGCTGTTTGCGGTTGTATATCGTGTTTCAAAATTAGCTGGGCATGCAAATGCATTAGTACTTTCATCGGTTGCAGCTTGCATTTGGATGGTTCACCCCATGCATGTGTCAACAGTTCTTTACGTTGTTCAGCGCATGGCGATGCTGGAGGTTACATTCAACCTGCTAACGTTACTGGCGTATTTCTCTTTTCGGTCAAGCATTGTTGGCGGTGGCGGCGTGAGCCGTGCGGTATTGGGTTTTATGGGGGTAGGTTTTTTTGCGCTACTGGCGGTAGGCAGTAAAGAAACAGCTATTTTAATACCGCTTCAGCTGCTCCTTATTGAATTGTTACTGAGATGGACTGGGGAGCGTATTGTCAATAAGCCATTTCTGGTTACAAAATGGGTAGTAATTTATATACCAACGCTAGTTGTGACGTTCTATTTGGGTGAGAAGTGGCTGCATTATTTTGTTACCGGCGAGAGCCACCAGGTGCGAGAATTTACGGTGGCTGAACGTCAGTTAACACAATTCAGGGTTGTAGGTGATTATTTGGGCATGTTTTTCATACCTAAGTTACAAACTTCTGGCGTATTTCACGATGCCTATCCAATTTCAAAAAGCCTATTTAGCCCAGTTTCCACGCTCATTTGGTTGGTTGCACATAGTTTGCTCATCGTTGGCGCTGTAATCTTTCGAAAGCGATTTGCGGTAGTGTGTTTCGGGGTTTTATGGTTTTACATTAACCATGTACTTGAATCTACAGTTATTCAGCTTGAACTGAAGTTTGAGCATAGGAACTATTTGCCGAGTATAGGTTTGTGTGTGGTGCTTGCTTGGGTGGTTTGCTGTATACCGATGCGAGAGCAGGCCAGAAACGTTGTAATTGGCGCGGTTTTGATGCTGCTGATGGTTGTTCTGTATTTAAGGGCTAGTCTGTGGGGTAACCCTGCAATAGCCGCAGAAGTATGGGTTAAGGAAAATCCGAATTCGTATAGAGCGCTTGAGCATGCGGCACGCATATTTTCACACAGCTCTAATGGCGAGCAGCGGGCACGTGAATACCTACAAAAGGCTGTGCACTTGTCAGGCAATGATCCGGTGGTAGAATTGAAATTGTATAATTATATGTGCACTACCGCTGAATTGAGGCCCTCTGATCTAGAGTCGTTGGTGGAGCGTTTTCCGAAGGCGCCAATGAATTGGCAAGTGGGCGAGTTATTTGGAAGCCTTTTGTATAAGGTTTACGCTGGAGAGTGTAGTGCAGTTTCTGAGAGCGCGTATATTAGCTTATTGCAATCGGCCTTGAAGAACCGGCGGTACCGGTCAACTAGGATCCGCCTGCAGCTTTGGGATAGTCTTGCGTCAGCGAATCTGCTGTTTGGAGAGAAGGATAAGGCCGTATTCATGTTTTTGAATGAGCTGAATTATAGTCGAACGCCACTGGGGGTTATAATGAAGCAAGCCATATTGTTGGCATCTCATGGTGAGCTGGTTGCTGCGCGAACACACTTGAAGCGGGCTCTAGCAGCACAAAACAACAAAAAAACCGAGTCGGATTACCTCATTACTCAGGCTGAAGAAATTGTATTGAATATTGAGAGAGAGCTTTATGATGAAAACGAGTGATCGGTTCTTTTTTATAGCTGCTCAACTTATAGCGTGCATATAGGATATACATGACAGTATCTGTGGTTATACCGGCGAAAAATGAAGAGCTTGGATTGAGGCAGCTTTTGCCCTACCTAAAAAAACTTACAGCGGTAGATGAAATCCTTGTTATTGATGATGGGTCTGAGGACTCTACTCGAGAGGTGTGTTGTGAGTTTGAGGTGGAAGTGATTTCTCACCCTTATAGCCTTGGTAATGGAGCTGCGATTAAGACGGGAGCACGAAAAGCTAAGGGGGATGTTATTGTTTTCATGGATGCTGATGGCCAACATTCTGCTGGAGATATTCCACGGCTTATTGAAGAGTACAATAAAGGTTTTTGCATGGTAGTGGGTGCACGAAGCCGAAAATCTCAAGCGAGTGTTGGCAGGTGGTTCGCGAACACTTTCTACAACTTGTTTGCCAGCTGGATAACCGGCCGAAAAGTTCGTGACCTTACATCAGGGTTTCGTGTGGCGAATGCTGAAAAATTTAGGGAGTTTATTTCTTTGCTGCCCAACGGTTTTTCGTATCCGACCACCTCTACGATGGCTTTTTTTAGAGCTGGTTATTCAGTGAGTTATGTACCAATAGAGGTTGAGGGAAAAAGATTAGGAAATAGCCATATTAAGTTATGGAAAGATGGCGTAAGGTTTTTGTTGATAATATTTAAGGTTGGAACCCTTTATTCACCGCTGAAAATATTTCTTCCAATGAGTGTTGGGGTTTTCAGTTTGGGGCTATCTTATTACTTATACACTTACCTTACCGTCGGTAGATTTACAAATATGAGTGCGTTGCTATTTACTACCGCATTGCTTATTTTTGTGATGGGGTTAATATCTGAGCAGATAACTGCGTTGCTGTATTCTAAAAGGGACTAGTTCATTATTTGAAATAGTCTAAATCTCTTCATCTGGGCGTGTTGAAATATTTTGTCACCTGAAATTGGAAGTAAAAGAATTATTACTTTTGGAACATTTGATATGTTTCATGTTGGGCACCTCCGGCTGTTGGGGCGCGCAAGAAAAATTGGTGATTGGTTGGCTGTGGGAGTATCTACGGATAAACTCAATATTGAGAAGAAGGGGCGTGAGCCTGTGTATACGCAGTCTGAGAGAATGGAGATTTTACGAGGCTTGAAGTGTGTGGATTCTGTGTTTGAAGAGGAGTCATTAGAATTGAAGCGAAAATATATTGTTGAGCATGAGGCGAATGTTCTTGTGATGGGAGATGATTGGCATGGTAAGTTTGATGATTATGCTGATTTATGTGAAATTGTATATTTTAAACGTACACCGTCAGTTTCAACAACAGAAATAATAGAAAAGATAGGTGGTAGCGTATGACTCATAAAATGGAAAAGTGAAATCGGTGTTTTTTTGCCGTTTCTGTTTGTCCGGTAGCGTCCCTGCTGCGCTTTGATGTGCAGTAATGATTTGGTGGAGTTAAAGGACGTTGTTGGCTGGAGTGCAAATGAACACATGACGTCAGAGCATTGTTTGCAATGCTTGATGATTAGCAGCCGCAGTCGTCAGTACGCCAGCTATAGTTACTAAAAAATAGTTGACCCGTACCAGTTTGAACGTGAATTTAATGGTTAGAAAACGTAGTGTACTTGAATCGTTAATTTTTTTTGGCCCCGTTAGGGTTTGCTTGTCTGTCTATGGGGCGTTTTACAAGTATGAGTGCGTTACTATTCACCATGTCGCTTATCATTTGTTTGGTGGGACTGATTTCTTGGAGAATCAACATGATTCAATTTTAAAAAAGTGGGAAGCCTTCATGTTTTGCAATGATTAATCTAAGTTTTGGGCTGTTTGGTCAGTTATTTGAGCCCTCTGATCTAAAAAGGTACATAGACAATTTTGCGCTATTACTGGCGGACAGGTTTGTCAGGGTAGTCATTAGTTTAACAGTAGGGGTTTGGGTTGCCAGATATTTAGGTCCTAGTGATTTTGGTGTTCTAAGTTACGCATTGAGTCTTATTGCAATCTTGTCAGTGTTGGCTAAGTTGGGATTACATGATGTTTTAGTCAAGGGGCTCGTTCAGGGCGACCAGGTTGAGGGTGAGCTTTTAGGTGCAGCTCTTTGTTTAAGGCTCATGAGTGGATTTGCCACAGTACTTATCGTTTTTTTGGTGGTTTATTTTCATCTGGATAGTCTTGAATTCAGCGATATTATAATACTATTGTCTCTATCAGCAGTTTTTCAGGCTGCGAATGTTTTCGAGGCATTTTTCCAAAGTAAGCTGCTAAACAAGTATGTGGTATATAGCTGGGCCATTACTTTGTTGATCGGAGCGTTCTTGCGAGTTTGGCTAATATTAGTTGAGGCGCCGCTTATTCCATTCGTCATTGTTCATGTATTTGAATCCATTGTGATCGCTGTTGGGCTAATCGGGTTTTACTTGAAAGTTAAGGAGCAAAAAATTCAGTGGCGAATAAAGTGTCGCACTGCTAACAAGCTATTGAAGAGCGCATGGCCGTTGATGATCAGTGGTCTCTTTGTTTGTGTTTATATGAAGGTGGACCAGCTAATGATTTTCGATATGCTAGATTCTGCTAGTGTTGGCGAGTATGCGGCTGCTGTTAAGTTAAGCGAGGCTTGGTATTTTATTCCATTGATTTTAACCAGTGTTGTATTTCCAGCTATTTTGAGGTTGCGTAATTCGAACATCATTCGGTATCAATTGAGTCTTCAACTGCTCTACTTTGTATTATTAGTTATTGCAGTATTAGTTGCTTCCGTCATGACATTTTTATCGGACTATTTGATTGAGTGGTTGTATGGCGATGAATTCTCTGCCGCAGCTGATGTTTTAAAGGTTCATACATGGGCGGCAGTGTTTGTTTTTTTGGGGGTTGCAAGCACTAAGTGGTTAGTGTGTGAGGGCTCTCACATTTACTCAATATTTAATACGCTGATAGGGCTCCTGATAAATATTTTTTTGAATTATTATTTGATCGGTATGTATGGGGTCGTTGGGGCGGCGTGGGCGACTTTGGTCTCCTATGCGTTTTCAGGCTATTTATGCTTTTTGTTTTTCCCAGAGACAAGGAAGAATTTTTTCCTTGTCTCTGGGTGTTATAAGGTGTTTGTCCGTTACTATGTTAGCAAAATTGATTGACTCTTTGTTTGGGAATGATCTCTCTGAGGCTTATCGGGAGTTGCGTAGAAATGTTCTCGATGAATATTCGGATAAGTCATATTCCCAAGAAGGTGAGGATATGATCTTGAAGAGGATTTTTGATGGTGTCAGAAGTGGGTTTTATATAGATGTAGGCTCCCATCACCCGAAAAGATTTTCTAATACTTACTACTTTTATAAAAGAGGGTGGTGTGGAATTAACATAGATGCAATGCCGGGAAGTATGGAGTTGTTTGACCGGTGTCGACCTCGTGATATAAATTTGGAGTTGGCTATATCTGATAGTGAGCAGGAGTTGAAGTACCATATTTTTAATGAGCCAGCGCTTAATGGTTTTGACACCGAATTAGCAAAGTGTCGAGACGGTAAGGATGGTTATCAATTGATTGATCGGCGTAAGATAAAAACAGTTACGCTGGAGTCTGTTTTGGATGCGCATATACAGAGTTTTACGCATATAGAGTTTTTGTCTGTCGATGTAGAGGGGTATGATATGCAAGTATTACAGTCTATGAATCTAGATAAGTACCGCCCTAAAATCGTCTTGGTGGAAATGTTGAACAGCTCACTTGAAATGGTTTCTGAAGGGGGAATAGCTAGGCTCATGCGATCATATGGCTATGACGCGATATCCAAATGTTTTAATACTGTATTTTTTGCAGAAAGAGAGATGTTTAAAGATCGTACCTCTGGATGGAGTGTCAAAAACCAATGAATGGTGTACAAGTTGGTGATTACAAAGTTGAATAAGTTATATATGATCTGTTGAGTCGAATTCCCATGTAGGCAGGATTTTTGGTATTTCGAAGATCAAAGAAGCATTCATTTTTGTTTAGCTCCGGCTGATTACGAAGTTGTGCGTACAAAGTGCCTGTTGATGGCTCTGGAGATCCCATTCCATCCCATGGTATACCTCTATGTTGCAATTGACTTTTTAACGATTAAGAATATTTCTGAGATAGCTGTATTTGAATATGGTAGCGGGTAACCTACTTTAGGGTGGACTCTGTCTGCTCTGTTGAGTCTGATGAAGGTTGGCATTCAAAATTGAAAGCTATTTTGCCCGATAATGTAAAATATGCGTTGGTTGGTTTGGAGTCCGGCGGCTCTTATCAAAGTCAATTAACCGCTTCCTCTAAGGGAGGATGTGCTGGTTCTTGATTTTCGTGGGAGGGTTGAGTGCGTTAAAAACTCAATGGCAGTACTAAGGGTGGGGAGTTGTCGATTGGGATAATAGTGGTTGGGAAAGGTGCTTGGAGGGTTTCAAAGTTTTTTGATTGGGGAGGGTTTTCGAGGAATAGATTATACGGGATTGGGCCAATAAATGTGTATGGTTGGAGCGCTTCTGTTTTTTATAGAAGGGTAAACTGTTTTAATTTGTAGGGCTTGAAAGATGAGTAAATTTTGTTGTATCTGTATTCCCCTTTGTTCCGTGAGTTTGTAGATGATGGGGATTTTATTAGGTGTTCGTAGACTTATTCGAAGGTTCGGGTACGATATAACTAAGTTTAAGCCTTCGTCCAGCATAGTGGCTAGGAAAAAAAAACTTATTGAAAGCTTTGCTATCGATACTGTTCTTGATGTAGGTGCGAGTGCGGGATTCTTTGCTCTTGAAATGAGGCGAGAGCTAAACTTTGATGGTCGTATATATTCCTTTGAACCATTGGCGAAAGTTTTTAAACAGTTAGAGTTTCGTTCAAAGTCTGATGATTTGTGGGAAGTATTTAACTTTGCGATAGGAGATTCTTGTGAGGAGCGCTGGATTAACATATCTGAGAATACTTTTAGCAGCTCTTTGCTGGATATGCTTCCAATTCATCAGAATGCAGCGCCGGAGTCCAAATATAAATCAAGAGAAAAAGTAAAGGTCGTTACTCTCGACTCGGTATTCGGTAAATTCTATTCAAATTCAAACAGTATATACCTTAAAATCGATGTGCAAGGTTTTGAAGATAAGGTGTTGAGTGGGGCAAAGAGCTCATTGGATAAAATAAACACGGTTCAACTTGAGATGTCTTTAACGAACCTTTATAGGGGGGCGAGTTCACTTGAAGGGTTACATCAATACTTAGTTAACCATGGCTATGTGCTTGTAGGGTTGGAGCCAGGGTTTACCGATAAAGATACTGGTCGATTACTTCAAGTGGATGGAATCTATCACCGGTATTGAAAAGGCATGATAGCTCGATAATGATATGAATAAGCTAAGTCCAGTTCTTTTATTTGTTTACAATCGTCCCGCTCACACCCGAGAAACCGTGAATGCATTAAAAATGTGCGAGGAGGCGAAGGTGACTGACTTGGTGATCTATTCAGATGCAGCAAAAACGGATGAAGATCAGGTGCTAGTTGGTCAGGTGCGTGAATATTTGCTAAGCATCGAAGGTTTTAAATCGATTCGAGTCGAATTGCGAGAAGTAAATGTTGGTCTAGCGGATAATGTGATTGGAGGAATATCAAAAGAGATTCAGAGGTCCGGTCGGGTTATTGTTCTCGAAGATGATATTGTCGTGTCGCCGAGTTTTTTGTGCTTCATGAACGTTGCGCTAGATCGATACAGAGATAATTATCATGTGTGGCATATAAGTGGTTGGAATTACCCTGTTGCTAGCTCAGGTCTTCAAGGCGCTTTTTTTATGCGGTTGATGAATTGTTGGGGGTGGGCGACATGGTCGGATCGTTGGTCTCATTTTGAAAGAAACCCTGAGAAGTTGTTAGCTACCATTGGTAGTGAAGATATAAAAAGGTTTAATCTGGATGGTGCGCATGACTTTTGGTTTCAAGTTGTTGCAAACAAAGAAGGGGTAATGAGGACATGGGCAGTATTTTGGTATGCAACTATATTTAATCATGAAGGGTTGTGCCTCACTACTACACAACCTCTGGTAAAGAATATTGGGTTCGACGGCTCAGGGGTTCACTGTGGAAGTGACGACCTTTATAAGGTTCATGGGAGGAGCTATGAAGTTAGTGGTTGGCCCGATGTATTTGAAGAAAATAAGATAGCAGTTCGTCGTATTAAGTGGTTGTTGAGGAGAATCTATCAGAAAAGACGGATAATGAGTGTGTTGAAGACGGTTTGGCGAAGGCTGAAAAAATGAAGACTGTGCTTGTGTCACACTCAGATTCTGGAGGTGGGGCATTTGTTGCTTCTTATCGTTTATTGATCGCACTTAGGTCTGGTAAGCTAGATGTTGAAATGCTTGTAGCACGGAAAAATACAGATCATTATTTTATTAGGCAACCACAAAGCTTGTTTTCGAGGGTGACAATATATGTAGCGACTCGACTAGATAAGTTGTTTCAGCATATTTTAGATCCAAGCAGCCAGCGTTCTGGTAACTGGTTTCCGGGGCCCGTGAAATCACTAATCGAAGATTCTCGCGCAGACGTGATCAATTTACATTGGATAAACCGTGAGACGGTATCAATTGGTCAAATAAGAAAGTTTAGCATACCCGTTGTTTTGACGATTCACGATATGTGGGCTATCAGTGGGTGTGCGCACTATATTGAAGGCAATGAAGAGAAAGATGATCTGGACAAGAGGTCAATACTTTCAAAAATAGTCGATCGATATTTTCTGTACCTCAAGCGTAGAAGTTGGAAGTCCTTAGGAGCGGTCGTCGCCCCAAGCCAGTGGTTGACAGATCATGCTCGATCCAGTTGTTTGTTTGAGGGCCGGCCTCTGATCACGATACCAAACCCAATTGATACATCGGTTTTCAGGCCCATGGATAACAAAGCTTGTCGAGAGTCATTTGGTTTTCTTGGCTCTGCTTGCGTTCTGGGGTTCGGTGCCGTGGGTGGAGGTGTTGATTACCGAAAAGGCTTTGACTTGTTACTTGAGTCTCTTCAGCTACTGTGGGAAATGGGGGTTCGGGATATTGAGGTTGCTATCTTTGGTCAGAGTGAGCCGCAGATAAAATTGGATTTACCGTTCCCTGTGAACTATGTTGGTGTACTGATCGGAGATGTTTCATTGAGTGTTTTTTATAATGCCATTGATGTAATGCTTGTTCCATCGCGGCAAGAAGCTTTTGGGCAAACAGCTAGCGAGGCGCAGTCTTGTGGTAAACCAGTGGTTGCATTTAATGCGACTGGGCTTGTAGATGTGGTCGCCCACAAGGAGACCGGTTATCTGGCCAAGCCATATGATACGCATGATCTGGCTGAGGGTGTTTTATGGGTTCGAAATGAAGAGCGAAGAAGTCTTTTGGGTAAAAATGCTCGGGAGCGAGCAAATAAATTGTGGTCTTATGATGTCGTTGCGAATCAATATATGGATGTATACAAGGCGGTAGTGAGGAGTTAGTAATATACGTTGCCTGTATTTAATCTATTATTTTAGAGGATGAGGCGGCGCAGATCCAGAATTAGTTACGAGAAATTTTTATCGGCTTTAAACTGTCTTTGGAATTACGATGAGAAAGCACGTACAAAAAGCTATTGTTGTCATAGATATTGTTCTGTTCCCGCTCGTGTTTCTATCAGCAGTACTTTTAAAATTTGTTCGACGAGCAGGTGTTAAACGGATGCCTTTATGTAAAGCCATGCTTATGTCGGTGGGGGTTTTTCCGATCCGAAATCATTACTATGAGCCTGTTTTTGATAAAAAAGAACTGCAAGAGTTATTGAGTGGAGGTCGTTCCCTTCCTGGGATTAATTTAAACGTATTGGGACAGCTAGAGCTGTTAGATATGTTGACGTTTGCTGACGAATTGTCGGATTTAAATGACGAGAAGGGAGCGCAGGTAGAATTTTCATTTGATAATTCTACCTTTTTATCGGGTGATGCAGAGTTTTGGTATCAATTGATTAGGCGTTTAAAACCTAAGCGAATCGTCGAGGTCGGAAGCGGTAATTCAACACTCTTGGCTGCGCGTGCGATAAAAAAGAATGCATTGGAGAGTAACGGTTGGCAGTGTGAGCATGTTTGCATTGAACCCTATGAAATGCCTTGGCTAGATGAGTTGGACGTAAAACTTATAAGGGATCGGGTGGAAAAAATTGATCTTGACCTTTTTAAGCAGCTAGAGGGAAATGACATCCTTTTTATCGACTCTTCCCACGTGATTAGGCCCAATGGGGATGTCTTACATGAAATCCTCGAAATCCTTCCGATTTTAAATGTCGGGGTAGTTGTACACTTCCATGATATTTTCACTCCAAGAAATTATCTATCCAGCTGGTTGGTTGATGATGTTCGGTTTTGGAATGAGCAGTATTTGCTGGAAGCGTTCCTTAGTCAAAATGATAGATGGGAAGTTTTGGGGGCTCTGAACTACTTGCATCACAACCACTTTGAGAGACTTAATGCGGTTGCTCCATTTTTGACTGGTGATAGAGAGCCTGGTTCATTTTATATTCGAAAGGTGGGCTGACTTGTTGTGAAGCGAGCAGTTGGTGGGCCCTAGTTTGGTGAAAATCAGTGTTTTAACCGTCTGCTTAAATGAAGCGTCAACAATAGAGCGCTGCATTGAATCTGTGCTGGCGCAGGATTATCCCGATATTGAATATGTTGTAATTGACGGGAAATCTAGTGACGGGACGACCGATGCTCTAAATTTTTTTTCGTCTTCGATTGATCAGTTAGTTATTGAGAGGGACAGTGGTATATATTCGGCCATGAATAAAGGAGTTCGGCTGTGTCAAGGGGAATGGATCTATTTTCTGAATGCTAATGACTATTTCTATTCGAGCGAGGTTATTTCACAAGCAGTTTCAATTATGGGAGAAAATCCGAAGGCATCGATTATTTCAGGTAAAGTGCAGTTTATTAATACGCCATGTATTGATGGTAAACCCTATGACCGAGATGACTTTTCATACGGTAGCAAGGTTGAACTGTACCGTAAACCAATCCCTCAGCAGTGCCTATTTGTTCGTCGAAATCTTTTTGGCCTGTACGGGATGTTCGATGAAAGGTATCGGATATGTGCAGATTATGACTGGCTCCTGCGGGTTATGTCAGGGGGGGAGAGCATTGAGTTCTCTGAGCTATGTTTTTCCTTTTTTGACTATACTGGAGTTAGTTGTACTGAAAAACAGTTAAGAAAGCGTGAAAAGAATTGGATTATTCTTAGGAATTCCAGTGCCATCGAATTGATACGCTTTGTCGTTGGGGGGATCTTTCAGCGAATATGCGGTGCCTTTAAATGAGCGACTGTATACCTTTGTTTTCCGTCATTATACCTCTTTACAATAAGGAGGTATCTGTTTCTAGAGCTATATCGTCAGTCCTTAATCAAAGGTTTAGGGGGTTTGAACTTATTCTCGTAAATGATGGGTCGACCGATTCTAGTTTGGAGAAAGTTGAGAGTTTTACCGACTCACGAATAAGAGTTATATCCCAGTTTAACCAAGGCGTATCGGCGGCGCGGAATCGAGGTATATTGGAATCTAAGTGTAAATACTTGGCATTTTTGGATGCGGACGATGAGTGGAGTGCAGAGTTTCTTCAAGAGATGAAGTTTTTGATAGAAAAAGTTCCTGGTGCTGGAGCGTATGCTTCTGGTTATTCGATCCAGGAAGAAGGGGGGGGGCTTGTTAGAGCTCGTCTTCAAGGGGTCCCCATTGAGGGTGCATGGGGCTTAGTGGACTTCTATATTAAAAGTGTATCGCTTGGAAATAGTCCCGTCTGGTCGAGTGCCGTTTGTGTACCCAATACGACATTTAGAGAAGTTGGTATGTTTCCAGAGGGGATTCGACTTTACGAAGACCTCCATATGTGGTGTAGAATTTCATTGAGATTTTCAATTGCGTATGTTAATAAGGCGCTATCTGTTTATCACAAGGAAGCTGAGAATCGGGCTTTTGTGACAATCAAGCACGATAAAGAATATGCTTTATTTATTGATTTTTTATTGGAGCTCTCAACTGATAATTCGTTAGATATGAAAGTTCGCTTCTATTTAAAAAAAATGGCCAATCGTTATATTATTATAAGTAGTTTCAAGGCAAAGTTATCCGGGGCTGGTTTTGGAGCATTGAGACTATTGTGGAAATTCTCGATAACAGACAGTAATGACTTTGTTCGTTTTTTCGGTGTGGGTGTAATTGAGTTGCTGCCTCTAAGCTTTGTTCGAATAATCAGATCTTTCGTAACGGCCAATCCAAGGTGACCGTTCATTCGTAAGCGCCTATCGAACACATTTTACCAAGTAACCCGTTCACTCAACCCCGTTATTGAAATAAATCATCAAGCACAGATCGTATAGGGCGTAAGCGCCCATTAACTAGGGTGTCTTGACATCCTTACATTTAAAATTCCACGGCAATAGTTTTTCAAG
>Ga0065722_104453_pt1 | contig 13216 bp, 11 predicted proteins | sample BansetMetagenome_FD_59109 | JGI IMG/M metagenome (GOLD analysis project Ga0065722, IMG submission 59109) | Bankia setacea gill microbial communities from Puget Sound, Washington, USA - Caecum Enriched | ecosystem: Host-associated > Mollusca > Digestive system > Ceca | place: United States... | reverse complement strand
GATTAGGGTGTTCCTAATTGCTGGGAGCCGTTATTAGTCCCCTGCTGTATTATTGGGACTGTGTCCACCACTAATGCCATGGGGTTGGCACATTGCTTAACCAACGTTTCTGGAGTAGTAAGGCAAAAGTTTTAACATGGTGTCTGGAGAAGAAAGCAGTGATAAATAAATATCGGTCCCATGGGCAAGTGCTTAAGCCCTTCGCTTCTTTCTTGAGAGGGCTGCTAGCAGTGGTCGCTCTATTGCTGTTCACTGTCCCCGCTTTATCGGTGGAAACCTTGCCTTCACGGTTTAAACAAAAGCCAGGTGCTGATATTCAGCTGGTCAATGCGTCGACTATTGCTTTAAAAAAGCTGGAGGAGCGAGAGGTAGTTGTCAAATTCGTGGTGCCGGCAGATACTCGACTGTTAACTATCTCGCTAAGCAATAACCCTGGTATTGAGATTCAGGGAACGATGCGGGAGTGGCAATTTGAGGGGCTGAATATACAGCCTGAGATAAGCTTGCTATTGAAAGGGACGGCGGTGGGGACATTTCCACTTATGTTTGCGGCCACTAGTTGGCGAAGTGGTGATGCATCTTCGCCGGAAAATCTCTCCTCTGCAGAAATACGCCAGCAGTTACCGGCCATGCGGCGAGTGTTGGGCGTAGCAATAAACGTGAAACCTTTGGATGCATCATTCTATTCTAGTCAAAAGTTGGACGTGAATACTTCGGCGTTAAAAGAGGCAGAGGGTGAAGCCATAAAAACCTTAAGTGGTGGTGAAAAAGTACACTGGTTGCCTGCGGACGAAACGGTATTGGCTTATCCTTAGGGGCAGTTTTTCAGCCTCAATACTCCCTCCTTTTAAGGTCCTCTATGCCAATACAGTAATGTGCTCACACTATTTACAGGCTTAATGTTTTAAAGCCAATAGTCGGCGAACCACTGACAGCGCAATCTGCTACAATCCCTCGCTATGCAAACAACTATTCTTAACAACTTAAATGAAGCACAGCTGCAGGCTGTGTCGTCGGAGCCCGAGAACCAGCTGGTTCTTGCGGGGGCTGGTAGCGGAAAAACTCGTGTACTGGTGCATCGTATTGCGTTTTTAATTCAAGCTCACGGCTACTCTCCCCATCAAATTCTGGCGGTAACGTTCACCAATAAAGCGGCCAAAGAAATGAGAGAGCGTCTCAGTGGTCTAATGGGTGACTATGACGGCCCGTTCAGCGCGCGCAGTATGTGGGTGGGTACCTTTCACGGAATTGCGCACCGCTTGTTGAAGGCACATTGGCAAGAAGCGGGTTTGCCTCAAAATTTTCAAATTCTGGACACCGATGACCAACTGCGACTTATCAAGCGAGTGTATCAGGCGTTAAATTTGGACGATAGCCGTTGGCCCGTCAAGCAGGCCCAGTGGTTTATTGGTGGACAAAAAGATGAAGGATTGAGGCCCCAGCATATTGTTGAGGGCCGAGACCCTTTTTTGGCCACCATGAAATCTGTTTATCAGGCCTATGAAGAGGCCTGTGAACGTGGTGGTTTGGTGGACTTCGCCGAGTTGCTACTGCGCTCTCATGAATTGTGGTTAAAGAATCCAGACTTGCTCCGTCACTATCAGCAGCGTTTTCGCTATCTGTTGGTGGATGAGTTTCAAGATACCAATGCCGTACAGTATGCTTGGTTAAGGGTATTGGCTGGAAATGTTTCGCATATCACCGCAGTGGGCGATGATGACCAATCAATTTATGGTTGGCGTGGTGCAAAGATCGAAAATATTCAGCAGTTCGAACACGACTTTTCGCCTGTTGCCGTAACGCGTTTGGAGCAAAATTATCGTTCCTCTGCGAATATTTTAAGCGCGGCAAATGCCGTTATTCAACATAATGCCGAGCGTCTCGGTAAGTCACTGTGGACAGATGACGGTGACGGCGAGCTTATTGATCTATATACGGCCTTTAATGAGCAAGATGAGGCACGCTACATTGTTGAGCGCATTAAAGCCTTTACTGAAGAGCATAAGCTTAACAACCGCGATTGCGCAATTCTTTACCGTTCCAATGCCCAGTCGCGGGCCCTAGAAGAAGCTTTTATTCGCGAGGGGCTTCCCTATCGAATCTATGGTGGCCAGCGTTTTTACGAGCGACTAGAGATTAAAAACGCTTTAGCCTACTTAAGGTTACTGGTTAACCGCTTTGATGATGCAGCCTTTGAGCGAGTAATCAATACGCCTACTCGCGGAATTGGTGCCAAAACGATAGAGACCGTGCGCCTATTTGCTCGGGAACAAGGTTGCTCCATGTTCGAGGCGCTGCAGGGTGCGATTAGTCATCAAGTATTCAGTGCTCGGGCGACAAATGCGCTGAAGTCTTTTGTCGAGTTGATCGATACATTGAAAGACAGTATTGACGGTCTTGCCCTCGAAGAAGTGGCAGAGCGGGTGATTCGCCAAAGCGGTTTACTGGATTACCACCAAAAAGAAAAGGGCGAAAAGGGACAGGCTAGAGTCGAAAACTTACAAGAGCTGGTCAACGCGTGTCGAGTATTTGACCCGCAAGATGAGGGGTTATCGCCGCTACAAGAATTTGTAGACAATGCAGCGCTTGATGCCGGAGATGCTCAAGCAGACGAATTTGACGATGCCGTTCAGATGATGACACTGCATAGTGCAAAGGGCTTGGAGTTTCCTCTAGTGTTTTTGGCCGGTATGGAGGAGGGGTTATTTCCCCATAAAATGTCTTTGGACGAACATGGGCGTTTAGAGGAAGAGAGGCGTCTATGTTATGTCGGTATTACTCGCGCAATGAAAAAATTAGTGATTTGTTTTGCGGAAAGTCGTCGTATGCACGGCAATGAAAATTTTAATAGCTTGTCACGATTTGTACGAGAAATACCCCAAGATCTGCTGCAAGAAGTACGGATAAAATCGACCATAACCCGGCCTGCGTCCTATGGTTCTTCGCGGCATGGTGCAGCAAGGTATAGCGGCTCACCCCTTGGGTCGCAGTCGAATGTTGAGGATTACCCTGGCCTATGTTTAGGGCAGCAGGTTAGGCACAAAGTATTCGGTGAGGGCACTATTGTTCAATTCGAGGGGCAAGGAGGCAGCGCGCGTGTGCAGGTGAATTTTGATTCAGAGGGAAGCAAGTGGCTAGTGTTGCAATACGCAAAGTTACAAGCGCTGTAATGATGCCACCCACTTTAATGGTAAATGATCTATGAACACGGTTAATGCGCGATACTCGCCTTGGTGGTTACCGGCGACCCTACTTTTGTTGATAGCCTTGAGCCTTACCCTGTTTGCATTGCTCGTTATGCAGAGCGGTAAGCGGGAAAGCCCATGGGAAAGTACCGGGAGAGGTGCGGGGGAAAGTACCGGGGAAAGCCAGAAGTTGGACGGAACGCAAAGCTATGAATGGAAGCTAGTTACCACGTGGCCTAAAAACTTCCCGGGCCTAGGTTTGGCGCCTGAAAATTTCGCTCGCGCGGTATTGGCTATGAGTGATGGGCGACTGAAAATACAGGTACATGGAGCAAAAGAAATAGTGCCTGCTATGGGGGTTTTTGGTGCAGTGTCCTCAGGTAGTGTTCAAATGGGGCACAGCGCGGCTTATTATTGGAAGGGTAAAATTCCGGCAGCGGTTTTTTTTACATCTGTGCCCTTTGGAATGAATGCTCAAGAGTTTAATGGCTGGCTGCATTATGGTGGTGGTTTGGAGCTGTGGCGGGAAATTTATGAGCCCTTCAATTTAATTCCCTTCGCTGCAGGAAACACGGGTGTGCAAATGGGGGGATGGTTTAATACCGAAATTAATTCTATCGAAGACATCCGCGGCCTAAAAATGCGTATTCCGGGCATAGGTGGGGAGGTTTTTACTCGAGCAGGTGGTGAGGCTGTCAATATACCTGGCGGAGAGTTGTACACTTCATTGCAGTCGGGGCTTATTGATGCCACTGAGTGGGTTGGGCCGTACAATGATTTGGCTTTTGGTTTTCACCAAATAGCGCAATATTACTATTACCCTGGTTGGCATGAGCCTGGCCCAACGTTGGAAATAATCGTCAATAGGGAGGCATACAACAGTTTGCCCAACGATTTGCAGGCGATTATTGAGGCTGCGGCACGGACAGTGAATCAGGATATGTTGGATGAATACACTGCTCGCAATAATGCGGCTTTAGTTGAATTGGTTGAGCAGCATGGTGTGGAGCTTAGAGCTTTCCCTCAAGATGTATTAACCGAATTTGAACGTACCGCTTTTGCTCTTTATGAGGAGCTATCCGCAACAGATCCTGTTTTTGAGAAAGTGTACCGGTCCTATAAAAGCTATCTCGATGGCGTACGAAATTATCACCGTTATAGCGAAGAAGCGTATTTTAATGCCCGCTAAGTAAGAGGGGCCGTTTCCGAAAAAACCATGCCCGTTATTGGCTTGGGTGGGCACGCGGTTTATGTGATCACGAAACGAAATTTAGCCGCTTTTTAGCACTTTCTGGCTAACGGCTAGGTCTTAGGATCTCGGAATTGGACGTGTTCTGCCGTTATCATCGATGGCCACGTACACAAATTCACCTTCGGTGACTTTTTGTTGATCGTTTTTGTCATATTGCTTTACCCATACTTCTACTAGCGTCTTAATTGAGGCGCGGCCGACACTGAGTATTTCGCAGTAGCAACTTACCGTTGCGCCCACAGGTACTGGACGTAAAAAGGCCATGCTACCAGCGGCAACAGTGGTAACGCGTCCGCGGGCTATTTCGCGAGCAGCGATAGCGCCGCCTAAATCCATTTGGGACATCAGCCAGCCGCCAAAAATATCGCCATTAGAATTGGTATCTCGGGGGAGTGCTAGAGTTTGCAGCACTAATTCACCGTTAGGAGTGGGGTCTTCGTCTAAAGTAACCATGGTTATTTCCTTCAAAGAGCTAGTGTTCACCTAGCTATATTCTGTGACTGTTAAGTGTTCGTTTTACTGGGATTCAGCTAGCCTCGCAGCACCGAGGGTAACCACGTTGCAAGTTCGGGCCATAAGGCTAGTAAAATCATCATTGCCAACTGAATGAGTATAAAAGGTACAACGCCGCGGTAGATAGCTGCAGTGCTAAGTGAGGGCGGCGCGACACCGCGTAAATAAAATAAAGCAAAACCAAAGGGCGGCGTTAAAAAGGATGTTTGCAAATTAATCGCAATCATTATGCCAAGCCAAACGGGGTCTACACCCATTGCCAGTAATACGGGCCCCACAATGGGGATGACCACGAAAGTAATTTCGATAAAATCTAGTATAAAACCCAGCAAAAAGATAGCGGCCATGACCACTAATAAAGCGGTAAATGTGCCCCCTGGCAGCTCTTCAAAAAATGCAGCAACTAAGTGATCGCCACCTAGGCCTTGGAATATCAGGGAAAACAGCGAAGCTCCGAGCAAAATGGCAAATACCATTGCCGTGACCTTGGTGGTGGAATTCACAACCGCACGTAGGGTGGCCCAGTTTAGTTGGCGTTTAATTGCTGCGAGAATTATCGCGGAAAGTGCACCTACTCCAGCAGCTTCGGTGGGTGTTGCGGCTCCGCCAATAATGGAGCCCAGCACCAAAAGTATGAGTACGATTGGGGGGGCGATACTAGCAAAGAGTTGCAGTGCACTGACGTGTTCTTTGTCTGCGAACGGGGGTGCTTTTTCAGGGCGAAGTATGCCGACAGCAAGGAGATACAGGAGGTAAAGCCCTACCAGCACCAAGCCTGGAATAATGGCTCCAACAAAGAGGTCACCTACAGAAACCGGTAAGCTGTTAAAGATACCTTGGCTGAGCTGAGCTTGCTGGTAAGCGCTAGATAACACGTCACCGAGCAGTACAAGGGCAATGGAAGGGGGAATAATCTGTCCGAGCGTCCCTGTTGCGCAAATAGTGCCCGCTGCTAGAGCGGGATCATAGTGGCGTTTAAGCATTGTTGGCAGAGACATCAGACCCATTGTGACAACCGTGGCGCCCACAATACCGGTGCTAGCAGCCATTAATACGCCCACGAAAACCACCGATAGGCCTAGGCCGGCTGGAAAGCGGGCGCAGGCGTGGGCCATACGCTCCAGTAGTTCTTCCGCAATTTTTGAGCGTTCGAGCATTACGCCCATAAACACAAACAATGGTACGGCTATGAGCGTGCCATTGGTCATTGTGCCGCTGTAGATCCTATCGGGATATAAGGCGAGTAGATTTGGATCGAAATTGCCGAGCAGGGAGCCTATGCCCGCAAACACCAAGGCAGTGCCTGCAAGTGTGAAAGCGACGGGGTAGCCCATCATTAAGGCAGCACAAACGGCGATAAACATGAAGAGAGGTAACAGTTCGGTCACAGGGTAATCTTATCGTTAGCTGGTGGGTTTAAAAGACTGTGTGTGGGGCATCATGGGTTTCGTGTTCATCAGCAAAGCTTAGAGCCAGCAGTGCGCGTAGAATATCGCTCAGTGCTTGCAGCGCCAGCAATAGTCCACCAATAGGAATTAGCGTCTTAAGAACAAATACAAGTGCTAGGCCTCCTGGGTTCGCGGATGTCTCCTTTATCGCCCATGCGTTAGCCACGAAATCAATACTGACAAAAAATAGGAATAAGGCGAATGGCGCTAAAAATACAATACCCCCTACGGCGTTTACCCAGCTTTTTTGAACACGATTGAAGCGGCAGTAAAACACGTCCACGCGCACATGGCCGCCTTGCTGTAAGTTGTAGCCTAGACACAGCATTAGGACGGTGGCATGGAGGTAGGTTACGGACTCCTGTAGTGCAATGGAGCCCACATTAAAAAAGGTTCTGAGGCACACAATTAAGGCGACCAGCACAACCATTATGACCGTGAGCCAAGCAATCGATTGACCCACGGCGATACTTAACGAGTCGATGCGCTGTATCACCCGATGGCAAGGGGTATAGAGTCGAGGCTTGGATATTGTGTTGTATAGTTGCTTGCCTGTTGGGGTTTTTTCGGCGCTGATCGGCACTTATCCTTTCCTTTTGGCGTAAAATTTGTCTTTTCCGTGTAAGACACCACGGGTGATACATGTGGAGGCATTATACCTCTAAAGCGCTGACGTCCGTTCACGCTCCTTGAGGTGTGCCTTGAGGTACGGGCACTCACTGCTGACATTGTGGCGTGTACTGTCACAAACCTGTCACAAAACTGACCTAGTATGCGCTTGTCACCGAGGCTGGCGGAGCATGCCTCTTAAAATTTGTCTTAAGTAGCCTGTCTCCGCTAGCTGTTAATCTGCAGGTTGATTCGCCACACACTCTAAATTAATAGGTCTCTCAAGGAGATAATTGTGAAAACATTACTGGTTTGGACTTTCGCCGCGGCAACCACCGTTGCAGCCTCCACTGTATTCGCTGCACGCGATTCTATCAGCATTGTGGGTTCGTCTACTGTTTTTCCTTTTTCCAAAGTGGTTGCCGAGCGCTTTGGTAAAACCACCAAATTTAAATCGCCAACAGTGGAGTCTACGGGTACTGGTGGTGGCTTTAAGCAATTTTGTGGTGGTGTGGGTGTCAGCTTTCCCGATATTTCTAATGCTTCCCGTCGTATTAAAAGCGCCGAATTTGAACAATGTCAGGCCAATGGCGTAAAAGATGTTGTGGAAGTTTTGATCGGTTATGACGGTATTGTTATTGCTAATTCAGTGAAATCAAAAAAAGTCGCGCTTACTCGGACAGACTTATTCTTGGCTCTTGCTAAGCAGGTGCCGAACCCTGATGGTTCCGAGTCTTTAGTTGCCAACCCCTACAAAACTTGGAAAGACGTTAACCCTATTTTACCGGCAACGCCCATTGAGGTGTTGGGGCCACCCCCAACCTCGGGTACCCGTGATGCATTTGTTGAGCTAGCAATGGAGGGCGGTTGCAAATCATTTAAGTGGATTAAGGCATTGAAGTCTTCTGATAAGTTACGTTATAAGGAGATTTGCCATATTGTCCGTGAAGATGGCGCTTTTATTGAAGCTGGCGAAAATGACAACCTGATTGTTCAAAAACTGGACAAGAATAAAAATGCCTTGGGTATTTTTGGTTTCAGCTTTCTAGATCAAAATAGCGATAAGGTACAAGCCTCTAGCATAGATGGTCAAAACCCAAGCTTTGAAAGTATTGCTGATGGCGGCTATCCCGTTTCTCGCCCTCTATACTTTTACGTGAAAAAGGCCCATGTTGGCTTGATTCCCGGTATTGTTGAGTATCTGGCTGAGTTCACTTCAGAAAAAGCTTGGGGCGAAGAAGGCTATCTTACGGACAAAGGAATGATCCCTCTGGGTGACAAAGAGCGTGCCGTTATTGGCGCAGCTGTGGGCAATATGGAGAGCTTACAATCGCTATAAACCAATGAAAGTGTGGAATTGGTACATAGTGGTGATACTCAGTCAGGTCTTTTTTGTATAGAATTCGCCCGCCGACAGACATTTGGCTTTATATAAATAGACGTTGGCGGGTTATTTGGACCATGGTGACTGTCGCATTTTTCGAATAGAGTGCGCTAACTGGGTAGCCAGACCTCATATCACAGACATAAAAGCCCGGCCCAAAGCGCCGGGTTTTGTTCAATTTGTTTTCGGGAGTTTATCGCTTAATGGATACCTGGGTTTTACTGATATTCATGGTAGCCGCTTTTCTGGGCGCGTTCGCACTGGGGCGTGGTCGCTCCTTAGCGGTGGCATCCAGTGTTGGCGGTACTCGATACCTGAACTCCCTACCGTACTATTACGGCATGCTAGCGGCACTTTGGGCGGTGATACCAGCATTGGTGCTGCTCGCACTATGGAAAATGTTTGATACCCAAATTATTGAGTGGGTTGTGCTGAGTGAGCTGCCTGCGGATGCCGATATTCAGAACCCGGCCCAACGAGGTCTTATTCTCAACCAAATATACAACTTGGCGGCTGGTCAACTGGGGGTCGAGGAAGTACCTGACTATATGAAACAGGCCGTTGGACGTATTCAGCAACTGGAAAACTATAGCCGCTGGTGTATCGGCCTTCTGGTGATGCTGTCCATGCTCATTTTAGGCGCCTTCACTTGGCGACGTATAAACCCTCAGATGAAGGCGCGCTCTCAAGTTGAAAGTGTCTTTCGCTTTGTTTTGCTGGGTTGTTCTTCCCTAGCTATATTGACCACCGTGGGCATCGTAATGTCTGTACTGGTGGAATCGTTGCGCTTTTTTCATGCGGTACCGCTTAGCGATTTCCTTTTTGGCTTGGAGTGGAGCCCCCAAACAGCTATTCGAAAAGACCAGGTTGCGGGTTCGAGTAGTTTTGGTGCCGTGCCGTTATTTGCGGGTACTCTATTGATTGCCTTTATTGCGATGTTGGTTGCGGTGCCTACCGGTTTAATGTCAGCTATCTATTTATCGGAATATGCCCATAGGAAAGTGCGTGCGGTGGTTAAACCGTTACTGGAGGTACTGGCAGGTATCCCTACGGTGGTATACGGTTTTTTTGCCGCGATTACGCTAGCTCCCTTTATTCGAGACCTTGCGGTAGCGATAGGTTTGGATCAGTACGTAACCGTTACCTCCGAAAGCGCTTTAGCGGCGGGTTTAGTTATGGGGGTGATGATCATTCCGTTTATTTCATCGTTGTCTGATGACGTGATTAACGCGGTGCCTCAGTCCCTTCGGGATGGTGCCTTGGGGCTTGGCGCGACCCGTTCCGAGGTGATCAAACAGGTTGTTATACCTGCCGCGCTGCCGGGCATTGTCGGTGGCGTGTTGCTCGCCGTATCCCGTGCTATTGGCGAAACAATGATTGTGGTAATGGCTGCAGGCTTGGCGGCCAAGTTAACCGCCAACCCGCTTGACTCTGTGACAACGGTGACCGTGCAAATTGTCACCCTATTGGTTGGCGATCAGGAGTTTGACAGCCCCAAAACACTGGCGGCCTTTGCCCTAGGCTTGATGCTGTTCATCGTGACCCTAGCCCTTAACTATCTGGCCTTACATGTGGTGAGAAAATACCGTGAGCAATATGAATAAGTCTCGACCCAGTACTGCTGAACTGGTAGAAAAAAGCCTTAAGAAGCGGCGCGCTGCAGAAACACGTTTCCAGTGGTTTGGCAAAGCATCGGTGGCCGTGGGCCTAATTGCTTTGGTGGTTTTGTTCACGGATATTATTGGCAACGGCATAGGGGCCTTTCGGCAAACCTATGTTGAGCTCGATGTAGTCTTTGATCCAGAGGTATTGGATATAGTCGAGGTTAACGAAGAGCAGCTGACACTTGCCAATTTTAATGGTGTGGTGCGCAAGGCTCTGCTTAGCAAGTTTGCCGATGTGAGTGGCCGCAAAGAAAAGCGATCTCTCTACGCGATGCTCAGTTACGGTGCCAGCTTTCAATTGCGCGATATGCTTGCCGCCCAGCCTGAGCTACTGGGGCAGCGTGTAAGCGTGAAATTACTCGCCGACGATGATGTGGATACCTATTACAAAAGCCGCAATGATGCTGAGCCGTTTAAAGGACGTATGAGCGAAAAGCAACTGAGCTGGTTGGCTACGCTGGCCGATGAGGGGCGAATACAGCTGCGCTTCAATACCCTATTTTTTACATCAGGCGACTCTGCAGAACCTGAACAGGCGGGTATACTTGGAGCCTTACTGGGCAGCCTATTTACCTTGTTGGTGACCGGAATGCTGTCTTTTCCCATTGGCGTGGCGACAGCTATTTATCTGGAAGAATACGCCAAACGCAATCGCTTTACCGATTTTATTGAAGTGAATATTAACAACCTAGCCGCTGTGCCCTCGGTGATATTTGGCTTACTGGGCCTTGCCATATTCTTGAATTTCTTTGGTATGCCCCGTTCTGTGCCGCTAGTAGGCGGACTGGTGCTTACCCTGATGACTCTGCCCACGGTTATTATTTCCAGTCGAGCGTCTATTAAGGCGGTACCGCCCTCCATACGAGAAGCTGCGTTGGGTATGGGAGCCTCCAAAATGCAGATGATTCTTCAGCATGTTTTACCTTTGGCAATGCCGGGCATGTTAACCGGTGCTATTATCGGTATGGCTCAGGCGCTGGGTGAAACCGCGCCACTTTTGATGATTGGTATGGTAGCCTTCATTGCCGATATTCCGGGCAGTATCACTGACCCGGCTACTGTGTTGCCCGTGCAGATCTTTTTATGGGCTGACAGCCCCGAGCGGGCGTTTATGGAACGGACATCTGCTGCCATTATGGTGCTGTTGGCGTTTCTGATAACCATGAATACTCTTGCCATTTGGTTGCGCCGGCGGCTTGAGCGGCGTTGGTAGGCCTTGAATTGCGGGGATTCAATCATGGAATTAACTGAAGAGCTTGAACATTCTGCTGAAGTTGTTGCTGGGCCAAAACCTCCAGTGATAGAACAGCGTGAGACCGATACTATGACAGACGATGCACTCAATGCTGCGCAAAGAGAAGATGCGAGCCAGAAGAAAACCGTTGGTAAGCCTTTGGTTGACAATCCCAAGTTTACGATGCGCGAAGTGGATGTATTCTACGGTGACAAACAGGCCGTGTTTGATGTTAATCTCGATATAGCTGAGAATGAAGTCATTGCTATGATCGGCCCTTCCGGTTGCGGCAAATCCACCTTTTTGCGTTGCCTCAACCGTATGAACGACACGATTGAATCTTGTCGTGTTGAAGGCGTGCTAGAGTTGGACGGCCTGAATATCTACGACCCCAAGCTTGATGTCGTGCCATTACGCGCACGTGTTGGTATGGTGTTTCAAAAGCCCAACCCGTTTCCAAAGTCGATTTATGAGAATGTGGCCTATGGGCCTAAAATACACGGGCTTGTGCGTCGACGTTCAGAAATGGATGAAATTGTCGAAACCAGTTTGCGTCGTGCGAGTTTGTGGGACGAAGTTAAAGATCGTCTTCATCAGCCGGGTACGGGTCTTTCTGGCGGCCAGCAGCAGCGTTTGTGTATTGCTCGAACCATTGCAGTAAGTCCAGAGGTTATCCTAATGGACGAGCCGTGTTCAGCCTTGGACCCCATTGCTACCGCTAAAATTGAAGAATTGATTGCGGAATTGAGCCAAAATTTCACCATCGCTATTGTTACTCACTCAATGCAACAGGCGGCGCGAGTTTCGCATCGCACCGCGTATTTCCATTTAGGGAATTTGATAGAGGTTAACGATACTAAAAAAGTGTTTACTACTCCTGATCACGCGCTTACAGAAGCCTACATTACTGGCCGTTTCGGTTAATCGGCAAGGAACCCACATGGATACCATGAATCTCGACCAACATATCTCCCAGCAATACAACACCGACCTAGAAAAGCTTCGCAGTGCTTTGCTAGAAATGGGTGGGTTGGTAGAAGATCAGCTGTCAGACGCAGTGCAGGCTCTGCAGGAAGCCGATGTTACCCTTGCAGAAAAAGTCTTGAAGGCAGAGAAGGAAGTTAACAGCAGAGAAGTCAGCATTGACGCGGAATGTACCGAGATCCTCGCTCGGCGCCAGCCAGCGGCGTCTGATTTACGCTTGGTTCTCATCGTCACAAAAGCGATTCGTGATCTAGAGAGAGTGGGAGATGAGGCGTCAAAGGTTGCACGTATGGCAATTGAACTTGGCGACGATGAATTTGCGGCTGAAGGCTTTATCGAAATTCGCCACCTCTCAACCAATGTGCAAAAAATGTTAAATGCTGCGCTGGATGCCTTCGCACGTTTTGATGTGCGAGCGGCCATTAAAGTCATGCGTGATGACAAGTATATTGATCGTGAATACAAGTCTGCGATGCGTGAAATGGTTACGCAAATGATGGAAGACCCGCGCAGTATTTCCCGCGTGCTCAATATTATTTGGGCGCTGCGGGCCTTAGAGCGTATTGGAGATCACTCTCGCAATATTGCCGAGCATGTTATCTATTTAGTTCGTGGTACCGATGTACGCCATGTTTCAATCTCTGAAATTGAGAGGCAACTGGATGAGTCTCTATAAATATTTCTGTGCTGCTTGGAACGAGTAATGCCTCAAGAATAACGGTTATATCCATTTTAGAAGTGTTTACAAGGCGTTAATAGGTGTCAGTTGTCTATTCAATGCGCAAAAACACGGCTAGAAACGGGTATATCCCGCATATTCATACAAAACCTTAGCGCCTTTCCTGATTTTATTACATAATCGCGCCCCAAAAGCGACACCCCCCAATTTTGGGGTGTGTGCTTCGCAGTTTTCTCAACAAATAGATTCAAGTATTTCGCAAAC
>Ga0065722_101168_pt1 | contig 13260 bp, 13 predicted proteins | sample BansetMetagenome_FD_59109 | JGI IMG/M metagenome (GOLD analysis project Ga0065722, IMG submission 59109) | Bankia setacea gill microbial communities from Puget Sound, Washington, USA - Caecum Enriched | ecosystem: Host-associated > Mollusca > Digestive system > Ceca | place: United States... | reverse complement strand
TGAGACTCGACGTTCTGATTCACGCCAACCACCGGCTGATACTGTAGGATTAGGGTCTTTTCCTCGATCACCCGCAACAACAACGCCTTCCATTCGCTGGCCGGCCGAACGACATCGGCAGAATCCGACACCGGATACACCGCCCAATCGGACAGCGGACTGTGTCTTGCTAGGCGCAGTGCTGAATCGGCCGCAGACAACATAGCTTCCGCTGACTTAACAACTTTAGAGGTCGATCCGCCAATCCAAAATTTCAACACTTGGCCATCCGGCAGCACATCTACTGATTCGAGCGAATGCTTCAACTCACCCATTTTTTGTGATATTTCGTCACTTAACACGCCGGGAGCAAAGATACAAAAATCACTGCCGGATCGCCGCGCCACTAAAGCTTCGTCCGAGCGATTCACGGATGCAAGAAGCACCTTACCCACAGCCTTCAACAATTCGTCGGCCGTCGCGCGCCCTTGCTGCTGATTAATTTCCGAAAGGCCGCCAATATGAATTAATAGCAATACGCCGGGGCTACCGCTTTTCTCTGAATTTAGCCATGCATCAAACTGTGCATCAAAATCCTTGCGGTTAGACAGGCCAGTTACCGCGTCTACAAAGACTTCCAGCTGTAAAGCTTCGCTCAATGCAACCTGTTGCCGGTACAGCTCGCTGGTCTTGCTCGCCATGCGATTCATAGCATTGACTAAATTGCGCAACTCGGTTGTATTGGGGATATCGGTCTGCAACTTAAAGTCTTTTTCACAGATCGCATTGGCCTGCAGTTCAACAGCTCGCAAATGGCGAAGCAAATAACGTACACCAATATAGGCTGCCAAATAGAAGAGAACAGCGGCAAAACAGAATAGCCAAATTTGTTGTTTACACACTTCCCAGAGGTCTCGGTAAGCAAACCCAGGGTGGACAGTGACGTAAACCTTCCCGAGGCGATACCAACCACTTACAACGTCGGCCGAACCGGAAGGCGGTTGTATTGCAACTCGCTGAATAAACCAATCTGGCACGCCCTCTACAGTCGTGTCACGATAACGAGACACGTCAACTCGATCATCTAGGCTGTGGTAAACCACGCTGAGATAAAAACCTCGATCAAAGATCGCATCAACCATAGAGTTTATATGGGCCAGATCACCATTTTGGACAGGGTCAGACAGCGACACCGCCAGTGACACTGCAGCATCCTCCGCCACGGTTTGCAGCTGCTCTGCAAAATAGTGACGCGCGCTAGCAACGGTCACAATCAAATTTCCGGCGAGCAGCAGCAACACAAATAGCGTAACCCCCAAGACGAGTTTTCTCAGCAAGCTCATTGTTCTTTTTTCTATCCCTATTTCCGAACGAATAACAAAGTGTCTGCAACTGAACGCAAGCAGAACACACCAGAGCGACCGCCCCGTTTAATAAGTCTAGTTGCTCAAATTCAAAGTGGCGGCAAAATTGTAATTTTTGGTGACCTTGCGATACGAATGTCCCCACGTACACGATAGTCGGGCACCGCGGCATTTATCTTCCGGTACAACCATCGCCCCTCGGAATCGCTACGGGCATAGATCAGAACGCTTTCGCCACTCACCTTTAGCCGCTGTGCAATACTGCTCAGAAAGGCTGCGAGCTCAGCGTCATCAGTGCCAAGCTTGGTGGCTGGCAGTGGGAAATCTTGACGTTTTAGGTCATCGACATTGGTGCGCGCCAAAGCTTGCTCATCAAATCGCAACGCCGCCCGCTCCTGTTTCACCAACTGCTGCTTTAAATCTAACAACAGCGTGTTGCCAGGATAGTAGATCTGGGTCGTGTTTAGCAGCGCCCGGGCTTGATCATAGCGACTGCGCGCCAATGCATCGCGGATTAAGTCGGCATAGCGAATCAATATCGCTTGTAAGCCAGAGCGGGCCATGGTGTTGCCAGGATTCATTTTGAGTACCGAATGAAACCTGTCGTAGGCGTTATCATGAGCGGGGTCGATTAGATTACCACGACGAAAAGCGTCCTCCGCCTGCTGNAACAAACGCTGCTCGATCGGTTGCCGTGCAAGGCTTTGGAGATCCTTATTATGTGGCTCGGAGACTGTCGGCACTGAGGCGGCCCCATGANCCGCAACGGACCCAGCGGCAACTGGCTTATCGGAGAGCGCCGCCCCGCAGGCCGTCAAGCCCGNCAAACTCACGAGTAAAAAACTGCGCAACACAACATCCGGCAGCTTTCGCGACACTAAACTGGTCGACGTTAGCCTGACCGATAGCTGACGCCCCACCCATAAGAATTCTGACACTCTCGAGCACTGCTCAGTTAAACCCAGTAACAAGCGTTTACCTCCAATTTAAGTTTAAGTTAAGCTTTCCCACTTATTATTCACGAAAGCCCAGTAAGCGTATAGCCGCAGAAGTTTGCACTGGTCAGCAAATGTTCCCCGTAATTACCGTGAAACACTGACGAAAAGTACAATGACAGTTAGACTCCACACGCCATTTATGAACTTAGCTGCCAAGAATAGGGTCTTTATTAACGCGCCTATGCCAACAGTTACTCACTCATACCACATCGCGATAGGGTATCGACATAAAAATTATGACTATAAATAACTCCTTTTCGGCCTTTAGCCGCACCGCTCGCAATGTTTTCAACACATCGTTCCAGAAGCTTTTGGGCCGTGTAATTCTGGCAATTTGTACGCTAACAATCACGTTGTCGCCCCTGAGTTTTGCCGACGGTACCAGCCTAGGCTCAACTGATAGTTTTGATGCAAGCTCAAATCAAGATGAGTTCTTGCGTGTCGAAGACGCCTATCAGGTGATGACCGAAATTACCGACAACAAAGTCGAACTGACCTGGAGCCTTGCCCCAGGCTATTACCTCTACCAGCATCAATTTAAACTCGAAGCTAATAATGGCACTAGCTCAGAAAAGCTAGAACTGACATTCGAACCCGGCAAACGCAAATTCGATGAGTACTTCAACAAAGAGCTTGAGGTTTACTATTACAACACTTATATGCACGCCAATGCGCCGCAAATACAACCGCCATTCGAGCTGAAAGTCACCTCTCAAGGCTGCGCCGACGCGGGCCTATGCTACCCCCCTCGCAAGCAATACTTCCAAGTTGCCAGCAATGGCGTGATCACCGCTTCCGACGCCTCCCAACTAGCAACACCGTCCCCCGTGGCGACCAACAACAATGACAGCAACACAGACATAAGCTCGAATGAGAACGCGGCAAATACACCCTTTCTTCCCGGCATATTATTCGCGGCGCTACTTGGCGGCTTGATATTAAACTTGATGCCCTGCGTATTTCCGGTGCTCTCACTAAAAGCGCTAAGCTTTGCCTCCGGCAGCCATAGCCAGCAAAAACAGCATCATCACGGCTGGGCGTACACCGCCGGCGTTGTAATCTCCTTCGTACTGGCTGCAGCGGTGATTTTGGCGGCAAAGAGCGCGGGCACAATGTTGGGCTGGGGCTTTCAGTTACAGCAACCTTTGTTTGTAGCCGTTTTGGTTTATCTATTTTTAATCATGGGCTTAAGTCTTTCTGGGGCCTTTCATTTCGGCTCGCAGCTTATGGGTGTGGGTCAATCCTTAACGGCCGGTGCTGGCCTGCGCGCCTCGTTTTTTACTGGCGTTTTAGCCGCCGTGGTCGCCAGCCCCTGTACTGCGCCCTTTATGGCCACCGCCCTCGGCGTGGCTTTAACTCAACCAATTGGTATCGCGCTGCTTACCTTCGCCATGCTCGGCCTCGGTATGGCCCTGCCATTTCTAGTGCTGAGCTACAGTCCAACCATGGTGAATTACCTACCGAAACCCGGCGCCTGGATGGAGACCTTAAAACAGTTTTTAGCCTTTCCGCTTTACGCCACCTGTATTTGGTTACTGTGGGTATTAGCTCATCAAACCAGTAGTGATGGTGCCGCGATTATTTTATTCGGCGCTCTTCTGATCACCTTTGCACTTTGGCTGCTACAACTAAACTCAGACGGCAAAACGATTGGCAAGTGGCTAGTTAGGCTGTTGGCGCTCGCCAGTATCGCTGCCGCCNTCAGCCTCACCCTTAAAATCGACCAGTTTGTTGGCTCGAGTATGACGAGCAACCAAAACACACCTTGGCAGACCTATAGCGATAGCGCCCTGACCGACTTGCGCAATCAGGGCGAGCCCGTATTTGTAAACCTTACCGCCGACTGGTGTATCACCTGCAAAGTGAATGAGCGGGTAGCCTTTAGTTCCGACGCCTTCTTCAATACCGCAGAGGAATTTGGGGTAACGCTGATGAAAGGCGACTACACCAACGACAACCCGGAAATCACCCAACTTCTAAAAACTTACAAGCGCTCTGGCGTCCCCTTGTACCTCGTTTTCCCTGCTGAAGCGAACAGCGCGCCGGAAATCCTGCCACAAATACTCAGCCCTGCGCTGATTAGAGCGGCCCTAGCCCGCACAGCAAACTAAGCCTTTTTAGGTCAGGAAAGGGGAGCCCTGCAGCTCCCCTTTTTTGTATCACTATTCAAACCGCCCCCAATCAACAGTCTCGCTTATAACCAAGATCGGCTTGGCAATCTTGAGTTGATCTTCGCTTAACTGGGCGGTAATTTCGGAGAAATTTAGGAAAATTGCACCACGTCATAGACAGCGCTGCTCAATTTAGGCAAAATCGCGCCAGATCACTGGAAACAATAAAGAAGCTGTACAATTTCTGACGTTTCCAGCGTGTTAGAGTAATTTGTCTGCAAATTAGACGAAATACTAACTTTTCGCACTTTTTTGCATGTAAAACGTACAGGCACACTTCATGGCAACAATACTGGTGTTACACGGGCCCAACTTGAATATGCTGGGTACCCGCGAGCCTGAGGTTTATGGTCGCACCACGCTAGCCGATATCAATCAAACGCTCAGCTCGCTTTGTGCCGATGCCGGCCATCATTTACAAGCTTTGCAATCAAATGCCGAATATGAACTGATCGACCGTATTCACGATGCCCGCAACGAAGGTATCAACTTCATTATTATCAATCCCGCAGCGTTTACCCATACCAGTGTAGCGCTACGAGATGCATTGGCGGCAACCGAAATCCCCTTTATCGAATGCCACCTTTCCAACGTATTTGGTCGCGAAGCCTTTCGCCACCACTCCTATTTTTCAGATATCGCCAAAGGCGTTATCTGCGGCTTTGGCTCCCAAAGCTACGAACTTGCTCTAGCGGCAGCATTCCGGCTACTGGATTCCGCAGCTAAGTAAACCCTTAACAACAACTTATTACATAAACAAGCGCTTGTTATCGAGAGGCCCAAATGGACATTCGCAAAATTAAGAAACTGATCGAACTGTTGGAAGAGTCCAACGTTGAAGAGCTAGAAATTAAAGAGGGCGAAGAATCTGTTCGCATTAGCCGTGGCTCACGCCATGCGCCTCAGCCAATGCAAACCTTTGTCCAGCAACCCTACCAGCAGGCTCCAGCGCCATTAGCGCCAGCTCCTGTGGCTGCCGTAGCCGAAGCCCCTGCCGCCGCACCGGTAGCCAGCGGTCATAAAGTCGTATCGCCAATGGTCGGCACCTTCTATCGCTCGCCAAGCCCCGGCGCTGCAAAATTCATCGAAGTTGGCCAAACCGTTAAAGCTGGCGATGTAGTTTGTATTATCGAAGCGATGAAGATGATGAATCAGATCGAAGCAGATAAATCTGGCGTGGTCGAAGCTATATTGGTTGAAGATGGTGAACCAGTAGAATTCGATCAACCGCTGCTGGTAATTGCCTAAGCCGCAGCGAGGATACAAAACATGTTCAACAAAGTTCTTATTGCCAATCGCGGCGAAATTGCACTGCGAGTGCTGCGCGCCTGNCGTGAGATGGGTATTACCACCGTGGCGGTATANTCAAAAGCCGATCGCGATCTGAAACACGTTCGCCTAGCCGACGAATCCGTTTGTATCGGCCCAAATTCATCCACCGAAAGCTACCTGAATGTTCCTGCGATTATCGCAGCAATGGAAGTTACCGACTCTATCGCCGTACACCCCGGCTATGGCTTTTTGGCTGAAAATGCCGACTTCGCCGAGCAGGTACAAAAAAGCGGCTTTGTGTTTATCGGCCCAGACCCCGATGTTATTCGCCTTATGGGCGACAAGGTTTGCGCTATCGACGCGATGATAAAAGCCGGTGTTCCTACAGTTCCTGGCTCCGGCGGCCCCTTGCCGAACGACCCTGAAGCCTGCCTGGAAATCGCCCGCAAGATCGGCTTCCCCGTTATTATTAAGGCAGCTGCAGGCGGCGGCGGGCGCGGTATGCGTGTTGTCCATACTGAAGGTAGCCTTTGGAATTCGGTAACAAGTGACCAAAACCGAAGCTAAATCTGCGTTTAAAGACGACACCGTCTACATGGAAAAATACCTGCAAAACCCGCGTCACGTGGAAGTGCAGATCATTTCCGATGGGCAAGGCAACACCGTTCACCTTTACGACCGCGATTGCTCGCTACAGCGCCGTCACCAAAAGGTACTGGAAGAAGCCCCGGCTCCCGGCATTCCAATGGAAATTCGAGAAGAAGTTTATCAAGCGTGCATCAAAGCCTGTAACGATATTGGCTATCGCGGCGCTGGGACGTTCGTAATTCCTGTACGAAGATGGTCGATTTTTCTTTATCGAGATGAACACCCGCATTCAGGTTGAGCACCCCGTCTCCGAAATGGTTACCGGGATCGACTTAATCAAAGAACAAATACGTGTTTGTGCAGGTGAAAAATTAAGCATCAAGCAGGAAGACGTAAAGCTAAATGGTCACGCGATTGAATGCCGTATCAACGCCGAAGACCCAAAAACCTTTATGCCTTCACCAGGTTTGGTTACCAACTTCCACGCTCCAGGTGGACTGGGTGTTCGCGTAGACTCGCATCTATACAGCGGCTATACGGTACCCCCTTACTACGATTCGATGGTGGCGAAAATCATCACCCACGCACCGACTCGACGCGAAGCCTTAAAGCGTATGGCCGGAGCATTGGACGAGTTAATTGTCAGCGGCATCAAAACCAATACGCCACTGCAGATGGATCTAGTGCGAGATGAAGGCTTTTTAGAGGGTGGAGTGAACATTCACTACCTCGAGAAGAAGCTAGGACTGTAACAGTACCCCATCGGCAACAGCGTACAGTCAACGCCCTGCCGCATGCCGAAATAAGCCCGTGCTTCCAGCCGAAGCACGGGCTTACTACCCCCGACTTACCTCCTCCACTATCGCCAACAACAGATGAATGCTAACGGTTGCGCTAAACAACTCGCCAAGCACCCAAAATACCATTCCGCCAATCCAAAGAGGCCACCGAAATGCCCTGGCTCCAGCTCAAAATAAACAGCTCGCGCAAACTAGCCCCTAAACTCGAAAGCGCTTTGCAAACCGTTGGCGCACAAGCGGTAACAATGGAAGACAATGCCGATCAACCCATTTTCGAACCGGAACTGGGAGAGACGCCTTTATGGCAAGAGACTTGTGTTACGGGGCTATTCGAAGCGGATATCGATAGCGACGCGATACTCGCTGAAGTCGAGCGGCTTTACCTACAAAAAGCGCACATAGAATTACAGGATGCCCACTGGCACCTTTTGGAAGACAAGGACTGGGAACGTGAATGGATGACGCACTACCACCCCATTCAATGCGCCNACAAGTTGTGGATATGCCCAAGCTGGACACCGCCACCCGACCCCGCTGCAACCAACATTATGCTCGACCCGGGGCTGGGCTTTCGGTACCGGCACCCACCCCACAACCATTTCTTTGCTTGCAGTGGCTTGCCGAGCAAGATATGACTGAAAAAACCGCCATCGACTATGGCTGTGGGTCCGGTATTTTGGGGATCGCCTGTCTGCTGCTGGGTGCCAAGCACGTTTCCGGTACCGATATTGACCCCCAAGCGCTACTTGCCACGCAAGATAATGTAACGCGTAACGATCTAGCGGCAGATTGCTTCCCGGTTTTCTTCCCAGATAAATGCCCAACCGAACCCTGTGATCTGGTGGCCGCCAACATTCTTGCCGGCCCCCTAGTGGAACTGGCACCGACACTAATAGCGTTGCTCAAAGCCGGCGGCAAGATCTGCTTGTCTGGCGTACTCTCATCGCAGCAAGACGCTATTGTCGCCGCGTACGGTGATCACATCGACTTTAACGAGGTGAGAACTAAAGACGAATGGATTTGCGTAACCGGAACAAAACGCCACTAAACTCAGGAAACTATCGGCGAAAGCGCTACAACTTCGGCATTCTTGCAAGCTGTTGTTGTTCTTAGTGCAATTTCTTCATAAACTCTGCATAACTCTATGCACAGGTTAATTTTAGAGACGTTTGTTAATCAAAAGTCTCAAGTTTAGGCAGCATCTCTTTATGGCCGACAGCATCACCCAATGTCCCAAATGTGGCACTTCGTTCAGAATCACTCAAGCGCACCTTAGCTCGGCGCGTGGAGCTGTACGTTGCGGGTCTTGCCTTAATATTTTTAATGCCAAAGACTACCTCCAAGCCCCGTCGACAAAAGCTCAACCGGCTTCGTCTACTACGAGTAAATCGACAACTAACAAAGCGTTAACCAACAAGCCCAAACCGAAAGCCCCAGCTAAGCCGCAGGCGGCGCCAGTGCAACCTGCCGTAGCAAAAGCCGTGGAAGAAAAAACACCCTCAGCCGTGCCCAGCCCCCTAGAAGACGACGATATTCTGATTAGCGACGACATGGACAGCGACGAGGATAGCGCTGCGCACGATGCCCTCGACAACCTGTACGGCTCAGATTTCAACTCCAACGTCATCTACAGCAAGAACACCTCAAATCACGAATCCAATTTGTTTGAGCGCGATTACCTAAACGAAGCGGACGACGAACCCGAAAACACCGATGAAACTTGGGCGCTAGGCTTGCTAGACAGCAATGATGACGAAATGCCGCAGCTGCGCAAGGACAACACCGGGCACCACAAGGCTGTAGTACAAAGCCATCTCGATGCCGCAAAACACGACAATAACGACGTTTACCCAAATAACGAAGCTGATAGCGATGACGACGACTCAGACTACAGCTCTAGCGCCTACACCTCCGGTAACTATGGTGCCGCCGACTACGCAACCGGAGCACACGAGGCAATTGAGGATGCAGAAAGCTACGCCAACAATTCGGATGAAGATTACCTAGACGATAGCGACAGCGGCAAGATCACTCGCCGACACGAACCAACCTTTACCGATGCTGGGCCATCGCTGAGTGAACTCGAAGGGATTATCGAGGGCGAAACCTTCGATTCAAAAAAATCCTCCAACCAGCAGTTTATCCACGCAATAGAACCGGAGCCCGTCGAGTTCTCTTACAAAAGCACGTTTTCACTAGCTGAATCCAAGCTGTTTTGGGGAGCCTTAGCACTGTTGGCCGCCGTGTTACTGCTCGCCCAAATTGCCTGGCTAAAATTCGACAAACTCAGTCGTATCGAACCCTACCGTCAATACTACACAGAGGCCTGCCACTGGCTTAACTGCGAGCTNCCAGCATTAATCGACCGCAAAAAANTNCGTGCGGTCAACCTTATTGTGCGCTCCCACCCAGACACAGCCGGAGTCCTCGCGGTTGATGCGGTACTACAGAATGCGGCCGAATTCCCGCAAACCTTCCCTTCGTTAGACTTGATCTTCACTAACTCCAAAGGCCAGCCCGTTGCCGCGCGCCGTTTCCGCCCGAGCGAATATCTCGGCGGCGAGCTCGCCAACCTAAATACCATGCCCGCTGGGCAGCCTATCCACATCGCCATCGAAATTCTCGACCCAGGAACAGAAGCTGTCGGCTACAAAATCAACATTGCCGAATAAGCCCCCTCGATTGATACTTTTTTAACCAATCTGGTCAATTTGTGCTTTCCCAATCGCCCTCTGTACGGGTATCATAGCCCCCCTTTTCAGGTCTGCCCATTTCGCTCAAAAATAAAGCGGTTTACAACGCTAGCGGCAGCGAATTGCGCGACTGATATAGGCTAAAACGCAGCTGTTTTAGATAGTACTAGACAACAAGTTGTCACGTTGCCCGCTGTGCTGGGGCGCTTTCTTGCCTTGGTATAACTCTTTGTTTTAAAGGGTTTAAGACCAATTCAACACAGTTTTACAGCCAGCATATACACACGACGCAACGTGCTAACAAGCCATTCTTGGGGGAGAATCGTTTGTTCCAAATCGGACCTTACCAGATAGATAGCCAGTGTATTTTGGCGCCAATGGCGGGAGTTACTGATGCGCCATTCCGTCGACTGTGCCGTCAATTTGGTGCGGGGCTCACCACTACCGAAATGGTTACTAGCGACACAACTCTATGGAGCAGCGATAAAAGTCGTCTGCGCCTCCCAAGTCATGAAATGCGCGCAGATGAGTCGGTTAAATGGCCTATCAGCGTTCAAATCGCAGGTAGCGACCCTCAAATGATGGCTAACGCTGCACAGCAAGCTGTCAGTCACGGCGCCCAGATAGTGGACATCAATATGGGCTGCCCTGCTAAAAAAGTGTGCAAAAAAGCGGCAGGTTCTGCGCTTTTACAAAATGAACCACTGGTAGCCGCAATCCTTGATGCCGTTGTAAGCAGCGTATCTGTGCCGGTTACGCTTAAAATCCGTACTGGTTGGGACACTGACCACAGGAATGGAACGACTATTGCCAGAATAGCGGAAGATTCCGGTATTCAAGCCTTGGCGGTACATGGCCGCACACGGGCTTGTAGGTTTCTCGGCAGTGCCGAGTACGACACCATTGCAGACATTGTGAGCGGCGTTGAGATCCCCGTGTTNGCCAACGGCGATATTGATACACCAGAGAAGGCGAAGGCCGTGTTACGCAGCACGGGCGCAGCCGCGGTAATGTTGGGTCGCTCATCACTGGGCAACCCTTGGATCTTCCAACAGACCAACCATTACCTACAACAGGGCACACATNGCCCTACACCCGCACTAACCGAGGTCAAACACATCGTGTTATGGCATCTGCGGGAGCTACATAAGTTTTATGGCGACATCAAAGGCCTGCGTATCGCCCGCAAGCACGTGGGCTGGTACTGCAACAAGCTCAGTGACAGCCAAGCCTTTATGAAGCAGTTTAATCAGTTAGATACACCACATTCACAATTACAAGCGCTCCATCGTTTTTTTGATGAGCGCATCTACCATGAGGAAAGAGCAGCATGAACACAGCGGAGACGCTATTGCGAGAATCCCCCCTGGAATTTAAACCCGCCACCAGCATTGAAGAGCCACAAACGGCTCTACAGCATGCATCCGTACGCGACAGCGTCGAAAAGGCGGTTTCCAACTACTTTCAACACCTCGATGGCCAAGACGTAAGCGATGTTTACGAGATGGTTCTCGCCGAAGTTGAAGCACCACTGTTAGAGGTGGTCATGAAGTACACCCGCCACAACCAAACTCGTGCGGCCAACGTTCTAGGTTTGAACCGCGGTACCCTACGCAAGAAATTAAAGCAGTACGGCTTACTATAGACCCTAGCCAAAGCTGCTCGTAGAAGGGGTTGAGTGAAGCGCTCCCCCCTTGTAGCCAACTCTATCCAGCAGGCTAATTGATCGATATTTAGCCTACCCCGGCATAGAGCGGCTACACTCATCGAAGGCCGACCCCATCTGCTAGTGCGCACGGCTTGCGCTGCAACAGCAATGGTATCGCACAGTAAAAGCGGGGCAGCCAACTTCAAGATAGACTCAAGCTAGACGATTGGATACGTCGGCCCTAGGCTGACCGTCCTTCTATTTGCATTACACAGGAAATACACCAGCAATGAGCAACGACAGTAATCTCATTAAAATTAACCGCGCCCTCATTAGCGTGTCCGATAAAACCGGTATTGTTGAGCTCGCCAAGGCACTTAACGCTCAAGGCGTAGAGCTGTTATCTACTGGCGGCACCTTCCGCTTGCTACAGGACAACGCCATTCCGGTTACCGAAGTGTCCGATTACACCGGCTTTCCCGAAATGATGAGCGGCCGTGTTAAAACCCTTCACCCTAAAGTCCACGGTGGCATCTTAGGGCGTCGCGGCATTGACGATGCTGTAATGACCGAGCACGGCATAAAACCTATTGATATGGTTGTAGTAAACCTCTACCCGATTCGAACTAAACCGTTGCCAACCCCGACTGCGATCTACCCACGGCAATTGAAAATATCGATATTGGCGGGCCAACTATGGTGCGCTCAGCGGCGAAAAATCATAAAGATGTTGCTATCGTAGTGAACGCCGCAAGCTACGCCACCGTGCTCACAGAAATGCAAGCTAACGTCGGTAGCCTAAGCTACGCCACGCGNTTCGATNTAGCCGTGCAAGCTTTTGAGCATANCGCCGCCTATGACGGCGCTATCGCCAACTACCTTGGTCAAAGTGTCGAGTCTGGCGAGCCAAAGTTCCCGCGAACATTTAATACCCAGTTCACCAAAAAACAGTCGATGCGCTACGGTGAAAATCCTCATCAAAAAGCGGCCTTCTATCAAGAGAAAAACTTCTCTGAGGCCTGTACGGCAACAGCACGACAACTGCAGGGTAAAGAATTGTCCTTTAACAACGTTGCCGATACCGACTCCGCGCTCGAAACCGTTAAACAGTTTGATCGGCCTGCCTGCGTTATCGTCAAGCACGCCAACCCTTGTGGTGTAGCGGTAGCCGACGATATTAAAACTGCCTATGAAAAAGCCTACGCAACCGATTCGGAATCGGCTTTCGGCGGCATCATTGCCTTCAACCGCGAACTCGATGCGGAAACCGCGCAAGCCATCGTCGATCGTCAATTTGTCGAAGTGATTATTGCTCCAAGCGTAACCGCCGAAGCGAGTGAAATTGTCAGCAGCAAGAAAAATGTACGCCTGCTCGAATGCGGTCAGTGGTCGTCAAATGTTGTCGAAGGCTTTGACTACAAGCGCGTGACCGGTGGCTTACTGGTGCAAGAACGCGACAACGGCATCATTACTCAAGATGACCTAGAAATTGTGACACGCCGAGCACCAACCGAAGACGAATTGCGCGACCTGTTGTTCGCTTGGAAGGTTGCTAAAATGGTTAAGTCCAACGCTATTGTGTACGCCCGTAACAGCCAAACGGTTGGTGTTGGCGCAGGCCAGATGAGCCGGGTGAACTCGGCTCGAATTGCAGCGATTAAAGCCGAACACGCAGGCTTTGAAGTTAAAGGTTCGGTTATGGCCTCGGATGCATTCTTCCCGTTCCGCGACGGCATTGATAACGCCG
>Ga0065722_104452_pt1 | contig 13318 bp, 8 predicted proteins | sample BansetMetagenome_FD_59109 | JGI IMG/M metagenome (GOLD analysis project Ga0065722, IMG submission 59109) | Bankia setacea gill microbial communities from Puget Sound, Washington, USA - Caecum Enriched | ecosystem: Host-associated > Mollusca > Digestive system > Ceca | place: United States... | reverse complement strand
AGCCTTAGTCGTTTCATTCAAAATACAGACGCGCCCCCAAGAAAACGTCTGTTACCTCTAGTCCCGCCTTTGTGCGGGACTTTTTTTAAGCCTACTAGGCTCCCCTCTATGTTGCCAACCCCGCTCCTAAGCACGAGAAAAACACACTCTAAAGTCTCACGACTATCCCGCCTCGCTCAGAAGCCGTAGAATGCCCACTAAAATTCCCACGAGCAACAATAATGACCTCAGAGCCCTTACAAAATTATGCTGTTGGAGCCCCATTGTGGCGGCGGTTCGCGGCAATGGTCTACGACAGTTTTTTACTGCTAGCCCTAAGCATGGCATACGGCTTTGCCACTCAGTTCATACACGCACTGATATACGGCGCAGGAGAACAAGATTACCAGCCAAAAGTGAGTGGGGTTGCATTCTTATTAGGCTGGCTGCTAACCCTTGCGACGTTTTATATATTTTTTTGGTGTCGCGCGGGGCAAACGGCAGGGATGAGAGCGTGGAGACTTAAGGTTGTTAAGCGCTCAGCGCTACCGGCACAGCAGCTCCCAACGCTAAAACAAAGTGCTTTGCGAGCGCCACTCTCCATAGCCGCCCTAATCTTCGCGGGCCTAGGCTACTGGTGGCGCTTTGCAGATCAGCAGGGTGATTGTCTTCACGATAAACTCTCCCAAACACGTGTAGTGGTAACGCCCCCGCGCAAAAAGAAAAACCCTTAACGAGAACGCTTTATCAACAACCAACCAAGCATAAAACACACCAAAATGGGTGTTAATACGGCAAACATCGGCGAAAACCCAACAATGATAGAAATTGGACCGAGTAACTTTTGGCTGGTTTGAAACACCAGACCAACAATTACGCCAATAAACACACGAAAGCCCATCGTAGTTTGGCGTAATGGCCCAAAAATAAAAGATATTGCGATCATCACCAAGCTTAAAGTTGCCAAAGGCTGTAGGGCTTTTTGCCAAAATGCTAAGCGATATTCACTGGAATCAATACTCTGCTTATCTTGATAGTTAGCGTAGGCATTAAGCCTTTGCATCGGCAACTCATCCGGCTCCAACACCAGAACATTGAGTAAGTCGGGCGATACCTCCGTATACCAATCTCTCGTGACAAACTCTTCTCGTCGAATATTGTCAGTTTCGAAGAAGGATATAACACCGTCTTGCTCCACCCAATATTCCCCCTGAAAAATTGCCGAACGAATAAAGCTGGCTTGTAAGAGTGTGCCTTCATCAGAAAACCGGTAACGGGTAATACCATATAACTTCCCATTGGGTAGTACCGCATTGAAGTGCATATACTCATCGCCCTCCCTAAACCACAGCCCTCTCTCACTTTGCAACGCCTTCTCATGCCCTTGCAAAAAGTCACGACGACTGTCTGCGAACTGGTCTGTATAAGGCGCTACATACTCACCCAGCAATGCCCCACCCAAGATGAAAAGGAATACTGGGCGCATAACCGCCCACACAATTTGTCGAATTGAAACGCCAGCTGCGCGCATCACAACCAGTTCACTTGAATTCGCCAATACGCCTAAACCAATCAAGCAGCCAACCAATGCCGCAAGAGGCAAGAAATCATAAACACTGGAGGGGATGTAGAGTAAAACGTAAAGTAGAGCTTCACCAAAGCTATAATCGCCTTTCAACTGGCTCAGTTGATCCACTAGATCTGCAACTGCATCAAGTGACACTATCACCAACAGAACCCCAAACACCGCAATCCAAACCTGCTGGGCAATATAGCGCTTCAGTTTACTCATATAGAAGCCTCAGTCACGACCTTCACCTTACGGCGAGAGCGCGAAATAAAACGCTTATCGGCCATTAAAACGAGCCCAAAGAGGAAAAAACCCAAATGCACAAACCACAGCACCCCCGGTATTGGCTCCTTCCCTTCCTCAATCAAGCCCCGAGCGGCATTAACGCTGACCAAGTACACCATGTAGAGCACAATGGCAGGTAACATTTTTGCATAACGTCCTTGACGAGCCTGAGTCTTACTTAACGGTACCGCTAAAAACCCCACCACAAAGACCAGTATTGGCATAGACAGCCGCCACTGCAACGCAGCACTGGCTTCGGGTGTTTTTTGCTCCAACAATTTCATTGTGGTTAGACCATCGGTAAAGCGTTTTGGCTTAACCGCATAATCCGGTTCCGGTAAAATTTGTGAGTAATCTGAAAATTCAACAACACGATAATCCACATCGCCTGGCGCACCAATATAGCGTCGACCATTTTTTAACAGCAAATATTTTCTACCCGCCTCTCTATCAATGACCGTCTCACCAGACTGTGCGGTAAGCACGGTTAGATCTACCTCATTGTGCTGGGCCTGATCCAAGTCCACCGACGGATCAATGGGCGAGACCTTCGCCATAAAAACATTGCGCAATTGCTTCTTATCGTCGCTAATCGATTCCGCATAGCTAGTGCCAGTGCCACTATCGAGGTTATGAAACCGCGCAGGCTTAAGCGTTTCAAAATCGGTTCGGTTGCGCTGCTCTGCCAGCAATGTTTCCGATGCTCGAACCCCTTCTGGGCCTAGATATAAGCTGAATAGACCCACAGTAAAAGCAACCACCAACGAAGAAGCGCTGGTGTACATAACCAAACGCCGCTGACTTACACCACAGGCAAATAGTACCGTCATTTCACTCTCAAGATACAACCGGCCATAGGCGAATAAAATACCAATAAACAAACCCAAAGGAAGAATAAGCTCCAAATACGCTGGTAGTCGGTACGCCATGAGAGTTAGTAGCACTTCCGCATCGAGCTTGCCGGCAGCGGCCTCTGCCAAATAGTTCACGAAGCGAGCACTGATAATGATCATTAACAGAACTAGGCTTACAGCAATCATGCTGGTTAACACTTCGCGAGCGAGATATCGAAAAATAATCATTAGATTCCAGTGAGGGAGTACCGCTAAATATGGGTAAACAGCATAGAATGCCACATTAAAAGGCGAATTCTAGCAGTTCTCATTGCCGCAGTGATAATGAGAGCTTAAACTTCTTCGATAATGAACAATTAATGGTAAAGCCAGTTATGAATTTCTCCACAAAAAAAACGGATGTACTCGCCAATAAAACCCAATGTGCAGTGGTCTTTGCTCTTAACAACCACTTGCTCGCGAGCGCTAAAACCGTCGACGAGGACCTCGGTGGGAGCCTTTCATCGCTACTCAAGAACAAAGATCTGAAAACCAAAAGTGGCAGTAAACGCTGGATTGCCCTCCCTGAAGGAAAACGCAACTTCCAAAGAGTACTGTTGGTACACCTCGGACAGACCATCGATAAAAAAGCTCTACGCATCAGTAGTGACAGCATACTGACTACACTGCAGTCTATGTTTAATGCCATTGCTAGATCTCCTGTGAAAGAGGCTAGCCTCCATATTGACGACCTCATTGAAGCCGGTGTATGTATTGAACAGGATAACACCCCTCTCGGCAATAAATGGTTAGCGGAGCAACTTGCTGTTAGTGCTCAAAAAGCATGCTATCGCTACACAGAAACCAAAACTAAGCCCGATGATGAACCCCAGTTAAACAAACTAACTTACGTTACATCGGACAGCGCTAGAGCCAAACAATTACGCTTCGCTCTCGACCGAGGGAATGCTATAGGGGCCGGCATACAGCTATGCAGGAACCTAGGGAACCTCCCGCCCAATATCTGTACCCCATCCTACCTTGCCGATCTTGCCAATAGCCTTAGCGCAAAAGAATCCAAACTCAACACTAAGATTATTAGCCAAAAACAAATGCAGAAAATGGGCATGGGTGCTTTCGTCTCCGTTGCGAAAGGTAGCTCGGAAGAAGGCAAATTAATTGTAATGGAATACAAAGGCGCGGCGCCTAGCAAAGCCGGACCACATGTAATAGTTGGCAAGGGCATTACCTTTGATACCGGCGGCATCAGCCTCAAACCGGGTCCACAGATGGACGAAATGAAATTCGACATGTGCGGCGCTGCCAGTGTATTTGGGGTTATGCAGGCCCTAGTCACACTGCAAGCAAAGGTGCACGTTATAGGCTTGGTTGCCGCAGCCGAAAATATGCCGGCCGGTAACGCATCAAAACCCGGAGACGTCGTGACCTCCATGTCGGGGCAAACCATTGAAATTCTCAACACAGACGCAGAAGGGCGCCTAGTTCTCTGCGATACACTGACCTATGCAGAGCGCTACAAGCCAAAATCGGTGGTAGATATCGCCACACTCACCGGCGCCTGCGTTATTGCTCTGGGGCAACACGCAACAGCCCTATTTAGCAACAATCAAGCCTTAGCAGATAAACTATTGATGGCAGGACAAGCCAGTAACGATAAAGCTTGGCAAATGCCCCTATGGGACGACTATCAAAAGCAACTCGACAGTAATTTCGCCGATATGGCCAATATCGGTGGCCGAGCAGCCGGTAGCGTAACAGCCGCCTGCTTTCTTTCTCGGTTTACCAAAAAATATCATTGGGCTCACCTCGATATTGCCGGCACTGCATGGAACTCAGGCTACAACAAGGGAGCCACAGGCAGACCTGTAGCACTTTTAATGAACTACCTGTTAAACACCTGATATGACCCGCATCGATTTTTATGTTTTACAAGAAAGCACTACCGATGGGCGCTTAAACTTTGTATGCCGGTTGGTTGAAAAAGCCATCGGCCAAGGGAACAAGGTTATGATCGCAACGGAACATGCGGCCCAAAGCCAAGAGATAGATGAGCGATTATGGAACTTTAAACCGGAGTCTTTCATTCCCCACCAACAAATTGGTGGGCTAGCTGCCGCCACCCCTGTGACCATAAGTCACCGGGGTGATGACCCCCAGCATCATGATGTGCTGGTCAATTTACGCGCCACGGTCCCCCCCGAATTTAGTCGATTTCAGCGTTTGGTCGAAATTGTGGTTCAAGATAGCGCAATACTGGAATCCACCCGAAAGAATTTTGCGTTTTATAAAGCACGCGGCTACCAACTCAATACACACAAGCTTTAGGTAAGACCAAAATCACGATAGTAGAAAGCAATGAATACCACCACCTCACGCCTGCGCACTCCCTCCAGTACTCTCAGGGCGACAAGATGAGTGCGGTAACAGAGTCACAACATTTGTAACCAATTGACACACCCAAGTCCCTCCATCTCAAGCCAACCCCAACCCGAGTTGTAACAAACTGTTGTGTTCAACACAAAAAGCAAATCAAAAATGACTCTAACACGTAAGAGATAGAGGCAATATCTCTGTAAAACTGGCGCCACAATCAACCATACAGCCCATTTATCCTACCGCTTGTCGACAAAGGCAATTCGACTAGCCCCCAAAATAACGTGACACGAGTCTCATTAATGGGCACCAAAAACCTCCTCTTTGGCGCCATAACCTCTTAAACATCAGCAATTTAGACGTCAATATCGAATAACGCCAATTTTAATATCATTCTTTATAACCATATATTTTAAACATTAAATCAAATTACACATCCGCAGAACCAACCCACCTAGCACTTTACTACTATTGCGATGTAACCGTTTACTCTATAAATTTTATCTTAGGTCAAGGCTATAGGAGCTTTCTTATCACCAAAAATAAATTTCTGTAACCGGTTACTTTTGGTAAAGCTCTATTCAAGATTTTTGGCTGTTTATCTTGTATAAAAAAATCAAACAAAGACCCAACATTATTAATTATAACGAATACCTTAAGGGTGAAATAACAACAATACCCAGCAGTTAACCTGGGAAGCACCTAGTTGGTGGTCTTACTCACAGAGAACAGGAGTTAATAAGAATGAAGAAAACACTACTATTATCATGCTCACAAGCCTCAAAGTTAGCCGTATTCCTATGTCTGCTGACATTGCTCCCGTCCGCATGGGCAGGATTTTCTGTTTCCGGCACAGACCTGTTAGATGGTAATGGCCAACCTTTTGTGATGCGTGGAATCAATCACCCACATGCTTGGTTTTCAGGGAATACACAAGCCATTGCCGATATTTCTGCAACAGGCGCTAATACTGTGCGCGTGGTATTGGCCGATGGGCAGCGTTGGACACGTACCAGCAGCTCAGAAATTGCCACGATTATCGCTGCCTGTAGAGATAATCAAATTGTCTGCATGCTAGAAGTGCATGATGCCACTGGCTCCGGTGAAGATTCTGCTGCAGGAACGGTTGCCAATATCGCAAATTTTTGGGTAGATATAGCCGGCACCCTCAAGGGACACGAAAACTATGTGATCATTAACATTGCCAACGAGCCCTTCGGCAATGATCAACCCGTTAGCGCATGGGTTGACAGCCATAAGGCAGCCATTCAAAAACTCCGCAACGCCGGACTAGAGCACGCCCTCATTGTAGACGCCCCCAACTGGGGACAGGACTGGGCCGAAACCATGCTGAACAACGCCTCCCAAGTAGCCAGTGCAGACACCCTATCCAATACCCTGTTTAGCGTTCACATGTATGAGGTTTACCAAGACCGTAGTAAGGTCGAAAATTATGTCTCCAGCTTTCTGAGCAGCAACAATTTGCCGCTAATCGTTGGCGAATTTGGGGCTTCGCATCAGGGTTCAGACGTAGACGAAGACTCCATTATGGCGGTATCACAGCAGTACAACATTGGCTATCTCGGCTGGTCTTGGTCCGGCAACGGCAGCTGCTGCGAGGACCTTGATATTGTGTCTAACTTTAATGCTGGGAGCTACACCGCGTGGGGAGAGCGCTTGATTAACGGTAGCAATGGCATCGCCGCCACCGCCTACCGAGCATCTACCTTTGAATCAACTAGCTCCAGCAGCTCGTCATCAAACTCCAGCTCATCTTCTAGCTCCTCCTCTAGCTCCTCCTCCAGCTCTGGTGCTGCTAGCGGTACCGGCCAACAATGCGATTGGTACGGTAGTGTTTTTCCACTGTGTATCACTCAAGATTCGGGCTGGGGTTACGAAAATGGCGAGAGTTGTATAGGGCGCAACACCTGCGTTTCGATAATCGGCGGGGGGAGCACTAGCAGTAGCTCATCGTCTTCAAGCAGTAGCTCTTCATCCAGCAGCTCATCGTCCTCCTCCAGCAGCTCATCCTCAAGCACCGGCGGCGGCAGTGCAACGTGCAGCTGGTATGGCACCCCAACACCACTTTGCACCTCTACAACCAGTGGCTGGGGCTGGGAAAACAGCCAAAGCTGCGTTTCAGTCGCCACCTGCAACGCTCAATAACGAAAATACCTCACCAACAATACGGTTTGCAATCCACCGTATTGTTGGCCCCCTTCGATCAACAACAAACCAATACCGCAATATTTACGATTCCCCCCGCACAAACCGCTCTAAAGCCTTAACAGATTCATATGAACCCGCTAATATACCGACTGTGTAAATAAACTCCTTGGCAGACCTATCTTGAGCGCTGAAGAACCCAACAATTATTCGCCAACCCGAGACTCGCTGTTGCACGAACTGGAAGACATTAAATCCTCCCTACAAATTAACAACGACAACGATACTAGCAGCCCTGCCGAGGACCCCCCCATTCCATTACTTACAGAAATCAGCTCTGAAACTAACGATAGCCCTGAGCGTAATAGCAGCATTAAGCACACCGGAAGCCTTGATAAAACCGCAAACGGCAACCAAAATATCGAATTCGACTTAAATGACGTCACTAACGCTAGAGACCACGATGACGAACTCGTGCTATTTGACGATAGCGAAGTACCTGAAAGCCCCGAGAACAGTCACCCGCTTCCCGGCCAGCAATCGCTGTTCGACAGTGCAGGGGCAAGTTCTAACGTCGCAGTGGGTGTCACAAACACACAGTTGCCAATGGCTGAGGGCGAAAACCCGTTTTTACCGGCTCATATTCGAGAGCGCCTACACCAGAATAAAAACTCTATCTTGGAAGATCTCGCCCACGTTGGTGAAAGCCTTGCTAAACACGAAGCCAGCATTAAAAATGAAGCTAGCAATGAGTTCGAAGAATCCCCACTCAACGCTCACAACATAACCGACACCAACCCACCCATTACCAACAGTACGCTAAACCGTCTAGTGGATGAACTGGTCATCCAGTACTTACCCATTATTGAAAAAGACTTGCGCGAGAAGCTGCTCAAACAATTGAAACCCTCTTGAAAGAGCTACCCCGAAAAACAAACTCCCTAATTGGCGTGCCACAATCAACGCTATACCCACTAAAGATCGACGCTGCAAGTTCACGTCCATCACGGTATAATCGCGCGCCTTAACTATTCAAATAATCCGCAACTTACGGTGCATTCACAAAGCCTTATGGACAAAACTTATCAGCCTTCGGCAATCGAAAAATCTTGGTACGACACTTGGGAATCTAAAGGTTATTTTGCCCCCAGCGGCAAGGGTGACCCTTACTGCATAATGATTCCACCGCCGAACGTTACCGGCAGCCTGCATATGGGCCACGGCTTTCAAGAAAGCATCATGGATGCCCTTATTCGCTATCATCGCATGAAGGGCTGTAATACCCTTTGGCAAGTCGGTACCGACCACGCAGGTATTGCTACACAAATGGTTGTCGAACGCTTGCTAGACGCTCAAGGCCAAAGCCGCCATGATTTGGGGCGAGACAAATTTATTGAAAAAGTTTGGGATTGGAAAGAAGAGTCTGGTGGCAATATAACTCGACAGCTTCGCCGTCTGGGCGCTTCCCCAGACTGGAGCCGCGAGCGTTTTACCATGGACGACGGCTTCTACCAAGCGGTACAAGAAGTATTCGTTCGTCTCTACGATGACAAGCTCATTTATCGTGGCAAGCGCCTCGTTAATTGGGACCCCAAACTACATACGGCTATTTCCGACCTTGAAGTCATTAGCAAAGAGAAAAAAGGCCACCTGTGGCATTTTCGCTACCCTCTCAGTGATGGCAGCGGACACCTTACCGTCGCCACCACCCGCCCCGAAACCATGCTCGGTGATACAGCTGTCGCTGTTCACCCCGAAGATGACCGTTACAAAAGCTTGATAGGGAAAACCATCAAGCTGCCGTTAACCGATCGTGAGATTCCCATTATTGCCGATGATTATGTCGATAAGACATTTGGAACCGGCTGTGTGAAAATCACTCCCGCCCATGATTTTAACGATTATGAAATGGGCCAGCGCCACCAACTTAAAATGATCAACATTTTTGACGACGACGCACACATTAACAGTAATGCCCCCGAACAGTATCAGGGCATGGACCGATTCGTCGCACGCAAACACATTATTGAAGATTTGGAAGCGCTAGGCTTACTAGAGAAAATTGACGATCACATTTTGAAAATCCCTTATGGCGACCGCTCTGGTGTTGTCATTGAGCCCTACCTCACCAACCAGTGGTATGTAAAAACACAACCCCTAGCAGACGAAGCTATTAAAGCCGTGGAAGGTGGTGATATTAACTTCGTACCCAAGCAATACGAAAACATGTACTTCTCTTGGATGAGAGACATTCAAGACTGGTGTATTTCTCGCCAATTATGGTGGGGGCACCGCATTCCTGCCTGGTATGACGAAGCAGGGAATGTTTACGTAGGCCGAAGCGAAGAAGATGTTAGAGAAAAATACTCCATTGAGAGCTCCCTCACACTCAAACAGGATGAAGATGTTCTCGATACGTGGTTTAGCTCAGGCCTATGGACATTTGGCACGCTGGGATGGCCCGAAGATAATGACTTTTTGAAAACCTTCCACCCCTCTTCAGTATTGGTGACGGGTTTCGATATAATTTTCTTCTGGGTAGCACGCATGATTATGCTCACGCTCTACTTCAAGAAGGAAATCCCCTTTAAAACGGTCTACGTTCACGGGCTGGTGCGGGATAGTCACGGCCAAAAAATGAGCAAATCTAAAGGTAATGTGTTGGACCCTATCGACTTAATTGACGGTATTGACCTTGAAACTCTGGTGCAAAAACGCACCGCCGGCATGCAGGTTCCACAACTAAAACAGAAAATTGAAAAAATGACGCGGAAAGAGTTCCCCGAAGGCATTGAGCCTTACGGCACCGACGCCCTGCGTTATACCTATTACTCCCTAGCCTCCACAGGTCGCGACATAAATTTCGACGTTGGCCGCATTGAGGGTTTTCGCAATTTTTGCAACAAACTGTGGAATGCGTCCAACTACGTATTAATGAATACCGATAATCAGGACTGCGGCCAAGATGGCTCTTCAAATTTCGAGCTAACACTCGCCGATCGCTGGATTGTGTCACGGCTGCAAGAAGCCGAAAAAGCCGTTGCAGAGGGTATGAATACCTACCGCTTGGACTTGGCCAGCCAAGCGCTGTACGACTTTATTTGGAAAGATTACTGCGATTGGTATTTAGAATTAACTAAACCCGTTCTTTGGGATGACAACGCCAGCGAAACCATTAAGAAAGGCACTCGCCGAACGCTCATTCGTGTTTTGGAAACCATTTTGCGCCTAGCACACCCGTTAATGCCCTTTATAACAGAAGAGATATGGCAGCGTGTTAGACCTTTGGCGGGAGCGGAAGGTGACACCATAATGCAGGCGGCCTACCCTGTTGCAAATGATGAAAAACTAGACCCGGAAGCCGTTGCCAACATTGAGTGGTTAAAAGACATTATTGTCGGTATCCGAAATATTCGCGGCGAGATGAGCATTCCCCCCTCGAAGCAAATACCCGTTGTCTTTAAAAATCTAGCCCACTTGCAACCCCGTTTGCTCGCCACTGAAGCACTACTCAAAAAACTCGGCTCAATCGAAAGCATTGTCACTATCGACAATAGCGAAGAAGCCCCTCTTTCCGCCGTTGCCCTAGTAGGGGATGTGGAGATTTTGGTCCCCATGGCTGGCCTGATTGATAAAGATGCCGAACTCACCCGCCTTCAAAAAGAACGTGATAAGCTGGAAAAGGAAGCAAGGCGACTCGAGGGAAAATTAGGCAACCCCAAATTTGTGGATAAAGCTCCTGCGGAGGTCGTTAATAAGGAACAAGGCAAGCTGGATGAAGCAAAAACGGCCCTAGCAAAGTTATCGGAGCAATGTAAAAAAATAGCAGCGCTCTAAAATGAACGAGCCTTTCTGTTTGACCACGTAATCCCTTCGAACACGGTGGTGTTTAACCACAAAAACATTCACCGTGGATACGGAGCCGCTAATACTTGAGGCTTAAAAAGCTAGACTGTGGCACAGATTGCATCGTTCTTCACTGTCGCCGCTATACCAGAGGTGCTCGTTGTAGCACTGCACAAAGACTATTCCTATCCGCACTCAATCGTGATTAGAACGTCAAGTACGTGCAGTGTACTCTTCCCTTAATGTATTTAAATTGCTCTCCTTGGCATGCTCTAAGCCATGCGCCTGAACAGGCTATAGCAACTAGCACCTCAAAACTAATACTCCCAAGCTTATATTCCCAAACAAGTATCGCCACAAAACCACTCAGGCACAAAAGCCTTATAGCGCGATCTGATCTGAAACCTCAAATTCGGAGCACAAAAAAACCCGAGACCGACCTGGCGTCAGCCCCGGGTTACTAATTTAAACCTAGACTAGAGCTTACACACCCCAGAGAGACTTAAGAAGACTCAACTTTCTGCTATCGAAGTCTAACCAAGTTCCCCAGCCAGACTCATTCGATACGGGATCATATTCATGCATGTACAAACCACCGGTATCCCCAGATTCAGGGTTAATAGACCAGTAACAGCCTTGAATATCCTTCTCGCTCATGTAGTCGACTAAGGCATTCTGCCAATCCTGATCCACACCTGGGTTAATATGGCTCCACATATCTTGCTCAGCTTGTCTTGAGCCATTTGGCCAATCCATATTTCCGCCGAACTCACCGACGACCATAGCGAAGCCTTGGTCACGGAGATAACCAAAGTGCTCTTCCCAACCCTCACGAAGAAGGGGGGCGTTAATGACAATGTTACAATCTGCATTGCCGGCTTCGTCGCCTTCCAGACCTACACACTCAGATTGTCCTGGATCCATAAACTGCTTCTGGACAAACACAGATGGGCCATAGGTGTGAGGAGACAGAACCAAACGATCTTTTGGAATATCTAAAGGATCGTCACCAGCGGGGAAGAAGTTTTCACCCCAGTTTGGATTCGAGTCAGGATCACCATGAGGAATTTCTACTTCGTCAGAAGTCACTGAACCAATACCTTCAACAAAGATTAGAATATCAGGGTTGACACTATTAATTGCGGTATAGGCGTTTTCAGCAAGGGTCTTCCATTCCTGCCAAGTGTAATCCCATGGCTCATTGAAAATATCGATACCAATGATGTTATCGACACCTAAGTCGGCAGACATTCCTGCAATTTCTCGTAGGTCATCAAGCCACAGGCTTTCATTGTAAGCATGGACGGTTACACCTGAACCACCAGTACCACAAGAATACTCTTCACGAGTGAACTCATAACCTTCACGGTCAGCATCCACATAGGGAGGGCTAGCATCGAGTCGACCTGCACGCCACCCAACATAGTTGGAGCAGGAGTGAATATCGATTAGCACTTCAATGTCATTCTGATCGGCTAAAACGATAAAGTCTTCCAAAGCCTGACGAGAATTATCCTGACGAACTGAAGAGTGGTTCTTCAATACACCACCACTTTGAATATCACCAGTACCCTGCGGATCATTAGCATCGAGTGTTTGTGGCGCAATGGGGAAGCGCACAACGTTGATGCCTTGCGCGGTAATTTCATCCATAGTCTGCTGAATGGTACGACCAGTATCAGCCCACCACATATTACCGACATAAAGCTCCATCGGTGCACCATCTGGATTATTTTCTGCATCTTTAGGCTCGTGCTGACCTTCCAAACCAAACCAGCTTCCGCAACGAACGGGGAAGATAGTGTCATTCTTGGTTATATTACCTGACGCGTCCACACGGAAAGTACCGCCACCGCCGCCCGATCCACTAGTAGAGGTACTTGAGGAGCTGGAACTGCTAGAGGAGCTAGAACTGCTAGAGGAGCTTGAGCTACTTGAGGAGCTGGAGCTGCTAGAAGAACTTGAGCTTGATCCACCCACACAAACTACGCCACCGCTACCTGACTGACCTTCACAGGTAGATCGACCAATACAGCTTTGGCTGTTCTCCCAACCCCAACCGCTGTCCTGATTCTGACAGAGTGGACGAGGGTCATCCTGATACCACTGACACATTTCTTCACACTGGCCGCCCGAGGTACTGGAAGAGCTAGAAGAGCTGGATGAACTAGAGCTACTGGATGAGCTAGAACTGCTGGATGAACTAGAGCTGCTGGATGAGCTAGAGCTGCTGGATGAGCTAGAG
>Ga0065722_104451_pt1 | contig 13321 bp, 8 predicted proteins | sample BansetMetagenome_FD_59109 | JGI IMG/M metagenome (GOLD analysis project Ga0065722, IMG submission 59109) | Bankia setacea gill microbial communities from Puget Sound, Washington, USA - Caecum Enriched | ecosystem: Host-associated > Mollusca > Digestive system > Ceca | place: United States... | reverse complement strand
CAGGAATTGATCTTGAGCAGCGGGAACTGGTATTGGATGTGCCAGATATTACAGAGTTTAATCTTGATAAAGACCTTGCCGACGAAGAGATAGGGGAAGAGGGTATTTACCTCGATGAGGATGAGCATTTACCGTGGCCTAATCCCGATAAAATCGCTGCTCTTTGGCAAAAGTACCGTTCTAGTTTCCGTAACGGTACTCGATATTTTATGGGCAAGCCGGTGAGTGTTGATGTTCTCAAATACTATTTGGTGGAAGGGTGTCAGCGTCAGAGAAGAGCCGCAGCTATCGAGCTTGCCTTAATGGAAACCCAGCAAATGCTAATGAATACTGAGCGGCGCTGCGGTTAGTAGCCTTAAGGCTAACTGATGTTTGTTCGAGTTCAGTCGGCTATAGACTATAACCGCCGTGTTTGTGTTTTAGCCGTCCGAGGCTTGGCTAGAGGGGGGCTTGCCAGCTGCTTCGTCTGTTGGAGTGGCAGATTCTATATCGCTCACAATTTGTTTGGCGCTGGGGGGCAGCGGGCTTACCGGGTCAAATAGATCACCAAACATACTGTGCAAAATGAGTTTTTGTTGCGAGCTGGATTTCCCGTCAAGATCTTTCCAAGGTACAACGTATAAAATTTTAGGCAGTTCGGTGTTACCTTTAATTATGGTGGTGTCGAGCTCAACTCTATCTTCTTGTGCAATGAGTGGTAACGGTGTTGTTAGCGCTGCGATTATAGCGAGTAGTTTTAACGTCGAGTACATCTTGTTATTCCGCCTCTACTGAGTAACGTAATTGCTCAACCCATTCCACGGTATCTTTGTCTTCGTAGTTTATCAGGTTTAAATATTTTAAATAATGCTGGTAGGCTGTAGCAATCTCTTGAAAATAAATGTCGTAAAGTAGTGCCATATTGTAGTGAGCAAACACATGCTCACTGTCGATTTTTAGTGCTGCCTGTAAGTGCTTTTCGGCTTGCGGAAAATTTCCAGTTTCTATAGAAATTAACGCTGCGAGGTTTTGAGTGTCTGCACTCTCTGAATTTTTTGTGAGCGCAGTAGCAATGCTTTGCGACGCTAAAGTAAAATTCGCCAATTTGAAGTGACAAAGGGCGAGATTGGCGTCAATTTTCGCGGGGGCAGCGGCTGTAGCCGATAATTTCATTAGCAGTTTTTTTGCTCTTTCATACTGTTTCTGCTCAAGCAGCCGCAGTGCGATTTCATATTCCGCCTGCTGCTTCCCGGTTAGTTCTGCGTTCGCGGCGTGCTCACTTTGTGGGGCTTGCTGAGTACTTGTGTATTGGTCTTCATCTTCTTTTACATTGCCACCGCCGCAAGCATTAACTAGCAGTATTAGGGCGCAGAGGAAGAGCGTATGTGTACCGCCACGAAAGACACTTCGGCTCAAGTGTAAAGTGCGAAAAAAATATGGCCTATTGATCACTGATGATATCTCCCGTTTTACCTTTTCTGGAAAAACGTACCGGGAAAAGCTCTACTAGCTGTGTAAAACTCTTTTCAATCCACTCGTTATAAGTCCCGTCTTGTACGCGCCCAAGGTTTGTTTCATAAAATTCTATAGCTTTTTCTTCAAACGGAAAGGCCTGATCTTCTAGGAGTATGTTGTATTGTTCCAGTTCGTCACCGCTCAAGTGCTTTGGTCTTTCGGAATCTAGCAGGGCGTGACTAAATTCACGGTAAATATCGCCAATTGAGTAGGTTGATTGTGTCGTAATGTTGGATAGATTGTAGGAGGAGGCGAGCCCAAACAGCTTAATCGATTCTTGCATACGCTGCTTTTTCAGCTTGAGGTTGACGGCCAAGGGTTCTTTGAGTTGTGTGCGACTGAACTCGGTTCTTTTTTGGGTGGCTAGATCTGCAATAGTATGGGCAGCGATAAAGTCAGTGCGCTCCGTTTTGAGGCGTTTACTGATTTTTTTATCGGCATTTTTAATTTTAACTTGCCAAAAGTAGCGCTTGCTTGTTTCACCATCTTTCTTGTAAAGCTCGCTGAGACGATACATGGCTTCTATATGCTGGGGGTATGGCAGCGGGTAGGCATGAGCATAGTCTCGATAAGATCGTATTGCGCTTTGGTAGTCTTTTTGTGCTTCATAGAGTTCTGAAGCCTGCCAAAGAGCCGCCATTTTCACTTCTGAGCTTTCATCGGCTTTTGCGAGTCGTTCTAGTTGTCTGGCGGCTTTGTCGTTTTGGTTGGAATTGAGGTAAGCCACCGATAGTTGCCTAGAGATCTCCTTATTCCGTTGATGTTTAGGGTACAGAGCCTGAAACGATTCAATATAGAAAATGGCATCGTTCCAAAGTTGTTTATTCATGGCAAGGGACACTGCATCGTATAATCCAGTGGCAGCAATTTCCGAAGTGGGATAGCTTAGAGATATACGAGAAAAGTTTTGCAACGCCGCTACAGTATTATCTTGGCTTCGATCATTTTCTGCTTGTCTATAGATTGACAGAGCAATACTGTCTTTGATGGTTTTTAGCTGCTTTTTTGAGGTCCGCTTGATAGAGAGTAAATCTACAAATGCGGTCTCTGCATCACTATAGTGTTGTTTTTCAAGGTAGGAACGAGCCTTGATATTGCTAACGTAGAATAAGGTGTCTGCGGAACTGGTGTTAGGTAATTGCTCCGCGAGAGCTATTGCAGAGTCGTAGTCTTTTGCACTAAAGCTTAGTTCAGCTGCATGAGCAATAATGCTGGTTGCATGCTCGTCGTTTGGGTAAAGCTCAGTATAGCGTCTTGCGTAGAGTACATGCTTGTTGAGCCATTGGGTTTTCTCTTGCCCAGAAGCTGCTTGATGTAGCCTGTCACTGAGTACCACGGTCGAGTAAGCTGCACTTTTATTGAGTATCAATTGGCCATCGTAAGCGGCAAGTTCAAAATACTCAATCGCTTGTTTGTCTTTTCCAAGGTCAGCGAGTAAGTTGGCATAAAGTGTATAAATGCTGTCTTGGCGAGCAAAATGTTTAAAGTTTTGTAGGTACCGTTCGTACCATAGGGCCGCTTTAGAGAAGTCTTCTGGTTTGGCTTTTTTCTGATACCGGTTGTGGTGGTAAGAGGCTACTAGAACGATGGTTTCTTTCAGCTTGCTTTCAACAAGCTTTTTAGTTTCCGGTGATTGATGGTTCTTCCAATACCCTGCCTGAGGGTTGTAATCACGGTAAAACATCTCTGAGTGTTCCCTCAGTCGGTCAGTAAAGTTCCCTTCTTGCCATATTTCCATAATTTTGAGGTGGGCGAGGGGCTTGTCATCAGACAGGGGATGCTGCTCAACAAAGAGTTCTAAGGTTTCAACTGCGTCGCTAAAACGTTCTTGTTTTACGTATATGTCGGCCACTACGGTATAAGTGTGGAAGAGGTATCGGAAGTTGGTGTTTCCCGCAAAATATTCGTTGAGACCTTCTGCGCCACGGAGATGGGAGAACACCAAGCCGATGGCCCGGAAATATTCATCAAACTGATCTGCTTCACTTTTAGTCAGTTGCGAACGTTCAGAAAATTGATGATAAGTGAGCGCTTGTAGGTAGTCATCGACAGCTTCGAGGTAGAGTTCTTGTTTGTAGCGAGTCCAACCGCGCTTAAAAAGCGACTTTTCATAGAAGCGATCATTTGTAGGAGTAAGAATGACCTCGGTATAGGCGTCTTCTGCGCCAATATAGTCGCCAGAAATAAAAGCATGCTCTCCTAGTCGAAATTGTGCTTCAGCATAGAACGGAGACTCTGGAAATTTGGCAACGAGTTGATTGAGCGCATCAATCGCCTGCTGATAGTTGCCCAGCTGATCTTGAGTACGGGCCAGCTGATACAGAGTTTGATCGTTGTCCTTTGCATCGGGGAAGTCATTTAACGAGGTACTTAACAGCTCTACAGCATTCTCAAGGGTTTGCAGATAAATAGTATCTTCAATGGTCTCATTGCTGCCTACTTCGGTTGTTTCAAGAATTTTGTTGGTGAGGTTGAGCTCCATAGCAGCAATTCGATTGATGGCAGTCATTCGAGATTTGTCGTCTTTAGCGGCGTTGCGGATGTAGTTGTAGTACGCCTGCTTAATCTCTTCCTCATTTTTGGGCTTGACGAATACATTGGCATGGGTGTTTGTTTCATCGCTCACGTCAATATCCGCAAGTGTTGCTTTGCGGTCGTTTTGGCTGCAGGCACTTACCAAAAGAATCGTGCTGGTCAGGATGGTCGTTAGAGAGTGCTGTAAAAAGTATCGCATTACTGTATATCGTCAAATAGTTTGGCTTGACCAAATTGTGCTTGGCTTAAATAGCTGACGAGCACGCCTTTCTCATCAATCAGGGCTGCTCGGTATAGTTTAGTGAGTTGAGTGTCGATGAAGCGTTTTGCGCTGTCTAGTTCCTTCTTTAGCTTCTTGTCCATAATGCTCGCCGAAAGATATTCTATGTTTTCGAGCCGAATAGCGAGGTGTGATGGAATAATATGACTATTCGATTGAGAAAAATGTTGTGTAATAGCTGAATTATCATCGAGTTTTTTTAATCCGGCAAGAAGCTGATCGACTTGGCGAATGCGTTTACCATAGTACGCAATAGCTTGATCATAGTGAGCTGAGGCAATGGCACTTTGCTTCATTTGTTCATGTGTGAACGCGTACAGAAGAAATGATTCAGAAATCGAAATGTTTGTACGGGGCTTGTCCTTAAGTATGCCAAAAGCATTAATCGCACCCACGTAGTCACCCTGATTGAGTGCGCAGAGGCCAATGCCCAAAAGTGCCCTGTCAGCGTAACGGCTATCAACTGCGATGTGTCTGAAGCTTTCTCTAGCGTTTCTGTAAAATTCATGCTGTAGCTGGCTATAGCCCAGCACAAGGTGTAAGCGATTGATAAACTCTTCATTATCGTTGCTTTTTTCGAGAGCGCTGTCTATCGCTATCTTGGCATCGGTCCACCATCCTTGACGTACAAAGGCAACGGCCTTATTGAGCTGGGCATAGCCGTAATATTTTGAATTTTCGGATATTTCATCATAGTACTTGATTGCAGCTCGATGTTGCTTATTGTTCTGGAGCGTTACACCGAAAATTATCGTTGCATAATCACCTTGGTCGGTAGATAGAGCGTTTCTGACTTCAATGGCACTTAGAAAGTCACGTGCTTTTATCCAATCTCCTAGGCGATAGTAATATTGGGCGAAGTGATAATTGAAAAGAGATACCGTGTAGACATCGCCATCAACCACAGCCCATTCGTTTAGCTTCTCCACTAAGGGTAGGGCTTCTCGCCCCAACGCATAGGCAAATAACTCCGCCACTTTCTCATGGTTAATATGTTGTTTGAGTAGGTGTTTATTGGTATAGAGTAGGAGTAGAGCTGAGGCATGTTTGTCGCCATCCATAGCTTTCTGAACATCTTTGTATAAAGCATCAATGTTAGCTTTTTTAAAGGAGGAGTCCTGAAATTGTGTAGCGAGCTTGTCAAAACCTTGAGTGAGCGCGCGCTGATAGACCTGTTCGGCTTTGTCATCTGCACTCGTTTTGGTGTTTGCCGCGTAACAAAGCTGGGATGAGTAGCCTGAAAGAAGCAGGGCGGCAAGAAATGGCAAGTGCTTCGCCTTGGGTATAATCTGTTTAATATTCTGCACTAAATTTAAAAGTGAAAATGGCAGGCATGACAAATGCTCAACTTTACACATTACATTGCCGTTTGATTGAATGCCTAGCTTGCGCATGAGCGCTAATGGTGAAAACAGTTGATTCATTGTTGCTGCTATATATAAGGGAAAGAAATATTCATAAAGCGGTTACGATACGCGCCTTTAGCCAGTAGCTCTTTGGGAGTCCAGCTAAAGACCCGTATTGTTATGCCTAGGAAATGCTGTAGGTGAAGTTACCTTCGTCGCATACGCCAATGTGAACTGCCGCAATATCTTTGCCGTCCGCCATACGCCCTAGGCATTCCGCTGCCAAGTTAGGGAGCATGCTTCTGGAAATGATGTTTTCAATGTTGCGTGCACCGGTGTCGTTATCTTGGCAGCGAGCAACAATGTGAAACATAACATCTTCATCGTAAGAAAAACTGGCGTTGTACTGCTCTTTGAGACGTTTTTCAATTTTATGCATATTGATTTCAGCGATCTTAACCAATATTTCGTCATCTAGGGGGTAGTAGGGTATCAGCGTTGTGCGCCCCAAAAATGCGGGTTTAAAGTAATTCAGTAGTTGTGGACGGAAGTTGTCTAACAGTACCTCGTGGTCGGGTCTTTCTTCGCTGGCTGAACACATGGCACGAATGTGTTCTTCTGCGGCATTGGAGGTCATTATGATGACGGTATTTCTAAAATCGATGTCTCGGCCTTCTCCATCTTTAATAGTGCCTTTGTCGAACAAATTATAAAAAATATCCTGTACACCGGGGTGAGCTTTTTCCATTTCGTCGAGCAATACAACGCTATAAGGTTTTCGGCGCACGGCCTCAGTCAATACTCCGCCTTCTCCGTAACCCACGTAGCCGGGGGGAGAGCCGAGTAACATAGACACCTTATGTTCTTCTTTAAATTCTGACATGTTAATGGTGGTAATGTTTTGTTCACCACCGTAGAGAATATCGGCGAGAGCCAATGCTGTTTCGGTCTTACCCACACCGCTTGGGCCAACCATGAAGAAAACACCAATAGGTTTTCTGGGGTCGGTAAGGCCTGCACGAGAGGTCTTAATGGCTTGAGCAATAGCGGCTAATCCATGATCTTGCCCGATAACTCTCTGTTTTAGAATCTGATCTAGCTGTAAAACTGACTGTATTTCGTCAGAAACCATTTTGCCGACTGGAATACCTGTCCAGTTGGCAACGACTTCTGCAATGGCTTGTGCGTCAACATTTACCTGAATCATGGGGGTATCTTGCTGAGTATCGCTAAGCTTAGACATGAGCGCCTTGAGGTCATTCTTGATTTTTACGCGTTGCTCTTCGTCTAGTGCTTGTGTGGGGGTTTCGTCATCTTTCGTTTCTTGTGGATGCATTGATGCATGGAAATCATCTTCGATCTGCTGCTGCAAGTCGTGGATTTCCGTTACGATTTCGTTTTCTTTATCCCATTGGGCTTCCTGCTGTACTAGCAAAGATTCAAGATCTTGCTGCTCTGTTTGTAGCTCAAGGATACGCTCCTCACAATTTCCCAAAGAGGCGTTTTCTCGTTGAAGAGAAACAACATTCGATTCACACTGAGTGATTCTTCTGCGGGTATTTTCAATCGCTGCGGGCGTTGCGCTTTGACTTAAGGCTACGCGCGCGCAAGCGGTATCGAGCAGGCTTACCGATTTGTCGGGCAATTGCCTAGCGGTGATATAGCGGCTAGAAAGCTTCACGGAATCGACTATTGCTTCATCCATAATGCGAACTTTATGGTGAGCTTGAAGTATCTCGGAAATAGCACGCATCATATTGATGGCTTTGCCTTCACTTGGCTCTTCAATTTTAACCACTTGAAAGCGGCGTGTCAGTGCTGGATCGCGTTCAAAATATTTTTTGTATTCGGCCCAAGTAGTGGCTGCAATTGTTCTAAGTTCACCTCGCGCTAGAGCGGGTTTGAGTAGATTGGCCGCATCGCCTTGCCCCTCTTTTCCGCCAGCGCCTATTAAAGTGTGCGCCTCATCAATAAACATAATAATGGGGTCTGGAGAGGCTTTTACTTCGGCAATAACGGATTTTAAACGATTTTCAAATTCACCTTTAACGCTGGCGCCTGCTTGTAGTAAGCCTAGATCGAGACTGCGAATGGTAACGCCGCGAAGCGGTGCAGGAACGTCACCAGAGGCTATGCGCAAAGCAAAACCTTCAACAACTGCCGTTTTACCCACGCCGGCTTCACCGGTTAATATGGGGTTGTTTTGGCGACGACGAATGAGAATATCGATAATTTGGCGAATCTCATCGTCTCTACCAAGTACCGCATCAATTTTTCCCTGTTTCGCTGCTTCGGTGAGATTAACAGTAAATTTATCCAGTGCGGGGGATTTACTGGGTGCGCCGATTACTTGCCCGGGCTGAGAAATCCCGTTGCTTTCGGATTCTGCGAACAGATTCTTGGATTCTGAGGTGCTGCCAATAATGGCCCGAACGAGATCACGTAGGGATTCGGGGGGGATTTTTTGCAGTTCACCATTGACTACGCCAGTGGCGCGTCGCAAACTTTCATCAAGCATAAGCGCTGCAAGAATATGCCCCGAAGTGGCAACCGGATGGCCATATTCAACGGAGGCTAGCATCCAGGCATTTTTTGCGAGATCAACAATGGTTGGCGACAGTGCGGGCGCCCGGGAATTGCCTGATTTTATCCGATCCAGCTCTCGGTTTAGGTCTTGATGGAATTTGCCAAGGTCAATGTCAAATTTTTCCAGTATCGCCAATAAATCACTATCCTGTATTTCTAGTAGCTTTAGGAGCCAATGCTCTATCTCAACGTTGTAATGTGTTCGTGACAGGCATAGGCCTGCAGCGCCCTCAAGAGCATTTCGGCTAACTTCGTTTAATCGTCCAACCAACGATTTAAGATCGATACTAATCATGGTATTTCCTTTCTCCTAGCCCGTTAATGTGATGAAACGGTAATTTTCATAAGATTTTTATTGGCTTGTGTTTGTTCACTATTCTCTCCCGAAAGCCAAGTACTCCAGCCCATTATAGGGGGCGCTTCTTTGGAAAGAGATACTCTGTCACTGATATCTTTGCGATTCACCAACATTTCAAATTCATATTCCCGCTCCATTCCCAGATACAGCCTTACCAGCTCATTGAGTGCTTTCATGCTATTCCCGCCAGGGGCGAATTGTTGGTGTTGGTGTTGAGTTAAAGGGCCAATAGAGATTCTAACTTTTCCTTGAGCAAACCAGCCCCGCCGGCCGAGCATAGAGCTGCGCCCCAAGCAGGAGTTTTGTCCATGGGGGTGACCATCATAGGGCATTCGGGTACGAACATCGTCGATTAAATCTTGCCACTGCCCAACAAACTCCTCAATAGAAACGTTAACCGAAAAGTAGTCTGAAATCAGCTGCTTCAAGCCGCTGGCCGTGCGGATTTGCTGTGAAAGTAAGCCGCTATAAAAGATAAGGGATTCGTCTCGAATACTATGACGAGCACTCAGGTGGTCGCCGCCAAGCCCAATAAGTGAAAGTAGCGCAAAAGTATGATTGTCGTAGCTAGAGCCAACGAGTTTTTTCTCACTGTGTAAATGTTCATTCTCGTATTTCAGTGGTAAGCGGTATTTTATCGAGGCTTGGTAAAAAAGCGAGGTTATGCGGTGATTGAATAAATCAAAGTAGCGAGCGATGGCTTTGTCACGCTGCTTTAACCGCCGTAATAGCAGTTCACTGTAGTGAAACGGTAATATCCCCATGCTACCGGTTAGGGCGATGAAGTTGGTCAGTACCTTCCAATATTGATTGCCTTGAGGGGTGTGCTGTTTAGTAATACTCTCAATATCGTTTTCGGGGAAGGCAAGAGAAGGGTTACTGGAAAAGCGTACGACTTCTTTATTGGGTGGCGCAAAGCGGCCAACTCGCTGGGTATTAATGCCTGTGTCGCGCTGGGCTCCTTTTTTTACTCGATTTTTGAATACAGCGCTGCGTTCAAGTAGCCTGACCACTTGAATAAAGGAATACCTACCGATGTTATCGGCAAGCGTTTTTACTACAGCAATACTTTTTCGCCGGCTCTTGGAGGACATTTTTTAAGGTAGCTTTCTTTGTTTTTGAGTTTTACCAGTACGCGAGTGAATGAATTAATTGAGCAGTAGACCGCAAAGAAGTGTTCCAGCACGCTGGCGTACAAATAGCTGCTGCTTCCAGTTAATAGCGTGCTATCTAGAATCACTTCAATTTCCATACCTCGGCACATTGTGGTGTGGCCATTAATGGGGAGAGGAGCACTGATTGCACGGGTGTCTACCGACACTATGGAGTTAATTAAGGCGCGAGTGACTGAGGTCTCTTTAAAATCGTATAAACGCAAAATCTCTTTTAACGCCTCGGTTGCATTGTCGCCGCCTGTTAATGAAAGATGATTAAGGTTAATATGCGAAATAATTCGCCACCTCGCTTTGTTGCGTAGAGGTGGGCGAATACTGTTACTGGGTTTTGTTAAGCAGCGTATACGGCTACAGGGTGGAGCGCTGTTGGCACTTTGTAGCTTTGGCTGTTCCGAATTAAATGGGAGTTTTGCCGGCAAATCCCGATTGCTGCTAACAGTAGTAATGGATAAGGTTCGATCATCCGGTGTGTTTGGGTTGAACTCCAAATCTACGAGGCTAAGGAACATATCACTACCTTCATCTCGTTCTGTAAGGCCTAGCTTTGCTGGGCGCCGAGATGAGAACCAAAAGGCGTGATTGTTACTATCTTGGTGTTCGTGCTTTAAACCATAAAAGGGTAGAAATTCTGATTTTTCTCCTGCAGAGGTAGAGGCGATTACCTGTTTAATGGAGTAAATTTCAAAACCGAGCGGTCTGCGTGAATCGGGGAGAATATGGTATTCGCTTTGGGTGTGGTCAAGTTTTATGGGGTCTGCCCTGTGCTCAAATAAATTGATCACTGGAGCCGCCCCCATCACGAACATATCAGCATTGACGTTGTGCTCAAGCTCAACATCAGTACTATCAAAATAGACGTATAGGTGGAGTTCGTTAGTGGCGTTGGCTGGAATTTTTTCAGCTAAGCCCTTGATGTCGATGAACATAAATTTTTCGGGAAATACGAAGTACTCTGTCAGTAGGCGATACCCCATAAAAGAGGAGGCGGGGTAGGGGAGCATGCCATCATGTTCTGTAAAGCCTACGGCTTGAATTGCACTTGAATCAATGAATACAGGGTTAAGGTCATCCTCTGCTGTGGCCAGTACAAGTTTTTGTCTACCACTCAATAGCATTTCATATAAGGGGTGTACGTGCTGCGGTTGCCCCTTGAGGTAAAACCGAAAATTGTCAGGCTTTAATTCATTAAAGCTAATGTCGTCGTTAAATGTTCTAAATTTTAGTTTGAGTGCACTGGCGCAATGACTCATTCTGTCTGCGCCGGGCGTAATAAACGGCCGACCAATTAAAGCGGCTTCCTGAAGGTTAATGGGGTATAAGTCTACGTCATAACAGGACGTAAATCGGCAATTCTCGCCCTGAAAATATTCGGTTTCCAGCTCGGTTCCTTTTTCGACAGTATAGCGCCCATCAAGCTGATCTTTATCGCCTTCAAACTGAACGATAGACATAGCCGGTACTGGGCGCTGAAAGTGCGGAAACATCACGCTCAATAGTGCATCTGTAAGCTCAGGAAAATCGTCGTCAAGCTTGTGTTGTATGCGAGCATTTAAGTAGGCAAAGCCCTCAATCATTCGCGAAACGTGGGGGTCTTCAATAGTGTCGTTGCCAATACCCAAGCGACCGGCTATTTTCGGGTTTTCATGGGCAAATTCGGCACCCATTTGACGAATGAAAGCTAATTCTTTTTCATAATAGGGCAGTAATTCATCAGACATGATGTGACTCCTGTACATTTACCGCGCGCGATACTGGTTCGAGTATGGAGTCGAACACCACAACTTCTGGGGATGGGTCGGCGTATATTGTGGCATCTATGCGAAAGCGCAGGGTTCTATCGGCAGTGTCGTTATTGTCTTGATAACTTACCGTTAGGGTTTTAAAGCGCGGTTCGTAGGCCTTTAATATTTGTTCGAGGTTACGAGTAAAGGCCTTGCGTTTTTCCAAGTCGGTTATGTTAACGGTTGCCAAGTCGGCAAGACCATAATTGAGTATGGAGAAATCCAGCTGTCCTAGTTCTTCGGGGGGCGAAACAATGCGGTAGCGTGTATTGAGTAAATTTTCTAAGTCCCGCTTTACACTGGCTCGCAATGCTTTAATTTGCTGGTGTTTGCTTTTCTCCGGTTCGTGTTGGGATCTTGGGTCGTCGTCAATTAATCTGTCTAGAATAGACGGACGCAAGTTTTTTTTCTTGTCGATTCTAGCCATAGGGTTAACTCGATTGAACCAATTCAGTAACCAATTCCAGCTCTGATACCATTTGGTCTATTTGGTAGTGTGGAATTAAGTGAATAACACACAGGTATTGACCTGGTTTTTCAGGGTGCTCTTTGACTGAAACATCGGCTTCGCGCAGGGGGTAGCGCGCTTGTTGTTCCCAGTCTAAATCATGGCGCCCGGTCGTATATTTTATTAGCCACTTACGTAAAAATGCTTGGCATTCTTCGGCGGAGAGAAACGAACCAATCTTATCGCGAATCATGACTTTAATGTAATGCGCGACGCGGGATGCACACAAAATGTGCTGGAGCATGGAGCTCAACTTATAATTAATTTCGTCACCACCGCCCTTAGCTTTCTTGGGTTTCTGAACCGACTGGTTACTGTAAAACGCTGAAAACGGCGTATTGTAACAGTTACAGAGTGGAACCAGCCCTAGCTCACTGATCTCTCTTTCTAGAGTATCCGTTATAAGGATGTCGGTGGTAGGTTTATAGGCGATACCATCGCTATCTGTTTCAAAACTGTCAATGGGAAGCGTGGTAACTAAGCCGCCACCGAGTATATCTCTGGGAACCCCGCGGATATGGCCAAACCAACCAACGTTTGCAAACTCTCTAATTAGAATGCCGGCAAAGGCATAGCTGGCATTACCCCATAAATAGGGGGTGCCGCCACCCTCTGAATGCTCATAGAAATACAAACCTTTATAGCTACTAGGTGATTTAGCATAAGGCGTACGCATGAGGATTCGGGGTAGGGCCAAGCCTATAAAGCGCGATTCTGGTTTTTCTCGCAGGCGTCTCCATCGGATATATTCAGGTTGGGAAAATATGTCATTGAGGCGAACACCGCTATTAAGTTGAGAATAATCATCTAGGCCAAATAGCAGGCTTGAAGCAGAGGCAATAAAGGGAGAGAAAGCCGCAGCAGAAATATCCGCTAAACCTTCCAAGGTGGCAATATCGTCGTAGGGGTGGTCACTGGAAGGCTTATGTTGAATAGCATAATCGCCAATGAGGACACCGTAAGGTTCGCCACCAGGGCTGCCGTATTCCTCGCTATAGACTTTATTGAATAGCTGAGTTTGGTCAAAATCAAGAGCCCGTTCAATATCTCTAGATACTTCCGCCCAAGAGATATCCAACACCTTTATTTTGATATTTCGAATACCATCGGCTTGGAACGCTAAATACCACAACCCTCGCCAGCTCGCTTCCAGCGTTTTGAATCTGTTGTGATGCATAATTGCATTGAGTTGATCATTGATTTGCTGATCTAGAAACGATATCGCAATGTCGATTGTGCTGAGAATGTCATCGGTACA
>Ga0065722_100124_pt1 | contig 13321 bp, 7 predicted proteins | sample BansetMetagenome_FD_59109 | JGI IMG/M metagenome (GOLD analysis project Ga0065722, IMG submission 59109) | Bankia setacea gill microbial communities from Puget Sound, Washington, USA - Caecum Enriched | ecosystem: Host-associated > Mollusca > Digestive system > Ceca | place: United States... | reverse complement strand
AAGGAGAAGGAGAAGTACAGCATGGAAGCTTCCCCACAAAAACGGCCCAAAACGTCTGCTAAACACAACACCCCAAGCTGAAGTCAGCGCTACAAACCAAGCAAACCCTCTTCACATTCAACGCGCCTAACACTAGCAGAATAAGGATTGATCCACTAAACTCGTTCGTTCGCTGTAATAGCCTGATCTAGTGACCAGACTATCATCCATTAGGACTAAACAATAATAACAAGCCATGCAAAATATAATAAAAAAGCATTGCAAGCATATCTACCTTGGCCTTGTTCTGCTGCTTTCGCTATCCATTTATTTACCCAATTACGGCCAGCCTACCTCTCTGTTTTGGGATGAAAATTATCACATCGCTTCCGCCCAAAAATACATCGACGGCGTGATGTATATGGAGCCACACCCTCCACTGGGCAAGCTCCTTATGGCCGCATCAGAATCGTTACTGGGCTTGAATGACCACCTCGACAAAAAAGCCTTTACACGAACCGACTATATCAATGGCAGCCATGTCCCAGAAGGGTTCAGCTTTTACGGCTTTAGGCTGCCATCAACACTGCTAATGGCGTTATCAGCACTGTTCTTTTTCGGCATAGTTAACAACATAACGAAAAATGCACACTTGGCCGCCGCCTTTTCCGCCATCATTATTCTCGATAACGCTATGGTGGTGCATTCCCGAGCAGCCATGCTCGAAGGTATCCAGATGTTTTTTATTCTCGGTGCCATCTACTGGCTAACACGCTCCATAGAAGTGGCCAAAGCCATAAAATTAAAAGACTATGCCATTCTTGGGGTTTTCATTGGCCTTGCCTTTTCGGTTAAGGTCAACGCTGCCGTGCTACTACTGCTGTTTGTCATACTGTATGGCGTCGACCAATGGCAAAACATTCAAACCTGGAATTTCCCCGCACTGATTAAGCGCTTGGCAGTCACTGTGCCGGCTGGGGTTGTACCGGTTATTCTGGTGGTACTGGCCGTTTTTTATGTGCACATTTCGCTTGGTACAACGATGGGCCCCAAATCCTACAGTGCTAGCGAAGAATATCGACAAGCTATCCGCGAAGGTAACACCGGCTCACTCGCCACTTTCGCTATAGCATTGCGCGACAATTACACCAATATGTCCAAATATGCAGACGGTGTTCCCCGGCTCGACGTATGTAAAACTGGCGAGAACGGCAGCCATTCGATTGGCTGGCCTATCGGTCAGAAAACCATTAATTACCGCTGGAACAAAGATACCGTTAATGGTGTAACCCAGGTTCAGTACCACAACATTGTGCCCAACCCCGTTGTCTGGTTTTCGGTAATTGCCGGACTACTTTTATCGGTAGGGCTCATTATCAGCCGCTTTGTGTATCAAAACCCCATTGCACACCCTAAGCTGTTTTACTGGATCAGTGCCTTTACCTCTCTATACATTGCCTACATGACCGCAATACTGCAGATTGAAAGGGTAATGTACCTGTACCACTACTTGGTGCCGCTTGTTTTCGGCATCATCAACCTCGCGCTGGTTTACAACTATATTTTCCACAAAGCGCTGGCCGAGAATAACCGCCACGCATTAATCAACCTAGCAGCTGCCGTAGTATTGGTTGCTTTTGCTTTTTACATCTTTTCCCCGTTCACCTACAGCGTGCCGATAACCGAGGCAGAATTTAATTTGCGCAACTGGTTCGACTTTTGGCAACTGGAGGTGGTGAAATGATTAAAGTTAAACTCGATAGCAATACGGTATTTTCCGCCTTGCTAGCCATATTGTTTATTATCATCGTTAATAAAATTACGCCGCCGTCCGTAGACGGCGTGATAGAGCTGGTATTAATGAAAAGCCGCTCGCACATTACATCCATTGATCAAACACGCTCAATTTCTGACACCCGTAGTATTTTGATCGACGAGGTAAACCTTTACGATAAAGACCGTTTTTTTCATCCAAAGCTTGGTTTGTTAGGCTGGTCCAATGATTTTTTTGCTGAGATTAATACAGATTTTACCGTGAAAGAAAAAGGTGGCTACCGATTCCTTGTGGGTAGTGACGACGGTTTCGCGCTGGAAATAGACGGTAAACGGATATGCTCCTTCAGTGGCGACCGCGCATACAGCAAACAGGTATGCAGAGTCACACTCGATCAAGGTGACCACCAACTTAAACTGAGCTATTTCCAAGGTTATGGCAACGCAGGGTTAACACTGCAATATCAGCCAAGCGGTAAGAGCAAAATGCGCTATTGGGGAGAAAACTCTAAACAAATTAAAATTAAAAAAGCGAAGAAAAAGGACAAAACCCAATAGTTAATGTCTAAAATACGAGTAGATAGCTTTTAAGCACCCTGACGAAAGGGCACAGGCGAGGGTTCTCATCTATGTACAGTAAACTGTGTGTCAGTTTGGCGCTACTGTGTTTAGTGGCAGCACCACTAATATGTCGCACCGTGAGCGCAGAGGCAATGAAGTGGGTGGACGAAAAAGGCAAGGTTCACTACGGGGATCGCGTGCCAGAAAAATACCGCAAGAGCGCTGAACCCGTTGAGCTCCAAGAGGCCCCACGCCAAGGGCTAGATGAAGAGGAACTCAAGGCGCTCAAACGAAAAACCTCCAACTATGAAAAACAAGTAGCCCAACAACGCAAAGCCGAAGAACGCGAGAAGCGCAAGCGCGCAAAAAAAGCATCTTTAGCGCCAGTCACACCCCCACAAGCCACCCGGCCAACCCGTGAACAGTGCAGAGACATGCACCCTAGCAAAACCGCTGATCGAGTACGCTGCTTCAACGAAACCGCTGAACAGAACTAACGGCTCCCCAGCCAAATAACCTCTACTCACCCATTAATTAATTTTAGCCTCTGCGCGGCCTAACGGAGCTTTGTGTTCGACTCATAGAGGTGCCTCAAGCTTTCTGTTAAGCACAAAAAAGCCCGCACTGTAGAGCGCGGGCTTTTGATTTCTTGCGAAACTTAATAAACCGTTACAACAACAACTTCCGTACATCGGCAAGAATTGCACTGAGGTAGGTAAAGAACTTACCTGCATCTGCGCCATTAATTGCTCGATGATCGTACGAGAGCGCCAGCGGTAATGTCTGACGTGGCACGAACTCAGAACCATTCCATACGGGCTTAATTGCTGCCTTAGAAACGCCAAGAATCGCAACCTCAGGGGCATTAACGATTGGCGTAAAGCCTGTACCACCGATTGGCCCAAGACTGGAGATAGTAAAGCACCCGCCCTGCATATCTCGAGGTAGCAACTTACCGTCACGGGCCTTACCCGCTAGTTCAACAGATTCTTTAGCCAGTTCATACAGACCTTTCTTATCCACATCACGGATAACAGGAACCATCAAACCATTCGGTGTATCAACTGCGACGCCAATGTTCACATAGTTTTTCTGCACAATGTGCTCACCATCGGCATGCAAAGAAGCATTGAACTTAGGTTCAGCTCTTAGCGCGGCAGCACAGGCTTTAAGCAAGAAAGGCAATGGCGTTAACTTCACACCTCTCTTCTCGGCTTCGGCCTTCATGCCCTTACGGAACTCTTCTAGGTCGGTTATATCGGCATCATCAAACTGGGTAACGTGCGGCACGTTCAACCAGTTACGGGACATATTCGCAGCGGTAACTTTCTTGATTTTAGACATTTTCACCAATTCGATTTCACCGAATTGTGCGAAGTCTATCGTAGGAATAGCAGGAATACCTGCACCACCTGTGACAGCGTTGGGCGACGATGCCTTTTGGCTCATGACAGTTTTTACAAACTTGCGAACGTCATCTTTCTGAATACGACTGCGCGGACCAGAAGCCCGAACCTTAGCCAGATCAACACCCAACTGACGAGCCAACTGACGTACAGCTGGGCCAGCATAAACATCACCCGTAGTTGCACTCACCTCGTCAATTACGGCTGTCGCAGCTACAGCAGCAGGCTTGCTCGCCGCAGGTGTACTTGCAGCTGAAGCTGGTTTAGCAACCGGAGCCGCAGAGGCCCCAGCTACTTCTAGCTTAAGTACCGGCGTACCTTCGGAAGCTTTGTCACCCTCATTAAGAAGCAGAGAGATCACCTTTCCACTCTGGGGCGCTGGAATTTCCATGGAAGCCTTGTCACTTTCAAGCACGACCATGGAATCGCCCTCTGAAATTTCGTCGCCCTCGGCAACGCAAACTTCAATTACATCAACACCTTCTGAGCCACCAATATCGGGCACATTAACGTCTATCACCCCGCCGGCAGCAACCGGAGTAGAAGCCACTGCAGCAGGCTCAACAGCCGGAGCGGGCGCAGCTACAGCCACCTCAATAGCCGCAGCGGGCGCAGCACCGGTCGTCATCACCAGAACATCATCACCCATGGAAACCTTATCGCCTTCGGCGAGAAGAAGGCTTACCACTGTTCCGTTCACAGGAGCAGGAATTTCCATCGAAGCTTTATCACTTTCAAGAACGATAAGAGAATCGCCTTCAGTAACCTCATCACCCGGCGCGACGCATATCTCAATGACGTCAACACCTTCAGAACCACCAATATCAGGAACTTTTATCGTTTCCTCTCCACCACTAACGTGCTCTGCAGTATGTTGCGCCGCAACCGGCGCAGTCTCTACTACAACAGCAGGAGCAGGTGCTTCTGGCTCAGGCGCGACCACACTATCAGCCGCCTCTGTGTCTATTTCAATAATATTGTCGCCCTCGGAAACAGTGTCACCCTCATTGACAAGAACACTGACGATAGTTCCCGCCATTGGGCTTGGGATATCCATGGAGGCCTTATCGGATTCCAGAACCAGCAGGGAATCCTCGGCAGCCACAACATCGCCAGGCGCAACGCACACTTCGATTACGTCAACGTTGTCTGAACCGCCGATATCGGGTACCTGTATAGTTTGCTTAGCCACTACGTTACTCCCTTCTTAGCATGTCGTTGGGTCAGTTTTTTCTGGGTTAATGCCGTATTTCTTCATGGCATCAGCTACAGTTTTTGCTGGTACTTTACCCTCGTCTGCCAAAGCTTTCAGGGACGCAATAGTGACAAAATAGCGGTCAACTTCGAAGAAACTACGCAGCTTGGCTCGCGCATCGGAACGACCGAAACCATCGGTTCCCAATACGGCGTATGAACCAGGCACATAAGCGCGCAATTGCTCAGAATAGCTCTTCATGTAATCGGTAGAAATTACAAATGGGCCTTCTGATTCACTAAGTTGCTCGGTGAGGTAAGCCTTGCGAGGCTCTTCACCCGGGTGCAGCAAGTTCCAGCGGTCGGCTCGCTGGCCATCGCGGGCCAACTCATTCACACTGGTTACGCTCCAAATATCGGATTCAACACCCCAATCTTCACGTAACATTTCAGCTGCCACCTCAACCTCACGCAAAATAGTACCGGCGCCCATTAACTGAACGCGCTTCTTCTTAACGCTCTTTTTACCTTCCTTAAGCTTATAGATACCCTTAATAATGCCCTCTTCTGAACCGAGAGGCATATCGGGGTGAACGTAGTTTTCGTTCATGGTAGTGAGGTAGTAAAAGACGTTTTCCTTGTCCACATACATACGCTTGAGGCCGTCTTGAATAATCACCGCCAGCTCGTAACTGTATGTAGGGTCGTATGAACGACAATTAGGAATGGTGTTCGCCAGCAAGTGACTGTGACCGTCTTGGTGCTGCAGGCCTTCACCGTTCAAAGTGGTACGACCGGCAGTCGCACCAATCAAGAACCCACGAGCCTGAATATCACCAGCCAACCAGGCGAGATCACCAATACGCTGGAAACCAAACATAGAGTAATAAACGTAGAAAGGCACCATTGGCACACGATAAGTACTGTAGGCTGTTGCGGCAGTAATCCACGCAGACATGGCACCGGCTTCGTTAATGCCTTCCTCCAGAATTTGGCCCTTTTTGTCTTCCTTGTAGTACATAATCTGGTCATGATCATGGGGCGTATAGTGCTGGCCCCCGGAAGAATAAATCCCTAACTGGCGGAACATACCTTCCATACCAAAGGTACGCGCCTCATCAGGGACAATAGGCACAACCTGTGAGCCCATATTTTTGTCTTTCGCTAGGGTAGAAAGGTAGCGAACGAACGCCATAGTGGTGGAAATCTCTCGCTCACCAGTCCCCTTCAGCAAGCCTTTAAATTTGTCCATTTCGGGTAATTTAAGCGGCTCGAAGTCCGAAACGCGGGAAGGCAGGTAACCGTTAAGCACTTCACGACGCCTGCGCATGTACACCATTTCAGGTGAATCCGGCGCAGGACGGTAGTAAGGAACCGTCTTTAACTCGTCGTCAGAAANAGGAATACCAAAGCGATCACGGAATTTTTTCAGGTCTTCCAAGTCGAGNTTTTTCACAGAGTGAGCAACGTTCGCCGACTCGCCGGAGGCGCCCATGCCGTAACCTTTTACGGTCTGAGCAAGAATCACCGTTGGATGCTTCTTGTGATCAACTGCGTCAGCGTAGGCCGCATAGACCTTCTGAGGGTCATGACCACCGCGGTTCAACTGGAAGATTTCCTCGTCAGACATATCGGAAACCAGTTCCAGCAACTCGGGGTATTTACCAAAGAAATGCCCACGGGTATATGCACCGCCATTCGCTTTGTAGTTCTGCATCTCACCATCGCAGACTTCCATCATGCGTTTCTGTAGCAAGCCTGACTTATCTTTCTCTAGCAGGCGATCCCAGCCGCCTCCCCAGACCAGCTTAATTACATTCCAGCCAGCCCCACGGAATACACCTTCAAGCTCCTGAATGATTTTGCCGTTACCTCGCACAGGACCGTCTAAGCGCTGAAGATTACAGTTGATAACGAAGATTAAGTTACCCAGCTGCTCGCGACCAGCCAAAGAAATAGCGCCCAGTGTTTCCGGCTCATCACACTCACCATCACCGAGGAATGCCCAAACCTTACGATCACCACGCGGAGAAAGACCACGCGCCGACATATAGCGCATAACATGCGCTTGGTATATCGACTGAATCGGCCCCAAGCCCATGGATACCGTCGGGAATTGCCAGTAGTCCGGCATCAACCACGGATGCGGGTACGAGGAAAGACCATTGCCATCAACTTCGCGGCGGAAATTATCAAGCTGCTCTTCGGAAAAGCGCCCCTCCAAATAAGAGCGCGCATAGATACCGGGAGAGATATGACCCTGAAAATAAATGAGGTCACCGCGCTGTTCACCGTCATCGCCACGGAAAAAGTGGTTAAAACCAACTTCATAGAGTGTTGCTGAGGAGGAAAACGATGAGATATGCCCCCCAAGTGCGTCCGCGTTATCGTTTGCACGCATTACCATTGCCATCGCATTCCAGCGAACCAATGAGCGAATTCGACGCTCCATATGCTCGTCGCCGGGCGAGCGCTTCTCTTCGCTTGCGGGAATAGTATTGATGTATGGGGTTCTGATAGCTGTTGGTAGGCGTACACCGCTATGGGTTGCCTTGTTAGCCAATTCAACTAATAGATAACGGGCGCGATCTGGGCCGCTATGCCGAATTACCGATTCTAAAGCCTCTATCCACTCCTGAGTTTCAAGAGCATCAGTTTCCTCAAGCATTCAAGCCTCCTATTGTAACCACCAGGGAAAGGTAGTTTTTTAGATAAATGTATTCTCGCCAACGCTACTTATAGTGGTAACCATAAGCATCGACTGCTCAGTTTTTCATCGCTTGGATAATGTGGTTTTGCCTGTCAGTAANGATTACGCCGACCGATTGAAGAATAGTGCTCTATTCCTCGTATCACCAAAATCATTTCTAACCTTGGGGGTTGAGTTTCCGGGGTAGAAATAAGTGGGTAACAATCAGCTGCAACTGCTAAATGACACTACTGTTTAATGGCTGATTACAATTTAAACGGTAGCGGGAATTGCGCGGCAGTGTGTCCTACTAACAAAAAACCTGAGGTGTGCGAGATTTTTTGGTGTCACGATTCTACACATATAAATTTCAATAAGCCAGCGGTCAAATTAGCTGCAATGCAGCATAATTTTGTATAACAAAACCAGGAGAAAAGCAGGCTCAAACTACGAATACCGGGTCAAGAGCAACCCCTAGCTGCGCTTGGCTGTACCCGAACTCAGATCGAATACGGCCGTATCACGGCGCTTTCCCGGCTGCGTCTTCATCTTGAATACAAGTTTTGTTATCGGCACCAAAATTCGACACGGTTGGCCATGCATTGATAATCGCTTTACATAGCGTAGCCAACGGAATAGCGAAGAAAACCCCCCAAAAACCCCACAAACCACCGAACACCAACACAGACAAAACAATAACAACGGGGTGCATTTTAACCGCCTCGGAAAAAAGCACAGGCACAAGTACGTTGCCATCAAGCATCTGAATAACGCCATACGCAATCATCACGTAGAAAAACTCGTTAGACCAACCCCACTGAAAAAAACCGATCATAGCAACGGGTAACGTAACCACCGCCGCACCAATGTATGGCACCAACACAGAAAGCCCTACGGCAATCCCCAGAAGCAACGCATATTGCAAGCCCAATATGCTGAAGATAACGCTACTTACACCGGCTATTATCACTATTTCTATAGCTTTGCCGCGAACATAATTCGCAATCTGCAAATTCATTTCGCGCCAAATTTCAGTCATTACCGGCCGGCGGCTAGGTAAGGTATTGCCCAGCCATGCAAGCATAACCTCGCTGTCTTTCAAAAAGAAAAAAACCAGAATCGGGACTAACACTACATATATCAACACGCCAACCAATACCGGTAATTGCGCCAGCGAAAACGACAATATACTCTGCCCCCACTGGGTCATTTCAATTTGCAAAGCATCAATTAATTCCTTAACTTGCATCTCTGAAACTAACGCAGGGTATTTTTGCGGCAACAATAATAAAACCTGCTGGCCTTGCACCAACATTCTAGGGGTTTCATTCAATAAATTAATTAACTGCCGCCAAAAAGCCGGCACAATAAACAACATGCACAACAAAAGTGCGCTCGTCAAAACAAGGAACGTAATACTAACGGCAACGTTGTGATACACCCCCCAAGATTTTAATTTAAGCACCATACCCTGCATCAAAAAAGCAATGATTATGGCCGCAATCATTGGCGCCAGCACAACCCCAAGACTGGCCAATATGACGATACCCACCACAAGGATAACGGCAACGAGAACGGCCTCCTCATCGGCGAAGTAACGCTCCAGCCAAGTTTGAAATATTTTTATCATGAGATCTGAATTCAGCCTTTTTGGATAATGTATTGATAACAACCATCGGTTGATTCATGGCTGACAAGGGTATGATCTGAAAGCTTGGCAAAAGCCTGTATGTCCCGCTCGGAACCAGGGTCAGTTGCAAGTAACCTCAGGGTCTCACCCCTGTTCAATTTGCTCAGCCCCTGCTTAGCCTTAAGCAACGGCATTGGACACGATAGGCCCATTGCATCTATAGTCAGATTCGTTTCAATGGTGGGCATTTGAACAGTCGGGGAACCTCGGAGAGTAAATAAGCGTCTAACACTTTGGAGTCGCGGAATTATAGTTCATAGACCCCCCCAGATAGAACAAGAGAATAGGATAAAGCCGGAATTAATAGCTGGCCGAAAAGCACAAGGTTTAAGCATTTTGTATAAGTCACAACCCACAGCAAGAGTATTAAATAGCGTTTACCGGCTCCTGATATCAATTCTGATAGGGTTATCGCTGTCGAATTTGGTATTTTCCGCCGACCTCCAAATTCCAGAACTGGGCGGCAGCAGTGCAGGCCTGATTACCCCAGCACAGGAATATGATCTGGGCCAGAAATGGCTTCAGGTTTATCGAGCCCAGGTACCCACCACATCCGACCCCTTCCTGCAGGTCTATATCGAACGACTGGTTCGACAACTTGCGACCTACAGTCAACTCCAAGATCGACGCCTTGAGATCCTCGTTATTGAAAACCCTACGCTGAACGCATTTGCCGTACCTGGGGGTATCATCGGCGTACATACAGGCTTATTCCGTTACGCCGATACTGAAGAACAGCTAGCATCGGTTCTCGCGCACGAAATCGCCCACCTCAGCCAGCGTCACTATGCAAGGCGCATTGAACAACAAGCCAATGCCAGTACCTCGCTAATCGCCGCCTTTGTTGCGAGCATTATCCTTGGTATGACAGCGGGTAGTGACGCTGGTATTGCCGCTATCGCCGCCGTGCAGGCTGGCGCCCTTGATGCACAGTTGCGCTTTAGCCGGCAAATGGAGCAGGAAGCAGACCGTATTGGTATGGAAACATTGGTGCGCAGCGAAATGGACCCTTACGCAATGTCAAAAATGTTCGAAAACATGCTGCACGCATCCCGCTTCACCCGCCGCCCCCCCGAATTTCTTATGACCCACCCAGTCACGGAATCGCGCGTTTCCGAGGCACGGCTTCGCGCGCAACAAGAAAATGTAGGCGCCAGTTCGACCAAACTTAAATACGAACTCGTTAAGGTACGTGCACACCTATTACACGAAAAAAACCGCAATACCGCCGTGCAGATTTTCGAAGATGAAGTGCGTGGTGACCGCTACAGTGATACCGCGGCCAATTACGGTCTAGCGCTCGCACTTATCCGTGAACGAGAAAACCGAGCGTGCGCAACAATTGGTATCGGCACTGTTAAAAGAAGACCCGCGCAACGACTTTTTTCTAGTCGCTCAAGTAGACATTTATGCAAGCGAAAAGAAGTACGAGCAAGCNATTACACTGCTGGAAAAAGAGCTAAAACAACAGCCCAATAACCACGCCTACAACACCCGTATAGCTGAAGTTCTTATGCAAGCAGGCCAATACAATTACTGCAACCAGATACTGCGCATGCACGTAAAACGCCGTCCAAAGGATGACTACATTTGGTACCTGCTGGCCGAAGTGGAAGGGCTTGCGGGCAATATTTTTGAAGTTCACATGGCTCGAGCGCAATACTTTAAGCTTAACGGCCTATTTGATAAAGCTGAAATCCAGATGGCTAATGCTCTACGTTTGGTAAAAAACACAGACGAACAAACTAGGGCGAAAATTCAAGAAGAACTAAAATCTATTCGTAAAATGCGGCGAGAACTGGCGGATTTCTAAACCTGGGAACCTACACTTGAGAGGCGCAACATCTATGCGCCCCCGCGATCAACTAAAGCTGAGGAGAAAGCTAAAAAGCCCATTGGCTGGACCCCAACCATTGACTAGCGGCTTCTATACTCATCGGTTTGGCAATAAAAAACCCCTGCACACTGTCGCAATCATATAGATGAAGCCGCTGATATACATCATCCGTCTCAACGCCTTCCGCGACCACTTTTATACCCAGGTTGTGTGCCAAGTTTATAGTGGAATTTACAATAATTTCATCCTGCTCATCGTCGAGCATACCCAACACAAAAGACTTATCAATTTTTAATGTTTCCACAGGCAGCCTTTTCAGGTAGGCAAGGGAAGAATAACCTGTGCCGAAATCATCAACAGAAAACACGACACCCAGCTCCGCCACTTCCTCCATCACTTGCTTCGCCTTTTTAGGGTCTACCAATAGAACCGATTCGGTAATTTCCATTTCCACATGCTTTCCGGACAACTGATACCGCTCTAATAGCTTCTTCACTTCATTTGGCAATCGATCATCCGTCACATTTCTCGCTGACAAATTTATTGCGATGGTGATGTCATATCCCTGGTTCCGCCATATAGCGCACTGCTTGATAGCGTTTTCCATCACCCAACAGGTCATCGGGTACATCATATTCGACTTTTCGGCAATGGGAATAAATTCCCCTGGCGGCACCATACCCACCACAGGATGATTCCAGCGCAGCAATGCTTCAAAGCCGTAGACCTTGTGGCTTTTCATGTCAATTTTTGGCTGAAAATGTAACATTAAACCCTCCTCTCTCACCGCACGACGCAGCGCTCCCACTAGCTCTAGCCGAGTTGGAGAATGGGGATCGAACTCAGGATCGTATACAGACACGCCTTTTAGAGCGCTCTTCGCGTGGTACATGGCAACATCGGCGTATCGCATTAGCGTACTTAGATCTTGCGCTTGGGTTGGGTAAATGGAGATACCAATACTGGCACTGACTTCCGAGCGAATATTTTCAATATCAAAAGGCTCGGTCAAACAATCGAGGAAACGGTGCCCCATCACAACAGCTTGGTGACTGTTACGAATACGCGGCAAAAATATTGCAAATTCATCGCCGCCCAGCCGGGCCACCATGCCGTCCATTTCCGACAATTCCGCCTCCAAGCGCGGCCCCAATTGTTGCAACACAGAGTCGCCAGCCCGGTGCCCAAGGGTATCGTTTATNTCCTTAAAACGATCCAAATCAATCAGCAGTAAGGCCATCAGCCGGTTCTGTCCAGGGAGGTTTTGTAACGTATTTTCAACGGTGGAATAGAGTAAAGTACGGTTGGGCAAGCGGGTTAGTGAATCGTGATTGGCAAGGTACTCCATATGATCAAGGTTGCGCTTTTGTGAGCTAATGTCGCGGGTAATCCCCCAAGCCCGCGTTAGAAACCCATTTTCAACAATACCGATAGCTGTAGTTTGCATTGTTTTCGGCGAGTCAAGGCTACCTCCTTGTCGAGTAAACTCACTGTCATCCAGCTTGTAGCCCTGCTCAACAAAGGTACTCACGTCTTTCCTGCCGGACAAAGAGCCGCTGCGATGCAGCGGGATGCCAATCACGTCGTCTGCGCTTGCTGCATCAAAAAGAGCAGCCAAAGTTTCATTGCATTCAGCCAATAGTGCGCGCTGAAGAATCTGCTTAACCTGGGTGTCGATACCCAAGCGCGTATCCACCGGTGGGCACAAATCATAGCGCCATATCGCATCAGCGCTATTGAATATAAACGCCTTGTACCGGGCCTCACTTTCCCGTAGCGCTCTTTCAGCTTCAACATCCGCTGTAATATCCAGAATCACCAATATTACGCCAACGACCTGATTGTCAGTATCCGATACCGGTAACTTATCAACGCTAAACCAACACTCAACCCCGTGCTCAAACGTCCTCTCCCGCACAGCCCTGGAGGGAACGCCAGTTCGAGCCACCTGCATCAATTCACGCTGCGTTTCATTTGGGTCCGCCCAGTGCTGGATAAGCTCGAGGAAGCCCTTACCCTTAACTTCAGCGAACGGGTGTTTTTGGCACGCCTTTCGATTGGCAAAAGTAATAACCCCCCAGCGGTCCAGGTAGTAGATCGCCGCACTCATATTGTTAAGTATACTGACCAGTTCGGCTTGCCTAGTGGGGTCAAATTGCCGAAAACCAGCAATATCCACAAGTAAATGACTC
>Ga0065722_104450_pt1 | contig 13349 bp, 6 predicted proteins | sample BansetMetagenome_FD_59109 | JGI IMG/M metagenome (GOLD analysis project Ga0065722, IMG submission 59109) | Bankia setacea gill microbial communities from Puget Sound, Washington, USA - Caecum Enriched | ecosystem: Host-associated > Mollusca > Digestive system > Ceca | place: United States... | reverse complement strand
GCTTTTGCGTAATATCGATTACATTAAATCCCTGCTGACTCAGGAAAACTCAGTCGTCTAGATAACAAAAGTGTACAGTCAAAAGAGAAACGCCAAACTAAAAAAATATTGAACTCTCCGCATCAAACATCAAGGCATACCGTGAGCTTACGTGTACACTACAACATTACCGAAAAACAAACTGAGCGAACCAACGTCGCCGCGCGCAACACGCGAACAGGTAGATAAAACAGTTTCCCAACAAAATGCCAGAAACAAATAAGGCACCTGCATACGGCACAGAAGACATGTATACAAGTATTTCGAATTCTCAGCTTTATTATTGATTTGCCGATTTATTGTGAATGGGATTATGCCACACTTTTTGTGTATCACCATTCGGTAGAGATATAATTTGCGGACTGTTCGGGAAATTATTTACATTGAAATTTGTGTCCATTTACACGAACAATACAACCAACATTTTCATAAATAAAAACGGCGGATAAAAACAGTGCGCTACACTCAGCATTACCGATTGACAACTCCTAACAAAATCCCCCCCATTCACATCTCGACGTATCATTCAAAACACCCTCCAAAACACCCCCTTAGTCGCCACCCAACTAATTAGACATGTAAAAACCGCCTGAAACTCACATTTTCTCCACAATATAAAACAACGAAAATACGTTAAACGCCCCCAACAAACATCAACACAACAGTTAAACTTGCTAAAAAACCACCTCTCATTTAGAACAGCTTGAGACCGTAGAAACTCCATCGACCAGCCGCAATTATCCAAAAACAGATATTGGTTTCAGGAAAAATGTAGCGGAGCCACCTCACCTAAACACAAAAGAAGAGCTGACAAACAGTCTAAGGAATATACTCCCGACGAGTTTCATATATAAAACCCACGAATCACAAATGCCAACCTCGTAAACCGGTAGGCCTTTCTGAGTAATATACGGTAGGGAATCATAGTAGCCCTGATTAAAAGAAAGTGAGCCACGGCTATCGAAATTTTACCCAGTGAATGTGCTGGGCGGCCATCGGAACAACTCACTCTCTGCCCACTCCTCTTGCGGAACTCCCCACCTTCCACAGAAAAATACAGCATCGAGGTGAACTTTGTATCTCAATCGCTAACTTGCCATGCTAAGACCTAGAGGGTCAGGTTAAGATCTACTGAAAGGGTAATCGGCCCTATCTCCACCACACCGAGCTCAACGCTCATACAGAAAAATTATTAACGGGGGGCATTACTCAATACGATTGCTTGGAATACCGTATAATCAAAGGTACGTCATAACACACTCAATGATTAACACGAAACAATATCCAAAACAATGGGCCGAGAGTGACGCTTAAAAATGGCCCCATGAAAGAACAGGAAAGGTAATGTCGTTACAGCTTAGCCCCAACCATTACGGCTGTTGCGTTAACAGAATCAGCGCTTTCTCCAATAGCAGGATAGATCTATTGATAAAAATCTCTACAACTCTTTTGCTTCTTCTACAGATAGCCAAAGCTCAGGCCTATTTAAGGGTGTTTTTTGTGGAAGGTTTTGATTTCGAATCGATATGATCCGACGATTTGACAACTTCGTACCACGAATATAGTCCCCGTAATAGAAATAGAAAAAAGTCGTAGGTCGTAAACTCTGCTCTCGTTAAAAGCTGGTATGCAACCACGTAACTTGATAACGATTTTACTTCAAAAATATTGCGTTTCGACTAGTCGGAACCTCTGGCATACCAGAAGCCTCCAAAAACCTTTTGTTCTTTGTTTGTTCATCGCCAGAGTGAGTAAGTCAATAAAGACATTATAGCCCTACATATAGAGACTATTCGTTGGAGCACTAAACTATGTGTATGATGATCGTATCTTCAGTATTACGCGTTACATCACTAGCCAATAATCACTTGGTATAAAACGCTCATGCAACCGAAATGAGGGCTACCATACTCCTGTTATCAATGGCATTACCTTAAACTCCCCAGTGAATGCATAGACCATCCTTCTCAACTCTAATAATAGCCCTCTGTAAATTGCTCGACGGCGATAGAAATCCACTTACCGTAAGCAGCTAACAGCCTGATCGAACAGGGAAACTGCCACTTACCAATCTGGTATGCACTAAACAGGTAAGCCACGATCGGCTGCTAAATCAAACCTAGAAAGCCATTTTCGATCAAATCGCAGCATTTCGTTGTTTAGTACGCCAAAATTTCACCTATAGCGAGTAAATTTCAGCCTCACCGCTCGTAAAAGTCTATAAATACGGGATGGGTTTCTCAATCTAGTCAGAGTGCCTAGAAAAATGTAAGCATTTGAGCTCCTAGGAATAAGGTATGTCTAGCACACCTAAAACCGCAATAACTCAATGGATAATAAGTGGGTACGGAATAATTGAAGTATGGTGAAAGCTAACGTTACACTCATAATAGTGATCACAGGGATGATAGCCTTAAGCTGTGAGCGCCATACCAGTGGAATTCAGCCGCTGACCTCCCCGTCACCACTTGAATTGACACTCTCGTTACCGCACAGCTCACTGGGCAAGAGCATCGCACCTAGCTCAGCAGTATCGTTCGCGCAAAAGGTAAAAGAATATAGTAATGGCGCTATCACCATTGGCTTTGTTTTCAGTGGTAACAATGCAATTACGGCACTTCTCACGCAAAAAACTGATGGCGCCGTGGTTTCCACGGCCGAACTGGCAACGATTTCCCCGGAATTTGGGTTATTTGATATTCCTTATCTAATCCCTGACCAAAGCACCGCTGAAAAGATTGTTAACGGTGCTATCGGTAAGTTACTCTTTCAGAAAATGGCGCAAGAAAAATTGGTTGGCTTAGCCTTCTGGAGCTTAGGTTTTAAACAGTTCGCGAGTACTAGAAGCATCAGTAACGCCGACGAACTTTCTCGTTTCGCATTGCTCCCCACCGAAAAATCTACGCTTCTTCAACAACTACACTCCAACCCTATTGCGCCACCAGAACACGATCGCAACAGCGTGCCTTTATTGAACAGAAATGAATTAATTGTAGAAACTTCATTTAAATCGCTGCCCGATAATTCTGACCTTAAGCATATTCTACTCACTAAACATCTCTATGAAGCTCAGGTTTTAACGTTTTCTAAACGAGTGATAGAAACACTTAATTCCACGCAGAAACAGATACTGCTGGATGCGGCTCTAGACGTTGCAAACCAAACCCAAACGAGCATCACAGAAGAAACACAGTCTTTTCTGCTCTCCTCAGCGCAAAATGGCATAGAAACTAGTGCTCCTTCCCCCCCAATACAGAGCTATCTTCTTACTGAATCTCGAAAAATTTTGGAAAAAAACCGACTCTCTGTCGGGCCGTCAATTATTGAACGGATTCAGGCACTTTCACCTACCGCCATACCTCACGAGAGTAATGACTTGGTCATTGCGCTAGATGCAGATCTCATTGGAAATTCAGCGATGTCTGGACTGGCGATTAAACGAGGTATAGAAATTGCTGTCGACGAAATCAATGCTAGCGGAGGGTTGATGGGGAAAAGCCTAACAGTTATAAGCCGAGACAATTCAATGATTCCGGCACGAGGATTGGATAATCTTCGACATTTTGCTGACATCCCTAATCTAATTGCTGTGTTTGGCGGCATTAGCAGCCCAGTCATTCTTTCTGAACTCGACTTTATCCATACAAACAAAATACTGTTTCTCGTACCATGGGCCGCAGCCACCTCCATTATTGATAATGGCTATACTCCCAATTACGTTTTTAGAATTTCGGTAAGAGACCAATATGCTGCAGGCTATCTTCTCGACGACGCGCTGAAAAAAACTGATAAAGTTGGCCTCCTACTTGTAAACAATCCTTGGGGCAGGGGAAACTATGAGTCACTTTCTGAGACTTTGTCAAAAAAAGCCTTAAAACCTACCGCTGTAGAATGGTTCGATTGGGGTGAAATACATTTCGATAAAAAGGTTCGAAACCTGGTTAACAAGGGAACAAAAGTGGTTATTTTCATTGGAAACCCTGTGGAAGGAACAAAGTTCGTGAAGAGTTTAGCCGCCATAGACTCGCCCCCCTCAGTTATTTCACACTGGGGCATAACCGGTTCGGTATTCGCAGAAATGGCCCACCCGCATATACAACAAATTGATTTAAAAGTACTACAAACGTTTAGCTTTTTAGACACAAATCGAGAAAAAGCAAAGCAGCTCGCCAAAAACTATCATGCGAAATATTTCACAAAACAGCATACCGACATTGTCGCGCCAACTGGCACAGCGCATGCTTATGATTTGACGATGCTACTCAGCAAGGCCGTAAAAACGGCAAACAGTACCGACATGCAATACATACGACAAGCTCTAGAGAATATCCCCTATCACGATGGCGTGGTCAAACTATACTCACCGCCATTCTCACCGTTAAACCATGATGCATTAAGCCAACAAGATTTCATTTTGTCACGATATATAGATGGCGTTTTGCACCCAGTGAGCACACATGACTAGGACCAAAAAAACACAAAACAACAGCATTGCAAAAAGATTCTCTAAAACGCTTTTCACCATGCTACTTATTTTCTTCTCTGGGGTTATTGGACCAACAATTGTAATTGAAATACTCAGAATCAATCACCAAGAAAAACAAGACCTGAGTAGTACCGCCAGAAATCTGGTCGACCTTATTGAGCAGAGACTGGAGTCCACAGCTAACACCATAAAAAGGACGGCAAAAAGCCCACTCACTATCAACAGCCTCATTCATGTAAACATGAGTACATCTTACTTTGAACACAGCTTAAAAGATTTGAGCTTCAACACTGATATAGTTAATGCTGCGGTATTTGATTACACAGGTAATATTTTGTCATCTAACAATGAAGACACCGATTGGTTTAAAACAAAAATGACAAAGCTCACCTTGGCGATGAACCAGGAGATGTTCCTATTTGAAAATGGTATTTTGTATTTTATTGAGCCTATAAATTATCACAACACCACACAGGGAGGAATAATAGCCAGCATAGATTTCGACGATCTCGTTAGAAACACAATAGGGAATAAAGTTGATTCATATGAAGTGGAAGTGTCTGACATCTGGAAAAAGTCTTACACTCACAACAACGATAACAAAATCAGGCAAACAGCTAGAAATGCAAATAATAAGTATCTCGCTGGATACGACTTCAGCATCACTATAGCCAAAGATAGAAAACTTATAAGATATAGAATGACCTCATGGCTTTCGAGTCTAGGTATTCTAAGCCTGATAGGTATCGCAACCATGGTGTTCATCGCACGAAAAGTTGGGCAAAAAATGGCTTCTCCCATCTTACTTATTGCCACCAAAGTAAATGAAGGCACTCACCCCATTAGCCCAACAAACACCGATGATGAACTGGAAATCCTAGCCAAGTCATTTGACGACGCCACAATCCAGCTAATTAATGTGAATAGAGAGCTTGAACAGAGAGTCAGAGAAAGAACAGCTCAACTAGAAACACAAAAGTCTGCTCTCATCAACAGTAATATTGCTCTAGAAAAAAACAATAAGGAACTTGAAAACTCCAACGCTGAGTTAGATAAATACGCTTTCGTAGCATCTCACGACTTAAAGTCGCCCTTGCAATCGATTTCACAACTAGCAGGATGGATAACCGAGGATTGCGAGGACCTTTTACCCGAGCCATCAAAACGACACATCCATCTTCTACGAGAACGAATTGATCGCATGCAAAAATTGCTGGCAGATTTACTCATGTTTTCGCGTATTGGTCGAGAGGAGTACACAGCCGAGAGTGTCAACATTGAAGACCTCGCGGAAAAAGCCTTTAGCTTTAATGCACTCCCAAACAGTTTTTCCCTAGAAACTATCGACTGCGATATAAATGTAATTTTGCCACGAATACCATTAGAACTCACCTTACGAAACCTTATCGGCAACGCCCATAAACATCACCACAAGGACAGTGGCACTATCAGAGTTTCATATTCACTTAAAAGTGATATGCACATAATTTCAGTAGTCGATGATGGCCCCGGTATACCTCCAGAGCTGCACAATAAAGCCCTCAGCATGTTTCACACATTAAAATCCCGCGACGAGGTAGAGGGCAGCGGTTTAGGTCTATCCATGGTAAAAAAAGCCGTTGAGCGATTTGGCGGTCACTTAAAACTAATATCTGACGGCGCCACAGGAACCACCATACAGACCTACTGGCCCCTAATGAAAACCCCGTCTTAACCATAGGTAAAATCACAATGTCCCCTTCTTCAGCCGCACTAAACATACTCATTGTCGATGACGATGTAGTAGACCGTGAAATGATACGTAGATGCCTAGACAGAGGTCATTTGAATGTAAAAATGACAGAAGCCAGCACAGTCGATGACGGCTTACGCTTATATGACCAGGAAAAATTTGACGCCATTCTATTAGATTATCGTATGCCGCAACGTGATGGCATTGAGATGATTCTTGAACTGCGCACCTATATGCGTGATTTTGGCAGCGCCATCATAATGATGAGCTCCGCTGATGATGAGGAGCTAGCAGAACAATGCCTTAACGCTGGAGCGCAAGACTTTATCCCCAAGGCAGAAATCACCTCGGGTCGCATTAGCCGTGCACTTATTCACGCTCGCACACGTTTTTCGCTTGAACACAAACTGCGTAAAAGTTTTTTGAAAACAAAAGAACTGGCTGAAAAAGACTCCCTTACCAACCTATCAAATCGATTTGTCTTCGAAGAAGCTCTCAAGGTTTCCATAGCAAACAATCAACGTCACGAATTCAAACTAGCGCTGATATTGTTCGACGTGGACAAATTCAAACAGATCAATGACGTTCACGGCCACGATATCGGTGACCTCGTGCTAATTGGTGTCGCCGAGCGAGTTGCCAAATCTCTGCGCTCAGATGAGCTTTTTGTTAGATTGGGTGGTGATGAATTTGCCATAATGATCAACAACTTACGTGATGTATTTCAACTTTCACGGATTTCAAAGCGATTACTGTCCTGCTTTAAAGCGCCGATCGTCATCGGCGACCTCCACATTGACGTCTCTATTAGTATTGGAATTGCTATCCATCCTGACAACTGTACAGATAGTAAAGAGCTAGTAAAATGTAGCGACATTGCGCTCTACAGAGCTAAAATCGATAGAGGTAATAAAGTCTGTTTTTTCTTACCGGAGATGCAAGAACAATTTTTACGACGCTATCGTGTAGAAAAAATGGTCAACCACGCTCTGAAAAATGAGGGGTTTGAATTACACTACCAGCCGATTATTAACCCCCAAGACCTATCCTTAGTCGGTTTCGAGGCGCTACTCAGGCTCAATAGCCCGAATAGCGACAAGACTTATCCAGATGAGTTTATCCCTATAGCAGAAAGTAACGGCAGCATTATTCCTATTGGTGACTGGGTAATCGATCAGGCGATTTCCCAATGCGCACAATGGAACTCACAATACCGTAAGACGTACTCAATGGCTATCAATCTATCGGCCATACAAATTGAAAACAGCGAAGTACATAAAGTGGTAGCGAACGCTTTAAAGAAACATGGCGTTGCAGCACAGCTCATAGAGTTCGAAATAACTGAAACCGCTTTACTGAATGCTCAAACAGACATTGTCGATCGCATTAAGCGCATTCGTGAATTAGGCTGTGGAATTGGGCTTGACGACTTTGGAACCGGCTACTCCTCCATTTCACATTTGCACAACTTCCCCATTACCACGGTGAAATTTGATCGCTCGATCATCCCTCACGCCCCAGACGACAAACATTCTACCCGCATAATCAAAGCACTGCTGGCAATGGTAAATGTGCTGGAGCTCGAGGTGGTAGCGGAGGGTATTGAAGAAGAGTTTCAAGCTGGCATAATCAAGGCCTTCAATATATCAAAAGCCCAAGGGTACTATTTCCAACGACCTAGCGGTGCTCAAGAAATTGAACTTGCCTATTTTAGCGAGGCTAAAAAAATCGGTCGAAATTAAACTATGAATACTCAATACTATAGCGTGCCAAAAGGGAGGGTAATGATTTCTTTGGCGTTTTCATTATCTTCTGTAGTAGTGAAAATGGTGCGTCGTCAATGCCATACGAACGCCTCAGCTTATACAGTATTCCTATCCATAGCTTCGCGGTCATTTCAGCATCATATAACGCTCGGTGGAACGAGCCTTTGGCTTCTATATTCAGATAGTCAACCAACGTTCCCAACTTGTGGTTCGGCGCAGCGGTAAAGAGCCGGCGGCTAACTAATAGTGAACACCCGAAAGCTCCACCATATGTATGTGATATTCTAGACAGCTCAGCATCTAGAAAACGCTTATCAAATGAGGCATTGTGAGCAACCAGATTATAATCACCGATAAACGCCCTAAAATCTGCCATTACCTCACCGCAAGGCGGCGCACTATCCAGCATATCATTAGAAATACCTGTGTAGGATTCGATAAACCCGCTTATTCGCATCCCCGGGTTCATTAACGCCTGAAATCGCTCAACCACATCCCCAGCGACGAGCTTCACAGCACCAACCTCTATCGTCCTGTCACCCATATCGGGTGACAATCCCGTTGTTTCAAAATCTAGCACTATCAGAGTATCCGCACGCTTAATACCGGATTCTTCTATACCCATCATACCCATACCCACCGCCGGTTGAACGGTGAAGATCAACTGCCAATGTTATTTTTCACCGAGAATCTTTTTCAACTATGCTAATCAAGCACACAGGCGCACAAATATTCACCAGTGGCGCGACATTATCCAGTAACACGCCAATGATTCCTATTGAGAAAACGCATAGTATCTGCGTTAGAATACCTCAAAAGGATCATCAATGCCTTCAAAACGCTCGCGCCTCGACAGATTCATTAGCCGCCATAGCCACGTAAAAATGGGCGATGTGCGCCTAATGCTGGCCAAAAATCGTGTCCGCATCGATGGCAAAATCGCTACAGACCGGGCAACAATTGTCAATCAGTTTTCAAGAGTGAGTTTAGATAACAACGACTTCGCCTATGAGATTCCATATTACTATATGCTCAATAAACCCAAAGGGGTTGTATGTGCAACACATGATAGTAAACACGCTACGGTTATCGACCTACTCCACACCCCAAATAAACATTTATTACATATTTCTGGCCGGCTGGACTTTAACAGCTCCGGCCTAGTACTACTGACCAACAACGGAGAATGGTCTCGTCAATTATCTCTACCTAACACAAACGTTGCAAAACGCTACAGAGTAACGCTTGAAAAACCATTAGACCCTCAGTACATAAGCACATTCCGCTCCGGCATATATTTTCGGTATGAAAACATTACGACTCGCCCCGCTTTACTTACCATCATCAGTCCATTCATCGCAGAGCTTACTATCACAGAGGGCCGCTACCACCAAATTAAGCGCATGTTCGGGTATTTTCAAAACAAAGTATTAGAGCTGCATCGTATATCCGTTGGGTCTATTTCTCTAGACACACATTTAAAACCTGGTGACAGCCGTTCTCTCAGTGAATACGAAGTCGAAACGATTACCAAAAAATAGAGTTGTAATAGAGGAAGGAATACCACAAGGCCTTGAGTAAACAAGGCCTTTATAAAACTAGGCGCAGGTTTTATATAGAATTCGTATTACAAAATAGCCGGCAACACAATGCATAGTTTTTTGTGCGCTAGAGTTTAAGTCGGCGAGGTAAATGCTACTACCACGCCACAAATCCTATTGATAAACTGCTTTAATCGCAGACAACCATTTTGAAGAGAGCTTTTCATTGCCACTCTCCGTTGGATGCACCCCATCACTTGTGTCATTAATCACGTCAAACCCCGTCCACTGATCAACGATAACGATGGGCGACTCTTCAGTACTCAATGAACGAGCCCAAGTAGGGATGGCTTGATTCAATGCAATAACGGCATCCGCACAGGAAGCACAGGGGTATTCCGTAGGATTCATAGGAATCAACTGAGCAACAAAAATGACCATAGCGGAGTTGTCTTCTCGCATCTGCGAAACCAAACTGGTGTAACTTTCCAGAATGGCTTTTGTGCTAATCCCATTCCAGATATCGTTAGTGCCTAAATGCATCATAACTGCGTCAGCACTTGCATTCTCTAGCCATGCAGGGAGCTGGTTATCACCGACAATATCCCTAGCCAGAAAACCTCCATGGCCCTCATGATCACCGTCATAATTAATGCCGCAATGAGTAGCGTTATTCTCTGATCCCACGAAGTCGATAGAACTTAGACCCGCTTCTTGCAAGCCCGCCCAAAGTTTTTGTCGCCAACACCCCGGTGAACCGGTAATTGAATCTCCAAGAGGTAATATTTTCCCACCATCTGGCGCTATAGGGGCTGGTAGATTTAGAGTTTGCTGGTTGACTACATTGGCACTGGTGTAAACCGCATTGAGTTCCGTATCAGTCATTTTATCTGGCCCCAAATCACCCTGCCAGCTAGCAAAATAACTCCAGCGAACTCCCTGCTCTCGCATTTGGTCTATAAACGGCACTCCACCAAATTCGGTAAGCGCTATCATCTTGTGACCGTCAAATCGTTGGAACATCTCATTCCAAACGGAACTCAATACATCCGATTTATCTGATGGATATGCATCTATTGACGTAATATCCACAACATCATCGCCAGGGTACCAATCTGTATTCTCCGCCGTTAATACCCACAGCAAATTATTTACTTCGTGGTGATAGGTTAAACGGGCATACATAATACGCCACAAGGTTTTGAAGTTTTCCGCACCGGCTGCGCCCCACCAAAACCAACCACCGTCGGATTCATGTAAAGGCCTCCACAAAACCGGAATATTCGCGTTTTGAATTTTTTTCAGCTGCACGGCCATCGCATCGATATCGCTAATGAGCGCGGCGTACTCGTCACTATCGGTATCGGCTAACGCCTGACCCAAGTCAAAATCTGTATGCTCTGTATAGAAGCTATTCCACCAGCAAGACGATTGCCCTGACGGGCAGGGATTAACAGTACTTTTTGCATGCATCGGCGAGTGCCAATGCCAAAGAAGGCTAGCAATATGCCCCTCACTTTGAATTGTTGAAATAAAATCCTCTGTCTCGCTTTCAGGCAGGCCCATCGCGCGAACAGCAAGAGACGAATACTGCAGCATACCTTTAGAATAGATAGCTGGGGCTTCACCCGTCCTGCTGATGACCGTGGTAATATCGTTACCACCGTGTTGCCCAGAGAGCGTTTTAACACCGTAATTATTCACTAAATACTGGTATAGCTGCCGCGCCTCTTTAGTCGCTTGCGTATTCACCGGTAGAGGGTCTACCGCTTGTATATCTTGCGGAGCTACAAGAGGGCTCAATTCGATATAATCAATATCGTACCACCCCCAACCACCACCAACACTGATGGTATGATCGCCTGCAGACAGCCAGATTGCGCCAGCGGAAATAGGATTAAACGCCTCTACCGCTTCAGTCATTCCAGAGGTGCCTTTACCGTCTATTGTTAACTCAAACCCTTTTTTATCCGCGGAGTAAAAACCGATTGCAAGATCATAAAACCCCTCCGTTGTCGTCACGCTCCAACTCACCGATTTTTCGTCACTGGTAAACCCTGTAACATACCCCGTACCAGAATACCCACTCCACTGTTGTGCAACTGTCACACCATTAAGAATGGCATCTTCCGCCTCTAGTCTAAGCTGATTGGCGCTGGAATAGAGATTCACTCTAACAGTATCCGCGCTGGAAAGACCATCAGCATCTGTCGAGCTCACCTTAAAAAGTAATTGGGTAGCGGTATCAACGCTTGGCGCAACAAAAGATGCTGTGCTCGAGTCACTATCAGTTATAACGACAGCGGTACCAGACAATTGCTGCCAAGTATAAGATATGGGGCTTTTGCCTGGGTTTGCCACGCTAGCAGCCAAGTCAACCATACTGCCAGAAGCTACAAAAATATCGTCCCCTGCGCTAACTGCCGCCGGTTGCTCCAGCCATGCGGCGTTCATTTCTGCTCCCGAAACAGGTTCAAGCGTTGGCTCTACTGTAGGCTCAAGCGTTGGCTCTACTGTAGGCTCAAGCGTTGGCTCTACTGTAGGTAGTGGCGTCGGTTTGGGTGTAGAACCTCCTCCCCCACCACATGAAGCTAAAGTAAACATCGACGCGCATAAAAAAAAGTATACCGTTTTATTCATTACATATTACCGTTATGTCGTTAAGTACAATGGATAACTAAACTCATTCCTTTTTCATTTACTGAAGCCACGCAAGTCCAACATCCATTTACAGAACAAAAGTCTGCTGCTTACTGACCAAAGCTAAAAAATTCATTCAAACCGCTAGTTTGTGCCTTAATACAATCACTGCAGAGTGCCCTACAATTTGTTATAGCGAAAGACTATCGCAAATGGATTCAAAAGACCTGCCCCGAGGGCAATCACCTACCATATTGGTCTCCCCCCCTCCTCCCAAGACCAAGACTTAAGCGCTGAAGCCCCAAAAACACCCAAAACAGGTCGCAACAAACTCGAACATTTCCATTAAAGACACAATCGGTACTAACCTATTTGAATAACGACCAATGACATAGAGAAAAATTGTATAGCTCCCACGCAAAGCTCACTACTCGCCCTGCCCACTCACGAACAAGCTCAGATTAAAACAATCTTGCGTAGCATTATTAAACGCCATAGGTCATTGAGCAGGTCGCATTCCGAAACTCTCCCTATATTAGGGTTATAACCAACCATAACGAACAGCTGGCGTTTTAACACTATATTCTCATATAAAAGAATCTATTCATATATAAACCACGAATTTTGTCTGCAAATTTTGCCTTATATCATCTTTACCATGCTTGCCTAAAAGCTACGTCCATCAATAAAGCTATAGCTGAGCACGGAGGAAAATCCAAAACCTCCCATCAAAATTCACGAATACAACCGTGCAAACTAGAATACTAGCATTCATTTATCCACTGACAGCCCCTATCGTAACGCTATACCTAGACACAAACCTCGTAAAAAAACTGCTAATGCTTATTTGCCGTAGAATTTCAAGCTTTGTTCGACAAACCAAAATCTGGCCCCGCGTACTCCATCAAAGTCTCGCATAACTGTAACGGCAACAGACGCATTTCAAATTATTCAAATAATATCCCCCTAGCCTCACCCCCTATGTAAGAACCAAATGAAATAAACTTGTGAATATTCACCCCAAAAAACATAAGACATTTCCTCGCGCGCCGTTCGAATGCGTTAATTTTGTCACAGACCAAAAATATCTTTATGCCTCACAACTTGACAGGCAGGATACAGAGTGATTTTATATGAATACAAAT
>Ga0065722_104449_pt1 | contig 13352 bp, 6 predicted proteins | sample BansetMetagenome_FD_59109 | JGI IMG/M metagenome (GOLD analysis project Ga0065722, IMG submission 59109) | Bankia setacea gill microbial communities from Puget Sound, Washington, USA - Caecum Enriched | ecosystem: Host-associated > Mollusca > Digestive system > Ceca | place: United States... | reverse complement strand
TAGCTGTCGTGTCTAGTTGAGTTGCGTGTATTCTTGTTTAACAAAAAACAAATAATTTGTGTGGTAGTATTTTTCGGCCCTGAATTATAGGTGATGTATGTGTTAACTAAAATCGAAATGGCGAATGCCTATGATTTTCTATTGATATTACATGTTTTAGATGCCGTAGGTTAGTGGCTTTCTGGTGGTTATTCTAGTCAAAATGTTTAAGGAGAATGATGTGTCGATTAAAGGAGTCAATGTTATCCGATTTATCGGAATTGCTGTTTCTGTGGCTATCGTTTTCTTGGGGTCTGAACTTTTTTTTAGCAAACAAAATGAGTCTATACCCTTGGAGAATGAAATCTCTCTGGTTCCTTCTGATGGAAAGTATGCGTCTGGAAATAATGCGAAAAAACGACTGTTAGATGATTCTGTCGCCGGCCCCGAGGTGTTCGGTGAGTCTACTTCAGCGCTACTTATTGGTTTGGATAAGAAAAGAGATATCAAAGAAATGGGGGCGCGTGAGGTGGCTCTAGAGGTGGAGGCTATTAAGGGCTACTTCAGCCGACATGACATTATTGGCGGTTTAAATAACGATGCCTATAGCGAAGACGAGCGTGAAGATATCAATGCCATGATTGTGTATCTGAACGAACTTAGAAAGCACCAAATAGATACGGGGATAGTCGAAATTGAAAATGATATAGAGCAGTTCAGAGTGGAAGTCGACGGCGGTGAGTACCCGGAGTTGGTAACGCTCAGTGACGTTGAAATTGCCGAAATATACGCTCGGCATAACAACCAAGCAGAAGTCGAAAATACAGAGGTAAAACAAAAAATTGCGGAACTCAGTATGTTGCACGAAGAGGATGACCTTCGTGATTTAGGTATTTGAATTTGCCCGTTTGAGATGACAGGGCAAAACCCAAACGAGCTGACCATCAGTGTTAGTTCATTCTTCATCAATAAGCAAAAGGAAAGCAAGATGAAACACCTAAGTAAAAAAATGGCTTTAGCAGCAGCCATGTCGTTTTTGGGGGCGTCTGCATTGGCGACACCAAATATAGCACCAAAATGTGAAGCGGATCATGGCATTACTAACCCTCTGACATCGCCGGCGACACCCTACTATTTCAATGACTCGTGTAGCACTGTATATGTTGCGCCCCCTGAAAGTGGCTCTGTCCAGTTGACCAGTTTTTTACCGCATGTGAATTTAGGTAGTTGTGATGCATTGCAAACCGCACAAGAATCAGCGGACGATCGCGTTGCGACGATTGATATGCTGCAAGATATGGTTGATGCAATTTTGCTGGACTATATTGACCCCAACTCTGATTGGAGTAACGAATATGCCAGCGCTTTAACCGAGGAGCAGGCTGCAAAGCTTGCATTGGCGACTGCCGAGGCGGACCAAGACAATGCGCAATTGCAACTGGACTTTTGGAATATAGAAAAGGGCTCTGCGCTTATAGATTTTAGTTCGTGTAAATCTTCTCACGAGCTAGATCTTCTTTTGGGAAATACGACGTTAACCTTGCAACAATACTGTGCGGACGAAATTGTCGTATATCTGGATGCCTCCAGTAACCAGCGTGACGCTCAAATTGCAAAATTAACTGCTGATATGGCCTTCAACACCGCCAATGCAACATACAGTTCTCTCGAAGATGTTGTAACAGATATGGAGGACGAATTACTTGCTGTAACGGCTCGTTCAACTCAAATTGAGGTGACCATTCAAGCTCAGCGTTCATTGATGCAGGGAATTTTTACCGAATACAGCCAGATGTATGCTGGTCTTGGCAGCATCCGTTATGCATCCAACTGGGGTGCGTTGGTTAACGAATACCAGCAAACGAATGCGGCTTCAGGTCTTTCTTTTACCAAGCTCCCTGTTGATCGTGCCTTTGTTCTGATCAGTAACGACGATCGATTTGTAAACCCCAGTGAGGCCTTGGCCGAGCGCAGCGGTGTTCTAAACGTCAGTATTCCTTTGCTCAGCCTTAGTAGTTACGGTGTGACAGATATGCCGATTGGTGTTGATCCTGATGATGGCCGTATTCTGTCGGGGTTGCCTGATACCTTTTCGGGTACTGCTGAATTCGCGCTGGCATTGGGTTGTGCCATTGAAGATAACGGCACAAACAACTTTGCCAATTTTGTCAATATTGCTATGGATTTTGAATACACCCTAAAAGCTCGTGGTGGTTACACCGCAACCTACGACAAGAAAACATTTCTTGAAGTGATCAAAAAAGTTGCGAGTAGAAATAGTTGGTTCTTCAAGCGTAAGACCGTGAGAGAAACCTCGATTACTGAAGATAATGATATTGATTTTACTATTGAGTTTTTTGCCGATGCAGAAGGGTTTTCATTTTCTGCGGACGAAAAAGCAGCGATTAAAAGCTCTGTTAAAGAGCGCTTGCTGATGGAGGTTCTAGATGCCGTTGGTGTTCGTACCGGGGCGAATACAATTGAAGCAGAACTTCCTGAGCCTTCTGTTGGTAGCCAGTTAGGTAGCCGTTTTGTATCCAGTTGTCGATACGGTGCTAGCTGGATGTGTTATGGGGGTTGGATACTGGTTGGTCTAGATGGGCTGTTTGGTAGCCAGGAAGCTGAAAATCGCTTTCGCCAGGAGAATAGCACTACGGTGTCTGAAACGTATATTGATACCTTTTTCGTGAAAAAGTGGGGAAGTCTTTCCTACGGTTCATAAGCATGTAAAGAAATGCAGCCCCCTCTATTATTGGGGGCTGTTGTTTAAGTCTATGGAAAGGTTCAAAGGGTGATAATGTGAAGAGCGTATGGTTACTCGCTGGCATGATGCTGGCTGCCGTTAATGCCTACTCAATAAGTACGGTGGGTGAAAAATCCACGGCACTAAGTTTAATTGAATATGGGGATTCACTAGATTTTGATGCAGTTGATTACCGGCTATACCAAAACGACATCAATATGGATGGCGTATCTGATTTCAAACTGGAATTAACGCTTAAAAGTAACTATGTGGGGGTAGTCAATCCGGAAACACCACTTGACTACCTTGTGCTGGTCCAAAGCAGAATTGTCCCTGGTATACCAATCGCGGGTCAGCAGTTGAATGACACTATTGGCACCAACGTTGTTACCACTCCATCGACCACCACCTATTTAGTTTGTAGTGAATTGAGTTATCTGGGGGGGTATACGTTCTTTTTGTATGTTGACGGGAGCCCCCTTCCCGAGATGTGTGTTCCACAATTACAGACGCTAACAACAGCGGTCATTGATGCAACCAATAATTGGCAAGAGGTAGAAGTAAAAACATACCGAGCAGATGTGGATGGCGATACACGCTCGGAGCTGTTAGTCACTTTCTTGGATAGCTGGCCAGGGAAATTTGCTGGGGGCATTGTGATTGGCTCAATGCCAGGTAGCAGTATTCCCATTGGCGTGATGAGCTTGTTACCCGAGCAACTATTTTCTCGGCCCATGACGCATTTGCGCCAGCTAGAGATGAAAGATGTTAACGGCGACGGGCGAGACGACATAAAAGCACTTATTGATTTAAATAACGGCCCCGTTTATGAGTATGCTCTTGCTTCGCCCCGTGGTGATTTCTTTCAAAGCTACCGTGAATTGCCCGACAATATGGATACGGCTGGGCCAAGTATTGAGGCAAATTGTCGTCACAAAATTGTGTCCCCTAAAAATGCTAATGGATACTACTTTAATGACGCTTGCACCACCGTTTATGTATTGCCGCCAGAGCAAGGCTATGCCCGCATAGTGGATGTGTATGATACTGGAGCGCTTTCTCAGTGTGAAGAAGTGGGGCTACGTATAAAAGAGGATGCCAACTTCACCGACAAAATTGCCCAGCTGAGCGAAGAGCTCGTTGTGCTCGCTAATAATAGCTTGAATGATGATATTCGTGACCGATTTGAATTTGATATTGAGTATTTTCAAAAAGACCTCACTACTCGTCTTGAACCGGATTATCTAAACAAAACAGCCGAACTAGAATATTTGAGCGCGGTCATTTTGGCAGAAGAAGAGATGCTGCTGTTCTGCTTTGACGATTGTGCAGTTCAGGAGGCCGTTATTCGCGATCTCCGTGAAAATCATGAAATTCAGGTCAGGCAGCTAGATGAGCTTCATTTTGAAATGCTTTATGCCATTGACCGAATCCAGGGATATCAAAATGAGTTGCAAGGTTATTTGCAAAGCAAAATTGAGCGCGAGTCAGCCCTAAATCAAAAAATTTCTACTATTGCAGATTTACAGGCCATTCGTAGAGAAAAATATCGTGAGCTCATCAATTCTGAGGGGGGTATTGCCGGAGCGGTTTTTGAATCTCCTTGGCGTGAATTGGTGGCCGATTTCGCGTGGCAGAATGCCTATACAAAAATTAAATTCTTACCTATGCCGGTGGTATCGACAAGGTTTGTAACAGAGTCTCCCCGGTACGACAAAATCGGTATTCAGCAAGTCCTATGGTCTGAGACGGAAGGCAGTTTACCCTATGGTGTTAATGCATTAAGCGATTTGCAGGCTCTAACTGAAACGGTTGCAGGGATGAATGCCGGCGTCAAAATAGTAGATCCAGAATACCACGCCAAACTGGCGTTAACACTGGGCGCCCTGTGCCCCCATTATCCACGCGGCTATACCTCTAGTCTTCCTAGCACGATCGATAGTATTGCTATGTCCATTTCACCCATTTTACAAATCGACTACCGCCTGAAGCATGAGCAAAATTATAAGGTTGCTTTCAATTTGGGGATTTTGAGTAAAAAGGTAATGGAATATCTCAAGCAAGTAGGTGGCGACGGTTTTAATGGCGCGAATAGCTTGTCTAAAGGTCTAGTTCGGCAAGATGAAAAGTACTTTCAGTTTCATCATGGAGATCGGACGATTGTTGATGGTGATGAATTACTGAGTTTTGTGTTGAGCCTAAACGAAAGCGATTGGTTTGAGATTCGCTTTGGCTATAGCAATGGCAACATTTCCTTGAGTGAGCAAGAGACCATTCGACAGGGGGTAAAGTTTAATATTATTCGACGGCTATTTGATATTTTTTCTGTTGAATATAACGAGGATAGTGTTGGTTGTGAGTGGGTTCTGGGGATTGATTGTCAGGTACGAGAATACGCCATTATTGATACAAAAAAACTAATGGAATTACGCAATTACGGTGATCAATGGCAAATTCTAGTGTCGACTGAAAATGCATTTATCACGCGTACAAGTTATCAGTCATATACCACCGAAAACACGGGTATCGGCCTATACATAGATACGGATGAAGATGGTATTGCTGATGTGAAAGATGCTTTTCCTTTTGATAGAACCGAATGGTCAGACTTAGATGGCGATGGGGTTGGTGATAATAGTGATTCTGATAAAGACGGTGACGGAATCCACAATCTTAACGACCCCTACCCCTTGGTTGCGGGGGGAGTTTAGGTGTTTAAGCGCATTCTAATGCAGAAGTAGTGGTAGCCACTTTTCCTGAATGGCTACGTCTATGTTCGAGTAAAAACCCTTAACGCATGATTTTTTAGAAGAGGAACGGCCATGAAACGGTATTGGATGATTATGATTTTGGTGTTTAGTCACGGGAGCTTTTCCCAAGCATTTCCTCTGGTGGAGGTTGAATTGGCTGATGATGAATTTACCGTCCAGCCATTAACCGTGGACTATCTTGATATTCTTGCAAACGATGACATTCCAGCCTCCGCCATGTTGGCGGAAATAAACTTTATGCCTACGACAATCAATGGTGTTATTTATGGCTACTCTGCAACACAAAATAAACTGTTGTTTTTAGTGAGGGATATAACACTAGAATCTGTGTCTCTGAGTTATAGCCTGAAGTATTACGACAATGGTGTGGTCTATAGCGGTAGTGCTGATATTACGGTCTCGGTTGGGGTAGACAATGTCAACAGCCCGCCTATTGCCGTGGATGACTTCGTTTCTACATCGCAAGATACTGGGGTCTATATTGCTGTGCTGGACAACGATAGCGACGCAGACGGTGATGAACTTGGCATAGTGTCGTTATCGGGTGCTGTCAATGGTAGCGCTGAGATTATAGGCAGTGAGGTTCTGTTTACCCCAGAAAGCGGGTTTACGGGTTTAGCCTTGGTGAATTACACCATAAATGATAGCGACGGTAATACGGCGAGTGCTGTGATTGGTATTGAAGTCGTGGCGCCTATGGGGGTGAATCAAGCTCCGGTGGCATTGGACGATAGTGTTGCGTTGGTGCCCGGTAGCAGTGTATTGCTAGATGTGCTGGCCAACGACACAGATGCCGATGGTGACCCGCTGTATATTTCGAACCTTATAAATGCCGCAAATGGTGTGCAAGCCTCAATTGAAGATGAAAAGATTCGTATTAGTCTTAATAAAGCGAATACGGGCCAGGCAAGTATAAGTTACCGCATAAGCGATGGTCTTGCGGAGTCGAACCTAGCAAATATTGCTATCGTAGCAACGATAGAAAATCAAAGTCCGCAAGCGAATGATGATTCGGCCGAAACAGAAAAAGGTCGCGCCCTTAGCATTGATGTGTTGGCGAATGATACGGATCCTGATAATGACATAGTGACGCTAACATCTATTTTAGATGTGTCCTCAGGTACAGCACAAATTATGTTGGGCGAGGTATTGTATACTCCCACAGCGGAATTTGTTGGTACCGCTGTTGTAAGGTATGAAATTTCCGATCCAGCAGGTTTGAAGAGCCACGCGAATTTAACCGTTACGGTGCTAGACAATACTCTTCCAATTGCAGTGGACGACAGCGGCACAACACGTGTTAACAGAACACTGCTCATAGATGTGTTAAAAAATGACAGTGATGCAGATGGAAACGTCTTAATCGTGCAGAGTGTGGGTGTGCCCAGCAACGGAAGTGCGGCAGTGCTTGACGGAAAAATAATGTATGTTGCAAATAGCGATTATATTGGAGAGGATCAATTTATTTATCAAATATCAGACCAGCGAGGCGGAACCGCACAAGCGACAATTACTGTCGTTATTCTTCCCAATACTGTTCCTGTTGCACGTACCGACTTTACTAATACGGAAGTAGGGCAGGCGCTAACATTTGATGTTACCGCTAATGACTTTGATGCAGACGGCGATACCCTGCGGCTTATCTCATTAGAGGCGGCAACACACGGGGGTATTTTCGAAGTTTTAGACAACGGCGTGGTATCTTTTTCTCCGCAGGCGGGGTTTACTGGCACTGCGAGTGTTAACTATCTTATTGAAGACGATAGTGGCGCACAAGCACAAGCGCAGTTTCAGGTGAGGGTGCACGAGATCGCAGAAAAAATTCTTTCCCTTAACGTGGCATTAGCAGACGAAGATGGTATCCCTGCAAACCGTATTAGCCAAGTTAACAGCAACAGTGAAACGGATTACCTTTCGGCTTTCAACGGTGGCGACTTGAATGATGATGGTGTCGCCGACCTTGTATTTTATATGCAAGAAGGAGGTCTCATTAATGCTAGTTTGCAGGATACCCTCATAGCCCTGTGGTCTACACCCGCGGAGTCTTTGGGTTTGAATGTGCTGCTGGATGACTTTCTGGAAAGCGCCGGTTCAATAGGGCAAGGACAGGTTTTACATATTGATGATGGCAAACTTCAAGAGACTCAAATCCAAGGTGCTGCAGACCTTAACAATGATGGTTTTGGCGATACTGTGGTACTGCGTGATTTTGGTGTGCTCATTCACTTTGGTGCGCGCCCCCTAAGCCCGTTTGTGAACCTCAATACCGATGCCAGCTATATGAGCGCTGCTGGAACGGATACGCCACAGGTACTGGCTGCGCAAGTGCTGGACTTAAATGGTGATGGTATTGATGATTTAGCGGTAGCCGTGCAAGGTTTTGACGTGAACAGTGGTGCGGAACTCAAGGTATTCTTTGGCCCCATAGACGGTAGTAGCAACTTGTTTCTCATGGATACCCCAAGCCAAACCGGAATTTCGGTAGTGGGCTTCGATGGTGGTGATACTGTTGCTTCTGCGCCATTGAACTTGACTACTGGTGACGCGAACGGTGACGGCGTGAGTGATTTGTTGGTGGGTGGCTACAGTGAATTGAATACCTTTGGCGAGCGCACTGGGCAAGCATATTTATTGTGGGGAGGGAATGGTTTTGCTGATAACATCAATATCAACCTCGCCAATGACAATGGTAGCCAAGTCAGTAACCTCGTATCAGTTCTCACTTGGACTGGCGCAGAAAACGAATCTATTGGCGCTACTCTAGGACTCTCAGATTTGAATGCTGATGGCATCGATGACGTAATAATTGGCAACGCCTACCGCAACGCGCCGGCACCGCAAAAAACCATGCGAGCAGTAACGACAGTCTACGGAGGTCCGCAGTGGGAAGTGTATACCGACGTTAATACCATTGTCACAAATCCACAAAGGGGCAGCAGGATTGTGGCGAACCGACTCACGGGTACACAAGTTCGTACGGATATTATCCAGTCGATTATCACCGCCGATATAAACGGAGATAACTACGGCGATATTTTCGTGCAGAGCGCTGGCAAAGTAAGGGCTCTGCTGGGAACATCCGCGAGTAAACCGGCCATAATTGATATTGGTGCAGTGTCTGATCAATGGACGGTGATCAACTTTGATTTAGCTGGATGTCTGGCGCGCATGACAACGCTGGATATAAATGACGATACCTACGAAGATATTATTCTGTTTCGCGAGCAAAGCGATATTCAAGATGCGTTTATTATCTATGGTGGCATTGAATATCGCTAAAGCGATTCAGTAGAGTGTAATAAAGTGTAAAAAGAGAATGTAATTGAATTCTGCTTTCTAGCCAAACCATTGCCTCATCTAAGGGCGTGGTAAAGCAAGAAGTAAGATCTTCGTGAGGGGTTGTTAAGGATTGGGCAATCCCTCAAATGCTTGTAATGCAATAGTTTTTGGCCCCACGGCGGCACGAGCGATTGTGTTAGAAATACTATTTTCACCTTTTCAACTAAGCAGAGATTGGCGCACTATAGATTATGGGGTTTACGCGAAGCGCGCCTTGGGTTTTTAATGAAGTGAATAGCTGTGACAAGCGTGCTTGAATTGTATTGCCTCATGCAACAAAATGTATTCACTGGTTTTTAAAACGTATTGTTATCGAATTATTTGCTAGGTGATTAGAGCGTCACTAATGGATAAAATACTGTAGTAAAATGGTAATAATTGAATAGATAGCATGTAGTGGCTTGGCTAGGGGGTTAATCGCTGAGTTATTAATCAGATGTTCTCTCAAAGACGGCGACAAAGCTTGTCATAACAATACCCTGATTGGGGCTTGTTAATTCAAAAAATGATTGTTAGTCAGCAGCGCGATTTTCGAGCGAATAGCGTTATCGGCTTTCTTCCTTTCTTGCTGAATGCTCTACGTCACCACTGTAGCACTCGAACAGCAAGGCTTAAATCGTGTTTACTCGTCAAGTGCAAGGAAAAGACAAAACTAAAACCCATTTTTAGTAAAAACAAGCCAGAAAAAAGGATAGGCGTCCCATGCGGTTTTCTCATCTATTGTTATCAAATGTATTGTATCTAAGCCTGTTGTTGACCCTTCTTTTAGGGGCTTGTGGTGGTTCTGATGGTGGAACTACACCCGTACCCACAACTCCTCCAACAGTGGTGCCGACGGAAGAGCCACAAGTCCCCGTAGCGGTGAATGATAGTACTGAAACCCCGATTAACTCCCCCGTTACTATAGACGTCCTCAGTAATGATCTCTTCACCGGTGGCATCAGTATTGATTCCCTAGTGCAAGGTAGCAGTGGTCAAGCAAGTATAGAGGCCTCTAGCATCATATTTACGCCATTAGCCGATTTTGTTGGCGACGTAACATTTCAATATCGCCTTCTTCAAGGTGCCTTACTGTCTGAATGGGCAACCGTGACTGTGAGTGTTGTCGATACCGTTGTGAGTAATCGCGCACCGCTGGCAATCGATGATGTGCTGACTCTTGGCTTGAACAGTTTGGCAACCGCTATTGATGTATTGGCCAACGATAGTGACGCTGATGGCGATGCCATCACTATTAGTAATGTTGCGCAAGCGGGTCACGGTACCGTTACTATTGTCGATAACAAACTTTTGTATAAGCCCGATACAAATTACCTCGGCGCGGATAGTTTTATTTATACCATTGCCGATGGCAAAGGTGAAACTGCACAGGCGAGTGTGGATGTGAGCATTGTTGATACAGTCTCAGCAATAGCGATTAACGACTTTAGTAATACCACTATAGGTCAAAGTCTTGAAGTGAATGTGATGGCCAATGATATTCACAGTGATGTTACTGAGCTGCGCATTGTAGAACTGCAAACGGCTGGCAGTAGTGGTGTATTTGACATTGTTTCCAATGAGCAGGCTATTCACTATACGCCCGACAATACCTTTAGTGGTCTAGCGAGCTGTGTGTATACGGTGGAAGACAGCAACGGTGTTAGATCTTCAGCACAACTCACCGTGCGAGTGCATACCGCTACCACACAAATAGATGAACTCGATGTAGTAAATGCCAGTGATCCAGACGTGGTAAGCGCTATCACCAATTTGGCAATAGACAGTGGAGCCAGTGTAAAAAATATTCTTTCTACGGCAAGCTTAGGTCGTAGTGATACTCGTAATCTTACCTTCCATATAAAAGATGCAGGCGATGTTGATGCCGATGCAAAAGACTATTTGTTTTCACTGTCACAAAGCGATGAAAAACTGGCGAATATTCGTCTTAGTGATTTGTTGTCCGAACCCAACGCCCTTAGTACTCGCGGTACATTCCTGTATATCAAAGACGATACCTTGCAAGAGCAGCAAGTGGTTATCGATATCGACTGGGATAACGATGGTATACAAGACTTAGTGTTATTACGTGAATTTGGGCTGCAGCTCTATAGCGGTGTTGAGCCGAAAACTTCGCCGGTGAATCTTAATGTTGCAGGTCAGTATATTAGTGCTGCCAGTAGTACTGCGCCTTTAGTCATGGCCGCCGCTGCCACCGATATTAATGCCGACGGCATAGATGATTTACTGGTGGCCACTACCACTGCATCCACCGGTTCTGGCCCCCGTGTGAGAATTATCTATGGCCCCGTTAGTCAGTATACCGATAATATTTTTCAAATGGTTTTGGATGCTACCACCGGTTTTGACATTACCGGTTTTGATAGTGAATTACCGGTAACACAAGCCCTGCATTTTGCGGTGGGGGATTTAAATGGCGATGACCGCCCCGATGTGGTTATAGGGGGGCTAAGCGAGCAAGACGACGCTGGCGCTCGTACCGGGCAGGTGTATATTATTTGGGGGGCGCAGTCGAATTACACGAGTTTTAACATCGAAACGTTTATTGCAGAAAGCCTAGAAGCCCAAGGCGCGGTGAGCGGAGGCAGCGTATCAGCGCGCACAACACCGGCCGGTAGTCTAATTCTCTGGGAGGGCAGCGAAGACGAAGCGATTGGAGCCGAAATACGCGTCGCAGACCTGAACAACGATGGTATTGATGACTTAGTGTTAGGTAACAGTATGCGCACGGCTGTTGCTGGTGGGCGCTACCTATTGGCGGTGTCGACCCTGTTGGGACACGAAAACTGGCAACACGCTATTGAGCTGGCGTCTGTTACCAGCGTTGGCCTTGCTGGGCAACGCTTAGTTGCCAATACCTTATCCATAAATGATGAGCCGTTGAGAGAGGTAATTGTTGGCCTCGAGACGGGTGATATTAACGGCGACCACTACGCCGATATTGTTTTACAAACTACTGGAAAAGCCGCCGTAGTATTGGGCGGTTCTGCCAGCAAGCCAGCGCTCATCGACGCTGGCGGGCTTGAGTCTAACTGGCCCGTGGTGACAATGGCATTGCTTGATATTCAACCACCAATGGCTTGCATCGATATTAATCGAGACGGTTTTGATGACCTGGTACTGGCTCGACACAATAATAGTATCCTCGATGCCTTTGTGATTTATGGCGGCTTGCAGTTCAATGGCAACTAACAGCGTGTTCCACGCAGGCGGGGGGTGATCACTTTCCGCGTGTACGGCTTGGTTTCTATGTCTTGAGTGAAAGCGTAAATACCGTCGATGCGGCCCGCCCGCCATTAATCAAAATATGTAATTTGTGTTCGCCGGCATAATATTTCCGAGTACTAATCGGCTTAATGGCGTGATGTTTTTCAACGTGCAAACACTGGTTTTTGTCTAGTTCACAATTCTTCAGCTTGAAAACCTTGGCTGCCAAGCTTCCGTTGCTTTTCACAAATTCTATTTCATAATCCAAAACAAATTTCTGTTGAGCTTGAGCGCTGTCTAACTGGAAAGCAAAGCTTAAATGGTCGCCCAGCTTTAGGCGTGGGGTACACTCAAGCTGTGTGCAACGCACTTTCGGATTTTTGGTAAAACCCAGCAGTTCCAAGCTTGGGGCATAGCCGGCTTTGACAAGGCCGCGAGTCGCGTGTCGAATTAGCCACTGGGTTTCGGCTTTGTGCTTTGCCTGCCAACGTTTTAGTTCTTCTGTTACACGGTAAGGGTGATCTTTACTAATGTCATTGAGGTTATTGGCTACTGAGCGTTTGACATATTGTGAGCTGTCCAACTTCAGTGATCTTAACAGCGGAAAAAGGGGTTTTGGGTCGGCGATATAAAACTTAAGCTGCTGCCCCCAGGGAAGTCGAGGCCGTGAGCCTTCGCTCACTAAGCGACGAACATGCTGGTTTTCATGGCTACACCAGATTTTTAGCTGTCGGTAAGTGAGAGCATGATGATGGATCAAAAAAAATCGTATAGCGAATTCGGCAGAAAATAATTCCGTGGTACGCTCAAAAACACTCATGGCATGCTCGGGGTGGTCTAGCCCGTTAACACTAACATAGTCGATAAGCGGCCAAGCGGCAAAACCGCGCAGGGGGTCGTTTTCGTCGCCGTAGTCCCACACTTCTGGCAGTTGCATAAGAATAGCCGATGTCTTCCGAAAATCCGCAGGGAGCTCCAGGGAAAGAGCCTGAATGATATGGGCAACACGTTGCTTTAGCTCCAGTGTGCTAATAGTGTTATTCGCGTTGCGCTCAAAACGCTTAGCATTAAAACTGGGCTCTATTAGGGTAAGCGCCTTGGCAATGCGCCTAATAGCCTTTCTCCCTAAGCTACTTTTCATGTTGTAGTCCCTTATGGTGAGTTGTGCTCGATAGAACTCAATCGATAGCGTTGCAAGAGGCCTGTTGAAAAAAGTCGAAAAATCTACGGAAGTATAGTGTCACGCCCGATTTTCGCTGGGCTACGCTTTAGCATCGCTCAACCGATACACAAAGCTCGTTGAGCGCCAGATT
>Ga0065722_100050_pt1 | contig 13375 bp, 10 predicted proteins | sample BansetMetagenome_FD_59109 | JGI IMG/M metagenome (GOLD analysis project Ga0065722, IMG submission 59109) | Bankia setacea gill microbial communities from Puget Sound, Washington, USA - Caecum Enriched | ecosystem: Host-associated > Mollusca > Digestive system > Ceca | place: United States... | reverse complement strand
CGGCGGGGTAATGTCCCGCCGTTACACCGTTTTACTGAAAGTCACTGAACGCAACACCCTTCAAGTGCGGAACAAAATTACAGGGCCCTTGGCGGCTATCAATTTGTTTGCTAATGATGTCTTTCCAGGCGGTTTTACAGGCGTTAGTACTGCCGGGCATACAAAAAACAACCGTGCGATTCACCAAGCCCGCAAGTGCGCGAGATTGAATAGTGGATGTCGCTATTTGGTCGAAAGAGATTTGACGAAAGAGCTCACCGAAACCTTCTACTATTTTATCCAATAACGGTATTACCGCCTCTGGCGTACTGTCTCGCGAGGTAAAACCGGTGCCGCCGGTAATCAGAATAACTTGTGTACTATCATCGGCTATCCAATTGGATACTGCGGCGCGTATGGTGTAAACATCGTCTTTAACTATAATTTTTTCCACCAGGGTATGGCCGCACTCCGTTAGCCCATCGACAAGGCTTTGGCCCGATGTATCGGTTGTTGTATCGCGCGTATCGGATACGGTAAGGACAGCGATATTGAGCGATATTAATTCTTGAGTAACCAGTTTTCCCATAATATTTTCCTACTACACTTACCCGCCTATCATAGCGAGGTGTTGGGTTGAGCCGCTGTTGCCTTGTTGTAGGCTGTGNGCGGCACCTTTATGTTGCAACAGTTCGCGAATACGCTTGGCGAGCTGTTCTGTATCTTCATTTATTAGGTGAGGGCGAAGTTTGTGGTGCTCTTCTGCAAACAAGCACAAGTGCATNTTGCCGTGGCTGGATATGCGTAATCGGTTGCAGCTCGCACAGAAATTTTTACTGTAAGGCATGATCAAGCCAATAGTACCGGCATAATTCGGGTGTGTATATTCAATTGCAGGGCCTGCGTTGGCTTCGCGTAAAATCGCCAGCCAGCCGTTATCTTCGAGCATGGTTTGAATGCTGTAACCGCTAACATGCTGCTGTTTGAAAAATGCTTGGTTATCACCGGTTTGCATTAATTCAATGAAGCGCAACGATACGGGGCGNTCCTTAACGAAATTGAGAAAGCTCTGCATTTCGTTATTATTGTATTCGCGCATTAACACCGAGTTTATTTTTACTTTTTTTAGTCCAAGGCTTATGGCTTGTTCTACCGCCATGAGGACTTCTGTCAACTTATTGTGGCCGGTAATAAGGCGAAAGGTTTCGGGCACTAAACTATCAATACTAAGGTTAAGCTGGTCTAGGCCGGCGTCTACATAGTGCTTTAATTGCTTGTTAATACGGTAACCATTGGAGGTCAGTGCCAGTGTTTCTATACCGGTGGTCGATTTACACAGGGCCATAATCTCGGCGAGATCTTTACGCAGTGTAGGTTCGCCGCCGGTTAATCGAATTTTGCGAATGCCGTTTAAGGCAAAGGCNGAAACAACGGATTGTATTTCTTCCAGTGAGAGATAAGGTTCGNTATTGGTAGGGCAATAGCCATCGGGGAGGCAATAATTGCAGCGGAAATTACACGCATCGGTTACCGATAGGCGCAAGTAAGTAAACTGTCGTTGATAGCTGTCGGTCAGCTGGGTATTCTGCATGGGGCTGCCTTTCCAAACGGGAGATCACGCAGTTTCTCGCGTAACCCTTCAACAATCTAAAGCGGCTTACTAAAGGCGGCTTAGCATGTTAGCGGTTCGAGAGCCCTATCATTGTGACGTAGGCTGGCGAACTTCGGCGAAGTTGATTTTGAGGGGNATTCGCTAAAATTTCAATATACCTTTAGGGGTAGCCTCTGCCGTTAGCGAGTGCGGCAGAGGCTGGGGTGCCGAATTTTCAGATTAGAGTGAAACCTGAAGCATCAGCCACACTTTTTGGGTGTCTGTTAGGCTTGTTTCCTCAAGATTATCTTGCGCGCTGTAATTTGCGTATTTAAATAAGGCTTTTACCTTTTTGTTGATGGGGTAAATAGCCACGGCATCCAGTTCAGTACCCAAGTCCACGCTGCCTACATCACTGCTAAAGGTGTGGTAGGTTGCGCTGAGTTTAACTTTGCCGATGTTAGTTCCCGCACCAAAATAGATATCCTGTAAACCGGCACTGGGCGTGTTCAGAAATTTATCGGCCCAACCTTGCCACTTGTGCAGGGTTGCCAGCGGGGTAGCAAAGGCTTTGTTGCCGTCATCGCTGCCAAGGTTTTCATAGCCAATATTCCAGCTAAAGTTGCTTAGCTTACCGTTAGCGCCAGCCTGCAGAAAACTTGCAGTATAGGCCGTAGGGTTGTCGCCTGTTTCAGACTGCGTGGCGTAGCTGGCGGTCAGTTTNACAACATCCAAATCACCGGCATAGCGCANGCCGAGGGTATTGCTGGAAATGGCGGCGGCATTGTCGAAATCCATTAAGTAGGCAAAGCCGGTTAGCTTGTGTGCGTCACTAACACTGAAGGTGGCATTGGCTAGGTGTACGGCACCACGAAGGTCAGCGTTGGGGCCTGTAGGGCCAAAAATACGGTTTACATTATTGATGAAGCTGTAGCTGCCTTTTACCGCGCCGGATGAGTATGCAAGAGAAAGCCCATCATACGTCTGCTCGTTTTGTCGCCAGCCAACACCGCCAACAAATCGTTGATCGTCCAATAATATTCGCTGGCGACCGGCTGTAGCGCCGAAGCTACCGTTTTTATAGGCAACAAAAGCCTGGTTAAAATCAGTGCCCGTGGGGTCGGCGACTACAGGGTATTCGCCGCGACCGTTTACTGTACTGTTGTATTGTTCACCACCGAGAGCAGAGACATTGTCCATTTCCAGTTTAAACGATACATTATTTACGCTGCCCGAATTGAATGTTACACGTGAGCGTAGAGTATTGGCCGCTGCGGTTTCAGCGATACCCTCTTGGTCGACACCTTCGTAACGGTAACGGAAATCCACATTGGTTTTNCTGTCGGTCATTAGCGTTTCCAGCGCTGAATCAGCCACAACGGGTGCAGAGCAGAGCGTTGCTGCAACGGCTGAGGCTAGAAGTTTTGNNGAGAGTTTCATGTGTTTTTCCTTGTTAATGGTCAAAAATTTTAATTAGTCGTCTAAAAAGTTGTGGTTTTGAGCCCACTGTACTCGGCGCTTGAAGCGGTCTGTTTTATTGGCAATAAACATGGTGATCATGCAGATGGCTAATACGCCATAAAGCAACATAAAGCAGGCGCTGTAGATACCCACCGCATCAACCACTAGGCCAAATGCAATAGGTAAGGTGCAGCCCCCAAGTGCGCCCATGGCGGCAACGAACCCACCAACGGCACCCATTTGCCTTGGGTAAGTAATCGTTTAATGTTTTGTACACACTGGCGCGGCCGAAGCCCTGCGCAATCCCAATAACAAAAATCAGTGCAGTAAAAACCCAGACATTGATTTCGATGGTGATATGTACATCGCTATCCACGCCGTGAATGGTCATGCTGGTGGGTGGGTAACTGAGGAANAAAAGGCAGACCAGACAAATCCAGAACACCGTCCAATTAACCGCACGGCCGCCGTAACGGTCGGCGAACCAACCCCCTAAGGCGCGCACCATACTGGAGGTGGCGGCGAAAAATAGCGTGAACGCCATGGCCTGTTTTATTGACAGGTTGTACGCATTTACGTAGTACTGCGGTAGCCATAAAATTAAGGCGAGAAAACTGCCAAACACAAAGTAGTAGTAGAGGCTAAAGCGCCAAATTTGCAGTGTGCCAACAATTTCCTTCAGGCTTATGCTTATTTTTTCGAAGCGGGCGTTTTCCGCCTGCCGTGGGCGGCTGGGTGCAAGCCAGAGAAACACCAAGGCAACCATTAGCAGCCCAACCGCATAGATAGGGCCAATATTTTCCCANCCCCATTTGTCAACAATNTAGGGTGCTGCTGCCAAGGTAATGGCGGCGCCGGCGTTACCCGCGCCGAATATGCCCATGGCGGTACCTTGCTGGTTGCGTTCAAACCAGTCGGTGACATAACTGATGCCAAAGGTGAAGGATGTNCCACTGATACCAATCCATAAACCCAGCAACATGTGATCCACTAGCGACGACATGTACGGCAGTGCNAAAAGCGAAGGCACTACAATTAGCATTTGCGCGCCGTAGAGGTATTTGGGGTTAAAGCGGTCGGCTAAGAAGCCTGCCGGTATGCGCAACAGGGCGCCTGTGAGCATGGGGGCTGCGAACAGCAGGCCAAGATCCAGCGCGGTAAGCGAAAGGCGATGTTGTAATTCCAAGGCGAGCACAGCATAAAGTACCCATACCGAAAAGTTAGCACCGAAGGCAATGGTGGCTAAGGTTAAGGCGCGGCTGGAACCACGGAAAAGTAAATTATTTTTCATTTTTTCTCAATTAACCAAAGTTGCTGGTGGCAATGTAACAAATCGTTGTACGCCGGGCTGTGTTATGCCACTTAGAAGTTAGTCGGAGTAGGTGGTAGCGGTTTCTTGTACTCCCTTGTGGGTAGAGGGTGTGGCGNTGTCGGGGCTGTATTCGGTTTCAAGAAATCTTGTAGAGGTAGGTGAATATTAAAGCCCTAGTTCTGGGGAATGATACCCTTAAGGGTGGTTGATACAGGTCAAACGAAGCCCAGCCTGTGGGCGCCAAACTCGCTGCACACCTTTCTATATGTACGGAGGCAGCTATGTCTGCTGATGCGAAAATTAATTTATTGGATTTTTCTGATCCAAAAATAAAAACGCTCCATGTCACGTGGTTTGCGTTTTTCCTTACCTTTGTTGTTTGGTTTAATCATGCGCCGATGCTGGTGTTTATGAAAGAAGCCTTCGGCATGACCTCACAGCAAGTAAAAGCGCTAATGATTCTTAACGTTGCGCTCACGATTCCGGCACGCATTGTTATTGGAATTTTGGTAGATAAATTCGGCCCAAGAAGGGTTTACAGTGTGTTGTTGGTGATATCGTCGTTTATATGTGTGGCCTTTGCCTTTGCCCAGACCTACGAACAGCTAGCGTTACTGCGTTTCCTAATGGGTTTTGTAGGGGCGGGTTTTGTTATTGGTATTCGAATGGTTGGCGAGTGGTTTCCGCATAAAAGTGTGGGTGTAGCCGAGGGGATCTACGGAGGCTGGGGTAATTTTGGGTCTGCCGCTGCAGCCATGAGCCTACCAACGCTTGCACTTATTTACGGCGGCGAAAACGGTTGGCGTTACGCGATAGCGACTACCGGTATTATCGCGGGTATCTATGGCGTGTTCTATTATATGGTTGCACGCAATACCCCCAAGGGTTCTACTTATTTCAAACCGAAAAGGTCGGGAGGGCTGGAGGTAACCAGCTGGGGTGATTTTTACCTGTACTTGCTGATGAATATCCCCATGTATTTGGCGCTTGCTGTACTGGCCTGGAAATTGTCACCCACCGGTGTGGGGCTATTAGACCGAAAATGCCATGTACATTATTTGGGGTGTGCTTGTTCTACTGATGATATTTCAGATTTCACAAATCTGGAAGGTTAACAAAGAGAGCCTAACCCACGGCGTACAGGAGCACGACAAATTTAAATTTAAGCAGGTAGCAATATTAGACTGGGCCTACTTCGTTACTTTTGGCTCTGAGTTGGCTGTTGTGTCTATGTTACCGTTGTTTTTTCTCGAAACCTTTTCGGGCTTAGACCCCGTAACGGCTGGCTTGCTTGGCTCCGGGTTTGCCTTTATGAATTTGGTGGCTCGGCCAACGGGTGGCTGGTTGTCGGACAAAGTTGGTCGACGAAAAGCATTAATGGTTTTGATTGGCGGTTTGGCTGTGGGCTACTTTGTACTGGGTCAAATCACCTCCACGTGGTGGATACCTATGGCCGTTATTGCCACAATGTGTTGTTCCTTCTTTGTGCAGGCCGGTGAGGGTGCGGTGTTTGCGATAGTGCCGTTGATCAAGCGTCGAATGACAGGGCAAATTGCCGGTATGGCGGGAGCCTATGGCAACGTGGGCGCGGTAACCTACTTAACCGTTCTTAGCTTTGTGGATTACAGTACATTCTTTATTGTGATTGGTTGTTCGGCTCTGGTTGTATTTTTTATCGCCATGATGCTAGACGAACCCAAAGGTCAGATCTCCGAAGTGATGCCAGACGGCACAGTACAAATGATTGATGTTGGCTAGCGCCTATCNGATTTTGGAATAACCCTAAATATGAGTGCAACTTTAAAAATAGAGACGGCCTACCAATGTGTGGCGGGCCGTAAATCGTTAAATGAGGACAGTGCTGGCGCGTTGCATCCAGCCGAAGATTTTTTGTTGCAAAATAAAGGCGTGGCGCTAGTTGTCGCTGACGGTGTTTCCTCTGCGGAAGCGGGTCAGGAGGCCAGCCGCACAGCCGTTGCACGTTTTATCGAGGACTATTACAAAACCCCGGAGACCTGGTCGGTAGGCCATGCCGGGGAAAAAATTCTGACCACCCTCAACCTACATTTGTATCGCAAAAGCCACGAGTTTGTCACCGAGGGTAAGGGTTACCTGTGCACGTTTAGTGCTGCAATTATCAAAAGCCGAACGGCGCATTTTTTTCATGTAGGTGACAGCCGTATTTACCACCTGCATAAAACGGAAAGTGGTGAGTGGCAGATAAATCAATTAACCCAGGACCACACGGCCTTTATCGAGCGCAATCACGCCATACTGGCTCGCGCAGTGGGCATGGATAGCCGTTTAAATATCGACTATGGTCGCCAGCCTGTTGCTGAAGGTGATCGTCTTCTGCTGACCAGCGACGGTGTCCATGATTTTCTTACAATGGAAGACATTCGCGTATTGCTCTCCGGCGAAGGCAGTGCAGAAGCCATTGCCGAAAAAATCAAAGACAGCGCATACGAAAAAGGCAGCGACGATAACATTAGCGCGCTGGTTGCTAAAATCGAAACGCTCCCGGAAGAAAGCCTAGACGACTACAGCATCAAATTAACCCGCTTACCATTTCCACCCGAAATGTCGGTAGGAATGAAAATTGATGGATTTGAAGTTAAAGAGATTTTGTTTGCCTCCGCCAGAAGCCAGTTGTACCTAGTTGAAGACAAAGAGACCGGGGCTACTTACGCGATGAAAACGCCTTCGCGCAACTATGAAGACGACATCAGCTACATCGACCGTTTTATTCAAGAAGAGTGGATTGGCAGCCGTATTGATAATGATTACGTTGTAAAGGTCATTAAGACCAAGCGTAAAAAATCGTGCCTGTACTATTTAATGGAGTATGTGGATGGCCGTGGGCTGGATACATGGATTGAAGAAAATCAGCCGCCGAGCCCAAAGCGCGCCATTGCCATTGTTAAACAAATAGCTTTGGGGCTGCAGGCTTTTCACCAGAACGAAGCAATTCATCAGGATCTACGTCCGGCCAACGTACTGATAACGAAAGATGAAAAAGCCGTGATTGTGGATTTTGGCTCAGTCTATGTGGCCGGGCTTGCCGAGCTACAAAGGCCGCTGGAGCATTTGGGCGCTCTGGGCACCGCCAGCTATTCGGACCCTCTGTATTTAATGGGCCGAAATCCTGGCATAAAAGGTGACGTTTATGCGTTGGCCACCATTACCTACGAAATCTTTACCGGCAACCTACCTTACGGTAGTGAAGTGGAAGAGTGCCGTACTGCGTTTGACTANGATCGCCTGCGCTATCGNGAAGCGTCACGTTTTAATCCTGTTATTCCACTTTGGTTCGACGGCGCTATGAAAAAAGGCGTGGCGTTTGACTTGGAAGAGCGCTACGGCTCCATTGCCTCGCTCATAAAAGACCTTAGCCAGCCCAACCCTGGTTTTCTTAAAATTGATCCGGTGGAAGAAAAGCAGGCGAGCAGCCTCATGTTCTGGAAACTGCTCTCTGGCTTTTGGTTTTTCACGTTTTTTCTGCTGATGTATTTGTTTAGCCAGGCTAAGTAAATTACCAAGTAAGCTTGAAAGGCGCATCCCAAGAGGAATCGACAAAAACAAGTTTGCCAGAAGATGTTTTCCCTGAGAATACCCATTGTGCGTCGAGTGTAACCTGCTCGGTATCTTTTGTTTGTTCAAGCTTCAACGAGCCGTTACAGCTGGCATCTTCTGTTGCTGTCCAGTTGGAGTCTACCGAGGCGTAGCTGATCGTTTCGGTGCCNTTGCTAGTACGGGAAAAAGTGCGAGTAACGGCTTGTACGCCGTTTTCGTAATAGCGGTGCTTGCCATTGCCTAAATCGTCAAGAAATCCTTCCGCCACCATTACGGTTTGCCAATCNTCNCCCTCATTCGGTTGCGACATTATGGTAGAGGTAAAACCCTTGGGTGGATGAAATTCGGTTTGCACCTGTAGAGGGTATTCGAAAAAGAAAGAATCGGATAAATCCCAGTTGCACCGGTTTAAATCGAAGTGCTCGCGATTACAGATAAGCGTGGATAATAGCGTGGAAAATGCATCNGCAAATGTTGGCATANCGAATGTGGTCACCGCGAAGGCGGCAAGCATTTGGTCTTCTTCAGCCAGCTTCGTGTAATCGATATCTTCTGGAGCCGCACTCATACTTTCAATCAAAATTGTATCTTCGGCAGTATTAATANCGAGGCGCGGGTGAATTGTGTCGTCATCGGCCTCTGAGTCGAAAGCGCAGACGTGATGGGTGACCCCAGAAGGTGGCGGGCTGGTATCCATACCGCTAATATCCACATCGTTGTTATCGCACGCCGAAACAAGCCCGAAAACGAGTACCAGTATCCATACGTTTTTCATTTTTTAGTCCCTGTACAAAAGAGCCGTGGATTTTCGCGTAGAGCGTAAGGCTTTAGTAGGCGCAGAGCCGTGTTTTGTGTGGTGTGTCGCAGTTTGCTACAGCTAGGGTATTGCGGTGTTATCACATGCTGGTGAATTCAGACGCTAGTGAATTCAGGTGCTGTAGCTTTCGATAGGGCTAGGCCAAGCAAGGCGATGCTTGAGGCCAGAAGGTAAAATAGGCTAAAAAGACCCTAGGAAAAATACCGATCAAACGGNAGCACATCGACTAACTCGCCGCTCTCAACATTGCCGCGTTCTTGCTCCAGCTTGATGTAGCAGTTTGCTGCAACCATGGAGGATAAAGCGCCNGAGCTTTGTGCGCCGGTAGATTCAACACACACACTGCCATTGGCTGAGCGGAATATACGTCCGCGTTGAAAGTCGGCGCGACCAGAACGTTTTTTTAAGGNGTTTATGGTGGGGAGTTTNACCATTAGTGGCTCTACGCCCTGTTCGCCCGCCATTGCCGATAGCGCTGGAATCGCGAGTTGGTGAAGGGTAACGGCGGCAGAAACGGGGTTGCCGGGTAAACCAAAAAAATGCGCTGTATTTTCGCCGGTGTTAAGCGTGCCGAAAGCGAAGGGTTTGCCGGGTTTCATCGCCAGTTTGTAGAATGTGATATCGCCGAGCTTATGCAGAATGTCACGGGTAAAGTCAGCTTCGCCTACAGATACACCGCCNGANGAAATAATGGCATCACAGGTATTTGATGCGTCGATAAAGGTTTTTTCAATAAGGTCGGGGTTGTCGGCTAATACACCATAGTCCTTAATGTCGACGTTCAGGCGCGTGAGTGCGGCCGTAATTAAGTAACGGTTACTGTCGTAAATAAAACCGTCTTTTAATGGCGCGCCCAGCGGTGTTATTTCGTCGCCGGTAGAAAAAAGTGCAACACGAATTTTGTTGAATACTTCAACCCTTGCAATGCCCAGTGAGGCCAGCATGCCAATATCGATTGCGTCAATACGTTTGCCTTTATCCAGTACAAGGCTGTTCAGTGTTACGTCATTACCGGCTAGGCGAACATTTTCTCCTGCGGTAACTTTTTGGGTAACAGTGATGTGGTTTTCGGTTACCTGGGTGTTTTCCTGCATGACCACACAGTCACAGTCGGCCGGCAGTTTGGCACCGGTCATAATACGAATGCATTCCCCTGCTTTAACGCTGCCCTCGAAGGCTGCGCCCGCAAAGGATTTACCTACCATGGTTAGAGGTTGGCTAGCATCGTGGGTTACGCTATTAAAAGCATATCCGTCCATGGCTGAATTATCATAATTGGGNATATTGTGCGGTGAACGTACTTCGACAGCCAGTACGCGGTCTAAAGCTTTTTCAAGANCCACTGTTTCTGTTTTGGTTGTTGCGCTAACGGCATTATTTAAGAGTTTAAGCGCCTGCTCCAGAGGTAACAGACCGGGGGCATCACAACAGCTCATTTCAGCACACCTTTATTCATTGCTTTTAACCTCTGCGGGTGCGGGCTTGCATTAGTGCAAGGTAGCGCCGCGCAGTGAAAGGCCGGTTGGCTTTCTAAGTATTCTTCTAAGTATTCTTCTANGTATATTTCTAATTTAATGCGGCAATAAGGTTTTACCGGTCGTGCCCTTACGTATCACCTTTGGTTAACCATCCAAACAGCCGCTTCTACGCGCGACCGCAAATTAAGCTTTTTCAGAATATGTTTTACGTGAACCTTTACGGTTCCGTCGGAAATATCCAGTTCGCGGGCAATGAGTTTATTGCTCAGGCCCTTGGCAATGTATTTTAATATTTCGTGTTCGCGGCTAGTAAGCTTTGCCAATAGGTTGGGGCGATCACTGCCTTCTCCACGAATGGCACCGGCCAGAATATGAGTAAGTTTTTGGCTTATCACCATTTTACCCAGGGCGGCTTCCTTTAAGTTTTCTAGAATTTGTTCTGGGTCCATATCTTTTAGCAAGTAACCATCGGCACCGTGGGTAATGGCACTTACAACGTCTTCGTCGTTGTCTGATACGGTCAGCATTATAATACGAGAGCTTACCTCGGCTTCGCGCAACGCGCGTAGTGTTTCTAAACCGTCCATACCCTGCATGTTTAAATCTAACACAATAAGATCTGGGTCGGTATTGCAGGCAATTTGAATGGCGTCTTTGCCGTTGCTGGCTTCGCCTATTACCTCGAGCTCATCCTCAAATTCAATCAATTGCATAAGTCCCTTGCGTAGCAGGGGATGATCGTCTACGAGGAGCACTGTGGCAGTAGTTTCAGACATGTGTTTAGCCTTATTTTTATCGTATAGCGTGGCAGTAGTGGAGTATAACGAAAATACACAGGGCCCTGTTATTACTAATTAAAAGGTTTTTCNGTACGGCGTATAGCGACGCTGGCTCGGTATGGCTATGGCAGGGGTAATTTGATTTAAATCATCTTCTATCGCAGTGCTTTTGTGGCATTGGTCGGCGTTTATACCACTAGCAAGCGCCCGNCGGTCTTGCGTAAGCCCATGGTTGTAAGTACCTGTACCCATTAGGGAGTAGCNCCTTNANAGAAAACAAAAANTTANTACTACCCCTTGCTGACGGTTGTTTGCCTGTGGNGTTTTTTTCATAGTGTACCGGCACATTTTTATTCGCCGATTAAGCGGTATGGGAGACATACAATGGCTCACGAAGCATCAGATGGAGCACCCGGCTCCTCGCCAGAAAAACCGGGAACAAAAATAAAGGGTGCCGATATCCATNAATGGGACCCGGAAAATGCTGAATTTTGGGAATCAACGGGTAAAAAAATAGCTACGCGTAACCTGTGGATCTCGATNCCAAGCTTGTTGTGCGGCTTTGCTGTTTGGCTTTACTGGGGCATTATTACCGTACAAATGCTGAACCTTGGCTTCCCGTTTGCNAAATCTGAATTGTTTACGCTTATGGCTATTGCCGGTTTAACCGGTGCAACGCTACGGATTCCCAGTAGTTTCTTTATTCGAATGGCCGGTGGCCGCAATACCATATTCTTTACCACAACATTGTTAATTATACCGGCCGTAGGTGCGGGTTTAGCGCTGCGCGATGCGAGTACACCGCTTTGGGTTTTTCAGTTNCTCGCTTTACTTTCTGGTTTTGGTGGCGGTAATTTTGCATCTTCAATGTCGAATATCAGCTTCTTCTTTCCCAAAAAGCAGCAAGGTCTTGCCTTAGGTTTGAATGCTGGTTTGGGTAATTTTGGCGTGACTACCATGCAGATCNTGGTTCCACTAGCGATGACCTTCGGTCTCTTTGGTGCACTGGGCGGCGATTCTATGGTACTGCAAAATACCTCCGGGACATTAATCGGTAAAATTCCGGCTGGGTCTGAAACCTGGATTCAGAACGCAGGTTTTATTTGGCTGCTCTTCCTTGTTCCGCTGGCGTTTGCTGGCTGGTTTGGAATGAACAACCTACGCACAAAAGAGGTGTCGCCCGATATTCCCAATGCCGTTCTTAGTTTTGGTTTGCTAAGCGGTATGCTGCTGGTGGGCTTTCTAACGGCGGCGTTTGGTTTGTGGTTGTTGCTACCTGAATCGGCGAATGGTTCAGGTTTTGGTGTACCAAAAGAAATTGTTTTGGTTTTAGTCATTGCTTCCACAGTGTTCTTACTGAAACAAATCCCCGGCCAAATTAAATCTACACTGTCTCGCCAATACCAAATATTTAATAACAAACACACCTGGGTAATGAGTGTTATTTATACCATGACCTTCGGTTCGTTTATTGGCTTTTCGGCGTCTTTCCCGCTGGCCATTAAAGTTATATTTGGCTATCAGCATGTGATGGTAGACGGGGTTATGACCCACGACATTGCCAACGCCAACGGGCCTAGTGCGTTAATGTATGCGTGGATGGGGCCGTTTATTGGTGCGCTTATTCGCCCAGTAGGGGGTTGGATTTCCGATAAAGTTGGCGGTGCACTGGTTACCCAGATTTGCTCTGTCGTTATGGTGGCCAGTTCTATAGGGGTGGCATACTACATGAAAGCCGCTTATGGCTCTGCCACACCGGAAGAATACTTTGTGGGCTTTTTTGTGCTATTTCTGGTGCTGTTTGCGGCTACCGGTATTGGCAACGGGTCTACCTTTCGCACCATTGCCATGGTCTTTCCAAAAGAACAAGCTGGCCCCGTATTGGGTTGGACTTCAGCGGTGGCCGCTTACGGCGCTTTCTATATTCCCAAAGTGCTGGGTGAGCAAATTAAGGCGACAACACCAGAAGTGGCGCTGTTTGGATTCGCAGCCTTCTATGCCGTTTGCGTGTTTGTAAACTGGTGGTTTTACCTACGTAAAGATGGCGAGTTCTACAACCCATAGGTCACATAACGTCGATTATGGTTTAATTTTAAGGCCCGCTTAATGCGGGCCTTATCTTTTGTGGGCTGTTATTTATAGGGGCAAAGTTATAGCGGTAAGGGGAGGCGGGTGGTTAGGCTTTAAATGGTTGGCCGAACAAAATATCGTCTTCCAAGTGAATGTGCTCTTTCAGCTCCGTGATAAAGCGATAGAGCTCGAAGTACAGTGTTTTCCAGTTGGTACAGGCCTCTTCCGGACACTGCAAATTATTAGTGAGGCTTAATAATTTATTAATGGCAACGTCATGTTCACCATGTTTGAACTGCAGAGCGGATAGCCGCG
>Ga0065722_101828_pt1 | contig 13380 bp, 12 predicted proteins | sample BansetMetagenome_FD_59109 | JGI IMG/M metagenome (GOLD analysis project Ga0065722, IMG submission 59109) | Bankia setacea gill microbial communities from Puget Sound, Washington, USA - Caecum Enriched | ecosystem: Host-associated > Mollusca > Digestive system > Ceca | place: United States... | reverse complement strand
TTGCTCGTATATTGCGAGCCTCGATCACTATGGAACACCAAGCCAGCAGGCGGCTGGCGAAGGTTGTAGGCTTTAATCAACGCCTTGCTGACTAAGTCCGTCGTCATGCGCTTATCGATATGCCAACCCACTATGCGACGTGAGTACAGATCCATAACAATAGCCAAATACATCCAACCTTCACCGGTTTTTAAGTAAGTAACATCTCCGGCCCAAACCTGGTTTAACCCTGTAGGATTAAAATTTTGATTCAACAAGTTGTCGGCCACAGCATCCGAGGCTTTGCGCTTGGTCGTTACCTTGTAGGCGATTCGTTGGGTTACCGTGAGCCCTAGCTTACGCATCAATTTGCGCACACGATAACGGCCAATTTGAAAGCCTTCTTTGCGTAATTTCTTCATCATCTCTCGACTACCCAGACTATTGCGACTTTGCTCAAAAAGCCGCTTCATGCGCCGGTATAAGCGCAGCGTAGCGTCTGTAATGATTTTGCTTGGGCGTTTAAGCCAAATCGTAGTAAGAGGTTGTACTAACGCCCATCACTCGACACAGAACAATCACGGGGTAGAGAACTGATTTCAGATTGAATGAAATCGTACTTTACTTCATTTCTTTCGCGAAGAAGGCACTGGCCTTTTTTAAAATCTCTTTCTCCATGCGCAGCTCTTTATTTTCTTGGCGAAGCCGCTTTAACTCGGATCGCTCATCTTCGACGAGCACCTTACCCTCCAATTCAGCTTCTATTTTCTCTTTCCACTTGTAGAGCATATTGGTCGCTATTCCCAGTGATTTTGCAGCTTCTGGGACTGTGTAGCCTTGATCACGAACTAGTGCGACAGCTTCCTCTTTAAACTCTTTCGGGTACTGTTTGTAAGTACGCTTCTGACTCATAATGACACCTTAATTGTTGACTTGTATTGTCTCTCATTAAAGTGTCCGGTGCTATTAGACCACTACATGTGTCGAGTGATGGGCGTTAGTAAGCGCCTATTACGATTGGCTTAAGCGGCCAAGCGATATCATTACGGAAGATACGCTCCGATTATACCGGCGAATGAAGCGGCTTTTTGAGCAAAGCCGTAACAGCTTGGGTAGCCGAGAGATGGTAAAGAAGTTACGCGAAGAAGGCTTTCACATTGGCCGTTACCGAGTACGGACATTGATGCACAAGCTCGGCTTAAACGTTACGCAGCGCGTGGCCTATAAGGTGACGACTAAACGTAAACACAGTGATGCGGTAGCCGATAATCTATTGAATCAGAACTTTAATCCCGTTGGACCCAACCAAGTCTGGGCCGGAGACGTGACGTATTTAAAAACCGGAGAAGGTTGGATGTACTTGGCCATCGTTATGGACCTGTATTCGCGCCGCATCGTCGGTTGGTACATCGATAAGCGTATGACGACGGACTTAGTCAGCAAAGCATTGATCAAAGCTTACAACCTTCGTCAACCACCGGCAGGCATGGTGTTCCATAGTGATCGAGGATCGCAATATACAAGCAAGCGTTTTCGTAAGTTACTATCAAGTTACGGTATCCGCTCAAGCATGGGCGACGTGGGTGCTTGCTGGGATAATGCTGTTGTTGAGCGGTTTTTTGGTAGCTCCGGGTGAATTGTGGAGACAATAATCTAATCAATTGCAGCCGTAATTTTTAGGTGTGGTTGGTCGGACACTTACCCTGTGTCCACTCAAGCTTTACCGGCTTTTCCTAAAGCTTTTACGTCTAATTTCGCATGGAAAGTATGACGACGATTTAGGTATAGCGAGCATTTGAACCTGTTAGATCTAACAGTTTTAACGGCGACTAACTTCAATTAAAGTTCGATTGTGACTTTAGCTAACTGTGAGCTTGACATTTATGTGAGTTAAGTTAATGTCAGCCCATTGAAGAGCGGGCCTTGTTCAGTCTTGAGCTGAGCTAGTTGTAGCCCAACTCTGATAGCGGAAGCCATGGAAGAAAGTATATGCCCGTTAACGACGGCGCGGGCCATATATCTTTAATCTGCCGTCACTATCTATTATTAGGAGTAATCAATGAACGAAGCTATCAATCAATCAATGGAGCTTTCTGCAGACGAACTGGACCAAGTTGTAGGTGGATGTGCTGTTAGCGTCAGTGTGTGCGTGGGCGCTATTGTAAGCGTCTGTTTCACCGTTTGTGTGTAAGCAAATCCAGTTAAGATAGTTTCAACTGAGTGTGGCTCACAAGCTTATGCTTAGTTGAATGTCCTACTGGCTGGCTTTTTTTGGTCAGTAGGGCAAGCCTAATAGTAAATTCGTATTTAGATATTGGAGAGAATATGAAAAGATTATTTAACTCAGTAACGATAGCGTCTTTAATATTTGCATATGGCTCGCATGTATTGTCCGCTGAAATAGAACCGATGAGCGTAGAAAGCCATGTGCATGAACGCGATATGATTTTTTTAGATTCGGGTGAGAAGAAAGTTGATGCTTTGAGGGGTGCACCTGAGATCATGGTTTACAGCACCTCGGGTGAAATTATTTACCAAAACGGCGGTATTCTTTCTGAAATTAAAGATGTAGGTGAGATTGTAGAGGACCTAGAAAAATTACTCATAAAAAAAGAAAAAGTATTCACGAAAAAGACGGATGAAGAGCATAGGGAAGCGATGGCTAGGTCGGAAAGTATAATGCTAGGTGCCATTGAAGACTATATGCAGAAAGAAAAGTATCCGAACAATATAATTACTCAAGTTCTAAATGAGCAAAGGCCAATGATTAGTAAAGCTTTGGAAGCCCAGGTTTACTCCTATGACTACCTCAGCCAGCAGTTGAGAGATGAAAACGGCGGTGAAATTGAAGGTATTATCCAAGGCGATTATGTGCTTGCGTACTTTAAGGGTGCAAACTGTACTAGTTGTAGTCAATTGAATCTTGCGCTAAATGATTTTTTTAAGGTGAACAATATGAATCTAACGGTGCTATCAATTCGACGTGCTCAATAACTAATTAACTTAAACTTGCGAGGGTAGAAAAGTGTCCTTATGTGAACCAACTATCTCGATTGTGATACCAACTAAAGATCGCCCTGATGAGCTTATAAGAGCCTTGACCAGTGTAAGTTGTGAAATGGATGAGCATAATTATGATATTGAGGTTGTAGTATCAAATGATGGGTCTCAAAAGCCGTATCCAGATCTAAAAAAAATATTTGGTTTCAAGAAATATAAGTATATAGAAAATGGTATTTCGTGTGGTGTTTCAACAGCACGTAACCGTGCTATTGAAGCAGCGAGCGGTGAGTGGATCATGTTTTTGGATGATGACGATGAAATATTTCCTGGCTATATAAATCGGGTTATTTCGCTTGCTAAACAGGAAGTATCGATAAAAGTTTTTTGGAGTGGTGTTGAAGTTATTAGCAGGCATAAAAATAAAATCGACCTAGTGCGTAATTTGAAATATATTTGTGTTGACTTTGAAGATAAGGCTCATCTATATCAAGAATTATTTAGCAGTGGAACGAGTAATGGTTTAACCGTACACAGGACAGTCTTTGAGGACATAGGTTTATTTGATGAAAGTTTTGCCGTAGGCGAGGATACAGAATTATTCTTTCGATTTTTAACTGCTGGATACAAACCTAAGCCGATAGATGGGGTTGGCGTTATTAAGCATGAAGAAAATGACAATAGACTTTCTTTTAATTTTAAGGAGTACTCAAGAAACCATGTTTATGAAAGAATATTACATAGATACAAGAATGATTTTTTTGAACTAAATTATTGCAACTATGTACAAGTAGCGCTATGGGCGTTTAATGTACACAAAATGAGCGCAAATAAAGTTGGTCAAGAAGCTATGTTTAAATTGCTCTGCGAGTTAGGCATGCCAGACGATTTTATTGAGATTACTGATAAGCATCGTTTTAACATACCCAATTTAAATAGATATATTAGAAAAGAGCTACACAATAATAATTTCGCCGATGTTAAAGTGCAAAGTGTATCCGTATAGTTAAAAGTGAGAATATAAGCGTGTTTTCCAGAAAAAGAAATAAACTAACCTTAGTAAGGCAGGCTGAAATGTCTGAATGCGGTTTGGCTTGTATTGCTATGCTAGCAAATTTTCAAGGAATAAAATGCAATGTACCACTTTTAAGAAGAATGGGCCAAACTTCGTCTAGGGGAGCATCTTTAGGTGATTTGTCTAGGCTGTCAGATAGCATAGGCTTTAAGCTGAAGGCGTATCGTACCGAAGTCGATGCGCTGTCTGAGCAGATTAAAGCTCCGGCAATACTGCATCTTGTAAATGGGCATTTTGTCGTACTTAAAAGCGCGAATAAAAAGCGCGTGAAAATACTCGACCCTTCTAAAGGTGAGAGAACATTTTCGCTAGCTGCGTTTGCAGAATTATTCAGTGGCGTTGTCGCTAATATTGAAATACAGAATGCAGGGTTGGCGTCAAGTATAAGCGAATCATGTGAGAGTATAAGTTACAAAGACCTATTGCCAGAAGGAACGCTTTTATGGAAAAGTCTGTTTGGAATGTTGGTTTTGACATTGCTTTTCCAGGCCGCGGTGGTATTGACCCCTCTATTTGGCCAGTATGTGATTGATACTGCGATAGTTAAGAATAACTCAGAAATGCTTTTTCCCCTTGCTTTAATGTTCACCGGTTTAACTCTATTTCATGTTCTAGCGAGGCTTGCTAGAGAGCTGTATATTTTTAGCGTGTACAAAAAACTAAGCACGCTTATATCGAGTGTTTTGTTTGAAAAGCTAACAACTATAGAGTATGCATTTTTCAAAAAAAGACACACTGGTGATGTTCTCTCTAGGCTCGATTCTATGAATCAGCTTAGAGACTTGCTGGCTAGGGATCTTGTATCTTACATTATTGATGGGCTCTTAGTTATATTTACCGTATCGATTATGTATGTTTACAGTGCGTTGCTAGCATCTATTGTAGCGATAGTAACAGTTCTATATGTTGCGATGCGGCTGATGTGCTACACACCAATAAAATCAATTACAGAAGAGAAGCTGGTAAGACGAGCGAATTACGATAATTACTTAATTGAAACAGTTAAATCAGCAAGATCGATACGAATATTTGGTGATGAGAATCGGCGTAAGGGCTCACTTGCAAAAATGATGGACGGTATGGTAAATGCCGAGGTTAGATTAGGGAAATGGTATATTTCCTTCGCATCTTTTCACGCAGTTATAGTGGGCCTTGAAACCATTCTGGTTATCTACTTCGGAGCTAAACTAATAAGTGTTGATATGCTCACCATAGGAATGCTATTTGCTTTCATAGCATATAAAGATATGTTTCTACATTCTGTTATACAGTTCGTTGATAAGTTTATTGAGCTGAAGTTGGTAGGTGTGCATCTAGAGAGAATGTATGATCTCGTGTATAAGTCAGGTAAGGACGAAGAAAAAAATGTTGAGGAAGAGCCTGAGCTACAGAAAGGCAGTATAAGCTTAGATAGTGTAAGAGAAAAATCCGATGGTAAAGAAGCAATTAAAGTAGATCGGCTAGCTTACAAATTCTCACAGCAGGACCCGTATCTCTTTGAAAATATCTGCTTCTCTATCCCTAAGAACAAGATATCCGTAATCATAGCACCTAGCGGATACGGTAAATCTACTATGCTGGATTGCATGACCGGTTTAATACGGCCTTCGTGCGGACTTGTTAAGTATATGAACAAAGATGTTTACGAAAATAGTTCATATAAAGAAAAGATCTCAGCGGTTGGACAGAGTGACATACTTTATGCCGGCACAGTGGCAGAAAATATAACTATGTTTAGTGAAAGCATTGATAAAAATAAACTTGTTAGAGCTGCTTCCATTGCTTGTATCCATGAAGACGTTATGAAAATGAAGCTTGGTTACAATACTTTTATAGGTGATATGGGTGCCTCATTAAGTGGTGGTCAAATGCAAAGGGCGTTGATTGCGCGGGCAGTATATCGAGACCCGCACATACTTTTTCTAGATGAAGCGACTAGCCAGATTGATGCAGAAACGGAATACAAGATAAATAGAAATTTAAGAGATATGAATATTACTATTGTTATGTGCGCACATAGAAGCGAAACAATAGCTATAGCTGATAAGGTTATAGATTTAACTGAGTTAAATACAGAAGTTGGTTTGAGGTCAGCTCAATATGGAGCCTAATTCTACTCAACTTAGATAATGTTTGAACAAGGTGTGGCAAGATGAACCTAGGAACTAGATCAGAAATGAGGGTAACAGACTTTAAGGATGTTATTTCCACATTCACGGCTTACAAAATAGTTGATGCTACTCTCGGCTGGAAAAACAATGAACGCCAGAATACAGCGGCAGTTGACAAGCTAAATGAGGAAGAGCTAATACGCGCATATGCCTTTATGGCGCCTAGCCGTATTAAGTCGGTAAATATCGAACTGGATAGATCTATAAAGAAAACGATGAAAGCGGAGCGATATGGTGGACCTGGTACAGGTAGGAACGGTGGTGGCGTACGGTGTGGAATCATCGACGATGTTCAGATTAAGGGGGCGGGTACTAACTGTCTTGTTGGGAAACGTTCGCCCCTGTCACATTCGAATGGAACATTAAATATCATTGATGCCTGTCAAGAGGCAATTTTTTCGGAGGTATTGAACAAGCTCTTGCCTTGGGGTACCGGGGGAGTTCTAGGCATTTTATTTACTGGTTCGGCAGGTGCCGTATCGTTCTATGAGCAGGGTGAAGATATACAATTTATGCAGGGAGCGCTTTTACTCAGAGAGCCAGTGTTGAGGGCAGCACATTTTTTTCCGCCAGAAAAATTTGTACCTCTGGCGCGATATGAGCCTGATATAGATTTAGGCGATGAAAGGTATACGAGGCTTTTTGATGACCTGGAGGGTTACCTTGGGAAAGAGAAGGAATTTATAAGGACAATCGCACAATACGCACAGCGCGCAGCGATGCAGTTTTCTTATGCTAACGTCGCTGGTATTACGCATGGGTCTTTATCTGTTTCAAACTTGGGTATCGACTTTAAATGGATAGACCTCAATTGCGCCTCAACAGTAGATAATTTTCGTAATTACTCTATCAGCTCAACATACGGTGTACCCTCTTTTAGTGAAGAGTTTAAAGTGCCGGAGCTTATAATAAGCAAAATGATCTGGGAGTACGGAAAGTGTAAGAACATAGTATTTGATCCTACACCAGTCATTAATTATTACAGGCGTATATATGACCATTATGGCGCGATATACGCTCTTAATGTATTGGATTTCTCTGAAGAAGAAATTACAGGAGAGAGTCTCATTGAGTTGGGTGGGCACCTAGCTAAGGCAGTGGCACCCGCAGGACCAAAGATATACAACAACCCGTCTAAGTCAGAGATAGATCTTGCAAGGGCTACACTAATAAGAAGCGCATATCAAGCTGTTATTGATGGCTATAGAGCGACATCTAGTAGGGCTTCTACTAAAATAGCGCTCAGCCTAAAACAGAAAGAAATTGGGAAGAAATTTCAGTCTATTTGGAAAGAACTTGATGCCACATATAATGAAGATAAGGCGATATACAAGTGCATTAGATCACTTAGAAAATGCTACATGGCTAGTTTTTTCCATCGAGATAGAATTTCAATTGATCTCAGGCTTAACAGCAGCAGACTACAAGCCGATAATTATGTTGGTAAGTATATAGATCTTTGCCTGGAGGTCGCTAACTGGTCATTACTTGGAAAAAATGACACGAGCAAGAAGGTATGTATCCTTAGTTTCTATTCTATGGAAGTATATTGGGTGAGTGGCGAAGGGATACTTTTTTATCAAGATAGCGTTCTTTGTGATGTAGATGACCTTGATTCTAGCCTAGACTCCTGGGTGCGGGAGCTTCAGGGCCGTCTAGAATTCGCAGTAGAATTTGAGTACGTAAGGTATTTAAGAGTAATTTTAGCTGACATAAAAAGTTTAGCTGTTGGCGGTTAAGCTGGAGAGGCAGTTTATGGTGGATATTCCCAAAAAGCAGTCGAATATAAGATCGAAAAGAAGAATTTTAATAGTGGTAGGTTTAGCTATTGTGTTTGTGTCGTTTGTGGTGTTTGGTTTTGATTTGACTACGCCAAGAGTAAAAAAAGATGCTTATAAGATATACAAAGTTAGTCGTGGAGACATTTTAATTGATGTGATAGGCACTGGGCGTTTATTGCCAAGAGATCCCACCAATATATCTGCACCGGAAGGGGGCGAAGTCACTAAGATACTGAAAAGAAGCGGTGATAGCGTTTTAGCGGGTGATAATATATTTGTTATACAGAATTTGGAGCTAGAGGACGCAAAAGCACATGCGGAAAATGAATATAACACTTCTCAGCTGAAATTAAGTGTTTTCCGACTTGAGATGGACGAGACAGAGTCAAGGTACGCTAGTCAGCTAGCATCAGCAAAGGCAAAATATTTGAATTCGAATCTTATTTTTAATGCTCAGCAAAAACTTATGGAATTACCATCGCCTCCAGTATCCGAGATTGAATACGAAAAGTCTAAACTCGACCGAGAGCTTAAAATACAATTATATCAAGTTGCGAAGAATAACTTAAAAAACTTTAAGAGGATGGCTGAAACGAAAGTTGAACTATTGGCTGCTGAAGTTGAGCTATCCAAAGGAAAACTGAAACGACTTAGTAAAAGGTTGGACACGCTAACCATACAGAGCCAGCATGCTGGTTTTATACAGGACCTTGAGGTTGAAAACGGTGATCGAGTTATAAAAGGTCAGGGCATCGCGACGATAGTTGATCCGAAAGATGTTTTCGTTAGGTTGCAGATCTCGGTGGGCGAGGCTAGTAAGATACTGGTCGGAATGACGGCGGAGCTTGAAATCGGCGGTGAGACATATGCAGGGTATGTTCAAAGAATTTCTTCTGCAGTAAAAAGTACTGGTGTTGATGTTGATATTGCCATAAGCACCACTATTCAAAAACCAAAAATAAATTCGTATGTTTCAGGAAATATTGTAGTCTCCACTGAGAGCAATGTAGTGACGATTCCTAAACCGGTAGGTGCAAAAGAATTCTCAGAGGCTAACATATATGTGATGAATGATGCAGATGGGTCTTATGCAGAACGAAGACTAGTGAAGTTCGGACGTTCGTCAAGTAACAATATAGTTATTGAGAATGGCGTACGTAATGGAGAGAGCGTTCTGATACTGAGCGCCGACGGAAGAGAATTTCGTTCTGAAAAAATTCGTATTAATTAAATTTTTATAAAAATGAACGGGTGTAGTTTTGATTAGGCTTGAAAATGTTTCAAAGAAATATAGCACTGATTATGTTGATACATATGCGATATGTAACTTAAATTTGAAAATAGCTAAAGGCGAATATGTGGCTATCTGTGGTCCATCTGGGAGTGGGAAATCCACTTTGTTATCTATACTTGGTGTACTAGAAAGGGCGACAGAAGGAAGCTACTATATAAATGATGTAGATGTTTTTAGTCTATCCAATCAGGCGCTTACTTCTTTTCGAAGAGATAATCTGGGTTTTATATTTCAAGCCTTTAATCTGATTGATAGTTTGAGTGTGCTAGATAATGTAGCGCTACCACTCATTTGCCGAAATCATTCATCTAAAGAAGCTAAAGATATAGCGAGGGGCGTACTGAGCGATTTTGGAATGGATGCAAGGGTGAATCATTTCCCTAGTCAATTGTCTGGGGGGCAACAACAAAGAGTTGCTATTGCTAGGGCGCTCGTCGCTGAGCCTAAGCTGGTTTTGGCCGATGAGCCTACAGGAAACCTAGATTCGGAAAATGGTGAAATTGTAATGGACTCTTTAGACTCACTTCACAATAAAGGCGCAACGATTTGTTTGGTTACGCATGACGAAAGTATCGCACAGACTACTCAGCGTATTATACGAATGCATGATGGAAAAGTAGTTAACTGAACAAAAAATATGGTTGAACATAAAAATAAATAATCTATTATGCACAAATTACTTTTCGATTTATCGAACATCATAACTGTATTCCAGAAAGAATTAAATTATCTTCTAGCTATAGTTTTTATATACGCTGCAACTGCCTCCGCATCATTAATACTGATATCGCAAATCTACTCCGTAAAGTATCAGGGTGTTCCCAAGGTTGTTCCAGGGCAAATGATTAGCCTTCATAGCGGAGAAGCGGATAGAACATTGAAGCGCTATATGGCTGAGTATATTGCTAAAGATAATTCTTTGTTTGTACATACTACCTTTTACTCAACCTATCTGTTTTCTCTGGATCTTCCAAATGGAAGCCATCGAAAGCTTGGGCGAAAAGTTACTCCAAGCTTCTTCGAAATATTTGGGTCTAGCACCCGTTTGGGGCGTACCATTTTAGAAAGTGATGTAACATATGGCGCTGAACAAGTAGTAGTAATTAGTTTTGAGCTTTGGAAGGGCCACTTTCTAGAAAATCCAAATATTATTGGAGATACGATTAAAATAGATGAGCAGCAATATAGAGTAGTTGGTGTTATGAAGCCTGGCTTTCACGCTCCGTTAAATGACGATTTGTGGATACCAGTTACGCCAGTGGCTAACCCATTAAACGATAATGATAAATACAGTTTTATTGGAGTGCTGCTGGGCGATAGCATGGAAGAAAGTCAACGGTTGACCGCCGAGATACAGCGCTTGGAGCGAGAGCTCAAAAGTATGCATCCTTTACGTGTTGATACTATAAAACTCGAGTTTACTGATGTAAATAAGATTTTCCTAAATGATGAGTTAGATAAAGTCGTAGTATTAATGTTTATTATGGCGATTCTTTCATTGGTCGCAGGTGCAGTTTGTTTAGCCTTTTTAATAAGCTTCAGAAACGTTAAAAGAGCCCAAGAGTGGTACACCCGTTCGATTTTGGGCTATGGGTCACTCGACATCACTAGATATGTAATGATTGAGTCATTTTTGATTATAAGCGTGGCGTCTTTGCTCTCGTTGTTACTGTATCGCTTAAGTATTAACTACATATTTGAGTATGCATATATAAATATCGCAGCGCTTAGGCCCTATTGGTGGAGTCTAGACCCGGGTGTTGGTGTTCTGTTTCTGGTTATTACTTTTATCGGCTTGGTGGTGGTTGCCGTAAACCTGATGCCGGTATTTTCACAAAAATTATATGTCCAGAAGCTTATGGGTGTTTCTCAGGGAAAAAACAAAAGTAACGTAGGGTTTCGCTTGGGTTGGGTGTTTCTATTCCTGCAGGTACTTACAACGCTCGTTCTTCTATTTTTCATATTTTCTGTTTTAGTTTCGTACTTTCAAATTTCAAATGAAGAGGAAGCTTTTGAGGAAAAAAATATATATTCATTTGAATTACAAAGTCCAGCGAGGTCAATGAGTATTGGCTACGGGAATATAGTGCGAAGTGTTGAGTACATTTATTCAAATTTGGAAGAAAGAGAAAGTATATTTGATGTTACGATAAGCTCAAAAGCACCGTTTTCGTCAGAAGTTACAAGTTATCCCTTCTTGATTGCAGATAGGAACAACCTAGATGGCGGGGCTGAATCGGTGAATATCAAAGTGGTAGATGTAAAGCATAACTTTTTTGATTTCTTTTCAATTAAATCATTACGCGGTCGTTTGTTTGATGAGGGTGATGGCGCTCAGTCTGAATTGGTAGGGATTATTGATAATAAGACTGCTGAGTATTTATTCGGTAATAAAAAAATACTTGGTAAGAAGTTGTTAGTTGGTGTTGGAAGTCAGGCGTTTAGCGTAGAGATTGTGGGCATTGTCGAAAATGTTAATTGGGACCTTAACCCAAAATCTGATGACTTATTGCTTTTTAGTCCGATTTCTCAGTCTCAAGGGTTTTATGCCGTTTTTGATCCACAGTTTTATATAAAGAGTTACAGTAGAAACTCTGATATTGCGGATGTAGTGAACAATGTAGTGAAAACTACCGATGTAAATTTTGGGGCTGGGGCTTTAAAGCCTATGTCCAAAATATTGCGTGAACGCGGTAGCGGAACAATGCGCTTAGCTATTAACTTTTTTCCTGCTGCGATTCTGTCGGTGTTTATGATATTGCTTGCCCTTGTGGTACTTCAAACCAACTTGGTTCGCTCTTATTCAAAAGATATTTCGATACTTAAAGTTATCGGTATGAGCGAGTTTATGATAATAAAAAAATATATGATGGGGGGAATTTACATAACTCTACTTGGAGGATTGGCTGGTGTAGTTGTTTCAGTCAATGTTCAACGAGCTTTTGAAAATGCAGTGTACAGTGCGGGTGATCACAGAGCTACGGCTATAATCGCTTTAGCTTTTGTATTAGTATCTTTTTTTTCCATAATATGCCTTTATATTTCAACTCGTAAGATAGTGTGTGGTGTTGATATTGCGGCTTTAATTAAGCAAGCGTAGTTATTGTAGTAAAGACACGGAAATTGGAGAGTCTATATATGTTAGATAAAAATAAATCATATATATTTTATAGGTTGCTACAACTTAGGCTTAGTAAGCAACTAGAAATAAATAATTCGGTGATTAAGAACCTAATGTATTCTTTGGCGCAAGATAAATACATGGTACTTGAGAGGGAGAATGGGAGCATTTGTGCTTACGTTTTATGGGCGGATGTAAATTCTTTTACGCGTCAGCGATACAAAAGTTATGGGGTTCTACCTCAATACCCTGAGGAGTGGGATGAAGGTAGAAATTGCCTAGTTCTAGATGTTGTTTTAGAAAATCCGGATAGAAAAAGTATGTTTAGTATGGTGTCTAGTTTAAAAAATAGGTCTGAGCGGATTATTTATAGGAAAAACAATGTTTTTTATAATAGAGAGTATGCTAATAAGAAAGCCGAATAGTTGTGCCCTTACCGGGGGAGACAAGAATTGAGAGATGAAGGGTTACTTCACGAGGATGAAGTAAAGAATAATGATGTCTATACTGCCGACCAAATTTTTTCGTTTGTGATGGATACCGCTAGCATGTCAGAGCGTGAGTTAGCAGCCTATTGTCGGGAGAAAGGCCTATTTGTTGAGCAAGTAAAGGGGTGGAGATTAATCTCTGTCCAGGCACACCAATCTACGGCTGAAAGTAAACACAAACAGGATTTTTTACGACGCGCAGACAAGAAGAAAATTAAGAGCCTGGAGAAAGATGTTCTGGTCAAGTAATACCGGACACAATAATTTGAGAGTTTAAACGCTAACGCGCTGCGCTTGTTGGCCACTATAAATCCTTGTCGAACCTATGCCGTTGGCATAGGGCCGACAATTATTTAAAGCGGCATATTGATTTCTTGCCTCAAAGCTCGCTGGCGCCAAATCTGTTCTGGTCAACAAAAACCGGCCACAATAATTTGAGAATTTAAACGCTAATGCGCTTCGCTTGTTGGC
>Ga0065722_100036_pt1 | contig 13462 bp, 12 predicted proteins | sample BansetMetagenome_FD_59109 | JGI IMG/M metagenome (GOLD analysis project Ga0065722, IMG submission 59109) | Bankia setacea gill microbial communities from Puget Sound, Washington, USA - Caecum Enriched | ecosystem: Host-associated > Mollusca > Digestive system > Ceca | place: United States... | reverse complement strand
ATAGTGACTTTCTTCATACTAAATTGCGTTATCAATCCCGTATGCAGGTTGTCGACGGCAGTATTGATACTGTTGAATATATGTTGAAGCAGGGGTATTCGAAGCAGCTGATTAGCACAGACCCAGATTTAAGTTTCCTCCACTCATTGTCTGAATTTAAGTATCTGCTGGCGCAGTATTAACGCGAAGTAATCGTTTATTGCTGTTTTTATTGGTTGATGTAGACATTGTTTTGCTAGAGGATAGACCCCCCAAGCTGTAACCCCCTAAATTATTACAGGAGTTTTATTATGAAGTGGTTGAAACTGATATTTACAGTAGTCCTCTCGGCAACGATTCTTAGTGGCTGTCAAAACTATTGTAAGTGTAGCCCTGATGAGCCTGCTTTGGCGCTAATTACCAAAGCGGAAGATGGTACTCCTCAAGTAACGCCAAAAGAAATTATCGCCTACCCAGGTCAGGAACTCCTATTTTTCTCGAAGGAAGATTTCACTCTCACCTTCTATGANCGCGATCCTGAAAAAGCGGATTCAGTGGGGAACCCAAGCTTCCCAAGTAGTGATGGTGAATTGATCTTGGTGGTTGACGAAGATTATATTATTTCCGATCCNGGTGAAACTGAGCGTGCTTTGAAAGAGTTGTATGCCGCTAAAAAGATCGTCGTTCCCGCTGATAAAAAGAGCACTGAGACTAAAAAGTACGTGACCATCCAGTACTCGATTGTAATCGACGGTAAAGAGCTGGATCCGAAGGTTAAAATTATTAAGAAGTAATCATCTGTTAGCCGTTTGTAGTTTTTGCGGTGACGAGAGCTGATTATAAATTTCGCTGAGAGTAGGCGGGCGAAACGGCGACTAGATCAATAGGTTTAGTCGCCTTTTTATTGTGCAGATTTTAACTAGCGGGTGCCGTTGTAGCGCCGAATGATTGTTCGGTAGTTGCGTAGCTAAGGGTATGGGGGCTGATCTGGGGGGCTGTAAATGCGTGTTTGCAGTGAAACTACTAGGGGTCGTTGGCTTCCTTGCCAGGCTTCAGTCCGTTTATGGTTTTATCCACCTTATATCTTCTTTTCGGCCCTGCTAACAGAGGGTAAAGGCAGTGAATGAGTTCCTTTGCGCTAGCCACAACCCATCGGAGACGTGATTTCGGGGCTAGTCTGCCTATTACATCCCTGTATAGTGGTATAGTCCTTGTACCGATATCCTTCAGAAACATCCTGTTTCCGTGGCGTCCTTGCCTGATAAGTCTTCTGTCCTGAAGTGCTCTGCTGAGGACACTATAGGCTTTGAGTAAATGTGAGTCTGTGCGCCAGTAACATTGAATATGTGAGATATTCACATCCGTAGCGCTAAAGGGTATGTTTAGAGTTTCATCGCTCCTTTCTGAATACAGGGTTCAAAATGCTAAAAGACGTCGCTTTGTTTGCCGATGTGCCAAGTAACTACATTGCCGAGCTTGAAAGGCTCAGTGTCACGCGTAAGTACCCCAAAAATACTATTTTGGTATCAGAGGGGGATGACACCAGTCATCTTTTTATCATCGTAACCGGTAAGGTCAGTGTATTCCTGAGCGATGAGGAAGGTCGCCAGGTGATTTTAAATTACATGGGCCCTGGCGAATATTTTGGCGAGCTGTCGTTATTGGATAACAAGCCGCGCTCGGCGTCGGTACAAACGCTTACCCCCTGTGAAATCATTTCTGTCTCTAGAGCGCAGTTTCAACAGTTGCTGCGTGAGGACCCTGATTTCGCGCTGGTGATGATTGCCGAGTTAACTCGCAAGGTGCGCAGCCTAACCGATAGCGTGCGCGATCTGGCCCTTCTGGACGTTTACGGGCGGGTCAGTGCGGTATTGGAGAAGCTTAGTGATGAGAATAATCGCATCCATCAGCCCAAGCTTACCCACCAAGATATAGGCAATATGGTGGGTTCATCGCGAGAAATGGTGAGCCGAATTATGCGTCAGCTGGTGATTGGTCAGTATATTGAGCAGCAGCCCGGTTATATTCAGATTAACAAGCCACTGCCAAAAGCTTGGTAGTGGTACTTTGTAATAGTAGTGGTACTTTGCAATAAAAGTCTAAGCGCTGCNAAGCCAGCACTTAGATGCCTATCTTTACAGTATTATGTCGCTAATCATTTATAGGNCATTTAACAGGCTACAGCCAGTCGGTAAGCAGTAGGCCAATGCCGATGCGTTGCTGTTGATGGTCGTAGTCAATCAGGCTTTCGCCGTAGCCATTAAAATATTGGACAAACCCTTTAAGATGGCCCGACAGCGGAAAGCTCACGCCGATTTCAAAGGCACCTTTGTTATTGCTGGACTGCAAGTTGTTGCGTAGTAAAAGGGTAACTTGAGTATCGCCAAATACCGCGGCACTTTTTAAATCGAAGTACCCCAAATAATCGTGGATGTCAGGATTGTCGTCACCTTCTGGGTCGAACGGCGTCTCTTTGGCCTTTTCGGGGATTCGATACCAAGGCCGTAATTCAAATGCAAAATTGGCTTTTTCATACAGGAAGCTGGCGTAGACTCTATTCCAGCTGCGCGATAGCGCCTGTGAACGGCCGTTAGATTGGTGTGAAAGCCCAATCCGGAAACCGCTATTTCCGTTAAAGGGTTTCCAGTTGGTGGGCGCCATATAGAAAAATTCTGGTTCGTAGTTACTTTCACGAAAGGGCGCGGAGAATTCCGTGCCGTAGACTTGCCACCATGAGGCGATGGTTAGGCCGAAATAAAAGCCGTCGTAGCTGCGAAATATATTGTGCTTGGTAAGCGGTATTTTGAGGCTGATTTGAAACTTTGCCTCGTCGTTACGCATCTTGCCTGCCCATTCATTTATACCCGAATAGACGTCTTTGTTGGGGTTGTCGCTATAGCTGTAGAACAGCAGGTAATTTTGATTGTGCGCCGTTATTGTGTGGCGTCCCCATTGATATTTCCGCTCCTCTAGAATTCGCGTGGTAATGGGNCCTTGGCGCTGNGCGCGAGCGACATCTTCGGCAAGTTTGTGCTGACATTGTGCTTGTAGCTGACTTACAGGGGTGTCTGCCGGTGCACTAACAATCGCGTCAAACAGGCAGCGGTTATACAGGCTACTTGGGTCGGCTGGGTCGATTGGGGTGAGCGAGAGAGGTTCAGCGAACGCTGCAGGTGCCGAGAGCAGGAGAGTTAAGGCCATTAACGCCAGAGATCGGGGGTAAAACCACGCTTGAAAACTAGGGCGGCGCTGGAGCTGAATCGCGTAACGGCGTCGCATGCTTTCGCAACAAAATTCAAACATAGATTCAATGAGTGCAAGTACGGAGGAGTATAGGGTCACGGCGGTCGCAAGTCGTTAGGAGGCTGGTGCGGCCAAATTAATCGAAAATAGATAGCTGCACAAGTATTGTCGTTACTTGCGACGGTTATTGGTGAGTCGTTAGCACTACGAGTTTAAATCAGTCTGTCAGCGTTGATAGCGTTTGCATCGAGAGCGTTAATGCGGCTAGAGCCATAATTTCCCTAATTATTTGATCTTCCTCGACTGTTCGCCAAATAAACTCATTAGCTTCATGTTCCGGTGGTTAAGTCGGCCTAAAATGGATTTGCGAAGCAGCTTTTGGATTTGCTGGTTTGTACAGCAGTAGTTATCCGAATCTATTAACTCTTGAGGTATTCACATGCGCGACCGCCACTATTTAGCTCCACTTTTTAACCCAAGTAGTGTCGCTATCTTTGGGGCTAGTGAAAAGCCTCAGGCGGTTGCAACATTGGTGCTGAACAACATAATAAATGCGGGTTTTGCTGGCCGTGTTTATCCTATCAACCCGAAGTACACGCAGATTGCGTCGTTACCCTGTTACCCATCGTTGGCGGAGGTTCCCTCAGCGGTACAGCTTGCGGTTATCGCCACTCCGGCGAAATCTGTCCCTGCAATTTTGGAGCAGTGCGGCATGCAGGGAGTGGAGGCTGCGATTATTCTTTCGGCTGGCTTTCGTGAGGCCGGTGCCGAAGGCGCAAGGCTTGAGCAGCAGGCAATCGATGTAGCGCGACGCTATGGCATTCGCTTTATCGGCCCCAATTGTCTCGGGCTAATTCGTCCAGATGCGGGTTTTAATGCGACATTTGCAAGCGGTGATGTCGCGCCGGGCAATTTAGCGCTTATCTCTCAATCTGGGGCACTTTGTACGGCGATCCTCGATTGGGCCGAAAGCCAGGATATTGGTTTTTCCGCAGTTGTTTCTCTAGGGATTTCCGTTGATATCGACTTCGGTGAAATCCTCGACTATTTAATTACCGACCCCAAAACCCACAGTATTTTGATGTACATAGAAGGTGTTCGTGACGCGCGCGCGTTTATGAGCGGCTTGCGCGCGGCTGCGCGGGTTAAACCGGTAGTCGTGGTGAAGGCGGGACGCCACGAAGCGAGTGTTAAGGCGACGGTTTCGCATACCGGTGCAATGGTTGGTGCCGACGACGTATTCGATGCGGCACTGCGCCGCGCAGGTGTTGTACGAGGCATGCATGTGGGGGACTTGTTTTCCGCGGCGACGGTACTCGTCCCACGGGCTGCGGGCTAAAGGTGAACGTTTAGCCATAGTCACCAACGGTGGTGGCCCAGCGGCCATGGCCTGTGACAAGGCGAGCGACTTAGATATCCCATTAGCGGAATTAAGTGAGTCAACACTGGCGGAGCTTAATAACCAGTTACCGAGCATGTGGTCCCACGGCAATCCGATCGATATTCTTGGTGATGCTACCGCAGACACCTACGAAAAAGTCACGCAGACCATTTTAGGTGATGCCAATATCGACGGCGTGGTGTTGTTGCTAACGCCGCAAGCTATGACTGATCCTCTGGCGGTAGCCGAACGTGTCGTCGCACTAAATAGCACGGCGACCAAACCTATCGTAACTTGCTGGATGGGCGAAAAGCAGGTGAAGAGCGCGCGTAAATTATTTACTGATCATGGCATTCCCACCTATCGCTTACCTGAAAATGCAGTCCAAGGTTTCGGCTTTCTCACTAATTTTTATCGCAACCAAAAATTGCTGTTACAAATTCCCGGCCCACTTTCCGAGGCGCAAGCGCCGGATACGGAAGGAGCACAACTTATAATCGATAGCGTGCTGGCGGAAAAGCGCAGCGTGTTAACCGAGATAGAGTCGAAGGCAATACTGGCGGCTTTCCACATTCCCATTGCGTCTGCAGTTGTTGCAAACAGTATTACCGATGCCATTGTGGTTGCCGAAAATATAGGCTTCCCGGTAGCGATGAAAATCTATTCGAAAACTATCACTCATAAATCGGATATTGGCGGCGTGCGTTTAAACATTACCAACGCTGCCGCAGTGCAAACGGCCTTCCGCGAGCTGTTAGAATCCGTTGCTGAAAACTCTCCGGACGCTCATGTCGACGGTGTGGTAATAGAGCCCATGATTAAGTGCGCGAATGGACGTGAACTGTTAGTCGGTATAACNCGCGACCCNGTCTTTGGCCCTGTTATTACCTTTGGTACTGGCGGTACGGCCGTCGAGCTAATCGCTGACCGTTCAGTTAGTTTGCCGCCGCTAAATCGTTTGTTGGCAGCCGACATGATTTCACGTACCCGCGTTGCAAAAATGCTAGATGCGCACCGAGATAAGCCAGCGGCCGCGATTCGCGATGTTGAAAATGTCTTGTTGCGTATCTCTGAAATAGCCTGCGAGTTACCGTCGGTACTTGAACTAGATATCAACCCACTAATTGCCGATGAGCGAGGGGTTATCGCCGTCGATGCGCGCATTGTGGTTGGCCATTACTACAATAGTCAGCGTAATTATTCGCATACCGCTATTCATCCTTACCCTGCACATCTCTCCGAGGAAGCTATGTTGACCGGAGGAGTGCGCTGTAAAATTCGACCCATTCGTCCCGAGGATGCAGAGCTTGAGCGGACCTTTGTCGAAGGCTTGTCGGACACCTCAAAACACTATCGGTTTATGAACACCTTCCGTCAGATCCCCGCGGATATGCTAGCGAAGTTTACTCAGATCGATTACGACCGCGAGATGGCCTTTATTGCCGTTGTTACAGAGCGCGGTATTGAAAAAGAGATTGGAGTCAGTCGCTATGTGATTAATGCCGACGCGGATAGCTGTGAGTTTGCCATAGTGGTGACAGATGCATGGCACGGAAAAGGAGTCGCGCACCGATTAATGGAGGCGATTATAGGTTGTGCTCGTACGCGTGGGTTGCGCTATATGATGGGTGATGTGCTCGCGGATAACTTACAAATGATACAGCTTGCGAAAAANCTGGGTTTTATTGCTAAACAAAGTCGAGATGATTCAACCACGCTAACTTTGCGTAAAAAGCTGTAGAGCTGTGGCAAATTGTGCTGGTTCTAAACGATACTGGATTGAGTTGTACAGAAACAAAACGGTACGGGTTTAAGCATAAATACGTCGTGGTATTTCTAAAATGCGTTGCCGAGTGATGCGAGTGAACGCAGATGGGCGACGACCGAAATACCGAGAGCATGTAAATCATAACCACCCTCCAGCGTCGATACTATGCGGCCATTGGCATAACGCGCCGCGACGGTTTTTATCTCGTCAGTAATCCAGCCAAAATCACCTTCCGATAAATTAAGATTTGCGANCGGGTCCAGTTTGTGAGCGTCGAAACCGGCGGAGATTAAAATAAACTGCGGTTGAAAATGCGCGAGAGCAGGTAGCCAATGCTGGCGAATCGCGCTGCGAAAATCGGCGCTATTGGTGCCGGCGGGAAGTGGCACATGAAGTATATTTCCAGTATCTTTTTGCACTGCAGTGTGCGGATAAAGCGGGTGTTGAAAAGATGAACAGAGCAGCACTCTTGTATCGTTCTTGAAAATATCCTCAGTGCCGTTGCCGTGGTGAACGTCAAAGTCTAACACCGCGATGCGCGTGAGTTTATAGCGCTTTAAAAGGTGGTGAGCAGCGACGGCTACATTGTTAAAAATACAAAACCCCATTGCCTTTGGCTTTTCCGCATGGTGGCCTGGTGGGCGTACGGCACAAAATGCAGAGGTTACGTCGCCAGCCATAACCAAGTCGCAGCCAAGTATTGCGGCGCCTGCGGCGTGTCGCGCAGCGGATAGCGAGTGCGAGTTCATATAGGTGTCTGGATCGAGAGCGGCAAGGCCGCGTTCCGGCACGAGGCTTTTTACATGATTAATGTGTTCTATGGTGTGGGCAAGCGCGAGTTGCTCATCCGTTGCGCTAGGGGCGGTGTGGTATTGTAAAAAGTCCATCACCCCAGATTGAATTAAGGCATCGTTGATTGCCGCCAAACGCTGTGGAGATTCTGGGTGATCGTCACCCATATCGTGGTCACTGCAAGCAGGGTGAGTAATATAGGCTGTAGCCATCGCTNAGGCTCCAAGAAATGGAATAGGCGAACTTTAGCATAAGCGAAGATGAATTCATGATTAATTCAGCGGCGTTGCGATAACTAGATAAGTCGACTCTGTAATGGCTAGAGGTCGGTATGAAATGGCTTAGCAGAAAAAGGCGGGCCCGAGGGCCCGCAAACTACGGTGTTGCACAGAGAGGTCTAACGAAATAGATTGGAAAAACTGGTTGAAATAAGCAGGTAAAAAACGGATACAGAAAAGTAGACAACTAACCGGATTTAAATAGGGTATTGCTGTATCAAAATCACTAAAGCTTTCTATCTTGTCGGTTTAAGTAAAATTTAGTCTTCTTGCTTGCGAGCATCACGCCACTGCTTATGCTTCGACATCATCTTTGCGCGCTTCGCGTCGATCTCACTGTCAAAAATAGCCAACTCTTCCGCGCTCAGAAGTTGCGATATTTGCGTATGACTTTCGTCATTGAGCGCCCGTATTTTGGCTCGCGCTTCTTTCATAATTGCTCGCCGCTGCATCTGGGAATCCTGCAGCATCGTCGAAATTACTTGCTGACGTTCACTGTCGAGATTCAGCTTTTCAATAAGCTCGGCGTTAAACCCGTGCAGCTCTTTGCCATCCTGCCCGGCATAGGCGAGTGCGATAGCAAACGGTAGTGCAAGTAGTGTTGCAAAATATCGTTTCATAGTAGCGCTCCATTAAAAGTATTTTGGTCACTGTGACCTTAGAAAATGCTCAGNATGTACCNGAGCTTGGTCGTGACAGTCGCTGATTCAACAGGTCTTATCCTAGACTTCAAATGGGCAAGTAATGTGGATGAAATGTGGATTTCGACGCTGAAGCGGAAATAATTACAACGGATATTCTCGTGGCNCGCACTAGGTTGGTCGCGACGTTCGGTCGTTAGCTCGGTGAGTGAGGTTGGTGAATAAAGTTTGGGTGTAAGTATTGGTAAGTTTTGATGGGGGCGTAGCTTNGAGAGGGGGAGGCGGTTATGTGGGTAAAGCGAGAACGCCCTTTAGCTGGAGGCTACCAGTAGGTGATCGTATCTGGAAAGCGCTGGCGGTCGACATCATTGGCAATTTCATTGCACTCGCCGCGCAGGGTGGGGGTGTTGCCGTAAGGGTTGCTGTCGATCAGCCAAAAACCTTCGCGACAAAACTTCTTCGCCTGCATGAGTTGCAGTGTTTCATGCTCCAGTAGGTATGTCACCCTTTGCGCTACACGCTCATTGGTAATTGCAGAGTCTCTCCCAGCAATTGCGCTTAAGTCTTTTGTTCGCAATGGTTTGTCTTCAATGGCTTGGGGGACTAAACGCACTTCGAACTGTTTTAATCCGCTACTGGTAATCCGAGTAGTAAAGCGAGTGTCGATATTTTTTGGCAGCTTGTGCCCCGCGCAGCCGGCCACCAATATCGAAGAGAAAACAATGGCAGCGAAATTGCGGTATAAGTTGCAATAGGTACGACTGAAGCGAATATTAAATTGGTCGTAACTGTTGCGGCAGATGGGCTGCGGTGCGCTATTTGTTTTCATATTAGTTGCTGTTGGTTTCTTTGCTGCGTGGGTGTTTTGCTGTGCGAGTGTATAGGTATTTCGTCTGTGCAAGCAATTGTTTAACAGTCAACACATACCTTATTTGCTTACTTGGTCTGGGTCGTACTTGTAGCCGGCTCCGTATACGGAGTGAATTAATTCAAATGCAGGCGCGGTTTCTTGGAGTTTTTTACGGAGTTTTTTGATGTGACTATCGACGGTTCTATCGCTTACCACGCGGTAGTCCGAATAGATGTTGTCCATAATAAAGTGGCGAGAAAAAATTCTGCCAGGCTCCTGAAAAAGCAGTTTAAATAACGCAAATTCTATCGTGGTGAGATCGATAGTTTTATTGGCTAGGGTAATTTGCTGGCTATTTTCTAGCAGTGTCACCTGCACGCTATTGTTAATGTCCGCTTGCGTAGGCGCTATGCGCCGCAGCACCGCTTTTGTGCGGGCAACAATTTCGCGAGGGCTATAGGGTTTGCATACATAGTCGTCGGCTCCCAGCTCGAGGCCTAGGAGCCTGTCGATTTCTTCTACTCTGGCGGTAACCATAATAATTGGAATGTGCTTGGTGTCGGGATTGGCCCGAATGGCGCGGCAGAGATCGAGCCCATCCTTACCTGGAAGCATTAAATCCAGCAAAATTAAATCGGTGTGCTGCTCGGCTAACCAGGGTTCGACTAGGTTGCCATCAGCGAGAATCTCGGTGCTGAACTGTGCCGCATTTAGATAGTCTTGCAGGAGTGTCGCGAGGTCTCGTTCATCTTCAACGATCAATATCTTGGTGGCGCTTGAATCGGGCATCGACGTTTCTCAAAAGTGTTAGGCGCTTATGCCTCTAGCGGCAGGGTTACAGTAATGCGCAGCCCTCCCAGTGATGATTGCGATGCGATTATGGATCCGCGGTGAGCTTCAACAATATTGCGGCAGATACTTAGCCCTAATCCCGCCCCGCCGGTTGCTCGGTTTCGAGACGTTTCAACACGGTAGAGCCGTTCGAAAATTCGTTCAAGTTGATCTGCGGCGATNGTGGGTGCGCTGTCGTCTAAAGTAATGACCACGGTTTGCTCGATTTGTTCTGCGCAAAGCTGTACTTCGCCGGGGGCATCGGTGTAGCGCAGGTTATTTTCGAATAAATTGCGAAATAGCTGATTTAAGCGCTTTTCATCGCAGCTGAGCATTAGCTTTGGATTTAGTTGGTTGTTAATGCGAAGTTCTAGCCCCTTGCTCGCCAGACGATGTTTGTAATCGCGCACTTGGGTGTCGACCAGTCGTTTTAAGGATACTGGTGACTTGGTATAGCTTAAGGCGCCCAGGTCAGACAGAGAAAGCTCATAGAGATCGTTGATAAGCGAACTCAGGGCGTTGACCTTGTCTCGCAGTAGGGCGAGGTTTTCCGGTGAGCTTGGTCGGATACCGTCTTCCATTGCTTCGATTTGCCCTTTTAGTACCGACAGAGGAGTGCGCATTTCGTGAGAAATATCGGCGACCCATTGTTTGCGGGCTTGCTCGTTGGCTGAGAGTGTATTGGCGAGATCGTTAAAGTGGTGGCAAAGCATGCCGAGTTCGTCACCGCTCTCCGGTTTGATTCTTACGCTAAAGTCACCTGCGGCTATTTGCTTCGCGCCACGAGAAAGCTCGCCAAGCGGGCGCACCAGCCAGCGTGACACGATTAAAGCCACCAAGAATGAGGCCAGCACAATGGCAATGCTAAAGAGGGCGAATGCCTTTAGTTGCTGGCTGACGAACAGTCGGTCTACAGAGCGCATAAAGTCGCGCGGCTTTATGTAGCCGATGTAGCCAATTAAAGTTTGCTCGTGATAGAGCGCGCGCCAATAGTATTCAGCTTGGTGAAATGCAGTGCCAACAATGAGGTTTTTGTCAGGGTCGGTTAGGACAAGTTGCTCGATAAAGGCACGCTCGTGGGCCTTAACGCTTGGTGCTGGCGGGGGTTGATTATTGGTTAGAGCCTCGCGGGTTTGCTGTTCAACATATTCGCGAAAGGTTTGGTATTTTAGTCGGCGCCAGAGGCGGTTGTTGTTGATTAGCGGTGCTAGCGACATTTGATCGGCGTAAATGTCGGAAACGGCAATCTCTAAATACTGCAAGCGGTCGATCGCTTGGCTGGTGACGTAATCAAGGAACCCCTGTTTCACACTGGCGTGGGTCAGTGCAAGCATGCCGCTGGTACTTAGGATGAGCGTTATTAAGAAGGTAAGCCACAACTTGAATTTTATACTTTTAATCATCTAGATGGGTGCCTGCTCGCGCCTCGTATGGCTATGCCCTAACGCTTTTGGGTTTTGATGTGCCGATGTTTTGGGCGTGCCCCAGTATTCTGGGGTATTTGATGGGCAGTATCCTTGCTCGCGCTTTAGCGAGCAAGGGGCGTACCGTTAGTTGCACTATTTTTGCGAATTCTTTGACGGTAAGAATTCCAGAGGGGTCACGTCGGTGTTTCTGGGTGGTGTCGAAACTAGTTGGAGCGGTTGGTGTGATGTTTTAGCTGTCGAGATTACTCTAAATTAGCGAATATTGGACTTCTTTGGGTCAGGCTGTTCGGCTTCACGAAAGATAAGGGCTACCTTGCCAATTTCTTGGATGAGCTTGGCGTTACATCGCTTACACATATCTTCTACGACCGATTTGCGAGTGTCGCGTTCGAGTATCGCCAGTCTTCACTTTAACCAGTTCATGGTCGCTCAGCGCACGCTCTAGTTCGGCTAATACGTTCTCACTAAGCCCGTTTCCAGCGATAGTCACAATAGGCTTGAGGGCGTGACCCAGCGTTCGGAACTGTTTAATACGATCAGGAGTGAGTATCATGGAGGCTGTGCCTTGTGTGGAATCAAATGGGCGCCTATTGTAAAGGCTTTTCGCGGCTTGTGAAAAAGAATCTGTTCAATTCGGGTTAGAAGCTGTCGCGGAGGGGTAACCTCGGTTCAAATTCGCGGTCTACCCTAATGCTGTCAAATAGGCACTAAATGCCGTTCCGTAGGTCGATACAAGCTTGCATCACCCCTTATCAATCAAGAGTTACCATTGAAATGACGCGTTCCAAAAGCAGCCACCGTTGGCTACAAGAGCACTTTAAAGATCATTATGTTAAAGAATCCCAAAAAGACGGTTATCGCTCTCGGGCAAGCTACAAGCTGTTGGAACTGGATAAAAAAGATCGTTTATTTCGGCCTGCCATGACAGTGGTGGATCTTGGTGCCGCTCCGGGGGGGCTGGTCACAGGTGGCTATTGCCGCTGTAGGCGCTAAGGGTCGTGTAGTGGCTTCAGACATCTTACCGATGGATTCCATTGCTGATGTAACCTTTGTTGAGGGCGACTTTACTGAAGAAAGTGTGCTGCATGAGGTGATTGCGGCAATGGATGGCGAACTGGCAGATCTTGTAATTTCAGATATGGCCCCAAATATGAGTGGAGTGACGAATATTGATCAGCCTAAATCTATGTATTTAGTTGAATTGGCTCTCGATATGGCGCAGCAAGTCCTCAAACCCGGTGGAAACTTCGTGTGTAAGGTGTTTCAGGGGGAAGGTTTCGACGAATGGTTTAAGCTGTGCCGGACGAGTTTTGACCGAGTTGTCACCCGTAAACCGGATGCTTCTAGGCCCCGTTCTCGCGAGGTTTACGTAGTAGCTAAAGGTTTTAAAGGCGGCTAGCCGAGTTATTTGAATGTTACGTTCCGATTATTAATGTGTTTTATCTGTGCCATAGCGACAAGTGGTGGCACTTTGAGTTTTGGCCGCTGGAACTTCGGGTCTAGCGGAGACTATACTGCAGTAATGCTTGATGGGTTCTTAGAGCCTGTGAAATCACACTACCCGCACTGGTGCGGTAGTCTTTGAGGAGTATGTGCCTTTGAACGATATGGCAAAAAATTTGGTGTTGTGGTTGGTTATTGCTGCAGTGCTTTTTACAGTGTTTCAGAACTTTAATGAAACCAAACCGCGCGACGAGTTGAGCTATTCCGAATTCATGAGGGACGTGTCCGACGAGCGCGTTAGCCAAGTGGTGGTAGAGGGGCAGCTTATTCGCGGTGTGCGCACGGACAATACTACCTTTGTAGTGGTTAAACCCGAAGTGGTCGACTTAAAGTTGATGGACACCCTGCTGGANCATAATGTAGAGGTGCAGGGTAAACAGCCTGAGAAATCGAGTATTTGGGAGCAATTGCTAGTTGCCAGCTTCCCGATCCTGTTATTTATCGGTGTTTTTGTATTCTTTATGCGGCAGATGCAAGGTGGTGCTGGAGGCCGTGGCGGCCCAATGAGCTTCGCTAAAAGCAAGGCCCGTCTTCTCGGTGAAGATCAAGTTAAAACCACGTTCGCCGATGTGGCAGGCGTAGATGAAGCTAAAGACGACGTACAAGAGTTGGTGGAGTTTTTGCGAGACCCTACTCGCTTCCAGCGCTTAGGCGGCCGTATTCCTCGTGGCGTGTTAATGGCAGGCCCTCCCGGTACCGGTAAAACCTTACTAGCCAAGGCGATTGCCGGCGAGGCGAAAGTGCCTTTTTTCTCAATTTCGGGTTCCGA
>Ga0065722_104448_pt1 | contig 13597 bp, 11 predicted proteins | sample BansetMetagenome_FD_59109 | JGI IMG/M metagenome (GOLD analysis project Ga0065722, IMG submission 59109) | Bankia setacea gill microbial communities from Puget Sound, Washington, USA - Caecum Enriched | ecosystem: Host-associated > Mollusca > Digestive system > Ceca | place: United States... | reverse complement strand
TATAACAAGCTCTATTGTCGAATTTACGACCTCAACCAAATCGCACAAACAAACCGTTTTAGGCCTAAGGCAATGAGAGCAGGTAGGTCTCTTATTTTTCATTAAAATACAGGCTCAATATAAAAGTCTTATCATCGATAGTCTGTCACAGGCCCTGACAAAGCTCGTTTCACTGGTTAATATGCGCCTGTTACTGCCACCATGAGAGCAAAGCATGAAAACTCAGGAATTACTCAGCGCGCCAGAAGCACAGCTGGTAAACCAACTCAAGCACATGAAAATAAAGGAGTTGGAGCGCCACGCGCAGAAAATACTGCGTAATCACGGACACACCGACTACAACGACCTAATGCGCACGGTAATCCAAACCATACCAACATTAAACCCCGCAGACAGCAATCGCTTCGAACTCATCCAAGGCCTCATTAACAGCCGAATTAACGCGGGAATAAGTGATGCCAACACCGAGAATGGGGTTATTCAGCGCTTGACTGTCATTTTTATGGTTATTATCACGAAAAAGTTTCAAAAAATTCACAGTGGTCAAAGCGATACTCCATTACACTAGGCGCTAATGAAGCGTTTGCAGACGCCCATTACATACTGTATTCTTGTACAGTATTTTAACCAATTTCATTGAGGGCCTGACGAATGGCGGTAATTGCAGTTTGGAAATGTGACCGGGATGGCAGTATGTTTGAAGATAAAAAAGCAGCAGATGCACACGATAAAATGTTAGAGCTGGCAGCCAGCATTACCAGCCTTATCGAAGCCAATATTCCGGGAGTCAGTGAAGATGACGTTGAGGCCATTGGCCTGCTTCTGGCTAAGCGCAGCGACGATTTGATCAAAGCCTGTAAAGGCAAACCCGATGTACTTCTTGAGCCTGCGGCCCCAGCCTCTTCGGCTGACGACAAAGTCACCGCTATTTCGGCTTAACCGCACGCCTACCGGCTCTTAGCCTTCGGCACGGGGCTCATACCCACAAACCGTATCGGACTAACACAGAGCGCGGCCAGTATTGGCCAAAACGAAGCCGTGAACACCTTATACTCGTGCTCACGGCTTCGTTGTTTTCCTGTACCTTACTTTCATACAGCTTTCTTTCTTGTCGCTTACTTTCTTGTAGCTTAACAGCACCGCCAAAACCAGCCCGCTAACGATTGACAACGCCCTGTACAAGGTAGGCTGCATCCTCCGGAAAGTTATCCACATGGGTCCTTATTGCTTCCACCAGTGCACGACTAGAACCCTGCCCCTGCATCAAGTGTTCTCGGTAATGTCGGCAAATATTCTGGGGAGTATTGGTATGCAGCAGTACTTCTCTGAACGCGAGCTGCTGATTACGCGGGCTGTCGTAGTATTTTGCCAGTACATTTTTAAGCGAACCATCTTGCTCGCCGTAGTCAAAAACGTTACATAGCTCTCGTCGTGCCTGAGCTTGGCGACTTAAATGGAGGGAATAACTTAAGCCACCAATGATCAAGAATATTAGAAAGGGCATTACGATGGAACTCATAGGGGTCACCTCAACAAAATTGTGCCGTGTGTAAAGATCTCACCCATAAGATACAAGAAGCACAGCGATACAACTTGGCCCTGTACGCCAAACCGTTGTTCAAGTGCAACAGGAACACCCTACGCTGTGCCATCTTCTTGTTTTTTCTGGTGCGCAAATTCGTTTATCGGGTTTATCACAAGCGTCCATTAATCAGGGTGTCTTGACATCTCTGCCCTTATAACTCCACGGCAATGTATGTCAAGATTCTCTACCGTCTCCGCTGTTCAAGTGGAAAAGTAACACTCTGATCACGGCTTCTGCCAGGCCTCCGGGTCTAAACGGTAGTAGCCCTGCAAGGCCTTAAAAAGCTCTGGATGGCGCTTTCGCATTTGCGCCGGTCGCTCATAAAATAACTCGGTGACTACGGCAAAAAACTCTGCGGGATTGGTTGCGCCATAGCTGTCGATAAGGCTATTTCCGCCGCGCGCCAATTTTGCCTGTAGTTGCGTAAACTCTTGGCTAAATACCTGTGCCCAAATCTGGTAGCTGTCTCGGGTATACAGTAAAGGGGCGCCATCGGCTGCGCCATCTTCTTGGTCTAGCTGGTGGGCAAATTCGTGTAACACCACATTACGGCCATCGCTAAAGTTGTACATGCCGCGCTCAACGCTATCCCATGCGAGAATCACGCGGCCATTGCTCCACGACTCACCCAGCATGTGTGTTTTACTTTCGGACACCACACCATAGGCATCCTGCTGCTCTCTTTTCGCGATAAAGGTAGAGGGGTAAACATAGATCCAACGCAAGTTTTTGTAGCGAGTACTGGCGCGATTGAGAATCAACAAACAGGCCTCAGCCGCAATAACCACACGAACTTCGTCGGTAATGTCCTGACCGTTACACCCCACAAACTGCTTGGTATACAAAAAGTGTTGGATATGTGCCTGTAACTCTTGCTTTAATGCCGCTGGTAAGCGCTCGTAAACGGGTAACCGGGTTATTAGCATCTGTTGCCAGGCATCGGGAAAAGGCTGCGCCATGGCGGATCGGTAATGATGACGACGATAAGCCCAGCGCCCCGCCCACGCAATTAGAGCCAACCCCAGTACAAGGTAAAAAATATCAACATTTGTCATTACTGAAAACCTGCAAACAATGAATTAAAATGTGCTCATGGTAACATGCCCTAAAAATAGACGTCATATATCGCTGAGATCGGTTGCCAAGCCTCAGCGGTCGCTAACACCGAACACTAGGTAAGGATCGAAGCTTGGATATACTCGCGTGGATTACGCCCGAATTGTCACGCGCGGAATGGATTCCGCATATTATGATATTCACAATCAACATTGGCTTGCTGCTGTTTGCACGGCCACTGCTGAACCTTATTGAAGTAGACGAACAAAATAAGATTACGCCGCGCATTTTTCGCACCGTAAACTTAGTGATCTTGGTGTTGCATGTGCTCGATATTGCCCTGCTGCGTTTTAGCAACCACTACGAAAACTATCTCATCAAACTGGGCCTGTCCCTCGCCAGCATTTATACCGCTCTGTATCTTTATAATCTCTTGTGCTTTTTATCACGTAAGCGTTTTGGCAATGAACAAACGATTGACGATAAAAAAATCTTTTTGGAGACCTATAGCAGCCGGCTAGTAAGCCTACTGTTCCTCATTTTTATTATTATTACCACCATCTACACCCTGATCAAAATTTGGGGTGCCGACAGCATGTTAGAAACCACCGGCATCTTTGGGATTATTGCCGCTTTTCTAGCCTTTACGAGTAATAGTTGGGCTCCCGACATTATCAGCGGGCTAATCATTCTTAACTCTAAGGTACTCCAAGACGGTGATGTTGTTGTCGTGGACGGCTATCCAGATGAGTACATCATCAACAAGGTAACGCTCATTTACGTAGTGCTTTACGATGTTCGCAATAATCACAGAACACTGATTCGAAACAATCAATTTATCCGCACAAAAATTGACAACCTCAGTCGTGTCGCCTCCACCGATGGTGTGCGCCAAGCCCTAAAATATAACATTGGCTATCCAGAAATCTGCGCAAGCTCTCCAGAGGAGCGTGCCGAAAAAGTGCGGCGCTTTCGGTCGCGTATAGACCGTATGTTTAGTGCAGCTTTTGACAGTTGCGCGGCCAACGAACAAATCAAAATTAACCGCGTCACCCCCTTTGAATGGGCCCTAACTAATACCGGTGACTATGCGTTGGAATATACCTTGTGGCTGTATCTCGAACGAATACCGAACACCAAGATAACCTCCACCATTCGCAGGCATTTAATGGGCACTATCTATCAGGTCAACGAAGCGGTATTTTTTGCCTCTGAAGCAGAAAGCCTTAGCTTGGCTACGCCCATGCTCAATACGCTCACCATCAGCAGCGCAGAGCAAACGCTCACCGCTGGAGCGCCACACAACACAGAAGCGGGCCATTCGCCAACCCACGTTGCGCCATCGGAAGCTCTCTCACCCAAGGCACCCGTACGCCACAAAAAACAATCAAAAAAAACGGATATAGACTAGGGCTCTGCAGCCATGAATCGCCACCATCGACAAGTTCCATCCACACCCAAACGGGTATTTTATGCACTCTCACTGCTTCTGCTCAGTATTGGCCACGCGCAAGCAGAGAACTGCCGTGTAGCCGTTGCCGCTAACTTCACCAGCACCCTACAGCAACTTAAAACCGTTTTTGAAACCTCTTCCGAACATAGCCTTACTCTGATTAGCGGCTCTACCGGCAAACTGTTTGCCCAAATTGAGAATGGCGCGCCCTTCGATGTTTTTTTAGCCGCAGACCGACAGCGGCCGGAGGCGCTGATTGCCTCGGGAAAAGCCGTTGCCAACACCAATGTTAATTATGCCCTAGGCCAGCTGGTGTATTGGCAACCCGACAGTGCACAAGCCCTCGACACCCAACCGCCTATCGCCACAGTACGCAGTATTGCCATTGCCAACCCACGCACGGCACCTTACGGTCAGGCCGCTCTCAGCGCCTTGGTGAAGCTTGGCTTTGAGGGAGCATCGCCAACCAAATTGGTGTACGGCAATAATATAAATCAAAGCTATCAATACATCGCTTCACACAATGTGGAGGCAGGGTTTATCGCACTATCGCAACTGCGAGAAATAAAAGAAGCACAACGCGGCTATTGGTGGTTGGTCCCCAGCGCCCTGCACCCAGCAATAGAGCAACAAGCGGTACTGCTGAAAAACGGCCAGTCTAACAAGGCCGCTGTAGCCTTTCTCAATTTTTTAGGCTCGGCAAAAGCCACTGCGATGATAAGGCAAATGGGGTATTCTACGCCCTGATTTCTCTGCTATAGCCCACCATGATCGAAACCTTAGACACCACGCCCATATGGCTGACACTCAAACTTGCGGTGACCACCACTTGGGTTCTCATGCTATTGGCCATACCGCTCAGCTGGTGGCTTGCGCATACTCGTAACGCCATTAAGCCTGCGATTTCCGCCATTGTTACCATGCCTCTGGTACTCCCTCCTACCGTACTTGGCTTCTATTTGTTGGTGCTACTGGGGCCAACCGGTGTTATTGGGGAATTTACGCAAGCCTTGGGCTGGGGAACATTGCCCTTCACTTTTGCTGGACTGGTGGTGGCCTCGGTCATTTATTCACTCCCCTTCGCCGTACAACCGCTGGAACTGGCTTTTCGAAACATAGGTTCCCAGCCTCTAGAGGCTGCGGCAACGTTGGGAGCTTCACCGCTCGATAGATTCTTTACGATTATTCTGCCCTTGGCGCGCCCCGGCATACTCACGGCCATTGTGCTGAGCTTTGCGCACACGATGGGCGAATTTGGCGTGGTGCTTATGATTGGCGGAAATATTCCGGGAGAAACTCAAGTGCTTTCTATGGCGATATACGACCACGTAGAAACTCAACACTATCGGCAAGCGCACTGGTTAGCGGGCGGAATGCTAATATTTGCGTTTTCAGTATTGCTATTGCTTCAGATTTTCGACAGACGCATTAGCCGGGTACCCACGTGACAAGGCCTTCGACAGCCAAACAGAGCGACCTACACCTGCAGTACACACTGAGCAAAGGTGATTTTCACTCCTCGATAGATCTGCGTCTACCCGCAAGGGGTATTACCGCGCTCTTTGGCGACTCCGGGTCGGGAAAAACAACCCTGCTGCGCTGTATTGCTGGGCTCGAAAAAATACCAGGTGGACACGTGAGTTTTCGCGGTGAGCACTGGCAATTGCAGCGTACTTGTATTCCACCTCATCTGCGCCCCATAGCGTATGTTTTTCAACAAGCGAATCTATTTAGCCATCTTAATGTTGAAAAAAACCTGCGCTACGGATTTAATCGGGTAAAGCTTAAACACCCCGCCATTCGATTTGACGACGCCGTGTGTTTACTGGGCATAGCCCCACTATTGCATCGTTATCCGCAGCAACTTTCTGGTGGTCAACAGCAGCGCGTGGCCATTGCTCGAGCCCTGCTTACCAGCCCGCAACTGTTATTAATGGATGAACCCTTAGCCAGTTTGGACGACGCCAGTAAAAGTGAAATTTTACCGTACTTGGAAACGCTCCATGAGCAGTTAGATGTTCCCATACTCTATGTGAGCCACTCGGTAGAGGAGGTTGTGCGTATCGCCGATTATATGGTGCTATTGCATAAAGGCAAAGTGCAGGCACAAGGGCCACTCAACCAATTAATGACCGACCCCGCACTCCCCTTGTCGCACTTAGAGGAGGCCTGCGCAGTGATAGAAGGCCAAGTAGAAAGCCATCAAGCAGAGTTTCACCTAACTCATATTGCAACCCCCTGTGGGAGTTTTGCCATTTCACAACGACCCTTAGCAGTTAGCCGGCCGGTACGGATAAAAGTGTTAGCGAGAGATGTGAGTATTGCGCTATCACTTGCCGAGCACAGCAGTATTAGCAATAGTATTGAAGCCAGCATTGTGAGCATTAGCGAGCAAAAGGACCCAGCCCAAGTATTACTCACGCTCAACGCAAAAGGTGTACTGCTGCTTTCACGTATCACCCGGCGTTCGTTGCTCACCCTTAATTTGCAGCTGCAGCAACAGGTGTATGCACAAGTTAAGAGTGTTTCGTTAATGCGTGAATAGGATATACGAGTGTGAGTAACGTTGTTATTGCCGACCCCAACCTACCGATAGCCTCAATACTTGATGAGCTCTACCGCACCTTGAACAACCACAATCGAGTCGTGCTCGAAGCACCTCCCGGCGCAGGAAAAACCACCACCGTTCCCCTTGCACTACTCAACGCCCCATGGCGAGGTAGCAAAAAAATTCTAATGCTAGAGCCGCGTCGAGTTGCCGCCCGCGCTGCGGCTGAACGCATGGCCCGGCTACTCGGCGAAACAGTAGGGGAGCGCGTGGGCTACAGTATTCGCTTGGAACAAAAGCGCTCCGCCAATACCGTTATTGAAGTGGTGACCGAAGGTATCCTAACGCGTCGTTTACAGCAAGATCCTGAACTTGCCGATACCGCAATTGTGATATTTGATGAATTTCACGAGCGTAATATCCATTCAGATTTGGGCTTGGCTCTGTGCCTACAGGGGCAAGAACTATTTCGCGATCAGCACAACCCACTTAAATTACTCGTAATGTCGGCTACCCTCAACGGCGAAGCCGTATCAACACTCATGGGCAAGGCCCCCATTATCCGCAGCGAGGGTCGCACCTACCCAGTACAAATTCACTATGGAAGCACCGCCAAAACCGGAGCAGATATCACTCCAGCGATTGTCGAAACCGTGGAGCAAGCCTTACAAAAACACTCGGGGAATGTCTTAGTCTTTTTACCCGGTCAAAAAGAAATTCGCACCTGTGCGCAACGCTTAAACGCTAGCCTCGACACCAATATTGCCATTTTACCCTTGCACGGAGGTATTCCTCCGGCGGAACAACAGAAAGCCTTAGCACCGCTCTCTGAACACAGCCAGCACAGCCGCAAAGTTGTGTTGGCCACCGACATTGCTGAAACCAGCCTGACCATTGAAGGTGTGAATACCGTTGTCGATTCGGGCTTAGCCCGCAAGCCGCAGTTTGATCCCCGCACGGGAATGACGCGCCTACACACGGTACGACTCTCTAAGGCATCCAGTATTCAGCGCGCGGGGCGTGCCGGACGTCTAGCCGCAGGCAATTGCTATCGCTTGTGGAGTGAAGATCAACAGGCGGCGCTTCTCCCCCATACACCACCGGAAATTATTCACAGTGATTTAAGCGCTCTAGCGCTGCAACTCCTGCAATGGGGTATTAGCGATCCTGAAGAACTGCAATGGCTTGATGCTCCAGCCGCCCCGGCCTACCGCCAAGCCATAGACCTCCTCAGGCAACTGGGAGCCGTTTCCGTAGACAACACGATACCTCGCCTAACAAAACACGGCGAGCGCCTTGCGGGCTTACCGCTGCAACCACGATTAGCTCACATGCTGGTTATTGCAGACACACAAGGGCTATTGAAAACCGCCAGCCAACTGGCCGCACTGCTCAGTGAGCGATTGCCTCAAAATGGCCCCGGTGCAGATATTGAATACAGCCTCCAAGTACTGCAAGGCACCATTCACTGCCCTGCTCAACAACGCGCGTGGTTAAGGCGCGTGCAACAGCAAGCACAACACTATTTGCGCGCATTCTCCCGAACGGCCTCTACTGCGAAACTAAACAACGCTCAAGTACCGGGTTTTTTATTAGCGTGTGCTTACCCAGACCGTATTGCTCAAAAGCGCGAAAACAGTCGCCATTGCTATTTGCTCAGTAACGGTCGATCTGCCCGGCTCAACGAACGAGACCCCTTGGCCGGTTGCGACTATCTCGCCATTGCAGACCTTGGCGGAACCAATGGTCAAAGCGACGATCGCATTTTTAGCGCCTGCTCACTAGACCCAGCACTGTTTGACCAAGCACTTCAGCATTTGCTCAAACAACGTGAGCTTGTCGAATGGCAGAATGACAAATTGCTCGCTGAAGAACACTGCTGTGTCGGCAAGCTCATCCTCAGCCGTCGCCCTCTCCAAACCTTAAGTTCCGAGCAGCGCATACAGGCAGTCCTTAACTTACTTTCGACAGAAGGTTTGGGGCTACTCTCTTGGAGTAACGACATTTTACAATGGCGTGCACGGGTGCAATTACTCCGTGAGCAATTCCCCTCCCACAGCCCTCCTTGGCCAGACCTAAGCGATGAGCATTTACAGTGTACAATGGACAGCTGGCTAGCGCCGTTTTTAGAGAACGTCAAAAAGCGAGCCGATTTAAAACAACTCAAACTACACAGTATTTTGGAAACGCTACTCACCTGGCCACAACCACAACGCCTAAACGAACTGGCGCCCACCCGTATTAGCGTGCCCTCAGGTTCTCAACTCAGTATTGACTACCGGGCATATCCTCCGGTGCTTGAGGTAAAGCTCCAAGAAATGTTTGGTTGTAAAGACACCCCCACCGTCGCCAATGGGCAGGTCAAACTGTTAGTGCATTTACTGTCTCCAGCACGGCGCCCCCTGCAAATCACTCAAGATTTAGAAGGCTTTTGGAACAGCAGTTACGAAGACGTTAAAAAGGAAATGAAAGGACGTTACCCGAAACACCCTTGGCCCGATAACCCTTGGGAACACCAAGCAACGCGATACACCAAAAGCAAGCATGCTCGAAACAAGCCTTAAAGCAGCGTTTAGCTTACGTGGCTACCTGCGTATGGAACTAAAAACTCCATTCCACCCCCACACTTAGCTCGCGGCCACGCGCAGGTATACCCTTAGGAGTCGCAGCAGATTGCAAGGGATAATAAACCGTTTTATTCAATAAATTGTTGGCCAGTAAATACACTCGGAATGTTGAAGTAAGGCCAAACTGTAACTTGCTGTAGTCTAGCCAGTAGCTATTAAAGTCAACAATACTGCCCGCCTCAGCTGACGGACCTTGCCGCTCGCCCCGATAAGCTAGCGCTACGTTCAAATTCCAGCGCTGTTTATGAATATTGATATACAGAGAAGCCAAACGCTCAGACTCCCTGAAACCTAGTTCTTCATCGTTTGCAATGCCGGTGGCCGTTGCCCCCAGTAACCAGTGACGATTCAATTCATAATTTAACTCAAGCTCCACTCCCGCAATAGGATCTTGCTCGGCGTTTCGGTATTGCCTATCGGCCCCCGCCTGAGTATTGGGCTCTTGAAGAATGGGATCCTTAAAGCTGTTGTGAAAACCGCTCAAGGTCCAAGCTAAATGACGGTAACGAGCCAACCATACTAGCTCCAAGCTTTCAACAGCCTCGGGTTTAAGCTGTGGGTTACCCACAATCACTGGGTTGTTTCCTATGCCCAGCTCTACTCGAGTAGGGGCGCGAAACGCTCTTCCCCACAGTAATTTGAGATGATGCTTCTCATTTAGTGTGTGTACCAATGCAAAGCGAGGGCTTAACTGTGCCTCTGCCAACTCGTCGTAGTTATCGTAACGCAGCCCTAACGTTATGCGAGTATCTGCGGTAATCGCGTTGATGTATTGCCCATAAACGCCAAAAATATTGTATTCCCCAAGGGCAAGAATACTGTTTTCAATTTGTTGTTCGGCATCGTAGGCGATGGGAAACTCACCGGCCACCAGTGCCGTGTAATCGTAATTTGTTAACCCTGTAGCACTGTCTAACGACGATATTCGCCACTCGCCACCAAAAGACAGTCGGTCAGTTTTATTCAAGTACCATTGATTGTGACTCACAAGTCTGAATTCGCTATTTTCAATAGAGGTCTTGGCAAATAATGGTTCCGTATTCGCGGGTTCACTAATATCCACAAAACTCCCTTCGCCACTCAACTGTGTGCGCGACTCCAACTTATAGTGCTGATAGCTAAAAATATTTTCCGAGTAAAAATCACCACGTTCAAAATCTTGCTGAAAACTGAGCGTATAGTGACTAACCCCATAGCCGCTATAATCGGAGGCTAATCGCTCTCCAGAGAAAAAATCCTGCTCTTCCCAAGTATTGTAATTAAACGACAACTGACGACTTTGATTGCGAAGCTTAAGCAATACTAAGTTTTCTTCATAAGGATCACGAGCATGTACGTTTTCTCCAGTAAATCCATTCGGCTCGAGGTAGTCATCACCACTTGAACGCTGGTGGTTAATGGCGAGATCGACTTCGGTCGCTCCGACCTTAGAGCCAAGTAAAATATCCACCTCAGCTGCCCCTAAATTTCCCACGCGAACATCCACCTCATTCACTGCACGAGTGGTTACCACGTTAATAATGCCCATCATGGCATTTGAACCGTACAGAGCCGCCCCTGGGCCACGAATAAATTCAATACTTTCAATATGGTTCAAAGACATGCCGGCAAAATTTGAGGTGCCATCAGTATGCACAACAGCAAAGCGCACGCCATCAACAAGTAACAAAATTTCAGAGCTGGCGGCGGTGATTCGTTTACCCCTACCGGATAGAGAAGCATAGTGTGAGTTATCTCCGTCACGAGAGACCTGAAAGCCAGGAACGAAGTTACTTAACTCACTTAGGGTTCTAACCCCCAAACGCTTTATTTGCTGTCGATTAAAAACGGTGACGGAAGAAGGGACATCCAGAATATCTTGCTCTAGGTAAGCAGCGCCTTTTACTTTCACCTTGAGAAGCTCCTCAAGGCTGACATCTAGTAAACCCAGTAACTCCTCTTCGGAACTATGTTGGTGTGCTGACCAAGCAAAAACCGGAAAAACAACTAGGAAATATGTCGTGACTATAGGGCGCTTCACTCGCGGCTACTCCAATCTCTTATCTTTGTTCTGTTCGAAAAAGAAGCATAATTAACCGAGGCCCCTAGCGGTAGGAAACAAAGTATAACAACCTCTATCTGAATTTATCTGAAAAATTTGGCACACAAGACACCAAGAGTAACAGCCAGCCCAAAAAACGCACTCCGTCACGACAAAAACGACTCTACGCTCTATTAACGCAATACCGTTATCTCCTTCTAGTATATGGCTTACTCAAAAGTCACGCACCCCATCACCCTGCGCGCATTAGTACCTGTAATCAAAAATTCTCCGATTTTTTTATGCTCTCAAGGGCGTCATGGTACGCACCACGAGCGGGCACATAACACCCGCGTGTCGCGAGGTAGTGCTGATTGAATACGCCAAAGTAGTCCAATAATGTTTGCGCTTGGGAGTGCTCATTATTTAACTGCAAACATAGCGCGCCGGCTTCAACCGTAGAAAGCTGATGAAGTTGTTCTGATTTCCGCACGCTGTAACCCCGTATCAGCGACTCGGGAAATGCCAATGTTGATATCCCCTTCAGCCACGGACTTAACTTAAACATTCTGCGGCTTTGCTTCCAAGTACCATCTAATAAAATGTAGGTATTAATTTTATTGTCATACTCCGGTACAGCTTGCGCAGTCTCGCCCGCTTCATCGGGAAAAACCAGTAAACAGCGCCGCTGAGGATCACCAAGTAATGACAGCAATGTGGCGCAGGGCTCGGTTCGGCTCCAACAAACCACATGAGTTTGTCTAGGCAGGGCATCAGCAATTAAACGCCCCGTATTCGTAGGTTTAAATAACTCTTTGCGGTGCATAAGCAATATAAATTCAGCCCGACTCTGTAAACCGGGGCGGTATTGGCAAATACACGCGTAGTCGGCTAATTGACAGTGTTCACAGCGCTTTACGGATTTTCCGCGCGCGTTAAATACCCGAGTAGATTCAGCCAAACAACGGGCTCTTAGGCTATGATATTGGTTACTGATGGTATGATTGACAGACATTGCTATGCGGCTTTCCGGTAACAGATGGGCTGCCATTGTAACTAAAGCGTAACCAAAACGACCTATGGTGGTCACACATTTTTTAAGGGTCGCCAACAATCAATGCTGAAGCACCTTAAACGCTATTTCGCTTATCGCCGCTTGAAACGCCGTGCCAAGGACTCGCAGCGGACACCCGCCATCTGTCAATTGCAGCTTCACACCGAACAAGCGCTACATACCGTTGACCCAAGCTATTTATCATTCTCCATTGACATATCTGTTCTCGCTGGGGGTTTCTGGTGGGAGGGTAGTATGGGCACTCGCCGAGGCCTAGGCGTATTGCGGGTGCCCCCCTTAGATTTAAACGCTACCAAACTTAATCGTTTAGTGGCAGCGCTTGGCCCCGCATTTGTGAGAGTTGGCGGTTCCGAGGCCGATAAAATTCATTATTTTGACAGCGATGAACAAGATAGTGACGTACTCATACTCACAAAAGAGACGTGGGACAACCTCCATCAGTTTATTCAGCGCAACCATCTGAAATTTGCTTTCACGTTTAAATACGGCTTATTTAAACGCAAGCAACATGGAGAGTGGAGCGGTACTGAGATGCAAAAATTATTGCATTACTCTGTGCAACAGGGTTACCGCATAGAGGTCTGTGAATTGGGCAACGAGCTCAATGCCTATTGGGCATTTCACGGCCTACGCTCGCAACCTAGAGCCAAAAATCTCGCTCAGGATTACACCACATTTACTCACCTCGTAAAGCGCTACTACCCAAACATTCGCGTGTGCGGGCCAGGCAGCGCCTTCTGGCCTCGCCTTGGCGAAACCATCAAACCCTTTTCCAACATTACTGAAAAGTTTCTGGAAACGCTACAGATCGAGCTGGATATTGTTGACTGGCACTATTACCCCTTTCAAAGCGAACGATCACCGGTGCGAACACGCTCTGCCATAATCAACAAAACTGTGTCAGTAAACGCATTAAACACCTTCAGCCAATACAGCAAAAGCCTTCGACAATGGCGAGACCAGTACCAACCTAACGCGCAATTGTGGACCGGCGAAACGGGCTCTGCTCAATGTGGTGGCCAACCTAAATTTTCAGATCGCTTTACCTCCTGTTTCTGGTGGCTAGACCAGCTAGGCCAAGGCGCGGTAATGGGGCAAAATGTTATGATAAGGCAAAGCTTGGTTGGAGGAGACTACGGCCTCATTGATCGCCTCACTCTAAAACCTCGCCCCGACTACTGGGCCAGCTGGCTATGGACGCAATTAATGGGCGAAACGGTCTATTCCCTAGAG
>Ga0065722_104447_pt1 | contig 13605 bp, 12 predicted proteins | sample BansetMetagenome_FD_59109 | JGI IMG/M metagenome (GOLD analysis project Ga0065722, IMG submission 59109) | Bankia setacea gill microbial communities from Puget Sound, Washington, USA - Caecum Enriched | ecosystem: Host-associated > Mollusca > Digestive system > Ceca | place: United States... | reverse complement strand
GCACATGAAGACTGACGTGGGCAAATATATGCGCTACTACAATGTACATCGTTTGCATTCGGCGAATGAAAATTTATCGCCAATAAAATACGAAGAATCCAAGTATGTTCTGCAAAATGGAAGAGTCGGTTCTGCTCGAACAGAGCAGGTTCGGCACTTCGATTCTGCAGTCAACAAGTGAAGCGTGTTAGCAGGGGATTTATAAAAATAGGTGTCCGGTTTTACTTGGCCAGAACATGCAAAGTCGGGTTCAATAGAGGGAAATATAAATGCGTAGCCTTTGATTTTCTAGGTTATACGTTTAGGCTTCGCTGGATCAAGACAAGAAAAGGTGGGCAAGGACTTTATTTTCTTGCAGTGATTGGTCAGAAATCGGCTAAGGGAATACGGCATGAAATAAATAGCTGGCCTTGGAAGTGTTGGTGTCAGAAAGAGTTGAAGGATATAAATAGTTACAGGAGTAACAGGCTACGTGGTTGGATGAACTACTATAGTCTGTTTGGGGCTAGCATTATCCGTAATGTATTATTCCACTTCGATAAGCGTTTGAGTCGTTGGGGGAAAGCTAAATACAAAAAGCTCAAGACACTGATGCAGGCAGCACGTCGGGTTAACCCAATAAGGAAGGAAATTCTCGTTGGTTTCCCCATTGGAGTGTTGCTTAGATGATTGAAAAAAAAGGTTGGGCAGGGAGAGCCGTATGAAGCGAGAGTTTCAAGTACGGTTCTGTGAGAGGTTAAGGGGGCGGTTCCCTTGGCCTACTCGACCATTTTTTCACACAAAGCACGGAATAATTTTTGCTCGTTCACTCAGCGTTACTAGGTCTTATATCGTGGAAATATTCATACAGTCTGAAATCGAAAAGATGGACTCGAATCATCTCTTTCACTGGAATGACAACGTTTTCCCAGCTGAGGGGCGTGAGTTTACTTGGGCCGAACCTCAGCGCCATATTATTGTAAAGGATAGGGGGCTCGCGATTGGTCATATTGGTTTCGGAGTCTTTAAGGTTGTTGGCGATGAAGATGAAGATGAAAATAAAGAGGTTATAGGTGTTGGTGGTGTAGTGGTTAGGCCTGAATATCATGGTCAGGGAATACCGGGTAAAATGTTCGAAGTCTTAAATGCAACCGATACGCTTAATTCAGCATCTACAGTCAAAACATTATTTTGCCCCAGTAGATTGACTGGATACTATAAGCGGCATGGTTATAAAGAATATTGCCATTCTGTAAAGTTCATTCAAAACGAGGGGTATACTGAAGCAAGCGAGTTTAGGTTTATGGTCCGTGGTAATTTTGGTCTATCTTGTGGTTTGAGTATCCCCTCATATCCATGGTGATACTCTAACAAGTCGTTCAACCTCGTTCGCAAAAACACGCTCACTGGAATCTCCCCATTTCTGGTTCTTGTGCCTTCGCTGCGCTCAGTGTTGCATAAGGCCCCATAAATGAGTCGGTCCGGTTCACTCGGCGTTACATGACATAATTATGAGTATCTACGAAGAAGAATTAGAGGGCAGGGAATTCGATTGGTTTGCAATAGATAGCGAAGGAAACTTTGGTCTGTTCTCGACTGCCGGTGAAGGCTCAATACCTAGTCTAGTTATTGAAGCTTATATTGAGCACGACAAAATTTCGGAGCTACTTGATTCATCAAATTGGGGTAGCTCAGAAGTTTGGTCTGACTATGCTGCGCTTGGTTTTTATGTCTTCGGCTGGAATTTACACGGTGACCCATATAAACGAGAACGGGAACCTACGGGGAGTATGAGCACTGAGCTAAAGGCCAAGTTAGTAGCAATGGGCAGTATCTCTAAGCTGCCTGTGAAATTCACGGAACTAAAGGAAATAGCAAGTGTGTAGCTCAGCACTACAACCAGAACGCGGCTGACAAAGTCGTTAGGCTTCAGGGTGAAAATCAAGATGTTTTCGGGATTGCTGATAGCGATAAATCTGGTATATGCACCCTTTCTATTTTTGCTTGTCTGGGGAGGAATGCCTCGCTGGTATCTACAAATGTATGGAGTGGGCGCTGTACTATTAACAGTGGTTTTTTAATCACATATAAGGTTCAGTTCAAGAATAGGCTCATCGTACTAGGTTGCGCGAAATCAATATCTAAGCACACTACTCTGGCGTCTTTAGGCTGCGTGTTGTGTTTGAGTAAAACCTGCCGGTAGTTAAAAGCGTTTGTTAGCCTCTTAAAAAAGCGCTAATTCGCTCGCGCGTGACGTCTTTTCGTCCAGTTGGTGGTTAAAAAAACGGCTTTCAGTTTGACAGGCAAATTTTTGGAAATCAGATTTACTTGTCGTTATCGCTTAATACCAGCTTTTTTATACCTATATTCTGGTTGGTTTGTAGGGTGCTGTGGGGTGAAGCGCTCTAGCGCTACGTTGCAATGCATGAATGGGTTGCCCTCGTGTTGCTTTGCGGAGGCAAATAGGTAGCCATAGGCGCCTGAGCAGGGCGTCAAAACTGTTGCTGGCGAGAATCTCGCTGTGAAAATATACGAGGGCTATTTTTTCAGTGAATGGCGTTGAGATTATACATACAAGGTTTAATGTGTATGGAACGAGCAAAGCAGCAAACCTTCATTTTAGCGAAGGCTATACAATGGCATAAGTGGGACGGGCAGCTTGCGGCGTTTAGAGTGTATGTGGTTGCCCGTCTTCGTGTGATACATGAGTGGTTTGGCTCGTAGGGTGTCGTTGTATTGTGGCGTAATAAGTGTATTAGTTACCGCAAGAAGGGTGGGACGATCCATTATTATCTGTACCGCTAAAGCTGTTCGATGTTGCAAGGGTAAGGGCGTCGTCTTCTAGGTCTAGCAATGATTCTTTAACGTGTTGAGTATCGAAGACTAGAAAACCGTAGTCGAGCTCGGTCAACGCTTCCTGTACCTTATTTTCAATCTTTAATAAGTTTTCTTCTAGTGGGGCGATCGAGCTTCCACAGTCCACCTTTATGATTATGGTCGGCATTTTTTACACTCCGCAATAAGTCTATATGTTTTAAATATTTAGTTGATGCGTTATCTATTTCTGCCGCTTTAGAGTAGTTGTGGCGTTTTATTCTTGTCAATTGTTTAATTCTGAACAGGATGTTTCAAGTTTGAACATTATGTTTTCGTTTTGATATACCCTCTAAATTCCATTAAAAACAACTAAAATGAGGAAGAAAACATGGAAATTAAAGGTAGTTCAATGATAGCGGGTGTTGGCGCTTTTTTACCAAAGCAGCGCGTTAAATCGGATGATCTAATGCTTGAAAGTAGGTGTTTCAGATTTGGAACACCTGTAGATTACATTTCTAAGTCAATTGGAATAATTGAGCGCCGTATTTCCGACGAGCATGTATTGCCGTCCGACATGGCAATAGAGGCTTCGCACGTGGCATTGATAGATGCGTCAATAGCGGCCTCTGAGCTTGATCTGATAATCTATTGTGGTATCGATCGAGATTGGCAGGAGCCTGCAACATCGCACCGCATTCAAGTTGAATTGGGTGCGCTAAATGCGAGTTGTTTCGATGTGTCTAACGCTTGCCACGGTTTTATGGATGGAATCTCGATTGCCAATTCTTTTATCGAAAGCGGGTCTGCGAGAAAGGTGTTGGTATGTACGGGGGAGAAACCTAGCAGGGTGTTATATATGGCGCTTAAGGAGTTGCGTCAAGTAAAGTCAAAATTGGCCTTTAAACGCATGCTTGGCGCGTTAACGGTTGGTGATGCAGGGGGCGCCATGGTAATTCAGGCGAAAGGTGAGAGCGATTCGGGAGGGCTTCAGTGGATGCAAAGTTATTCTGAAGGGAAGCATGCCGACCTTTGTTATTACCGCCATACAAAAGACGGTTATGACGGACAAATGCTTATGAGGGAGATTACCTTGCAGATCGCAAAGCTCCATAAACGATTAATTGAAAAAACGTACGACAATCTTTGTTGGTTACCGAGCGATGTAGACCGATTGTACTGTCATCAGGTTGGTGAAAAACCACATGCGACCTTGGTTGGCATTGCAAACAAAACGTTAGACAGCGCGCCGATTACTTATCCGCAGTTTGGCAACTTGACCAGTGCTAGTATTCCTGTGAATATGTACCTCAACCCCCCTGAAAAGGGAGATAAACTACTCATTATGGGAACGGGAAGTGGTCTTTCTGTTTGCCAAGCAGGAATGGTTTTCTAGCTAGATGGAGTTATATTTCTTACCCGCTATCTTCGCGATTTCCGCGAAGATAGCGTTATTTGCAATCGGTTGGCGAGCTGTTCGATTCATCGAAAAAAGTTTGCTACTCTTCCTCATAGGTTTATCTGTCGTCAATATCATTGAATTGACGCTCCTTTATTTGGCTTCGCAAGGAGGAGAGGCGTTTTTATTTATAATCCTCTACTACGATGCTGCAATAATATCTTGTTTTACGTTCACTTATTACGTTCTCAACCTTAATAAAACACTGTCACTCAAAATAAAACGTACCCTTATTGGGTTTTGTTTGTTTGTGGTGTTATGTGTTTCTGTTCCTGGGCTTGCCTTGGATTCCGCTATTTCCATTGGGTATTCTTTTACGCGCGTACCAGGGCCCTTTTATTTTGTTGTGCAATTAGCCTTGTTATTGTGTGTTGGTGTTGCGTTCGTAGCACTATTTAAATCGCTCTGGATCGATGACGATTTGATACGCACACGCGCCAAAGTTATGTTGCTTGCCTTAAGCCCGTTGATGTTATCTGTGATGGTAGTACTTGCTGTGATGCAATTAGGGTACGAAGTGAATGCCACGGTTGTCATTTCTATAGCAACCTCTTTTATGATGGCTGTTTTGGTCGTTGCTGAGTCGAAATATCGTTTGTTTCAGTTGCTATCGCTAATACCTGCAACGCATGAGCATAAACAGTGGACGCGTATTGCTGAAATACTCAATAACCCAGACCTTAGTTTAAAGGAAGCGCAACTTAAGTTTACAGAGTTATTTGTGGCTGATGCGGTAAAGCGGGCGAACGGGAGCCAGGTTAAAGCGGCTAATATATTGAATACTTCTCGCACCACTATTTACCGTTATTCCGTTGATGCCTTACCCGATTCAGACAATAGTGATTGAGTGTGATCGTTTGCGATTGCGGCATCTTTTATGTTCTCTTCCCTATAGTTTTTATGAGCTAAACGTTTTCGCCGCCTCTTTAATATGGCCGGTTAAGCGTTAAGTCAGAAAAAATTATCGCTTCTTGGTCGATAAATTCGCCTAAGTCGCGCATAGCAGGGAGCAGTTTTGTATCTGCAAATTCACAGCCACTTAGGCCTGGGTCTTTTTGTCTTTCTTTGCCGCTGCTTTCGTGTGCATGGCCTTGTCTATTAAGCAAGCGTTCCAATAGCGGCTGATAGCCTGTTTTCCATGCGGTAACGTCAGGAAAGGTATTTTTCAGCGACTTTAAAATACCTATACCGGCAAAATCGAGATCGCCCCAAAATTGAACGTTGAATGTTGAAGGTGTTGTGGCATTACACCACCAGTGCTCAAAGGCGGTGGCAGAGGCTACATGGCTATTGGGTAAATAGCTGAATGCTACGTTTCCTTGTTCTCGAATGCGCGTAGCACTGCCGCGAAAGCCAGCGCTGTAGACAAAGGCTATGCGAGGGGGTTGGGCTTGAGCAAGAGCAAGAAAGGTGTCTTGATTTTCGATAAATACAATACGCTCGAAGCGTTCTGGTAAGCACACATTTAATAGCACAGGACGTGGCTGCAGGTTATGGCTCGCTGCGGGAAAAAGACTACGCACTAGCGCTTCTCGGTGATCAAGAAATTTTGAGTCTCCCCAAAAACAACGCGCTGAAAGTGCACGTAAGCTAATCGATCTCTGCAGTTCTTTATTTAGCCGCGCGAAAGCGTGTAATGTCTGTTCTGCGCCCTTGTCGGGTAAGCGTATAATCTGCTCGTAAAGCGTTTGGCCGTGATCTTCAAAATTGGCGTGGAGTTTTCGTAACGTATCTTGCCAGACAAGAGCGTAGGGATCGAGTGCGGGGCGGTTTAGCCAATGTCGAACCAACTCCTCTTTATCGGGGTTAAAGACCAATTGAGCGTTGTCGTAGGGTTCTTGGTAGGGTTTGTTACGAGCATAACGAATGGAGAGTATGTGGTATTCGTTATTCAGAGATTTGATTAGCGTCCAGAGGTATTGGGGTTCCTCTGTGTCAAAATTGAACAGCTCGGGCAAGGTTTTACTCGAAACGCGTAAGCTTAAGCGTTGGCCTTTTTCCAGTTTATGAATAAATGTATCGAGAAGGCTTGCGATCATTGGCTCTTCATCGGCCCACCGCGGCCGAGAGCGGAGCATTGGTTCGTCCATATTCATGGCAGGGTACTCGCGAGTTGTATGATGTTAGCAAATGAACAATTCGCTTACACGGGAATCTAAATTCTCGGCCACGAAGCGGTTAAATTTAAATTCCATCCATAAAATCTAGCATACCTTGGTGTCGCACTGTTTTGCGATGGTTTGCCCACAATTCTTTAATTTTTTCTTGGTTACAGGCTTTTCTATCGACCAGTACGCGCGTGTTCAGCTCGCCTACCTTGTGCGCGGTTGGGCATTTACTGAAAACAAATTGATTGCTGATTAAATCCATAAACGGGCCAGATTTGCTCGTAGGCATGATGAAGACTAGTTGTAGCCCCAGCGTTTCGGTCAGATAATGGATAACTTCACGAGAGCGTGTTTCATCCATTTTAGAGAAGGCTTCGTCTACCAGTACCATGCGCAGATGAGCATTGCCTTCGCTAAAGCGAAATGCCGAGGTGACGGCGGCGGACCGGATGATATAGGCGGGCGTTTCCAGCTGCCCACCCGAACCCGTACCATACTGGCTGAGAGCGATAGGCGCTTTATTTAAAGGTTCTTTGTAGATCTCGTAATTACGGTAGTTGCGATAATCGCTGATGCGGTTTAATTCTCGGAGTGCTACTTGTTCATCAGTGTCTAGCAACATTACTAGCATTTTGTCGCGAATAATACAGGCTTTGGGTGAGAGCTCGGCATCAAATAAATTGGAGCCGTCGCCGAGGTTGGGTATGTTGATGACTTCTTGAAAAAACCGCCAGTAATCTCTAAATTCCGGCACCCACTCGTACCCAAAATAAAAGCGTTCTTGATCGGCACCAAAGCGATGCCCTTCAAGTTCACTGTTTAAGTGCTTGAGTGTTCGTTCACCTTCGCCAATGGCTTGGTAAATGGAGTGGCAAAGATTGGTCACAAATGCGGTGTTAAAATTATCTTTTAGGCCTGTGAGCTGCTCGTAACGATCGACAAGGACATTGTTTTTGAGGCGGTTATGTATAAGATCGACTTCGGTTCGTAATTTTACTAGCCGTTGAAAGAACTCATTATCATGGCGCTCACCAAAGCCTGTGTCATAAACAATTGCGTCGTGCGGGTTACATTGTTGGTTGTGTCGTAATATGGTTTGGTAGAGTTCGCGCTCTATTTTTTCTAAGCTGCCGAATAATGTTTTTGCTTCCTCTTCAAAATTAAAATCTGTACCGGCCTGTTGTGCCCGCTGCTCCGCTAGCGAGAGGGCTTGATCATAATCGAATTCAGGGTTCCAGTCTGAGATGCGTTCGATCGCGACTTCAGCATCTTCTTGTGCTTCCTGGAAAATCTCTACGGCATCGGCTAGTTCAGTGACTTTTTTAGCATTTTGGCGTTCGCGTTCTTGTAAGCGCCCAGTATCTTTGACGAGATCACGGCTTTGAGTTTCTAGCGCAAGGTAAGAGGTTTTTAGATCGTGCAATTGACATTCAAGATGTTCGAAATCGCTTAGGTCAAGTCTTTCGAGGGCTGATTCCGTACTTTGAATATCACGGTGCAAGTTTAGAATGGTCTGAATAACGTCTGCACACTGCACGGTTTTTATGGCTTCTACCGATTCAAAAATACGCGCAATACTTTGGTAATCTTGCTCGGCGCTATTGGCGTCAACGGCAAGTTTTTCACATTCGTTTTCTTTGGCTTTAAGGGCTCTTTCACGTGCGCCCTGGCCAAAGACTAGTTCGCTGTCGTCTAAATCGCAGCGCCACATAGAGTAGTTTCCAGAGGCTAAGCCTTCGGGCGTAATACCACGTGAGGTACTGCGGAGCATTTTTGCATCGTTAACACGCACCACAGAGCCATAGGAAGCCTTTAAATAATGCTCTGCTGTTTTGTGGCTAAACGACATCACATCGGTAACAGATTGTTGCGGCAAGGATAATCGTTCGGCGTCTCGTTGTGCTTTGTAGCCTTGTATAACCCGTGCTCGGTTGCGTCGGAAATCGGAGAGGTTGCGGACAATTCGAATGGCCTCCGCTTCGTAATCTTGTTCGACTATTAGTGAAAAACGCGCGCCGCCAATGTAGCCTTCAATGGCCATTTGCCATTGTGGATCTAGTACTTCGATATAATCACATAGTACTCGTGGGTCGGCTTGTGGGCAGTGTTTTTGTATCGCGGCAATGGCTGTTTCGACATACGGCGGGTAACTGACTTTACGACTATTGAGTAATTGAACTTCTTTTTGTTTCTGTCGCAGCCGTGTTTGTAGTTCGTCTCGTTTTCTATTTTGATTCGATAGTTGCAGGGAAATTTGGTCACGTATACCGCTATTGCCGTTTTCAGAGGGCCGATGTAAAAACTCAACCCATCGCCGATGGTCAACTTCGGCGAGGTTGACCTGGTGTAGAAAACTCTCGAGCGGAGCGGTATCTATCCAGTCATTGCCGAGTAGTCGTGTTAAATCAAAGTCGCTTAACTCCGCGGTTGCCGTTACCGATTTTGCAAGGTTACGAAACGCTTTGCTTTCTAGCGCTGGGATAGCAATGGCGAGTGAGTATTGATTCAAGCCTGCGGTTAATTGTTGGCTAGCATGAATGTTGGTTTCTAATTGTTGATGCTGTTCTAGTAGCGGGCGAGCTTGGGTTGTTAGCTCGCGATTAGCGGTATCTTTGGCTTGCTCTAGTGCGTCTTTATCTTTAAGCGCGCTAATGCCTTGGCGTTGTGCCTCTAGGGCGATAATGTCTTCGTGCGTTTGGCGGCGACGCTGCTCGCATTGTTGTATTTTATTTTCACTTTCCAGTAAGCTTTCGTGCGTTTCTTTTTGTGTGGTTTTTGCGTTGATATAGGCTGCGCTTGTGGTGCTTAGCCGACGCGAAGCTTCGGTGTAGTCGGCGAGTCTTCGTTCCATCCATGTGTCGACATAACGGTTGGCGTTGTGGGTGGCCGAGGTCAATGTTTCGATTGAATCGCGAATGGCTTTGGTATCACTTTCCATTTGATGAATGGTTTTCATGAGTTCAGAAACATTGCGAATGGCATCGCCCAAGTCTTTGGGCTCCATTATTTCGCGGGCTACAAATTCATTGATGCTTTTGACGGGTTTGTAAGCCATAAAGTTTGAAAAGGTGCGCGCCGCATGTTTGGCTTCTCTGTCCGAAACGGCTTCACGTCGGCCGCGTAGCGCGCCATATAACCGACGTAAATACGCTCCTTTTTTATCGTACACTTCAATTGTTTTTGAGCCGAATTCCTTTTTCAGTAGCGTAGTAATATCCGTGATCGGAATAATGTGTTTACCGTCTGGGAATTCTCGAACAAAATGAGAGAGTGCTAATTGCTCACCCGGTACCACTAAAAACGTTAAGTCATCTAGGCGCGCCTGTTTTTGCGTGCCCGCATTGTCAACGTGCGCGCGCATACACATTACCGCCGTAAATACTTCGCCGCTTTCGCCTTGGGTGGGATGAAAAATTCCGGCTACATATCCGTCCGTGGGGTGTGGGCGTGCGTAGCTTCCATCGTCACAGCCTAGAACGTAGGATGCGAGCGTGCGAACTTGTTTTCCTCCACGGCCTCTTTGGGTCGTTTCGTCTTGGCCGGGATTGTAATTGAAGAGGTTTTCGTGCGCGGCAGTCATTAGTGTTTGAATGGCGTCGGCCGCTGTTGTTTTTCCAGAACCGTTGCCGCCGGAAAATAAGTTAATGGGGCCAAAATCGAACTCAAGGTGGGGGATGTTTCCCCAGTTTACGAACACGCCACGTTTTAAAAACATTATGTGTTCTCCTTTTTGGTTGTTGTATCACTAAAGAGCGTATTGCCTGCAATAGTCTCAGGCTCTTCGTCTGTTTGTTCTTCTGCGGTGTTGGTGTCGAATGTTGTTTCGTCCATTAAGCTGCTAAGAATTTCTTCTGTAACGAAACTGGTAATGGTGGGCTGAATGCTTAACCAGCTTTCATCACTATCAAGTTCATCTTCAATATTAAATTGAATTAATCTTAGCTGGCGCAAGCGAATGAAGAGTTTTTTTCGTTCCACAAGGCTTTCGGGAAGGCTACGTTTCAATAGGTTGTTGATGGCAATAGCGAGACCTTCGAGTGACAACAATACTTGCCCTTTTTCATTAATCTGACCTTCGCGCAGTGCTTTTTCATATTCGGCGCGTAGCACCAATATTACGGCGACTTCTTGTTGGCTAGGACGTGAGCGAAAGCCGCTGTTGAAAGGGGAGTTTTCGTCATCGGGCATGCCGGGTATTTCGGCTCCTGGTGGGTACGCACGCACAAAACAAAATTGTCGGTCGTGCTGTAAACGAATACCGATAATCTGTAGATAATCCTCCACCAAATTTTTGCACTGTAGATAGCGGTCGTAGAGTGCACATTCTACTTGGCTTTCATTGCGGCAGATTACGCCATAATCCAACAGGCGTATGAGAATTTCGGAAAATTCTTCTTGTCGAATTCCAGACGTTTTAAGTTGTTCGGTGATGAAGGTGTTGATCATTATGTTGCTTCGCAATTCCCGTGGGCGGGAGGTGGTTGTTTTTAGTTGAGCACGCTCGTGCTTATTACATGTTCGCCAGTTTTTGGGCAAGGATGGCGTAAGTATTGTGGTGCAAACAAAGCATTATCTATGTTAGGGCTGTGTATTGTTGGGTGCGCTTAACTCAATTGTGAATTCGTCTAATTCGCGATAATACGCGGTGCTTATTCGGTTGCCTGTGGGCTCTACGATAAACTGATGTTCGCTGCTCAGATTATTGACTGCGCCTACCTCGACGATATGGGCCATTGCGAGCAGGTCGTTTGCTGTTTTGACGGGCAGGTGACGGCTCGATATCTTTTTGCCGGAGCGGAGCGCTTGGATGACATAATCTCGTACGTTCTGGTTGTTGATGGAAAACGCTTGGTCGAGTAGCTGTTGAATAAGAATTTCGCGTTGAGCATTTTTATCAACAGCTTCTTCCTCGTGAACTGCGGTTTGCACCTGTTGTGTTTGACGACGTTCATGCAGTTTGATTTGCGCGGGATCGGTAAGCTGCACTTTAACGGTGGCTAGATGTTCAGCGGCCGCTTGCATGTTGTGCGTATACTCCGCTTCTGGAAGTGCGCATAGATGTTGACAGACTTGTAGTAAATCGTTATTTGGTTGGCTATTTAAATAGCTGAGCTGGCGAATAATGATGTCCGCTCGTTTGGTAAAGCTGTGTAATGCACGCCGTAAGGCCGGTAGCATAATATCGGCGGCATTGCCCATGCGTCTTTCGATTGTGTCTAGTATGAGCCAAAGCACGGATTGACCGGGAATTGCGAGTTCGGGCACTAGCCTACGCAGCTGTCGTTCGATTTGTTGTTTTGAGTCGTTCTTTTTGCGCCGAATCTTACTGATAGCTTTATGGATTTGATCACGATGTTTTTCAACGCTATCGGCCGAGAGGCGTACCGAAATGTCGGGCTGAAAACGCTTTTCCATAAATTCAAAAAACTGTTCAGTAGCTTGCTCTACCAATTGTTGAGATTCAACTTCGCGAACCAGCTCGCGTTTGCGTTCTTCTAATTCTGATATTACATCGGTAAAGTCGGTGACGATACGTTCTGAGTATTCAAAAGCGTCGAGTAAATCATGCACTTCGCCGCGATTTATAAACGCATCAAGTGCGTTTAAGGTATTGCGGGTATTTCGGTGTCGTGTACGAATTTGGGTGCTATCCGATTCAACCAGCGGTTGCGTGAATAAGCGCCCCATTCGGCTGAAAGGGTAGGTGGATTGCATAGTCGCGGTGTCCACTTGTTTTTCTAGCCAGCCAAACTCTAATAATTGTTTGAGGATCCAATTGGCTTGTTCTCGGTTACTTTTAAACCGTGTTTCTTCTTCGCCATCTTCCGATTCCAGTACTGGCGCCCGAACGAGTGCTTCTTCGAGTATTTCAACGACTTGCTCGCGGGAAAGTGACGAGCCATAGTCGGCATTGGAGCTATATAGCCGCTGGTATAGCAAGCATAAGCATTGCACGACCTGTTCACGGTATTTGCTCGTGAGTGGTTTAAAGAAGTTTTCGCGTTCTGGGGTGAAAAACATACTAAATACGTACAACCTGGCGTGAAACTGGAAGCGTATGTTAGTGGTTTATGCGGGGGAAAGAAACGCTCTTTTAGCCTGCAAAGGGCTTGTGTATTACGTTTGGGAGGTTGGGGGTTAAAACGTTATTTTCGGCGCGATAAATAGAAAAAGAAGTCGTCAGCGTTCGCTAGGTCGTTTAGGCCAAAAATCCAGCAGGCTTCTGCGGTATCGGAGAAGTCTAGCCCTCCTTCAGCGATAGTGACGTTGTTATAGCGGCCTTGCTTCCCATTATATTTATCGGCAATTGCGAGTGCCTGACGCCATAATTCTGCGGTTTTGAAATTGTTTTTAAGGGTTTCGGGTAGGGCGCGGGTTAAAGTTTTAAACTCGGGGCTGCCGTTTCCGGGGGCATTGCCGTCTGGTATTTTGTGGTAGTCAGACACCGATCGAACATAAGCCAGTTTTTCAGGTGTCGTTTGTTCTTCGTTCCACTGGCTGTGCTGCACAATATGAATAGGCTTTTGGGGGTTGAGTTTGGGACGTCGTTTGGTGAGGTTGCGAATAAGGTCAGCCGAAAAATCAGATTGTCCGGCTTCGGCTATCCATAGGTTGCCATTGCCCCGCAGCACTTGTTCGGCTAGCGCTGTAACGCGCTTAAGCGCATAGGGGTAGTTTTTGTAAGCGTCAGACCAATGGTTGCCAAAAGCGAGGCTAAAGAGCACTGGGGCGGGCACATACAGGCCGCTTTGGCGGCCGTAAGCACCAGCAACCGCATGGTATTGCACGTTCGCGAAGGTTGGGCTGCTTAGTAGGGTGCCAATCGCGGCAATAGAGTGGATGTCGTCAACGTCGGTTTTGCTGTCAAAGTGCGCGAGAAATAGATCTGTCTCGATATTGAAGTGTCCCAACGTTTTTGCGTGAAGAGGTGTGCAGCTAAGCTAGCACTGAGTATAGCGATAAGTAGGCGTGTCATTGGGAGCCTCTAGTGAGCGCCGAGGGAGTTTATGATGGTAGCGGCTCTTGATTGTGGCATAAAGCCTTGCTTGGGGCTCGTATGATTTGCCATTTGAGGGCGCACAATAAGACGCTACAGAGAGGTCCGCGAGGTGAGGTGTACTGAGAGTGAGTTAATTTTATCACCCATAAAAAAACCCCGCCGTATGGCGAGGTTTCTTTATATGGCGCACTCGGGAGGATTCGAACCTCCGACCGCTCGGTTCGTAGCCGAGTACTCTATCCAGC
>Ga0065722_101841_pt1 | contig 13671 bp, 9 predicted proteins | sample BansetMetagenome_FD_59109 | JGI IMG/M metagenome (GOLD analysis project Ga0065722, IMG submission 59109) | Bankia setacea gill microbial communities from Puget Sound, Washington, USA - Caecum Enriched | ecosystem: Host-associated > Mollusca > Digestive system > Ceca | place: United States... | reverse complement strand
TAGTAGATCAAGCTGGAAAGCTCGTGCCTTTGGAAGGGCTAGTGAAAGGTACAAAAGTAGTGCTCAAGCTGAAAAACCGTTCACCCGTAGAAGTACGTTATGCTTGGGATGATAGTCCGGTTAATGCCAATTTAATGGATGGCGCTGGTCTACCCGCAGAACCTTTTAAGGTGCAGTTATAAAAGCCAAAAGCTTCTCTCTTTCCTACAGAACTAAAAGGGCCGTATGTGTTGGGCAATAAATGCGTTTTAGCCCCGAGGTGATTTCCCCCGCACAAGCTAAAAGCGTATTCCAAATTCGAGGCAACAGGTCAAATGATGGGTTTGTATGCCGACAAAACTAAGTTCTTGCCGTTAGGGTATGGTGCGGTAATGTTGAGTGTGACAGGTGTTCCAGGGGGGAGTCATACATTAGTCAAAACAAGCTAACCAAGCATAGCGTATACGCTATGAAGCAACATTCCACCTACCTCATTGTACGTATTATTGCTCCAAGTAATTCTGATATCAGCCCTAGCGTGTATGGACCCGTCTTGGGGAATTGATGACTCGCATCAAATGAAAAAACGTCAAATTCGATCATATGATGTCAAAAGGTGTTATATTATAGGTCTGGATGGTTAGTAATAGTCGAATATGACTAATTTTTGGTCGGTTAGTGATGTGTTAGGAGAGGTACCATTGACTACACAAGCGAACGTATGCTGTAGCGCTGTGTTTGATATTGGCAAAACCAATATCAAACTCAGCCTGTTAGACAGTACTTCTGGTGAATTGATAGCCAGTGCGCTAACTGAAAATCATGTGCTTGAAACTGGGGAATACCGCAGTGCGAATACTGATTCTATCTGGTGCTGGTTTAAGCATCAGATAAAACAGTGGGCAGGGGAGTTTGCAATTGAACGAATTGGTGTAACCACCCATGGTGCCACCATTGCCTGTGTCGGCAACGAGGGCTTGGTGTTACCGGTTCTCGATTATGAATACGGTGCAATCGACGAGATTCGGCACGAATACAATGCCCAGCGTCCACCTTTTACTGAAACCTTAAGTCCGGCACTGCCTTTTGGCTTGAACTTGGGCGCACAAATATTTTGGCTTCAGACAAAGTTTCCCGAAGCTTTTGCTCAAACGCAACAGCTATTGTTCTACCCGCAGTACTGGTGTTATCTGTTGACCGGTCGCTCAGTGTCAGAAATGACGTCGCTGGGCTGCCATACCGACCTCTGGAACCCAAACACGAAGGGTTATTCTTCCTTGGTTGAAGCCCAAGGCTGGAGTAAGCTTTTCCCTCCTATCTCGGCCACCGGTGAACGCCTTGGTTTCATTCTCCCGGCATTAGTCGAGGAGCTGGGTTTACCAGATAGCTGTGAAGTTTATAACGGTATTCACGACAGCAACGCCTCACTGGTTCCACACCTTTTTCGTCAAGAGGCACCCTTTGCTGTTGTGTCGTCTGGTACTTGGATAATTATTGCAGGCATTGGCAGTCCCACCAGTTGTTTGGACGAAGACAAAGACATGCTTGCGAATGTTAATGCTTTTGCTGAACCTACTTCCTGCATTCGCTTTATGGGCGGGCGAGAATGGCAAGTGCTGGCGGGAACCGAAGATGCTTCGGAGGCCGATTTTATTGCGCTTCACCAACGCGGTATTTTTGCTTTACCAGCCTTTTCGGAGCAAGGCGGGCCCTATAGAAACAAAAAAGGGACAATTGTCGGCATAGAAACACAGGAACTGAGCGAAAGCGAAAAAACAGCTTTGGCAACCTTGTATCTGGCACTTATGACCGATCATTGTCTTGAATTCCTAAATCAAAATTCCACAGTCATTATTGAAGGTGCCTTTGCCCGCAATACTTGGCTAATGCAAATATTGGCCAGCTTACGCAGCAAGCATAAAATTTTATTTTCGCGAGATGCAACCGGTACAACAGCCGGAACAGCATGCCTTTTTGATCAGGCCAATGCCAAAAACTGGCCCTACGAACTTTTTTCGGCGGAGGCCACGCCCGTTTTCCAATCTTTTATCTCATCTTATAAACAAGCATGGCTGTCACTGCTTTCAAGGTAATTGTTAATGAACGAGAATTCACAAGACGCTCGGGACCAAAAATTTAAGTATCTTCACCCAGTTGACCAGATCGTAATGATCATGGAGCGTATTTATAACTATGAAATGACAACCACCTCTGGTGGCAATATTTCTATACGAGACGAAGAAGGCCGAATATGGATAACACCGGCAGGTGTCGACAAAGGTAGCCTTACTCGAGATGATATCGTTTGCATACTTCAAAATGGTGAGGTTGAGGGTAAGCACAAGCCCTCTTCTGAATATCCTTTTCATTTGGCTATTTATGAGGCTCGGCCCGATTTAGATGCAGTTCTACATGCACATCCTCCGGCGCTTGTTTCGTTTTCTGCAGCCGGTAAAACACCCGATTTACATATGCTGCCGAATACACGACATATCTGCAAGGCAGTCGATTTTGTACCCTACGGTTTGCCGGGTAGTGCAGATTTGGGAGAAAAAATAGCGTTATCATTTGGGGAAGGTTTCAATACAGTATTACTGGAAAATCATGGTGTTGTAACGGCCTCTCCAAATTTGTTTGAAGCATTCAAACAATTTGAAACGTTGGATTTTTCTGCTCGTATACAAATAAAGGCCCAGGTGTTGGGTGGTCATAGCTGTATTAGTGTTGAGCAAATGACAATCTACGACAAAAAATGTAACGACTTACCCGAATTCATCCCCGGCACTCCCTCCAGTAAAGAAAAAGCGATTCGGCGCGATATAGTTCAAATGATGCGGCGCAGTTATAAACAGGGCCTCATCACCAGTACTGATGGCACCTTTGCCGTTCGGCTGGATGATACTTCTTTCTTGATTTCGCCTTATAGTTACGATCGAAAATATTTGTGTGAAGGTGATATTGTTCTGGTGAAAAATGGTCGTCGAGAAAAGGGAAAATTTCCAAGTAGGTCGAGTAGATTGGTAACCGAACTTTTTCGAGTACATGCTGATGTTAAGGCTTTTATACTGGCCCATGCGCCCAATGTGATGGCGTTTAATGTCGCCGGTAAAGAATTGAATTCTCGTATTATTCCCGAGGCGTATATATTGCTGCGTGATATTGCAACGCTGCCTATTGAGAGCCTCACCGAAGATCACACACGTATAGTTAATCAAATCTCCGCACGCCAACCATTGGCGATGGTGCAGAACAATGGCATTTTGGTCACGGGCGAAAGTCTATTGCAGGCATTCGACCGGCTAGAAGTTGCGGAGTACACAGCAAAAGCCATTATTGGGGCGCATCAGTTAGGTAGCGTCAAAGTGATGAACGATGCTGTTATTGATGAGCTTGCTATGGCTTTCAATTTGCCCTAGTTCGGTTGTTAGTTGGATTATTTGTCAGAGTGACATTACAAATTAAGTGCTGAGGGAAAGTTCATGACGCTCGATCGAAGGCAGTTGCTAAAGCTCACCGCTGTAGCTGGCACGCTACCGGTGCCAGGGCTTCGGGCGGAGGCGTCGTCTCCGGTACCCTATCAACCGAAAAAGCTTTATCACGGGGTAGCCTACTACCCAGAACTCTGGCCGGAAGCCGATATCGATCGTGATATTGGTGAAATGAAAAAACTTGGCATTAACGTCGCGCGCATGGCCGAGTTTGCCTGGTCTACCATGGAGCCGAAACAGGGAAAAAAAATATCGCTCGATTTTTTTAAACGGGTAATGGACAAATTACATGCAGCCGGCATTGACGTTGTATTGTGCACGCCCACGGCTACACCACCCATTTGGCTCACTCACAACCATCCGCAGCGTTGCCACAAAAACGCCGAAGGCGAAATTTATATTCATGGCGCCCGCCAGCATGCCAGTTATGAGCACCCAGCCGTAAAAAAAGCTTGTTTTCGCATAATAAAAGCGATGGCAAAAGAGTTGGGCGGTCATCCAGCATTAATTGCTTGGCAGCTCGATAATGAAATGAAAGCCCATGTGGCGGAAGACTTTAGTGATGCCGCGGTGGCCGCATGGCATAAGTGGTTGGAGAAACGTTTTGGCACGATTCAACAGTTAAATAAAGCCTGGGGTACACACATTTGGAGCCAGCATTACCAGCGATTTGAACAGGTGCCGGCGCCATTAAAAACACCTTTTTTACATAATGCCTCACTGAGTACGGCCTACCGCATGTTCTGCCGCGAAAGTGTTGCCGACTTTATGGTGGCGCAAAGGAATATTCTAAAAGGCTACTCCACCCAGCCTATTACTCACAACGACAACCCAGCATTTAATATCCACCACGAGCGCTCCATGCGTGCGCAGGATTTTGCTTCTTATGATGCCTATCCCACCGCTCAGCAATGGGGTTCTCTGGTATTTCGTTCTGATTTATACCGCGCTGCAATACCTGGTAGGCCTTTTTGGTTAATGGAGACCAGTACGGCACACAACGGTTGGTTGGGCAATCATCAACCCCCACACCCTAAAGGCTATTTAGTAGCTGAAGCCGTTTCGGTTTACGCCTTGGGAGGCGAAGCCTTTTGCTACTGGCTTTGGCGTCAACAGCGTTCCGGTGCAGAGCTGCCACATAGTGCGGTGATGAGTGCTTGGTTCAAACCGAGTATTGGTTACAGTGAGGTGCAGCAGGTTGGTCAGGCACGTGAACAGTTGGAGCCCTTGCTGATTGGCACTCAAGTGTTAACGCCGCAGGTAGCCGTTACATACTCTGATCATGCGCGCGCAATGATCGAAACCGAAGCTCTGGATAAACGGGAGGGGTTTCCGAAGCGCTACCGAGGAGTCATTGAGCACTGGCATTCGGTCATTCGCGACCTAGGTTATCACCGTGAAGTCCGTTTCGAAGGGGCAAATTTATCTGGTCTGAAATTACTGATTACGCCTGCAATGCCCTATGTAAGCGAAGCATTTACGCAGCGAATTTTTAAATTTGTTGAGGCTGGAGGGATATGGATCGCCGGGCCGGTTACGGGTACTCGGGGGCGTGAGCACACGGTGCCAACGGAGGCGGGCCTAGGGTTGCTGGATGCGCTGGCTGGGGTTGCCACCCGCTACGTGGTACCGCTCACAAAAACGAATACAACAGGTAAGGCTTTTGGTTTATCTGTTCCGTTAAGTGGCTGGTGTGCTGCGTTGGAGCCTGAGCTGGGCACAGAGAGTCTTGGTGTTATAGAGAGTGGCGTTGCCGCCGGTGAGACATTTATCAGTGAGCGTAAGCTGGGTCGCGGGCGAGTGGTGGTTTTAGGGGCACAACCCCATGGTGAAAAGGGTTTGGCTCTAGTCCGAAAAATGATTTCACACTATGCCGAACGAGCTGGAGTCACTCAAAAGTTTGAGGTAACACCGGGTACCATTGTTAGCCCCAGAATGACGGCTGCTGGTGGCGAGCTATGGCTGGCAGTCAATATGGACGGCAAGGGAGGCCGGCTGCAACTGCCTCCAAGGTCGATAGAGGCTCAAACTGGGCAGTCGTTAGGTCATTCGGTCGAAATTGGCCCATACCAGTGGCAGGCAATAAACATAAGGAGCAAATAATGGAAAAGATTGCTTTCACTATGCAGCTCAATCCGGGCTGTGAAGAAGAGTACAAAAAGCGCCACGACGACATTTGGTTGGAGCTGGTTGAGGAGCTTAAGGCTGCAGGTATTCAGGATTACTCCATTTTTTTAGATGAAGTATCGAATACCCTCTATGGCGTACTCTGGCGTACTGATAATCATGGTATGGATCAGTTGCCAGAAACGGCCATCATGAAAAAATGGTGGGCTTATATGGCCGACATAATGGACTCAAACCCCGATGGTAGCCCGGTGGTTACGCCGCTGAGACAGGTTTTTCATATGGTCTGACGGCCGGCGTGGCTGTTTTTGTGCAATGACGATTGCCTGTTAAAAACCAATCAGTTACAATCGAAAGTGATCAAATTAAATCATTACATGTAGTTGAGCGATATTCTGTTGCAGTTTTTTACGTGTAATTAGAACAAGATAAAGGTGTTTATTTTATGGGAACTGTATTGGAAAACCTGTGGGACGATGAATACGCGGCCACGCTTAGCGAGCCGGAGCTATTAAAGTATCGTTCAAACCTATTAGGCTCAGATTTGCGCATTACCAATTACGGTGGTGGTAACACTTCAGCCAAAATCATAGAGAAAGACCCGCTTACGGGGCTTGATGAGGAAGTGCTTTGGGTAAAAGGCTCTGGCGGAGACCTTGGCTCCATCGAATTGAATGGTTTTTCCACCCTGCACCTGAAGAAGTTGTACCAACTTAAAGAGCTGTATCGCGGGCTGGAATTTGAAGATGAAATGGTGGCATACCTGCCGCACTGTACCTTTAACCTCAACCCCCGTGCGGCCAGTATTGACACGCCACTGCATGCCTATATTCCCCATTCCCATGTCGATCACATGCACCCCGATGCGGTTATTGCTATTGCCTGTACCGCCAATAGCCGATCTCTTACGGAGCAAATTTTCGGTGGTGAATTGGGTTGGTTGCCTTGGCAGCGTCCAGGTTTTGACCTTGGCTTAAAGCTTGAAGAAATGGCCGAAGCTAACCCGCACATGCACGGAATTGTGTTGCAGGGGCATGGCTTATTTACTTGGGGTGATAGCGCTAAAAACTGTTACCTGAAAACCTTGGAGATCATCCAAAAATGCGCGGCTTGGTTGGAAGAGAACAACCAGTCTGAAGCTTTTGGTGGGGTGAAATACAACAATCTTCTGGACGCCAAGCAGCGTGTACAAATCGCTCAAGAGTTGATGCCTTCGATTCGTGGCAAGATCAGTAACGATCAATATAAGGTGGGGCATTTCAACGATTCAGCTGAAATTTTACAGTTCGTAAACTCGAAAGAGCTTGCACCATTGGCCGCATTGGGTACTTCCTGCCCCGATCACTTCCTGCGAACAAAAATTGCCCCTCTTGTTGTAGCTTTTGACCCAGCGGCCGCCGATATTCCCCAGGCCATTTCCGCCTGCGCTGAACAGTTGGATGAGCAGCTACAGTCATACCGAGCAAGTTACACGGCCTACTATGAACGCTGCAAACGCGATAACAGCCCTGCTATTCGTGACCAAAACGCTATTGTGTATCTTATTCCTGGCGTCGGCATGCTCACTTTTGCGAAAGATAAGGCTACTGCGCGTATTGCCGGTGAGTTTTATATCAACGCCATCAACGTAATGCGCGAAGCGGCGGGCGTTGATACCTATGTGGGCCTAGATGAGCAAGAAGCTTTTGATATTGAGTATTGGTTGTTAGAAGAAGCCAAGCTACAAAGAATGCCAAAAGCCAAATCAATGGCAGGTCAAATTGGTTTTATTACGGGAGGCGCTGGAGGTATTGGTAAAGCGACTGCTATTCGTTTGGCCTCAGAGGGAGCATGTGTGTGTCTCGCAGATATCGATGAAGGCGCGCTCTCCGAAAGTGTTGCAGAGCTGCAGCAGGTGTTTGGCAAAGATGTGGTTCGCGGTGTTCTTTGTGATGTTACAAAAGAGGATACGGTCGTCGCTGCCCTTAAATACAGCGCAGTTGAATTTGGCGGAGTGGATACTGTGGTTGCTAACGCCGGAATCGCCAGTTCGGCACCATTGGATGAAACAGACTTAAATCTGTGGAATCGCAATATGGATATCCTCTCCACGGGTTACTTCCTTACCTTGCGCGAAGGTTTCAAAATCATGAAACAGCAAACTATAGGTGGCAGCATGGTTGTGGTAGCGAGTAAAAATGGATTAGTCGCTTCACCTAATGCGTCGGCTTACTGTGTTGCAAAAGCAGCAGAGGTTCAGTTAAGTCGTTCTGTGGCGTTGGAAGGTGCACCGCTGGGTATCCGCTGTAATGCGGTAAATCCAGACGCCGTTTTGAGAGGTTCGAAAATTTGGACCGGTAAGTGGCGGGAAGAACGCGCGGCGGCATACAGTAAAGGCGGTGATGACCTTGAAGATCATTACCGTAAGCGCAGCTTGTTAAAGCGCAGTGTTTTGCCTGAAGACGTTGCAGAAGCAATTTATTTCTTGGCGTCGGAAAAATCTGCAAAAAGCACGGGTAACATTATTAATGTGGATGCGGGCAACGCCGCAAGCTTCACACGATAATAAATACGGCTGTGCGGATAGAGGGCGCAAAGATCATATTACTTGAAACAGGGTTAAAAAAATGGGATATACGATTACACCAGAGTTTGTAGCGGAGCATAATGAGAGCCACCTGCCAACGGTAAAGCAGGACCACGATGCGCTGGGCGAACGACTGGAAAAGCGCGGCATATCCATTGCCGATATTACCGAAAAGGCTAGTCGCTTTCAGGTGGCAGTCCCCTCATGGGGGGTTGGCACTGGCGGTACCCGGTTTGCACGTTTCCCTAACGTTGGTGAGCCGCGCAATATTTTTGAAAAAATGAACGATTGCGGTGTTATAAACCAGTTGGTACGTTGCACCGGTAAGGTGTCTCCTCATTTTCCATGGGACAAAGTAGAAGACGCAGGTGAATTAAAGCAACATGCTGATAACCTTGGGTTGGGTTTTGATGGCGTTAATTCTAATACGTTTCAGGATCAGGCCAATCAAGAGCACTCATACAAATACGGCAGTTTGAGTCATACCAACAAAGCCACACGCGAGCAAGCAATAGCGCACAATGTGGAATGTATTAAGCTTGGTCAAAAGCTTGGTTCCAATGCCCTTACGGTATGGCTAGCAGACGGCTCGAACTTTCCAGGACAGCAGCATTTTCAACATTCACTGGAGCGTTATCTCGATAGTATGAAAGCCATTTATGCGGCATTACCTGGCGATTGGACAATGTCTATCGAACATAAAATGTTTGAGCCTGCGTTTTACTCGACTGTCATGCAGGATTGGGGCACCAACATATTGTGTGCCATGGAATTGGGCGAAAAAGCAAAATCACTGGTCGATTTAGGTCACCACGCGCCTAATGTGAATATCGAAATGATTGTCTCGCGTTTAATACAGTTTAAAAAGCTGGCGGGTTTTCATTTTAACGACAGTAAATATGGTGATGACGACCTGGATAGCGGCAGTATTCACCCGTATCAACAATTCCTTATTTTTAATGAGCTGGTTGATGCTGAGTATCGCAAGCAAGAAGGTTTTAATCCATCTTATATGCTTGATCAATCACACAATGTTACGGACCCAGTCGAAAGTTTGATGAATTCGGCTATTGAAGTCCAGCGCAGCTATGTTCAGGCGCTGCTGGTAAATCGTGAAACGTTATACGGTTATCAAGAAAGCAACGACGCACTCATGGCAAGTAACACCTTGAAGGAGGCTTTTAATACGGATGTTTCCAGTATTTTGGTTATGGCCAGAACTAATAATGGCGGCGCAGTAGCGCCTATTCAGGCCTTCCGAGATAGCCAATACCGTAGCAAGGTTGCAGTAGAGCGACCCTCCACCGGGCAAAGTGGTTCTGGAATCGTATAAAAGGCATTTTGTGTCTTCCAGCCAAGTGTTAACGCGCAGCTTTGAGGGGGGGTAAAGCTCTCTCAAGGTCAGCTGCGTGTGGACTCGTTCATATAGATAAGCGCTTTAGGTAAGTATTCTCCCCGAATACACGCTGTGACTCGTAGCAGGGCGTTCTTATAATACGAAGCCCTAGATTAGTTTGTAGAGAAAATAGAATGGAAGTCGAGAAGCTGGAGCTACACTGGAGCTGCTGNAATAGTCCGTAGTTATGGACTAAAAATCAATAGAACTTGGAGCTAATGACCTCAGGATATAATCACTTCAATGCCAAATTCGCGTAATTCCTGCAGTAGTTTTGGATCTGCCTCGTCATCAGTAATTAGTATATCGACCTCTTCTGGTAGGCAGAAAATAAAGTTGCCTCGCTGGCCTATCTTTGAGCTGTCGGCTAACACGATAAGCTGATCGGCCTGTTTGCGCATTTTTTGTTCGGCACGAATCAGCAGTGGGTCAGATTCGGTTACACCTACACGGGTAATGCCCTGGGTACCCATAAACATTTTGCTGCTGTGATAATACTGAATGGTATCTTGCTCGAAGGAGCTAAGAACAATGCCTTGCTCACGATAAAGCTCGCCACCCGGCAACGTAACTTGATTCTCCCCGTGCTTGCCAATGTAGTGAGCCAGCTTAAAGGAGTTGGTTAGGATACTTACGCTGCGTTTGACCAGAAACTCTCCCATCATGAAGGTGGTTGTTCCTCCATTTACGATAATGGGTTCTCCTTCTTGGCAAATCTCGACAGCTTTTTCGGCTATACGGCGTTTTTTGTCGGAATGCATTTCGTGATTGGTTTCGAACGAACTGGCGGATAATGCCCGTTGTGTTGGCTCCTTCCCGCTTGCAATCGATTCGGCGCCGCCGCGAATTTTTTTCAGTTTTTGCAGCTCAAATAGCTTATTTATGTCGCGGCGAATGGTGGCTTCAGAAGTGCTGAGTTCATTAGATAGATGACTAACACTGGCAAAGCGTGCTTGCTCTACTAGATCGATGATCAGTTGGTGGCGTTGTTTTTCTAACATGGTAATTTCAGCTTTCGTTCGTGATGGTGGTTTAGCATTAATGAGGCGTTCTGATCCGACCTTATATCGGAAAAGTTCTTAAGTTTCAAATAGTTATTGGTATATTCTTGTTTAATCGTATTTTTTGGTTGGTTTCAAAGCCCAAATCTTAAAATCTCTGTAGCGAAAGCGGCTCCATTGCATTTGACGAAACCCTATTTTGCCTGTTTTCCAATAGTTATCGTCTTTGTCGACATAATGAATAACCTTTTTACTGTCTACCCAAAGAGTAATTTGACGTTGGTGCTTTTCTAAGCGAATTTTATGTATTGACATTGATTCGGTAGGGATACCTTCAGCACCTTTTTGCAGTAAAGTAAAAGTGTTGTTTTTACGTAGGTTTGCATGGCCCCGATTTTTATTGTGTGCGGCATTGGCATAGTAACTAATATGGTAGCTGCGTATATCGCCTTGCACGTATTGTTTGAAAGTGCCATTGCGTCTGTTTAACGCCGAATCAAAAATATCCTCGCCGTTCATCCCTTTGGCTGCAAAAAATACAATGGCCAAGCCAGCCTCAGAATTCAAGTTCTGAGCGTCCCATTCGGCAATAAAACTGTTTGGGAATTCTTGAGGGCACCAGAATACGTGGTGCATCGTTTCATTGGGAGAGTAAAGCGTCATCCAGCCGTTTTCAAAAGTCAGCTTTCCAGGGCCCTCCATAGTCCAGTTGCGCACATTTTCCGGGTTGCCGAAAGAATTGCTGTATAGCAATTCTCCTTTATCGGCGTCGCAGGAAAGCGCGAGTTGCAGAAGCACTAAACTGATGGTGAATCTTTTAAGCATAATTAAATCTCGATATTCCTACATTTTACAATATTATATTGGTTAAAACGATCATATTTAATCAATAGTAGTCATAAAATGGCATCTGTGATATAAAATAATGCTGAAACTATGGCGCAACATAACGATAGATAGGGTGTTCACTCAATGAATCGACGCGAACTGCTCCTTAATGGAGCTCTTGCTACTACACTTCCATTTGCCTCCGGTGTTGCTTTTTCGGCGATGCAGACGCCAGTAAAAACGCCTAAGCGTGTCCCCGGCTTTTTAAGCTGGTTGGAGGGGCAGGAGCCAGCAGCGCACCCTTTTGTTACTTGGGGGCAGCCTTGGAAGCCCGGCACCTTGCAGACAAAAGAGTCATTGACGTTGCAATCTCAAAATGGCGCAGCACTACCTCTTCAATCATGGCCTACGGCCTATTGGCCTGATGGGTCTGTTAAATGGACTGCGCATGCGGTACCGGCCAATACAACCCTAGGTGAACAGTTTTCCGTTCGGAAGGGTGTAACTGTTAGGCCCGCGAGTACTGTCAAGGTGAAGGAAAAGCGCCGCTATATCGAAATTGATACTGGCGTTATCACATGCAAAATCCCGCGTACCGGTAATCAGATAATTCAGCAAATGCTGCGGAAGGGGCAGTTAGTTGCTGAAAATGCCCGTTTGGTTGGTTTGGTGCAAAGTAAGCCTGAATGTGAGCCCGGTGAAAGCTGTTCGGTGGAATCGTTTGAGTCGAAAATAGGAGGGGTAATTGTTGAACAGTCTGGCCCTGTGCGTGCAACGATAAAGGTTACCGGAACTCATCGTACCGAACAAAATCGTGAATGGCTGCCGTTCTCTCTGCGTCTTTATTTCTATGCTGGTGGCGATAGCCTTCGTATCAGTCATAGCTTTGTTTTTGACGGTGAAAGTGACAGAGACTTTATTCGTGGTTTGGGCCTTCAAGTTGATATCCCCATGCGCGACGAGCTATACAATCGTCATATTCGAATAGTGGGAGAGGGCGATGGCATTTGGGGGGAGTCACCCCAGGGAATTACCGGATTACGCCGAGATCCGGGCCAGGTTGTTCGCGATGCTCAGGTTGCGGGTATTGCCACGCCACCACTAAAAGAGTGGGATGAACGGGTAAGCAGTCGCATGCATTGGATACCGGTCTGGAACGATGTCACGCTTACGCAGCTGAATGCCAATGGATTTTCAATTCGTAAACGTACCAAGACAGGCCACGGCTGGATCGATTCAGATCAGGGTAGTCGTGCTGCGGGTGTTGCTTATGTAGGCGGTGTTTCCGGCGGTTTGCTGATGGGTATGCGCGATTTTTGGCAATTACACCCTGTGCAACTGGATGTCCGAAATGCTGGTACTGATACAGCTACGGCTACCATGTGGTTCTGGTCGCCCGAGGCACCGGCAATGGATGTTCGCTTTTATCACGATGGTTTAGGACAGGAAACACACGAACAGCAGCTCGATGCACTTAATATCACTTACGAGGATTACGAACCAGGTTTCGGTGAAGCACAGGGTGTTGCTCGTACCACCGAAGTGACCCTTCAGCTACACAGTCACACGCCTGCGCGCCAAGATATTGTGGAGATGGCTGATGCTATACGCCAGCCGGGTCAAGTGGTGGCTGCTCCTGAAGATTATTTAGCGTCAGGGGTGTTTGGCGCTCTTTGGAGCTTACCGGACCGATCGTCACCGGAAAAAGGCGCCATTGAAGATCGTTTAGCTTGGTCGGTGCAATTCTATAAGCAGCAGGTTGACCAACGGCATTGGTATGGCTTTTGGAATTACGGCGACATCATGCACACCTACGATGCCGATCGTCATGTATGGCGTTATGATGTAGGTGGTTATGCTTGGGACAACTCAGAATTATCGCCCGATCTTTGGTTGTGGTATTCCTATTTACGTACTGGCGATGCCGAGACCTTCCGTTTAGCCGAAGCCATGACTCGTCACAATCGCGATGTTGATATATACCACCTAGGTCGCTTTAAAGGTTTTGGTTCTCGCCACAATGTTCAACATTGGGGTTGCAGTGCAAAGCAGTTACGCATCAGTACTTCGGCCTATCGGCGGTTCCATTATTTTTTAACCGGTGATGAGCGAACCGGTGATGTGCTCGACGAAGTCATTAATGCCGATACTCAATTGGCTCAAGTAATACCCACGCGAAAAATACCCAACAAAAAACCGGTTCCGGGTGATGTGCGTATGGGCGTGGGTACCGACTGGGGATCGGTTGCGGCAAATTGGCTGACAGCCTGGGAAAGAACCGGCGAC
>Ga0065722_100168_pt1 | contig 13685 bp, 10 predicted proteins | sample BansetMetagenome_FD_59109 | JGI IMG/M metagenome (GOLD analysis project Ga0065722, IMG submission 59109) | Bankia setacea gill microbial communities from Puget Sound, Washington, USA - Caecum Enriched | ecosystem: Host-associated > Mollusca > Digestive system > Ceca | place: United States... | reverse complement strand
CACTTCCTCAGCTAACTGGCGGTCGTCAAACCCCGGACGGTACCATTCCAGCATGGTGAATTCAGGGCTGTGATGCTTACCCTGCTCGTCGGCTCTAAAGGCTTTCGCCATAGAAAATATCGGACCACTCCCCGCCGACAATAAACGCTTCATAAAGTACTCGGGCGATGTTTGTAGAAAGCCCGCCCCCGCCACCAGCGAAAGGCTGTCTAGTTGAGGGTCCGTTACGGTTGTAGCAGCAAGTTGCGGCGTTTCCACCTCCATCACTCCGCGCTCACTAAAAAAAGCGCGGATATGCGCAAGCGCAAGCGCGCGGGCCTGCAAAGTAGGAATACTTGCCGTTGGCTGCCATACACACTTACCCATAGACGTGCCCACCACACAAAGAAAAGGCCGACGCAATGCCGGCCTTTATCGAAAACAATGAAAACAACTTACTTGTTTGCACGCCCAATATATTCACCGGTACGCGTATCTACCCGAATGATTTCACCTTGAGACAAAAACAGCGGTACTTTNACCACCGCGCCAGTAGACAAGGTTGCTGGCTTGGTGCCGCCCTGTGCGGTATCACCCTTCAGCCCAGGGTCCGTTTCAACAATTTCCAGCTCCACATGGTTGGGTGGTGTAACACTCAACGGGGAGCCGTTATACAGGGTTACAATCACCACATCTTGCTCGTTTAGCCATTTGTAGGCGTCGCCAACCACGGTGGCATCGCCTTGGTGCTGCTCAAATGATTGAGGGTCCATAAAATGCCAAAACTCGCCGTCGTTATAGAGGTACTGTAATTCGTGGTCCATTACGTCGGCGCCCTCGAGCGATTCACCGGATTTAAACGTGCGCTCCCAAACACGGCCAGACCTCAGGTTCTTTAATCTAACGCGGTTGAACGCCTGGCCTTTACCAGGCTTAACGAATTCATTTTCAACGATGGAGCATGGGTCTCCGTCTAGCATGACTTTTAAGCCCGATTTGAATTCGTTGGTTGAATAGTTAGCCATTAATACTCTCGCCTGTCTCAGTTCCGGAAAACTGTCTTAAGTTACTGTTTTCTAAAGGTTGTTGCCGAGCGAGGACGGTGGTTTAAGAAACTCACCGGCCAACTATTGCACAACCACCCTTGCCAAAGTGAGGCGCATTATACAGGAGCGATTAGCTGGAGGATAATGGATGACGAAAATGTGTTCAGTCCAACAAANTGTAATGCCCGAACGCCGGAACAGCAGCTACGATTTTTTCCTCTAAATCGCTTATTCGATTCAAATCGCTGCACAGCTCAGTAGCTCTACCCTCCATCACAGCGGAAAAGCCCTCCATGGATTTTTCAATTTCGCCGCCCATGGTTTCCATGCGCTNAGCAAAAGCCTCGGCGCCCTCCTCCGANGAGAATAGNTCGCTCATAAGCTTACCTATAATACGAAACTTGGCCTTATACACGATTTTTTCGATGGCAGCTTCTAGGTCCTCACCAAAGTCCTGATCAAAAAGAGAATCACCCCAACCATCGTCAGCGGAGGCTCCCCCTAGGCGAATGGAGTTCGACTCAAAATACGCCCTTAGGTTATCGCGTGACTGTTGCAGCACCAACTGCAATTCAGCTACATCCTCATCACTCAATTCCAAGACCTCTATCAATACTTGCGACGTTACCACTTCGGCAATGCCAATAGCTTCGTCGGCAATGCCATGTACCTTGGGCATCAACTCACGAATGGCCTTTTGATAGTCGATCGCAGCCTGGCGAGCCTGTCCATCCAGCGCCATTAACGCACCGTCAATGCGTAATTCACCCACAGGGTTTATGGAAGCTTTGAGGTTACCCTCCTCATAAATCCGGAGGTCGTCGGGCGTTAACTCCAACCCGCGACTAAACTGACGCCGCTGCTCACTCTCACAGCTTTGCGAGAAATTATTATTGGCTGAATGTGCAAATGTTGTCGATGCAGACAATATGATGCCGATAAGCACGATACCAAACAGAGATTTCATCACCGATTCCTTGTTGTATTAAGCGATACACCTGCGAAGGCAGGTTCAATGCCAAGTCAGCAATACCTTTAATATTCAACAGGTTAGACAATATAAATAACGTCTCCCCGGCCAATGGACTACCACAAAAATAGCGATATCCACCAAGCAATGGCGTAAATGACTAACCGTAACGCTCGTTCACGCTAAACACGCGATAGCAACCCTTTTGCCGTGTATAATCGCCGCCCACGCACTACCTTGTATTAGTCCGCTTATGTTCGAACCGGCACGAATTCATCACACGGCATTAAAAAGTTGGCAAGAAGAAACCGCCAACCTGCTGATCGAACCGGAAGAATTAATACGGGCCCTTAACTTGCCAGAATCACTGCTGGCGCCAATAAAAGCTGCTCACGCACTCTTCCCGTTACGTATACCACGCCCCTTTTTGGCCAGAATGGCACAGGGCGACATCAGCGACCCGCTGTTAAGACAAGTGATGCCGCTTGGCATCGAGCAAGAAAGCACTGAAGGCTTTGTTAATGACCCTCTGGGCGAAGCCGACAGCAACCCTCTGCCGGGTATCATTCACAAATATTTCGGCCGGGTGCTGCTGATTGCCGCGTCGCAATGTGCGGTGAACTGTCGCTATTGCTTCCGCCGCCATTTTGACTACCAGCAAAATACGCCATCCCAAGAAGACTGGCTGCAGGCGATTGGCTATATTAGCCATCATCAAAACATCGAAGAAGCCATCCTCAGTGGTGGCGACCCCTTGGCGGCCAGCGATAAAAAAGTTGAGTGGTTGTTTGAGCAGTTAGGGCAAATACCGCACCTCACCCGGATTCGTCTGCATACTCGCTTACCCATTGTCATNCCTTCACGTATCACCGACAAANTGGTGAACATATTCAGCGCAAGCAACAAAGACGTGGTTATGGTTATCCACTGCAACCACCCGCAGGAAATTGATGTGCATGTTCAGCGGATGCTGGTACAGCTGAAAAACGCTGGTGTCACCCTGCTCAACCAGTCGGTGCTCTTGAAATCCGTCAACGACAACTCAAAAACGCTCGCCGATTTAAGTAAACGGTTGTTTAGCTGTGGCGTACTGCCTTACTATCTGCACCTGCTGGATAGAGTGTCTGGTACTGCACATTTTGAGGTGCCAGAGACCCATGCTAAAGCGTTATACCGCGAACTATTGAATCAGTTGCCAGGCTATCTGGTACCCAGGCTGGTCAGGGAAGAAGCCGGTGCTGGAAGTAAAACGCCAGTCGTCTAAACCTTCCAGAGACGCCTTNGNAGCTTTCCACGCCAATTAAAAACGCTATACTGGTATTTATNTAAAAGGGAATGGAGCAAATCCAATACCAATGAGTTCAACTTACAATCTATCCGATTTCGTCGACGCACTGCAGTGTAAGGAGCCCACACTGCAGAAGNTGTCCTTTTGCGCGAGCAAAAAACCCGCCAAAATAAAAGAGTGGGTGGAAGATCTTCACGCCACAAAAGCATCGGAAACCGGCGCAGTGCTCTACCAGTTTCTTCCTGAAATAAGCCGTCTTAAAACCGACACTGAATCTCGACTAGCCATGCTCGAAGCTGTCCGCCCGGCAGCCCAGCATGTCATTGATAATTTGACCCGCGATATTGTCAACCTGCATTTGAACACATCTGATTCAACTCAGCGAAAGGTCATTATCACTCAGGCAATTCAAAAAGCGATGATAGACGGCTATTGCCAGTGTGTTCGTGAGCTATGCCAAGTGAAGCGCTTCCGCCCATCAACCGTTGCCGACCTCACGACTTCGCTACACCGAGCTATTACCGGTATTACCCTCGTGTTGATGCGCAACTACCAACTTTACACGCAGCCACCTGCAGGTTTTTGGCAGCACTTACATGCACTCTTCCAAATCGCCGATTATTTCGACTTACTGGCCAAACCCGTTGCCGACAACCTACTGAAAACCGTTCGTGCGACCAACATCCAAACGGCCTACGCCCGTGCGCTGATGCTAGCAACGGCCAAGTTAAATCAGGTGAGCCAGAAAAACGTAACCCTCGTATTTGAAGCCTTCGAAACCTGGGCACAATATATTCGCCTACACACCAGTGGCCACCAAGATAAAGACCTTTTTTACCTCGTAAACCTTGCTACAGACACGCCGCCTTTATACAAATCCCGTTTTGAGGCCAGCACTAGTGACCGTGTGCTTCAGGTGAACTTTAAAGTTTTGGTCAGCCTGCTCTCCAAGCTATCGGCAAGCTACGACAATCCGGAAGAAAGTAACATTAATGGCGCCCTGACTGTTGCCGTTGGCTTTCCCGACTCCCTCATAGATCACTTGTTAAATTGCTGGAGCGGTATCAAGCAACGCCAGCAAGAGCGTCGTGACGTGCAAGGCTCCGCCGACATTTGCATCGGCTTGGTCAATACTCACTTTTACGTGTGCGGCAAGCAAGGTTTTGACGCTTTTTCCGGGCAAAACGCGCCAAGCTCCGACATGGCAAATGACCCTCTAGGCGCACTCACCGCNAGCTTCGGNTTCGACGACGAAATCGAAGAAACGAAGGCCGAATCNATTCCCACCTATAGTGCCAGTATCCAAAACGTTAGCGCCGGTGGGTTTTGTATGCTGCTCAAAGGGGTGGTCCCAGCCAAGCTACAGTCGGGCGAGCTCATTGGCATTAAAGAGTCCGGGCGACACAGCTGGAGTATCGGCGTCGTCCGTTGGATTCGTCACTTTAAGGGCAGTACTCAACTCGGCATTCAAAACCTCGCCAGCCAACCCAAACCCTTTGGTGCAGCACTACTGTATGACATGGGCGGCTATTCAGACTTTATGCGAGCTTTTTATATTCCTGCATCTAAAAATGGCAAAACGCCGCCCTCTATCCTCACCGCCAGCGTTCCGTTTAAAGAAGCGGACAAAATTAAGGTGTACGATGGTGACACTGAATATAAAGCCAAGTTAAATAAATCCTTGTTCACCACGGGCAGTATTCAACAATTCTCATATCAACCAATGGACCCGGTCAAGAGCCCTGAAAAGCGCCGTGAAAGCAACCAAAAGTTTGATAACGACTGGGACTAACATTTATACGCCGTAAACCTCCGAATTTTGCCGGTAGGGTCACAGGGGCTATACTTACAGTTCTTGTATACTTTCACCCTTATGTCTTGGGTATTTCAGTTATAAACGCGTCCCCGCGCACCACTGAACTGCTCATTTATTCGCCTGATTGATTCGCAGAGCACACTCATAATTGCTCGCACCTACAGCTATACTGGACAACATGTCGCAAACCAAAACCATTAGACTGCTCATCCTGCACGATTCTCGCTCCGAGGCTGAACGACTTATCAGCATGCTTCATAACGCCGGCCGCCCGGTTCGAGCTCAGCATGTCGACAACATTGAAGCGCTAACCAAACTATTACAGGAAAAAGTCTGGGACATGATGATTGGCCTTGATAAGGCCAGTAATTTGAAACCCATAGACGCTGTTCGCCAAATTCGCCGCCTAAGCAAAGATGTTCCCCTTATTTTGCTATCAGAAGAAGAGGGTTCTCAACCAATCGTAGAGGGCCTAAAAATCGGCGCCGTCGATGTTGTGCGGTTAGACGAGGATCAGCACCTTTTATTTGTCATTCAACGAGAATTTCAAAACCGAGAGGAACGCGATTTACGCCGATTTGCCGAGCGCCGTCATAAAGAGATTGAGCGCCGTAATCAACAGCTACTTGACAGCTCACGCGATGCCATCGCCTTTATTCAGGACGGCATGTTCCTATATACGAATGATTCCTTTACTGAGCTGCTCGGCCACGAAAGTCGAGACGACCTTGAGTGCATGCCCGTAATCGACGTCATTCGCGCTCAAGATCAAGACAATGTAAAACGCTTCCTCAAAGAGTTCACCCTCAAAGGTAGCGACATCGACACCACCAAACTGGAGTTTTACGCTGTTACCGCAGACGAAGCCGAGCGGCCACTGAAAGTCGACGTACGCAAGTCCAGTTACGAAGAAGAGCTGTGTATACAATTCTTAATTCGCACTAACAACACCGATAGCGGGGAGCTTGAAGCGCAGCTGGAGCAAATTAAAAGCCAAGACCTAGCAACCGGCCTATTCAATAAAAGTTACCTGCTCGACTCCCTGCATACCGCGGTAGAGAACGCCGCTTCGAATATACATAACTCTGCACTGCTGAATATCGGCATCACTAACTTTACCGACATCGTCAAATCCAAACTGGGAGTTGCCTCCGGCGACATCGTATTAGGCACTATTGCTAACTACACCAAAGCTCAAGTAAAGAAAAACGATACTCTCTGCCGCTATGGTGAAGATTCGTTCATGCTGCTGGTGCCCAAGATTGACCCCGAGACTGCGCTCAAGCGAGCCAACGACCTGTGTAAACGGCTGAACGAAAATATTGTAGATGTCGATGGCTCTACCCTTCAGTTTACCTACCACATCGGCGTTTCACTCATAAACGAAACAACGGCCAACGCTGAAATACCGATTGAACAGGCACTCAAAGCTCTGGGCATGGTACAGACCGAAACATCGGAAGAGTCCGTACGCATTTACGAGCCAGAAAGCAAAGAAGAACAGAAACAAGATATTTCCAACATGGTGCAGCGGGCACTGGACACCGGCCGTTTCAAACTACTGTACCAACCCATTCTCAGCTTGCGCGGCTCCGACAAAGAGCACTACGAAGTGTTACTGCGTATGGTCGATGAAGAGGGCAAGGAAATATCACCTAATGACTTCCTAAGTACAGCATCCAAAATTGGCGCCACCACAAAAATTGACCGCTGGGTTATTTTGGAATCCATCAAAATTCTTTCCGAACACAGAAGGAGGGGTAACCAAACCCACTTGATGCTGAACTTAAGTAGAGAGTCTATGCTCGACTCAACACTGCCCCCATGGCTAGGGGTTGCCTTCAAAGCAGCCGACCTACCGCCCGACACCATAGTGTTTCAGCTCGGNGAAATCGATGTCAACGATCACCTTAACGTAGCTTCTACGTTTGCAGATCAGATAACCAAAATTGGCTGCGGCCTCAGNATTTCTAGATTTGGCTGTGCACTTAACCCCATGACCGCGCTGAAGCACTTCAAGTGCTCTCATGTAAAGGTCGATGGCTCCTTTACCCAGGAATTGCAAACCAATAACGAAGAAGCCGCCAACACCCTCAATGAACTGGTGAGCCAACTACATCAAGAAGACAAAATCACCATCGTGCCCTTTGTAGAAAACGCGAGCGTGCTGTCCAAACTCTGGCAATCCGGCGTGCATTATATTCAGGGCTATTACCTTCAAGGCCCAACGGATTCCATGGACTACGACTTCGATACGGAAAGCTAATTTACCCTGCGGGCGGAGCACTGCGCTTCTGGGACGGGCTTCGCCCTACCTGAATCTGGAGTGCTTCGCTGCAGTGCTGAACGTACTCCCGAATACTCGACGAAATCGACTCAACCTATTTCCCTATCACGAAAGCCCATCATATAAAGAATGGCATCAAGCCCCAAGGTGGATATCGACTGCTTGGCTTCGGCGCGAACTAGCGGCTTTGCTCTAAAGGCAATGCCGAGGCCTGCAATACTTAACATGGGCAGATCATTAGCACCGTCACCTACGGCTACTACCTGTTTTAACGAAATGCCTTCCTGCTCAGCCAAGTCTTTCAACAATTGCGCTTTGCGAGCACCGTTGACAATCTCACCCTTAACATTACCGGTAACTTTGCCATCAACAACTTCCAATTCATTGGCATAAACGTAATCGATACCTAGCTTCTCTTTCAGATACAAACCAAAATAATTGAATCCACCTGAGAGAATTGCCGTTTTGTAGCCCAGTTTCTTTAATGTTGAAATGAGTCGCTCAGCACCTTCGGTAATGGGTAGCTGTTGAGCAATACCCGCAAGCACAGATTCATCCAGACCTTTAAGCAAAGCCATACGCTGTTCAAAGCTCTCGTTAAAATCCAACTCTCCGCGCATAGCCGCTTCGGTAATCGCAGACACCTGTTCACCAACGCCAGCCGCCTTAGCCAACTCATCAATCACTTCCGCTTCAATAAGCGTCGAATCCATGTCAAAACACACCAAACGGCGAGTACGGCGGAACATGCTGTCCTCTTGGAACGCGATATCCACATCCATCTCACTGGCCAGCTCAGCAAAATCTGCTCGTAGCTGGCCAATATCGCCTTTACCACGCGCTGAAAACTCAACACAGGCAATAGAATGGCTATCCGTATGGTCGAGCGGAACCCGCCCAGAAAGACGGCTGATGTTGTCGATGTTCAACCCATGCCTAGCCATAATTTTTGTCAACGATGCAATCTGACTGGCGGTTATATGGCGGGCGAGAAGCGTAACAATATGCCGGTCTTTACCCTGATGCGTAATCCAATCCTCGTAGCTGTCTCCCGCAATGGGCTGAAAGCGAACCTGCATGGACATCTCGTGCATACGATAGAGTATGTTTTTCACCACCGGCGAAGAGTCGCTACCATCGGGGATTTCAACCAACATGCCAAGCGACAGGTGATCGTGAATAACGGCCTGACCGATATCGAGCACATTACCATTGCCCTCCATCAGTATACGTGTGACCTCAGAGGTAACCCCAGGTCGATCGTGGCCAGAGATATTAATCAGAATGAGTTCTCGCACCTAACTTGCCTTTTTTAACTGCCAATTTCGGCGGCATTATATCGGATCAACACAAAAAATGATCGCCACCACTAAGAAACACTAACGCTTTGATTTTTGGAGATTTTTTCATTGCTCTCCAAGAAAAATGCCTCTAAGGTATTCGTTTATGTTCATGCTTGAGAGTGAGGTCTGTAGTTTGAAAATCCGCTTCCATGGCCTATCCCCACTCGCGGGTTGCCTGTTTGGGTTTATCAGCGGTGTGGCGCTGGTAAGCATGATCTGCCTCCCTCGACTTCAACAACTCAACGCCAACCACAACCAGAATTACGGTGACGCGCTCGCATCCATGGCGGCAAACCAGGCTATTGATGCTACGTTTAACCATGACCTGATTCGGCTTCAGGTCATTCTCCGTGACGTGATGGTAAACCCTGGCACTCGCCTAGCCACAATTCACGACGTGGAAAACAATCTACTCGTACAAGCCGGGGACTCACGAGCCCTGGATGAAATACCTCAAACTTTCACCGCAGCCATTGTACTGCACGATAGTATTGCGGGTTACGTGTCGGTTACGCTCGACAAAACCCCCGCCATCAGCGGTGCGCTTGCGCTCTTTGCCCTTCTCACCATTCTCGCACTGCTACTGCTGCTCGGCTGGGAACTTCACAGAATTGGCTCATTCGAATTTCAGCGCGACGCGCCTACTTCGCCCCAGGACCAAGATAAACAGAACAACACAGAGCAAGAGCTGGCGCATGAAGAACTGCCCAAGGTATATGGAATCATTCATATCAAAAATCTAGGCGTTTTAAAGCAACAACTTAACGGAGAGAGTTTTCGAAAAACGCTGGGGGAAGTAGAAGAAACCATCAGCGACGTATTAGCACTGTACAACGGTGCGGAATACCAACTAGAGAACGACCAATTCCGACTCACCTTTTATGCTAATGATGCAACAAACGAAGCGCTATTTCGCGCCGCCTGCAGCGCTTGGCTTATTGTCGAACTCGCCAGCATCACCAACAATATACCGCTAGACCTCGCAGCGTTTGTGTCCGCCAATCATCTCGACCTAGCGCCCGCCAACCTNCCCATCGCNGGGTTGGTACTGGAGTCNCACGCCGCCAGTGACGATCTTATTCGCCGCCGCCTGCAATTTTTGGATGTTGGCGCCATGAATGGTCGCAAAGTGGTCTCCAGCTTTGAACAACCTTTTCAGTCACTGCTAGAAAAACAGCGCTCACAATTGGCGCGACTGTATTAACTCAAATTTTAGGGCACCGCTGATAACGAATGTTAGCCTTTGCGCAGTATGGTAACCCTTAGTGTAAGACGAACTGCGTAGCGGAAGGTTCGCTACCTTTCACAGCAGCCGCCGTTCAAAGCAACAGCCGTTCAAAGCAACAATACGGCTTGCAATGCCTGCTCCCTCGTAGGTTTTGCGTGCGATTCACGCGCAGCCAAAATCAATCAATAAAGATGCCCGTTAGTCTTGTCTTGAAAACTTCAGTACCCTAATTTTACCGGTGGTAACTCAACCATTACGCCTACTGCCCATAGCGTTTACCGCCACTGTTTAGGTACTCCACCTCTGCTTCGGTAGATGCTCTACCTAAAACATCATTCCGATGGGGAAATCGTCCAAACCGCTCAACAATAGCTTTGTGTTCTATTGCATAGTTAAAGGAACCCTCAACAATTTTTCTATACGGGGCTTCGGCCAAGTTGGAGAGCTGCTCAAACGCAGCCACCCCCTGAGTTTGACGGCTCAGTGACTCAGCGTGCTGCAATGGCATATAAAGGAACACCCTCTGTATTGGGTGCAACGATTCCTGCAGCCCCAGCGCCTCCATAGAGTCCAATANCTGTAGCGCTAGCGCATCAAAAGAAAAAGCTTTCNCAGACTTACGGAAACAATTACGACTAAACTGGTCAAAGAGCACAACCATCGCTAGCGACTCTGCCGCTCCGAACGCAGATATCAACTCCGATGATTGCTCCATTTTTGCCGCCAAGGGTTCAAATAAATGAGCAAAACGCTCCCGGATCATTGCATCCAACTGCTCCCCACCGCTAAACCACCTTTTGGCGGCTTGAGGCAACATTCCTGGATTCGTTTCACACCCCTGGAACCANAAGCTATTGATATCTGTATAAGNCATACTCAAACACCCAANCTTCAACTGCCTGTCATAATAAAGTCATCTCGAGCGCTTAACCTTCCGACTACAAAAGTAATTCTAGGCCAAGAAAGGCGTTGCCAGCGGCACCCAAAAAANTTTCAGCGGGAACCAGCTTACGATGATTAATGTTGAAAAAGCTATAACCAATAAATTCCCAACGTTCGCCAACCGGCCTGCGCTACTACGTAAACCCACGTTAACACTGCTAAAAAAACTGATTTATGAAAATGAAATTAACGATTTCCTCCGAAGTCACACGCAGGATAAAGGCTTTAATTTTGTCGATCGAGTATTTGAATTTTTTAACTTTAACTACACTATAAGTTCAAAAGACAAAAGCCGTATTCCAGCATCAGGCCGTGTTGTTATCATTGCCAACCATCCCATTGGCTCCCTCGACGGGCTGGCCATTTTAAAATTAGTAAGCGAAGTACGCGACGACGTTAAAATTGTTGCCAACGATATGCTGATGAATTTCGAAGCCCTGCATGAGCTGTTTATCCCCTTAGATAACATGACCGGCGGCGGCGCTAGACGCAGCTACAAACGTGTTATTCATGCACTAAANCAAGACCAAGCCATCATTGTATTTCCAGCAGGCGAGGTNTCCAGAGTGCGGCCAACGGGCGTAAGGGATACCCAGTGGCGGCCAGGTTTTTTACATTTTGCTCGAAAATCACAGTCGCCCATACTGCCTGTTCATATCCACGCGAAAAATTCGCTGCTTTTTTACGGTGCCTCGGCCATTTTCAAACCCCTCGGCACGGCCTTGCTCGCCCACGAAATGTTTAACAAACGTTCCAGCAGTATTCACTTTAGCGTTGGAGATCTAATTCCTTCGGAGTCTCTAAAAACAGACCAGCTTCTTGATCGCACACTGGTCAAGCGTATTAAAAAACACCTTTATAATATTGGCCATTCAAACACAAACACATTCTCAACCCAGAAAAGAATTGCTCGCGCCGAACCCATTGAAAAACTACATCAAAGAACTACAGCAAGCAAAAAAAATCGGTGCCACGCGGGATAACAATGAAATCTATTTGCTTGATTATCATCGTGATTCAGCGGTATTGAGAGAAGTTGGTAGGCTGCGCGAACTGACCTTTCGTGAAGTTGGAGAAGGCACAGGCCAAAAACGAGATACAGACAACTACGACCGCCACTATAAGCATTTGGTTTTGTGGAACGTAAAAAATAAGGAAATTGCTGGTTCTTATAGGCTTGGGGAAGGCCAATCTATTCTCGCCCGGCGAGGCATGAAAGGTCTCTATACCAGCAGCCTCTATCGATTCGAACCGGCAATGGGAAAATATTTTAACGAAGGCGTAGAGCTGGGGAGAAGCTTTGTTGCACCACAATACTGGGGGAAAGCTTGTCTCGATTATTTATGGCAGGGCTTGGGCGCCTATCTGGCCCACAACCCTCAAATTCGGTATCTAATAGGGCCTGTTAGCATGAGCGCAGAGTATCCCCGAGAACTGATGGATATGCTGGTCTACTTTTACCGCCGCTACTATGCCTGCCCGGAACATTTAGCCAAGGCCAATCACCCCTACCTACTTTCNACTGAAAGAATGGAGCAACTAGCAAATCATTTCGGTGAACACAACGCAGACGATGCTTTTGATTTTATGCAGCAGTACTTTGTACAAAAAGGCCACAGGCTACCAGTACTATTCAAACAATATACCGCATTATTTGAACCCGGCGGATTTCAATCCATTGTNTTCAGCCGCGACCCAAACTTTGGCGACTGCCTAGATGGCCTTTGTATGGCCGATATTACCAAGCTCAAAATAAATAAACGCAAACGCTATATTGGTTTTTAACACCAATCAGCGCATAAAGAGCCTCCAATTAAACCGCAGTAGCGCTCGCGGAAATCACCAGTGTGACCCACATCAGTAAGAGCACTATCATTCCCAGCCAAAAAATCAGCATTCGGTGGATAATATTATTGTACACCGCGTGAATGTACGCGTGCACAATTCTTACACCAACATAAATCCACCCCAAGGTAATCATCCAAAGCGTTTCCACCTGCAGAACAATGGCCAATACCGAAACCACATAAAACAGCACAGGGGTTTCAAACATATTGGATAAATGGCGGCCGCCGGCAAGAATTTGGGTAGGAATTTCAGCGTCTTTAGATTGAAAAACACGGTAGTAACTTAAGCTTACCGCTCGACTACGTACGGATTTAAGCCGTAAAATAAATTGGCATACAATAAATAAAAAGACAAAAGCGACTAACGCAAACATGGGATAAAGCATATCAATTCCTATTTTTGATGGCGTGCGTGCCGTTCTTTTGTTTCCAACTTATTTTTATCACTTTTTTTGAGTAGCACGTAAGTAGCCCCATAACTGCCGTGGCGTTTTTGCGCTGTATGAAATGCCAGAACTTCGTCAAATTGCGGTAACCAATGCGCGACACAGCTTTTTAGTAACGCGGGAGTTTCTCTTCCCTCACCCTTGCCATGGGTAACAAGCGCACAACGCACATCGGTTTCACGGCAATCTTGAATAAACTGAAAAACACTTTTACGTGCCAGCTCTACCGTCAGCCGGTGCAAATCTAGGCGAGCGTCGAGTGCGTACTTGCCCAAACGAAGATTTTTAAACACGCCATGCTGAACACCAGGGCGCTGATAGCTGAGCACAGCAAGCGGGTCAACGCGCTCAACGGGTACGGAAAGCGGGTCTTGTTTAGCTTCAGACAACGATTGTGCCGCCAGCCGTCGCTTTTCCTTATCGACATCGCCATCTTTTAAGGCGTCTAAGCTGACCCGCTTTGGCGTTTTTATGGGGCTGCACATCGTCGCCT
>Ga0065722_104446_pt1 | contig 13704 bp, 12 predicted proteins | sample BansetMetagenome_FD_59109 | JGI IMG/M metagenome (GOLD analysis project Ga0065722, IMG submission 59109) | Bankia setacea gill microbial communities from Puget Sound, Washington, USA - Caecum Enriched | ecosystem: Host-associated > Mollusca > Digestive system > Ceca | place: United States... | reverse complement strand
CTCGGTTGGAAAGAGTACGAAATGGAAGTGGTGCGTGACAAAAATGACAATTGCATCATTATTTGCTCCATTGAAAATTTTGATCCTATGGGGGTGCACACCGGCGATTCTATTACCGTAGCACCGGCGCAAACCCTCACCGATAAAGAATATCAAATTATGCGTAATGCCTCGATAGCGGTGTTGCGTGAAATAGGTGTGGAAACTGGCGGATCGAATGTTCAGTTCGCCGTAGACCCGGACACGGGTCGTTTGGTGGTTATTGAGATGAACCCTCGGGTGTCGAGATCGTCTGCCCTAGCATCAAAGGCGACGGGTTTCCCAATTGCCAAGGTTGCCGCCAAGCTGGCGGTAGGTTACACCCTTGATGAATTGCAAAATGAAATTACCGGTGGTGCTACACCGGCCTCTTTCGAGCCGTCTATCGACTACGTTGTGACTAAAATTCCGCGTTTCACTTTCGAAAAATTTGGTGACGCGGATGCTCGCCTGACGACGCAGATGAAATCTGTGGGTGAAGTTATGGCTATTGGCCGCAGCTTCCAAGAATCTGTGCAAAAGGCTTTACGCGGTCTTGAGGTGGGGTCTGCGGGCTTTGAGCCCAAGGTTGATCTCACTGATGATGAGGCGCTGACCTCCATTCGACGAGAGCTTACTACGCCTGGGGCTGAGCGCATTTGGTTTGTGGGAGATGCATTTCGAGCGGGTTTGAGCATAGATGAGGTGTTCAATCAGTCCAAAATCGATACTTGGTTCCTCGCTCAAATTAAAGACCTTATTGATACTGAGTTGGCTCTGGCTTCTATGCCCTTGTCGGATATCGATGCTCGCACAATGTACCAATTAAAGCGCAAGGGTTTCTCCGATAAGCGGTTAGGCGATTTGTTAGCGGTTACCGAAAAAACGGTTCGCGACCACCGTCACAAGCTTGATGTACATCCAGTATATAAGCGCGTCGATACCTGCGCTGCAGAATTTTCGACATCCACGGCCTATATGTACTCCAGTTACGAAGAAGAGTGCGAAGCTGAGCCCAGCGCTCGCGATAAAATAATGGTGTTAGGTGGTGGCCCGAATCGAATTGGGCAAGGTATTGAGTTTGATTACTGCTGTGTCCACGCGGCATTGGCCGCTCGTGAAGACGGCTTTGAAACCATTATGGTTAACTGTAACCCAGAAACGGTTTCTACGGATTACGATACCTCGGACCGCCTGTATTTTGAGCCGGTAACCTTGGAAGATGTATTGGAAATTGTGCACAAAGAAAAGCCCAAAGGGGTGATTGTGCAATTTGGTGGTCAAACACCACTGAAGCTGGCCAATGACCTAGCGGCGGAGGGTGTGCCCATTATTGGTACCAGCCCAGAAGCGATTGACCGCGCAGAGGATCGCGAGCGTTTTCAGCAAATGATTCATCGCTTGGGTTTGCTGCAGCCGGCAAATGCTATTGTTCGGTCTACTGAGGAGGCACTCAGTGCTGCGGGTGCGGTAGGTTACCCCTTGGTGGTTCGCCCCTCGTATGTTTTGGGTGGGCGAGCAATGGAAATTGTCTATACCAAAAGCGAACTCACTAAATATATGCGCGAGGCCGTACAGGCGTCAGAAGATGCTCCTGTGTTATTGGATCACTTCCTTAATAATGCCATCGAGGTGGATATTGATGCCGTGTCCGATGGCGAGCATGTGGTTATTGGTGCGATTATGCAGCACATTGAGCAGTGCGGTGTTCACTCCGGTGACTCTGCTTGTTCGTTGCCGCCGTATTCTCTTGCAGACGACGTGCAGGATGAAATGCGAGAGCAGGTTCGAAAAATGGCACGTGAATTGGGCGTGATAGGCTTAATGAACGTGCAGCTCGCTTATCAAGATGGTGAAATCTATGTTATTGAGGTGAATCCGCGTGGTTCACGCACGGTGCCGTTTGTGTCTAAATGCATTGGCGTATCATTGGCCAAGGTGGCGGCGTTGTGTCAGGCAGGTAAAACTCTCGCAGAACAAGGTTTTACCAAAGAAATTATTCCTGATTATTACAGTGTTAAAGAGGCGGTATTTCCCTTTAATAAGTTTCCCGCTGTTGATCCTATACTGGGGCCTGAAATGAAGTCTACAGGCGAAGTGATGGGCGTGGGAGATACTTTTGCTGAAGCATATGCCAAGGCTCAGCTAGGTAGTGGCGCAGCCTTGCCTTCTACAGGCAAGGCTTTTATCAGCGTACGTGATTTTGATAAAGACGGCATTGTGGTCGTTGCTAAAGAGCTAGCGGATATGGGTTTTAGTATTGTGGCAACAGAGGGAACTGCTAATGCTATTGAAGTGGCGGGCCTGAAGGTTGAGCGTGTTAACAAGGTAGGAGAGGGGCGTCCTCATATTGTTGATATGATTAAAAACCGAGATGTGCAAATGGTGATTAATACAACGGAAGGCAAAAAGGCGATAAAAGACTCCGCCTCCATTCGTCGTAGTGCAGAAAACAACCATGTGTACTACACCACTACACTCGCAGCCGCCAATGCATTGTGCATGGCGTTGCGTTTTGGCCAAGAACAAGAAGTGCGCCGCTTGCAGGATTTGCATGCGCGAATTACTGCCTAAACAGACTAAAAGGTCGCTATTTAAATGCAAAAATACCCTATGACGGTTGAAGGTGAAAAAGCCCTTCGTGCAGAGCTGGATCAACTCAAGAAAGTTGACCGGCCGAGAATAATTGCTGCCATTGCCGAGGCTCGCGAGCACGGAGATTTGAAGGAAAACGCAGAGTACCATGCTGCCCGAGAGCAGCAGGGCTTTTGTGAGGGGCGTATTCAGGATATTGAGGGTAGGCTTTCTACTGCACAGGTCATTGATGTAAAAGCCATTCCTCCCACGGGTAAGATTATTTTTGGTACAACAGTCAAGCTGATCAACGTGGAGACCGATGAGGAGATCACCTATAAAATTGTGGGTGAAGATGAGGCCAGTATTCGGCACAACAAAATTTCTGTAACCTCTCCTATTGCCAGAGCACTGGTGGGTAAGGAAATTGGTGATGTTGCCGTTGTGCGTGCGCCGGGCGGTGAAATTGAATATGAAATTGATAAGGTTCAGCACATTTAGTTGGCGAGCATTTATCAGGCAAAAAAAGCGAACCTCTAGGTTCGTTTTTTTTATGCCCGATAAATGCTGGAGTGCTAAGCAGCCGCGGAGTGGCCTAGAAACACAAAAAAAGCAGGCCTGTTAGGGCCTGCTAAGTCACGGCTTTGCATGCAGCGCTAGATAAGTTGACTATTGCGTATAGTGTTTAGGGGGTGTCTATAAAGATGTCTTTTTATTGCTCCGCGCAGTGTTTCTGGTTTTTGGATTTGGAGGATTTCATTTTTTGTCTATGAGCGTCAAAAATGGCTTGTTCTTCTTTGCTCAATAGCACCACGATTTCGTCGTAGGCAACGTCACGCACAGCACTTGCCTGCTTACGTGCATTCTCCATAATCAGTCGATTTTGTTCGTGAGTGTCCTTCATGATGGCTCGGACTTGTGTCTCTGTTTTTTCTTCAAGATTCAGTTCTTTAAGCAAGTTCTCGTGGTGGTGAGCACGGGGTTCTGCTTGTGCATAGGCAATAGTGGCTGCGAGAGATATAAGTAAGAGAGAGACGGTAAATGCTTTCATGGTGTCGGTCGTCGCCTGTTATCCGCTTTGGTATGGGCCTATTTTGCTTAAACAATGGGTAAGTAATATGGAGGAAATATGGATGTGATATTTTTCGTAGGCCTATCTATTCGGAGAGCGAAGGGTGAGACCTTTTGAGGCTAGGTAGGCAAGCATTACGAACTTGTCAGCGGGGGCTGCCCATCGAAACGTTGCATCAACGGTAGGCGCCATTCGCGAATAGCCGTAGGGTATAAATGAGTAGGAGCTGGCCCTAGCCCTAGCTTGGCTCTGAGTAGGGCTTTACCATTTGGTGAGGGTGTCGGGAAACTGGCGCCGATCTGTTGATGTGGCAACCTCGTTGCATTCACCGCGTATATAGGGTTGGTGAGTGTACAAGTCTTTATCGAGAAGCCAGTAACCGTCTCGGCAGTATTGGCTATTGATAATCTGCACTTCCAGTTGAGCTAATAGCATTTTTTCGTTGTGTTTGGCTTGGCGGTCTGGTTTTGGTGCGCGCGTATCGCCGTGAAGCCGGCGTTTGGATTGCTGCTTTGGGCGGCCATGATCTTGGTTGAGCGGTACCAGTTGCATCTGAAAGTGTTTTAAACCACTGCTGGTGATACGTGTTGTGAAGTCGGCTTTGGTATTCTCGGGTAAGTTTTTCGAGCTACTACAGGCAGTACCGAGCGCGAGCATGCTGATTAATGTGATGGTTTTTCTCATAAAATAGTTCGCATGGTTAAGGCTCGTATTTATACCCGGCGCCGTAAACGGAATGTATCATATCTTGCTCTGGTGCGAGTTCTTGTAGTTTTTTTCGCAATTTTTTTACGTGGCTGTCAACCGTGCGGTCACTGACAATACGATAGTCGCTGTAGATGTTGTCCATAATGAACTGGCGAGAGAATATTTTCCCCGGCTCGCTATGCAGTAACTTCAGTAAGCAAAACTCTATCGTCGTGAGCTCGGCGGTATTATTGTTGATGGTAACGCGCTGGCTATTTTCATGCAATTCTAATCCGGATTGCCGTGCTTCCAGTGGGGTGTGAATGCGTCGTAACACCGCCTTAACGCGAGCGACTATCTCCCTTGGGCTGAAAGGCTTGCAAACGTAATCATCTGCACCTAGTTCCAGTCCGAGCAGGCGGTCAATTTCTTCGACTTTGGCGGTTACCATTATAATGGGGAGCTGGGGTATATCGGCATTGCTTCTAACGTCTCGGCATATATCGAGGCCATCTTTTCCTGGTAGCATGAGATCTAGTAATATTAGATCTGCAGCGTTTTCCAGTAACCACGGTTCTACCTCAGCGCCGTTACTAATGATGTGGCAGTTATATTGTGCTGCGATCAAATAGTCATGCATTAGCTGAGCTAAATCGGGCTCATCTTCAACAATAAGGACGAGGGCTTTATTGTCTTCCATTTGCTTGTTCTCCTCAGGCAACAGGTAAGGTGATAGTGATTTTTAGGCCGCCCAGTGACGATAGCGCTGGCGTGATTTTGCCATTATGAGCCTCAACAATGCTTTTACATATGCTTAGGCCTAAGCCTGCACCACCGGTTGCCCGGTTGCGCGATTCCTCCATACGGAATAGTCGGTCGAATATTTTGTCGAGTTTGTTTTCCGGTACCCCTGGCGCGCTGTCATTTAGGGCGATGACTATTTGGGAGCGATGGCCGGTGACCTTTAGATGCACGCTGCCGGGGGCATGGGTATAGCGTATGCTGTTTTCGACGATGTTGGAGAGTAGTTGCGACAAGCGTTTGCTATCGCCGAAGAATTTTTGTTTTTCATTTAGCTGGTTTTCGACCTTGAGTGTTAGGCCTTTGGCGGCCATGCTTTGCGCGTAGTCGGGCTCAATATCGGCAATCAGCTTGTAGATGTCGATAGGGCCTTTGCTGTATGTCATGGCGCCCAAGTCCGAGAGGGATAGTTCGTACAGGTCGTTAATTAGCCGGCTGAGAGAGTCGATCTTATTGTTGAGTAAGTCTAAGTTTTCGCGAGTTGTAGGGCGTATCCCGTCTTGCATTGCTTCAATTTGTGCTTTCAATACAGCCAAAGGGGTACGCATTTCGTGAGAGATATCCGCTACCCATTGTTTGCGTGCAATTTCGTTAGCTGAGAGTGTTCGCGCTAATTCGTTAAAGTTTTCACAAAGAATACCTAATTCGTCGGAATTTTTTCGTTGGATTCGAACCGAGAAATCTCCAGCAGAAATTTTCTTTGCTCCACGGGAAAGTTCGCTGAGTGGTTGAATTAACCAGCGAGAAACCATGAGCGCAACAATAAACGAGCCAAGAAAAATAGCGACGCTGAGCAGCGCAAATGCTTTTAACTGCTGGTTAATAAAAAGCTTGTCTACAGATCGCATAAAATCTTTGGGTTTAATGTAGCCAATGTAGCCAATCAAGCTCTCTTCGTAGTAGAGCGCTTGCCAAGAGTAATCGGCATTTTCGAAGCGATTGCCAACAATGAGTTTTTTGTCGGTATCGGTGAGGATCAGCCTGTCAATAAAGGCACGCTCTTGGGCTTTGATGCTGGGGTGCAGCGGTGGTTCATTATTACTGAGAGCTACACGTGTTTGCTGCTCAACGTATTCGCGAAAAGTATGATATTTGAGGCGCCGCCAGAGTCGTTTATCGTCTCGAAGGGGTTCTAGGGAGAGTTCTTGTATGTAAATTTCGTTAATAGCATTTTCGAGGTATTGCAGGCGGTCAATGGCTTGCTGGGTGACGTAATTGAGAAAGCCTTGCTTTACGCTGGCGTGAGTAAAGAGGAGCATGGCTGTGGTGCTAAGCACCAGCGTCACCAGAAAGGTTAGCCAAAGTTTGAATTTAATGCTTTTTATCATGACGTGAGTGAGTATCCGGCTTGCTTGGCGGCGCGGCAATAGCCGCTAGCCAGTTTTCACGATTTTTTCATGGTTAGTGCAAGCCCATAGGGCGCTATGGGTATAGCAAGGAGCGTGACTTAGCGAATATTAGATTTTTTGGGGTCGGGTTTTGCTGCGGCTCGGAAGACTAGAGCTACCTTACCAATCTCTTGTACGATCTCTGCTTTGCATGCCGCGCACAGCTCTTCGACGGCAGATTTTCGAACAACTCTGTCAGTAATGGCGATTTTAACCTTAATAAGCTCGTGGTCATTAAGGGCGCGATTCAGCTCCGCAATCACATTTTCTGTTAGGCCTTTGCCGGCGATGGTAACAATGGGGTTTAAGCCGTGGCCGATGGAGCGGTACTGTTTGATTTTGTCTGAGGATAGGCTCATAGGTGGCGCTCTAGTTGAAATATGGCAGCGCATTGTACTGTATTCGTTGGCATTTCACCCTGTTATGTAGACGACTTTTTGATGATTTTTTTTGGTAAAGTCCCTGTCTTTGTGGGAGGGCTTAGGCATAAAAGCATCGCCCTATAGACCATTTTCGCTTTGAATTAGTGGGCTTTAATCGACGCCGGAGACCTAAACTCATAGAATGCGCAGTAAATCCCGGAGGAGCGCACGCCTCACTGAACAATTGTGTGGCATGTCGCGTACGGTGGGTGGGTTACTCAATGACAAATGGCGCGCAAGGAATACTTGGGCCTGTGGTTAATGTGATGGCAGTGGGAAGATAAATGTCAAAATCAAAAAGTAGTTCTCGTTGGCTTACGGAGCATTTTAATGATCAGTATGTCAAAGCCTCACAAATAGACGGTTATCGTTCTCGTGCCAGCTATAAGTTGGTTGAGCTCAACAACAAGGATAAATTTATTAGGCCTGGAATGACGGTTGTTGATTTGGGCTCCGCCCCTGGTGGCTGGTCTCAGGTAGCTGCCAAGTTACTTGGAGATAAGGGGCGTGTAATCGCTTCCGATATTTTACCTATGGATACCATAGCGGGTGTTACGTTTATTCAGGGTGATTTTACCGAAGAAAGCGTGTTGAATGTCTTATTGGCAGAAATGGGGGATGCGAAGGCGGATCTTGTAATTTCCGATATGGCCCCCAACATGAGTGGTGTGGCTGCTGTAGATCAACCCAAGTCGATGTATTTGGTTGAATTGGCTTTAGATATGGCTCTGAAAGTGCTGCATCCTGGTGGTACATTTGTTTGTAAGGTGTTTCAGGGGGAGGGCTTTGACCGTTTTTTTGAAAGCTGTAGAGAAAGCTTTCAGAGGGTAGTGACTCGCAAACCGGATGCCTCTCGTCCGCGTTCACGGGAAGTGTATATTGTTGCAAAAGGCTTTAAGGGCTGAGTAGTTGAGCGCTATACTGCTGACACTTGCGGTTGAATCTGCGAGTTGGAGCGAGTTGGCAGATAAATCAATTGGTTGCATCTGTGATATTTGATACGGCTGTAGTGCGATTGCGTAGATAAATAATTTAGGAGAAGCGGCCTTGAATGATATGGCTAAAAATCTCGTACTGTGGCTAGTTATAGCAGCAGTACTGTTCACAGTTTTTCAAAATTTTAGCGAAACTGCCCCTCGCAATGAGATGACATATTCTGAGTTTATGCAGGATGTGCTTGATGATCGAATTCGTGAAGTGACCATCGATGGTCAGCTTATTCAGGGGTTCCGTATCGATAACAGTGCTTTCGTGGTTGTGAAGCCTGAAGTTATTGATCTGAAACTAATGGATACCTTGTTGGATCATCGCGTGGAAGTTAAAGGCTCGATGCCAGAAAAATCCAGTTTATGGGAGCAGCTGCTCGTTGCCAGCTTTCCTATATTACTGTTTATTGCCGTATTTATATTCTTTATGCGGCAGATGCAGGGTGGCTCTGGTGGCCGAGGTGGCCCCATGAGCTTTGCAAAAAGCAAGGCGCGTTTGCTTGGGGAAGATCAAGTGAAAACCACCTTTGCCGATGTGGCCGGTGTTGATGAAGCTAAAGAAGACGTGCAAGAGTTGGTGGAGTTCTTAAGAGACCCCTCGCGTTTTCAGCGCTTAGGCGGACGCATACCGCGAGGCGTACTGATGGCAGGTCCTCCCGGTACGGGTAAAACGCTGCTCGCTAAAGCCATTGCCGGAGAAGCTAAGGTACCGTTCTTTTCCATTTCGGGTTCGGATTTTGTGGAAATGTTTGTGGGTGTGGGTGCCTCTCGCGTACGAGATATGTTCGATCAGGCGAAAAAGCAGGCGCCTTGTATCATCTTTATTGATGAAATTGATGCCGTAGGCCGTCACCGCGGCGGTGGTCATGGTGGTGGTCACGATGAGCGTGAGCAAACCTTGAATCAGTTGCTGGTTGAAATGGATGGGTTTGAGGGGAACGAAGGCGTTATTGTGATTGCGGCAACTAACCGCCCCGATGTGTTGGATAAGGCACTGCTGCGCCCCGGTCGATTTGACCGACAGGTGTTTGTGGGCTTGCCCGATATTCGTGGTCGCGAACAAATCCTAAAAGTGCATATGCGCAAAGTGCCTATGGATGATCAAGTTGAAGCGTCCATTATTGGGCGGGGTACCCCGGGGTTTTCCGGCGCGGATCTTGCTAATTTGGTGAATGAGGCGGCACTGTTTGCGGCTCGATCAAATAAGCGTCTTGTGACGATGGAGGAGTTTGAAAAGGCGCGGGATAAAATCCTAATGGGCGCCGAAAGAAAATCCATGGTTATGAGTGAGAAAGAAAAGGAAAATACTGCCTATCACGAGGCTGGGCATGCGATTGTTGGGCGTTTGGTGCCAGAGCATGACCCCGTCCACAAAGTTAGTATTATTCCTCGAGGGCGCGCGTTAGGTGTTACTCAGTTTTTGCCCGAGGAGGATAAGCACAGTATTAGCAAGCGAGCGATTGAGAGTCAGCTATGTACACTATTTGGTGGCCGAATTGCTGAGGAGATCACGCTGGGTATTGAGGGCGTTACCACTGGTGCCTCTAATGATATTGAGAGAGCTACCGAGCTGGCGCGTAACATGGTTACCAAGTGGGGCTTATCTGAAAAGCTGGGACCTTTGCACTACGGTGATGATGAAGGTCTATACCCTGGAACCGGCTCCCCTCAATATTCGGGAGCGACTTCAAAAGTGATCGATGAGGAGGTTCGCCGAATTGTGGATGACTGCTATGTACGAGCTCAAAAAGTTCTCGATGACAATCGGGATATACTGGAGGCGATGAAGAATGCGTTGATGGAGTACGAAACCATCGATTCTGACCAAGTGGACGACCTAATGGCTCGCCGCAAAGTGCGTCCCCCGCGTGATTGGCACGACACCGATGTTGGCGGCGGGAGTGCCGGAACGGGCGATGCTGACGGTAAATCCGAAGGTGGGGCACCGGTGGGTGGCCCGGCTAATCAACACTAGATCTTGATACTGGCCCGCCCTAAAATGCGGGCCAGTTTTTATTTAGCTCACACGCTATTGGATACTGTTTGTTTCCGGGCGAGTGAATCCCTCTATGTAACTGCTTATTCTTGCGCATGATTCTCCGTTGTGGTTCTCGTACTCTCGATATTTCAACGCCTCGTGTTATGGGGGTGCTGAACCTTACCCCAGACTCTTTCTACGACGGTGGTCGATATTGCGATGGCGCAGGCCCTTTGCTGGAGCACGCTTTGGTGGCCGCAGATAAAATGCATACAGGGGGGGCCGATATTATTGATATTGGTGGTGAGTCTACTCGTCCAGGGGCGGCTAGAGTATCAGAGCAGCAGGAGTGCGATCGTGTATTGCCGGTGGTAGAGGCGCTGTCAGCTCGTTTAGACGTGGTTTTGTCTATCGATACCTCTACACCTGCGGTGATCGCTCAGGCTGCTCGCCTTGGTGCAGGCATGATTAATGACGTGCGCGCGTTAACTCGCCCTAAGGCTTTGGCTGCAGCCCTTGGCACAAAATTGCCGTTGTGCTTGATGCATATGCAAGGCATGCCAGCAACAATGCAGCATAATCCTTGTTATGGGGATGTGGTGGCCGAGGTGAAGCGTTACCTTGAGGGGCGAATAGCGGCTGTTGTTGATGCCGCAGGGGCGGAGGCTCCGCAGATACTTATTGATCCGGGCTTTGGTTTTGGTAAAACCGATGGTCATAATATCGCTCTACTTAAGCAGCTGAGTGAATTTGCTGATCTTGCTTGCCCCATTTTGGTGGGGCTGTCACGCAAGTCTCTGCTGGGACGCTTACTGGGGCGAGAGGCTGATCAGCGGTTGGCGGGCAGCTTGGCGCTAGCGCTAATGGCTGTTCAAAATGGTGCAAATATTGTTCGAGTGCATGATGTGGCGGAAACATCAGACATTGTAAAGTTATTCAATATAATGAAAACGGGGACTGTAATAGATGGCGCGTAAATATTTTGGTACCGATGGTATCCGAGGCAAGGTTGGCGAAGGCGCAATCACGCCACAATTTTTCCTTCAGCTTGGCTGGGCGGTGGGCAAGGTGCTTGCCGAGCAGCAGGGGCGTTCAGGTAACGGCACTGTCCTCATAGGGAAAGATACGCGCATATCGGGTTACATGTTTGAATCTGCGTTGGAGGCAGGTTTAATTGCCGCAGGTGTAGATGTAGGTTTACTTGGCCCGATGCCAACACCGGCAATTGCTTATCTTACCCGTACTTTTCAGGCAAGTGCAGGCATTGTGATTAGTGCTTCGCACAATCCTTATGGGGATAACGGCATCAAGCTGTTCAATACCCAGGGTACCAAGCTGGCAGATGAGGTGGAGCTGGCGATTGAGGCACAAATCGACAAGCCTATGACAACCAGTTCTAAACTGGGTAAGGCCCGTCGAATTCCTGATGCTGAAGGGCGTTATATCGAGTTTTGCAAGGGGACCTTGCCGTGGGGCTTTAGTCTTGCGGGGTTGACTATTGTGGTGGATTGCGCAAACGGCGCTACGTACAACATTGCCCCTCAGGTCCTTAGCGAGCTTGGGGCAAGGGTTGTCGCTGTTGGCGATCAGCCCGATGGTTTAAATATTAACCTTAACTGTGGCTCAACCAAAATGAACCAGCTGCAGAAGCAAGTGCTAGAGTCTCATGCGGATTTGGGTATTGCTTTTGATGGCGATGGCGATCGTGTGATGTTTGTTGATGATCGTGGTGAGGTTATTGATGGCGACCAGCTGTTATTTATTATTGCCGCGTACCGAAAAATGCATGAGGACGGTTGCAGTGGTGTGGTGGGCACGCTAATGAGTAACTTTGGCTTTGAAAAAGGTTTGGAGAGCATGGGTATTCCTTTCGAGCGAGCAAAAGTTGGCGATCGCTATGTGATAGAAGCGATGAAAAACAATGCTTGGTTGTTGGGTGGTGAATCCTCTGGTCATATTGTTTGTGCCGATGTGACCACTACCGGGGACGGTATTATTTCGGCTCTGCAAGTACTTAAAGCCCTAATGGCCGAGCAGCAGAGCCTTTATGATCTCAAGCAGCGCATGCAAAAGATGCCTCAGGTTATGATAAACGTGCCGGTGGTGAAGCGTATTAACGTGGAGGAGGACAAGTCAGTACAGAACGCAATCGCGGAGGCGGAGCGCCGCATGGAGGGTAATGGTCGTGTATTGTTGCGTCCATCTGGAACCGAGCCGGTCATTCGCGTAATGGTAGAGGGGCAACAACATAGCTTAGTTTCTGAGCTGGCCCATGAGTTGGCCGAAATTGTCGGTAAGGCACTTTCGTAACTTTCTATTAAAACTGCAACTTTTTACTAAAACCTTAATTCTGGCGTTGTATCCAAGGGCGTTCTCCGCTACTATTTGCGCCCGTTTTGCTGGGGTCTCGACTTTTAAGTCTCTCCGTGCGCAATTTAGCTTGCGTAACGTCTGAGGCGTATTAGAGATCATTCGAGCAAGCCAGAACACATTTTACACCTGATAATGAAGGTAAAGCCTTATGCGTCGTCAGATTGTTATTGGCAACTGGAAAATGAATGGCGATAGCGCCTCTAACCAAAGCTTACTTGCTGGTTTGTGCAAACAGTGGGCGGGAGTTCATCAGGCAGAAGTTGCCGTATGCCCTCCATATCCCTATTTGGCAGCCGCAGCAGGAGTATTGGAAAACACCAATATCGGTCTGGGTGCTCAAGATTTAAGTAAAAGCGCTAACGGCGCTTTTACGGGGGAAGTGTCTGGGGACATGCTTGTTGATGTTGGCTGCCGCTATGTATTGGTAGGTCACTCCGAGCGTCGCGAATATCATAAAGAAAGTTCTCAGCTGGTAGCAGAGAAGTTTCAAGTGGCTCTGGACAAGGGGTTGACGCCGGTATTGTGTGTTGGTGAAACCCTTGAAGAGCGTGAAGCTAGCAAGACCTTTGACGTGGTTGGTCAGCAGTTGCTCGCGGTTGTTGAGCATTGTGGTCTGCCTGGTGTCGCTAAGGGTATTATTGCGTATGAGCCTGTTTGGGCGATTGGGACAGGTAAAACCGCTACCCCTGAAATGGCTCAGGATGTTCATTCCTATATTCGCGAAGTGTTGGGGCCTGAGGGCGATCAAATGCGAATTCTATACGGTGGTAGCGTTAAGCCTGATTCTGCCGAGGGCTTATTTGCCCAGAAAGATATAGATGGGGCCCTTGTTGGCGGTGCCGCACTCAACGCCAATGACTTTGTTGCCATTTGTCGAGCGGCAGAGTAATAAGAAGAAAATATTAGAGAGTAAACAATGGAAAATATTATCCTGTTGGTTCACTTGTTAACTGCCTTGGCCGTTATTGGTCTTATCATGCTACAGCAGGGTAAGGGTGCAGAGATGGGTGCATCGTTTGGTGCTGGCGCATCGCAAACCTTGTTTGGTTCTGCTGGCACCGGAAATTTCTTTTCACGCATGACCGCTATTTTTGCTGTTGTGTTTTTTGTGAGCAGTGTCACTCTTGCGGTGATTGCAAAGCAAAAAACTCAAGTGGGTGACGATTTCGCTTTGCCAGAGTTGGAGCAGTTGGAGATTCCAGCTGTCGATAATGCTGGTGCTGAATTTCCTAGTGTTGATGCCGGTGATATCCCTAGTGTTGATGCGATTCCTGTGGAGTCAGACGCTGCGGTTGAGCAGGGTGATATGCCCGCTGTTCCCACGCCGTAGTATTTAAAAGAATTGCCCAAGTGGTGGAATTGGTAGACACGCTATCTTGAGGGGGTAGTGGCGTAAGCCGTGCCG
>Ga0065722_104445_pt1 | contig 13710 bp, 9 predicted proteins | sample BansetMetagenome_FD_59109 | JGI IMG/M metagenome (GOLD analysis project Ga0065722, IMG submission 59109) | Bankia setacea gill microbial communities from Puget Sound, Washington, USA - Caecum Enriched | ecosystem: Host-associated > Mollusca > Digestive system > Ceca | place: United States... | reverse complement strand
CCCGCAATGGTCGTGTTATACGGACGAAGAAAAAAGCGAGTAAGGCTGTCGAAGCCGCTATAAGTGATGAGAGTATTCGCGTAAAAATAGTACAAGGCTATGCTAATGATCCAGTGTTGGCCAGAAGTGTTATCAAAGTGCAATCCCGTAATGGCAAAGTATCATTATCAGGGGGTCGTCTTCCACCAGGATTTATCGGCCGTGCTATTGTTCTCGCTTACAATACAGAGGGTGTAATATCCGTTGCTTCGACTATAGAAATCAAACTCAGGCAGCAAAAATAGACATCAAAAAAGTATCAGAAATTTACTTTAAGTAGTCAGCTATCATGTATGAATCATTAGTTCAAACACCCTATTTATTAGTATTACTGATTTTTTACCAAGACGTAGTTTTTTAGGCAATGCATTTTCGTTGCCAGGAAAACGTCGATAAGAATAATGCCTGGTGTCCTGCCCGGTTAAAAAGTCAAACGGTAAAAATGGATGTCAGTAGTGCTGATAATTAAGCTATTCTCCTCCGTGTGGAAATGTAATGTCAGAAAATAAACATTCAGTAAACACTTGGATTAGTGTCAAATGTGAGTTGCTGTCATCTCGTTTGAAGAAGCTGATCAGGCGGCGTGATGTGAAACAATTTTTGCGTTTTATATTAATTCTGACGGGCTTAATCTCTGGATACGCTGTTATTTTCCAGTTGCTGATGGCCTATGAGGGGCAGCAGCATTCAATGATCTCCGGTCTTTACTGGACGCTGTCAACGATGTCTACGCTAGGCTACGGTGACATCAGTTTTGTGAGTGACATTGGTCGAGTGTTTTCTATCATCGTACTGCTATCAGGCATGATCTTTCTGCTGATTATTTTGCCTTTTACTTTTATCGAAATGTTTTATGAGCCTTGGATGAAAGCCCGCGCAGCCAATCAGATTCCTCGAAGTGTTTCAGCACAGATGAGCGATCATGTGATTCTAACGTTCTACAGCCCGGTAGCACGTGCGCTAATAGATAAACTAGAGCATTTCAATTACTCCTATATTGTTGTCCTTCAAGAACTCGACCAGGTGATTAATCTGATTGACGATGGCATCAATGCGATGTTCGGTGAGTTAAATGACCCTGACACATGGGTTCAGGCCCGTGTTGAAGAAGCGGCGATGGTAGCAACAACACGCGACGATATCGTGAATACTTCTGTCGTTTTTACGATACGCGGGGTGACTGATTCAACACCGGTGATAGCGACCGCAAGAGAAGAGGCGGCTGTAGAGGTACTGAAACTGGCAGGGTGCAGCCAGGTGCTTGAACTTACAAAGCTAATGGCAGAGGCACTGAGCCGCAGAATTGCGGGTAGTTCGAAGTTTCCACATATCATCGGCAGGATTGATGACCTGCTGATTGCGGAGGTTGATTCAACGCGTACGACCCTTGTTGGAAAGGGGTATCTGGAAGCCCAAACGATAACCAGCATCAGCATTATTGGCTACTGGGCGCGAGGAACATTTGAAATTGCGCAACCTGAAAGTATCATCGAAGAAGATACCTTACTGGTTATAGCGGGCTCTGCGGATCAGTTCAAGGAGTTCAATGCCAGTTTTCAAGCGGAGCAAGCAGCGACTGAACCAAACCCTGTCATCATTATCGGCGGAGGCCGTGTGGGCAGATCAACCGCAGCAGCACTGCAACGACGTGGTATGGACTATCGCATCGTTGAATTGATTGAAGAACGTGTTATGGACAGCGACAAGACTATTATTGGTTCGGGCGCTGATAAGATGGTACTGGAAAAAGCGGGCATAAAAAACGCACAAACCGTCATCATTACCCCCAGGGATGATGAAACCAATATCTACCTAACCATTTTCTGTCGACTACTGCGACCCGACATACAGATTATTAGCCGAGCCACTTTCGAGCGCAATCTGGCGGCACTGCATCGTGCGGGATGTGATATTGCGCTGTCCTATGCATCGATGGGTGCAAACGCACTCTTTAATTTTCTGCAACGCAGTGACTTGCTGATGATTGCTGAAGGCTTAGATGTGTTTAAAGTTCAGGTACCGAAAGCGCTGGCAGGAAAAACATTGGCTGAATCGAACTTTCGACAAATGACCCACTGCAGTGTGATTGGTATCGATCTGGATGATAAGACTATGACTAATCCGGGACCGGATTCTATTTTACCAGAAGGCGGGGAGGTTGTGTTAATTGGCACCCCGGCAGGTGAAGCTGAGTTCCTCAGACGCTTTAATTCTGAATCCGAATAGGCCTGCAGCACCTTCGTAGTTAGTTTATTCCGCAATAAATTGCTCAAATCTTTGAATTCCACACTCTATCCAATGATCAGTTTGATATCCGAGGGTATAGAGTTTTAGCCTCAAGCAATGTTTTTACCCGCAGTGACGATGCACAGAAAACCCTACCTGTTTTATAAAGAGGTGCAACTTTAGGGGAACGGAATTGTTGGACGCGTATGAGTAAGCAGGGTTATTATCTGGATGAAGTGCTCCTCATCGCGGCGTTAACGTTCAATACCCATTAATGGGCTATTCAGTGCACGACTTAATGTTCACTGTTCCGTCGAGATGGATATCCCTCTGTGGAAAAGCAATAACAATATCATGCTCACGAAAAAGCTCTTCAATGCGAAATCGAATATCACTACGAATAACCCGTAAATCTCTTTCACTGCTAGCATTCATCCAGAATGAGCTATCAAACATCAATGCGTTGTCGCCAAAGTCATCAAAGATAACTAGCGGTTCTGGTTCGCGTAGAATTTGAGTATTTTCATCTATCGCCTGCCTGATTAATTCAGCGACCTTTTTTACCGGTGAGCCATAGGCAACACCCACTTTAACTGAGGTGCGAGATAGTCGATCAATTAATGTCCAGTTGACGACGGCATTTTCCAATAGATGACTGTTGGGGACTAAAAGATGAACGCCATCGACTCGGCGAATGCGTGTAGAGCGGGTGTTGATTGACTCTACTGTACCTTTGGCGGTATCACCAATCTCCAAGAAATCACCTATCTTAATTGGCCGCTCCCACATTAGTATCCAACCACTAATAAAATTATTAATGATATTTTGCGCGCCAAAACCTACGCCAATAGCCACCGCGCCTGATATAAACGCAAATGCCGTTAAGGGTATATTGAAAATATCGAGTGTGGTGATAACCAGAATGATGAGTGTCAAAACAAAGAGAATTCTTCTCACCAAATGAATAACATCGGCATTGACATGTCTGGCTTCCAATTGCTTGACTATTTTACGAGATAACCATCTTAGTGTGAGTAAACCCAATAAGAGTAAGAGCGGAAGAAGCAATAATTTGCTAACCGTTACGGAGGTATCGCTCAATGTAAATAGAGTCGTATTTAGTATATCTAGAATGAGTGCTTTAACATCTGACATAGGTATCCTTTTTTATTCATAACTGTTTTCTGATCGGGGTGTTTAAAACCACTTAAAAAATTTAAATAAAATTACTTGAATAATAACGACCGTCACTAAACTAGCCACAAAATATGAAAAAGCTATGTTGTTATCTACGCCGGGCATACCACCGATATTAATGCCGAATAAACCGGTTAAAAACCCCAGCGGTAAAAAAACAGCGGTAATCACCGATAGCACATATAAGTTGCGATTGAGTTGGTCAGACAATGCGTTTACCAGCTCATCTTTGACCACTTGTGAGCGTTCCCTAATAGCATCCAGTTCTTCGATGCCTCGCATTAGAATATCCTGAGCTTCCTGAAGGCGACGTAGGTTCTTGCCGGTTAGCCAGACAACTTCGGCATAGCGTAGTTGGTTAATGGCCTCTTTTTGTGGTGCGATATAACGACGTAACAGTATCGCTGATTTTCTAATCTCGGAAATGTCGTGGCGCAGTTGACGATCAGGTTTGTCCAGTATCCGCGATTCCAGCAGACCAATTTTTTCATCCAGCTTGTCAATTCCGTTTTCTATATAATTAAATAATCTTGAGCTGATAGCGGCGAAAGTGTCGCCGATGGTTTTCGGCCCATGTTTTTGATTGAAGCTATCAGCTACTTCCATTACGGCTTTGGATTTTCGATAGCGCAGGCTGATGATTCGAGTCTCAGTAATCCATAGCCGAACGGCGACCATATCCTCCGCTTGGCCACCTTCATTGTGGTTGATACCACGCAAAATAATAAGCACTCCATTTTCTAGCTCGAGCATACGGGGCCTGGCGTCTTGATCGAAAATGGCACGCACGCTGTATTCGTCAATATCTGGAAATGTGTGGTGGACAGTGCTTTCGGAATCTGGATGATTGGCGTCAAAATGAAACCACAAGGGGTGATTAGATTGGCTGATTTTCTCGAGATCTGTGTGCTCGATAGCACCACCATTGCCATCTAGCTCTTTTGCAAAAATAAGTGCAGAGTCAGGCATTGTCTTTTTCCTTATTGTGTACGAATCACCGAGGGCAAACTTGGTTGAATACAGTCTTATTACACGGATTTTATACTAGGTTTTTCGGATCGAGTAATTGCTGGAGCCGATCTTCATCAATGTCGGTCATTTCTATAGCGACCTCTAATATGGAGCGATTGTCGTGATAAGCGCGCTTGGCAATTTCGGAGGCCTGACTGTAACCTATTTCCCGATTTAGTGCGGTAATGAGCACAGGGTTGCGTGCCAGATGTTTTTCAGTGGCTGTTTCGTTGACCACGAAGTCTGCAATCGCTGTTGTTGCCAGGCAGCTACAACTGTTTGCCAGTAGCTGAATACTTTGCAGCAGATTAAAGACAATCACCGGTAACATCACATTGAGCTGAAAATTTCCCGATTGACCGGCGATCGTTACCGTTGTGTCATTGCCAATGACTTGTGCTGCCGCCATCGCAACAGCTTCGGGTATCACTGGATTAACTTTTCCCGGCATAATACTGCTGCCGGGTTGTAGGGCCTTAAGACTGATTTCACCTAAACCCGCCAAGGGGCCGCTATTCATCCAACGTAAATCGTTAGCGATTTTCATCAAGGTTACCGCTAGGGTTTTGAGCTGACCGGACAATTCTACCGCTGTGTCCTGACTACTTATCGCGGCAAATAAATTATTGGCAGGTTCAAATTGAAGTGAGGTGAGTACAGATAAATGTTTTATAAATACCTCAGAGAAACTCTTAGGTGCATTGATCCCGGTACCCACAGCGGTGCCGCCCTGTGCCAGTTGACGAAGACGTTGCTGAGTATCATTAAGGCGTTGCTCTGCAAGTTGCAGTTGTGCGCGCCAGGCTGATAACTCCTGAGTGAAGGTCAAAGGCATAGCATCCATTAAATGAGTGCGCCCCGTTTTGACCTGCCCTGTCAGCTCACTTTCACGTTTGGCAATGGCGTTAGTTAGCTGATGCAGCGCGGGTATTAATTGCTGATGCAGAGCCAGGCTGGCGCTGATATGGATGGCGGTGGGGATGACGTCGTTACTGCTTTGGCTGCAATTGACGTGGTCGTTGGGGTGTACCTGGCGCTTTAGTACCTTGCTGGCCAATGTAGCAATGACTTCATTGATGTTCATATTGCTGCTGGTGCCGGAGCCGGTTTGAAATACGTCCACTGGGAATTGATCCGCATACTTACCCTCGGTAATATCAAGCGCGGCAGCACTGATGGCCTCGGCTATATCAGTATCGAGTTCGCCCAGTTCATTATTGGTTTTGGCCGCCGCTGCTTTGATCAACCCCAGACTGCGAATAAAATCCCTTGGCATGGGAATGCCACTAAGGGTGAAATTGTTAATGGCTCGTTGGGTTTGTGCACCGTACAGTGCCTGTTCAGGAACAGGGATTTCGCCCAAACTGTCTTTTTCAATCCGGGTGTTTTGGGCCATGACACTCGCTCCTGTTAATTGTTAACAATTCGGTTGAGGACATACCTGAGGACTCCACCCGCGCGGTAGTATTCTATTTCCACAGCGGTATCGATGCGCGATTGCAGCGTGATTTGACGCTGTTCACCGGACGGATAATGAATCAAGGCAGTCAGATGCTGCTTGGGTTGCAGTGCTTGATCCAGACCGAGAATGTCGATATGTTCATCGCCGGTGAGTGCCAGCGTTTTTCGATTGTCACCCGGTAAAAACTGCAAGGGTAATACACCCATTCCGACAAGATTAGAGCGGTGAATACGCTCAAAACTTTCTACAATAACAGCCTTTACTCCGAGCAGTAATGTACCTTTAGCCGCCCAGTCGCGGCTGGAACCGGTGCCGTATTCCTTACCGGCAACGATGACGGTTGCCGTTGCCTTGGATAGGTAGTGCATGGCTGCATCGTAAATTGGCAGAGCATCGGTACTGCCGGAAAGTCGTGTATAACCGCCTTCCAGTTTCGGGGTCATTTCATTGCGAATACGAATGTTGCCAAAAGTGCCACGCATCATGACTTCGTGATTACCACGCCGGGAACCGTAGGAATTAAAGTCAGGTTTAGCCACGCCGTTCTCCATCAAATACTGAGCAGCCGGGCTGTCCGCCGGGATGGCTCCGGCGGGGGATATGTGGTCGGTGGTAATAGAGTCGCCCAGCATCGCTAGCATGGGTGCGCCTAGGATGTTGCTTTGGTTGCCTTGATATTGTTCTTCAAAGAAGGGGGGCAGGCGGATATAAGTGGAGTTAGGCATAAAGGTATAGGCCGCGTCATTACCACTATCGATAGCTCGCCAGGCGGCGTCACCCTGAAAAACCGCACTGTACTGTTTTTTAAACATGTCGCTGGTGATGGATTGCATTAGCTCGGCTATCTCTGCATTACTGGGCCAAATATCGCGAAGATAAACCGGTTGACCGTCCCTGTCATTACCGATCGGCTGGCGGCTTAAGTCAATGCGGGTGGTGCCCGCCAAAGCATAGGCGACAACCAGTGGCGGTGAGGCTAGCCAGTTTGCTTTGACCAGTGGGTGAATCCGGCCTTCAAAATTTCGGTTGCCCGACAATACGGATGAAACGATCAGATCGTTAGCCTGTATCGTATCCTCTACCGCTTTGGATAATGGCCCTGAATTACCGATGCAGGTGGTGCAGCCATAACCCACCAGGTTAAATCCCAGCGCATCCAACGATGCTTGTACACCGGCTTTTAGCAGGTAGTCGGTAACGACTTTTGAGCCGGGGGCTAAGGATGATTTAACCCAGGGTTTTCTCTGCAAACCTTTGGCGAGCGCTTTTTTGGCCAACAACCCGGCGCCAAGCATGACGGCGGGATTAGAGGTATTGGTGCAAGAGGTGATCGCGGCAATGGCAACATCACCATGATGCATTTCCAGATCACTGTCCGCTAGCGGGAAACCCTGGTCGAGCTGGCCGAGTTTGCCTTCCAGTTCAATATAGCCATCCATCGCCGAGTGCAGTGCTGACACAGTGACACGATCCTGAGGGCGTTTCGGCCCGGCCAAGTTCGCCTCGACGGTTGCCATATCCAAGTGTAGCGTGTCAGCAAAATTCAGTGTTGGGCTATCTTCATCGCGCCATAAGCCCTGTGCTTTGCAATAGGCTTCGACCAGCGCAATACTGTCCTCGTCGCGGCCACTTAAGTGCAGATAATGCAGGGTTTGCTTATCCACGGGGAACAAGCCGCAGGTGGCGCCATATTCCGGCGCCATATTGGCAATGGTCGCGCGTTCGGCCAGTGGCAAATGATCAAGCCCCGCGCCGTAAAATTCAACAAACTTACCCACCACCCCGTGTTCGCGCAGCAGTTGCACTATTCTCAGTACCAGATCGGTGGCAGTAATGCCCTCGGCTAGTTGCCCGGTCAGCTCAAAGCCAATGACATCTGGTATTAACATGGGGATTGGCTGTCCTAGCATGGCAGCTTCAGCCTCAATACCACCGACCCCCCAGCCCAATACACCCAGCCCATTGATCATGGTGGTATGGCTATCGGTACCTACCAGCGTGTCAGGGTAGGCCATGAGTTGGTCGCCGTCCTGTTCAGTCCACACCGTTTTGGCCAGATACTCCAGGTTAACCTGATGGCAAATTCCTGTGCCTGGCGGTACCACACTGAAGTTATTAAACGCACCTTGTCCCCATTTCAAAAATTGGTAACGCTCACTGTTACGCTGCATTTCGATGTCAACGTTTTCGCCAAAAGCATCTGCGGTGGCAAATTTGTCGATATTCACCGAATGGTCGATGACCAAATCTACCTTTGATAGTGGATTGATTTTCTGTGGGTCTATCCCTTGCTCAAGCAGCGCATGGCGCATAGCGGCCAGATCGACAACGGCTGGCACCCCGGTAAAATCTTGCATCAAAACGCGCGCTGGGTGATAGGCTATTTCCTGATCGCTGCCGCGACCGGCGCTGGCTGCCAGCGCTTGTATATCTTCCCGGCTGCAAGTTTGTCCATCTTCATGGCGAAGCAGGTTTTCCAATAAGATTTTTGTGCAAACCGGTAGCCGGTTAATGGCTGACAGGGTTGCTAACTCACCACCATTGATTGCTTAGTAACTGAATGTAGTGTTGTTAACCTGCAATGTGTTGAGGGTATTAAAAGAGTTTTTTGAACGAGTCATCGTGAATTGCCTCGGGGGTATGGATTGCTGTAAGCATTACAGGGTCTATGTTTTTAATCAAAAGCCATTGATTTCCCATTGTCTGCAATAGTACGTATGTGTTGTCGCGTTAGTTGTCGTGGGTCTTTAACGCCGCAGGAATGAGCGATAGTTGTCACTTCTTTTATCATGTTGTTGGCGTAATGATTAACACGGTGAGCCTTGTCGAGTGGGTCTAAACCTGCCTGAAGCCGTTTATTGTGTGTCGTTACGCCGGTAGGGCAGGTGTTTTTATTGCACTGCATCGCCTGAATACAGCCCAGAGAAAACATAAAGCCGCGCGCATTATTAACAAAATCAGCTCCGGCACACAGTGCCCAGGCGACATCACTAGGATTAATTAACTTGCCGCTGGCAATGACTTTGATGCGTTCACGTAAACCTTGCCGAATAAGGATGTCGACGACTTGCGGCAAACTTTCGTAAACCAACATACCCACATTATCGATCAAGCTCATCGGTGCTGCTCCGGTGCCGCCATCACCACTATCTATAGTTATAAAATCCGGTGCACTTGCCTGGCCTCTTTTGATAATCGCCTCGCACAATAACTCCATGTCAACAGGATTGCCTATGCATAACTTAATGCCCGTCGGCTTTCCGGTAATTGTTCGTACATGGTCGATCATAGTTAATAAATCATCAGGCCCCTCGATTTCGGGAAAACGATTGGGACTGATGGCGGCTTCTCCGGGCGCAATACCTCTGATACGGGCAATTTCTTCAGTGACTTTAATGGCGGGTAAGATGCCGCCTTTGCCGGGTTTTGCCCCTTGGCTGAGCTTGATTTCAAACATTTTAATCGTTGGATGGTCTGCCAGTTCTTTCAGTTTTGAATCAGAAAAATCGCCGTTATGATCACGCACACCAAATTTACCGGTGCCGATTTGAAACACTAAATCGCAACCACCTTCCAGATGATACGATGATAGTCCACCTTCACCCGTGTTAAGCCAAATGCCAGCCATCTTTGCCCCACGCGATAATGCTCTAACGGCGGGCACTGAGATGGCACCATAACTCATGGCAGAAATATGGAAAAATTTTTCACAATAATAGGGGGTAGGTGTGTCGGGCCCAATAATAATCCCTGTTGTATCAATCGCTTCATTTTCCAGAACGGGATAGAGCCCATTGGCAAAAAACACCGTACCCGGAATGGACAGATTACGACTTGAGCCAAAGGCGGTCGTGGAATCGAGATTTTTTGCGGCACGATAAACCCAGTTACGTTGGGCACGGTTGAACGGCATTTCTTCACGATCATTGGCAAAAAAATACTGGCGGAAAAATATCCCCCAATGCTCAAACACATAACGCAGGCGGCCGATAACCGGAAAGTTATGACGGATGGCCTGTTTGGTTTGTAATTTATCGTTGATATACATCCAGACAATGACTGCGGCAAAAAAACCTGCAGCCAGAACAATACTGTAAACCAGTATTTCAACAATAAACTGATAGTTTTTCAGGTGTTCGATAGTGTCAGTGCCTTAACCATCCTCGATGATTTTTACTTAATCAGCAGAGTGTTGATGCGCTTTGTTTTGATGAGGGGATGGGCGATAAACCCAGTTGCGTAATACCAATGGCGTAAATACAGCCGTTAACAAACTCATTAGCACGATCGCGATATAAGCAGCCTGTTCAATGGCGCCAGAATTGAGCGCTAATAAAGCCACCACCATGGCGATTTCTCCACGTGGGACCATACCAACACCGATAGCGATAGAATCTTTATTGCTCATACCCAACAAGCGTGCCGGTAGACCACAACCGATCAATTTGCTGGCAATCGCTGCAACCGTCAGCGCCAATAAAAACAGAAACATGTCAGTGGTGAATGCCGATACATCGACTAAAATTCCCAGCGAAACGAAAAAAATGGCACCAAAGACGATACGTAGGTAATCCGCGCCTTCATGGAAATTACGGCTGTGTTTGAGGTGTACGCCTTCCAAACTGACACCGGCAATAAAGGCACCGACAATAGCCGACAAACCCATCAGTTCAGCGACAATGGCATAGGCAAAGGCCAGCATCATGGCGAGGACAAAAACCGCTTCTGTATAACGTTGAGCAAAAGCAGTGCCGTCGAGTTTGGTAATCCAGTGGCGGAGATAGCGCTGGCTTAATATGACACCTGCCACTAAAAACACCACGGCTTTCAATAGCATAAAACCGATGTCAGGCAGCGACGCTTCGCCACCGCCTACCTGCAGGCTTATAGAGAGTGCTAATAGCGCCAGTACATCGTCAATAACGGCGGCACCGATAATGGCTTTGGCTGCCACACTATCGAGCTTGCCCATTTCGCGTAGGGTATCGGCGGTAATCGCAATGCTGGTTGCGGACAAAGCCACACCAATTAACGTGGCTCGGCCAGGGTCAAAATCAAACAACAAAGCTAAACCAAAACCGCAGGCCCAAGGCACTACTACACCAAACAAGCCAATGACAGCATAGCGTAGTTGCAGCAGATCCTTAACCTTGAATTCCAGACCGATGGTAAACAGCAAAATTGCAGCGCCCAAATGACCGAGACTGGAGACGAAATCGGTATAGGTTATCAAGCCAAAGACGCTGGGGCCGATGATGATGCCCGCCAAAATTTGTCCTACTACTGAGGGTTGTTTGAGCATAGAGGCCAGCAGGTAACCGCTCAGTGCCATAAACAGCAGTACGCTCATTTGAAATTCAACGGAGTGCATGACATGGTTCATAAGACTATTGCTCCAGATTATCTATCCAATGATTCAGGTACCCGCATGGATGCCTTTTAATAGTCGTCCAAGGATGTCAGCACCGGTAATGACTCGGCGCTGCTCGGACCACAACAAAATAATGTCGTGATCAATGACGCTATCGCACTGAGTATCGTGGCTCTTCTTTAGCTTACCCAGTACATCCCCCAAAGGTAATTGCGGGTTAGTAATGACAATAGGCCGATGACAATAATCATAAGGTTGAAAGTCAGCGGATGGTCTAAACAGAGCGGCGCGTAAAAAACCATCAGCATCCAACACGACCAGTGGTTGCTGCTGTTGGTTAACGAGTACAACCCACTTATGGCCGGAACACTGTACTTGTTGCAAAAACGGATCATCTGCTGAAGGTTTAAAGTCTGGCAGTATCGGTAGGTCCAAATGGGTGGGTAATTCGATAATACTCTCTGGATCTAAAGTCTCGCCTTCATTGCACACCGCAATATCGTCGATTTGCAGGAAATTAAGCGCACCAATTCCCTCGACAGCCTCAACTTCAGCCTCGTCAGCCTCCATATGCTTTTTGATCACTTGTCGCAAGTCACGCTCGCGCATATAGGTGATGCCTTCTTTGCCAAGCCATACATCCAGTAACAGCGCACAAGGTTTGGCGACAGGAAAAAGCAGTAGTTGATAAAACCGTAATAAAGGCGCTAATAGAGACGCTGTTTTAAGCGCGTGGCGTGAGCAGTAAGCTTGTGGCGTGATTTCACCAAACAGGGTGATAAATACCGTCGAAAATGCAAAAGCACTGACTCCGGCCAGCACTGAATCTGACAATAACGTTAATAGGACATTGATCCCGACATTGCCCCACAAAATGGTTGTTAGTAAGAAGTTGGAATCCTGACGCATAGCGAGCACGGTTAACGCAGCTTTGTTTTTGTCACCCGCTGCAACTTCCAGTTGCAGGCGATTCAGGCTAAAAAAGGCCAGATTTAAACCGGAAAACATAGCGGATTGGGATATACAAAAAGCGATGCCCAGCCATATCCACAGGTCTTGCTGAGGCAGAGTGTTAAGCCAGGACATTCATGTGTGCTCCTATTAAATGAGTGCCTGGTCGTCAAAGCCTGGATTGGGAGACCGCTCAGCCGTACTTTGAAAAGCGTCGACTGATGCTGCTGCTTCTTTGATATCTTCAAAGCGAGCGATATGAAACAGTGCATCCCCTTCATTGACCAAAGGAATATTACTTGTACCGATAATGATGCCGGAATATCCTGCTTTAACGTCATGCTCCACCGGATCGAACAAATTCGACGGGTCAGATATTATGCCCAGAATATCACCTTTATTGACTCGTGATCCTAGCGATGCCATTGAGCGCAGCAGGCCGCTTTCCGGTGCGCGCTCCCAACTACTGGATCGAGCAATAAAAGGCTCTTGCTGTTTTGATGATTTTTTTGCCGCTGGCAACATAGCCAGCTTGCGCATAACCGATATGATACCCCGCACGCCTGCGCGAATGGAGAGTTCGTCGAAACGTAACGCTTCACCGGCTTCATACAAAAGTACTTTCACGCCATGCTCATCGGCAGCCTGGCGCAAAGAGCCATCACGCAGATTCGAGTTCAGTAACACCGGTACCGAAAAAGCTTCGGCGAGCATTTTTGTTTCCGGGTCATCCAGATTAGCCCGAATTTGTGGCAGGTTGGAGCGGTTTAATGCGCCGGTGTGTAGGTCGATCCCATAATTGCATTGGCTGACTATTTCCTGCAAAAAAATATGGGCAAGCCGGGCGGCAAGAGAGCCGCGGCTGGAACCTGGAAAAGAGCGATTCAAATCACGTCTATCGGGCAGATAACGGGAGTGATGGATAATGCCAAATACATTGACGACAGGAATCACCACCAGCGTTCCACGCAGGCTCTTAAGCGCACTTGTGGTGAATAAACGGCGAACAATTTCAACGCCATTGAGTTCGTCACCGTGAATGGCTGCGCTGATAAACAGTCGCGGGCCAGGTCTTTTACCGCAGATAACTTGCACGGGTATATTTAGACTGATATGGGTGTACAGTTTGGCCACGGGCAGGTCAATCACCTGTTGTTCACCAGGCTGTACTGTTATGCCATTGATAGTGATAGGTTGATTTTTTATCGTCATTGTCACGTAACTATTATCCTTTGCCACGCGTGCGTGTTTTGTTGGGTTTAGCGTTATTTTCGATAAAGTCGATAATCATACCGGCCACGTCTTTTTTAGTGGCCTCTTCAATACCCCTTAATCCGGGTGAAGAGTTGACTTCCATCACCAATGGACCTCTTTCAGAGCGCAGTAAATCGACACCGCATACGTTGAGTCCCATGATGTTTGCCGCCTTAACGGCTGTGGCGCGTTCTGCCGG